>Ga0181524_10000797_pt1 | contig 37914 bp, 37 predicted proteins | sample PEATcosm2014_Bin_34_FD_119761 | JGI IMG/M metagenome (GOLD analysis project Ga0181524, IMG submission 119761) | Peatland microbial communities from MTU Mesocosm Facility, Houghton, MI, USA - PEATcosm2014_Bin05_60_metaG | ecosystem: Environmental > Terrestrial > Soil > Wetlands > Peat | place... | reverse complement strand
GGTCGATGTGGTATCTCTTTTCATGGCGTTGCTTTCCTTCCGTGGAATCAGCACCCCGAGCCTAAACGCTCAAGGCGAGCAACGCCGCTCCTCCCTTTTCAACATTCCTCGGGACATCGCCGGCGAGCCTCTCTGGCGCCGTAGCCGGGCGAGGCGGGTCGTACGTCGAGCCACACCTATGCGGCGGTATGAACCTTCGCGGTGAGATCGACCCCGAGAGCCTTCATGACGGCCAGAGTCGTCTTCAAGGTCGGGTTTCCGTTGACGCTGAAGGAGCGATAGAGCTGCTCACGAGACAGGCCGGTTCGGTTGGCGATCTCGGCCATGCCCTTCGCGCGCGCCACGACGCCGAGCGACTTCGCAATGAAGGCCGCGTCGCCGGTTTCCAGGGCGTCCGCCAGGAAGGCCGCGACTTCATCGTCGTCGACGAGGGCGGCGGCCGGATCGTAATCTGTCAGTTTCTCAGCCATGCGGTTCGCTCCATTCCTGCGCCAGTCGTTTCGCCCGAGCGATATCGCGCGATTGGCTGGCCTTGTCGCCGCCGCACAGCAAGACGACGATCGCGGCGCCGCGTTGCTGAAAGTAGACCCGATAACCGGGGCCGTAATGAATCCTCAGCTCGCTGACGCCTTCGCCGACGGGGGCGACGTCGCCGGCCAGACCCTCGGCCAGGCGCAAGAGCCGGGCGGCGATGAGCGTGCGAGCCCGCCTGTCCCTGAGCCGCCGCTCCCAAAGTCGGAAAGTCTCCGTCTGCTTGAGCGTGGCGGCCATCACGATTGATGTAGTCTATAAACTACACATTGTCAAAAGGTCGGGCGGGTTCCTCAAGCGCCCGCGCCGCGCTCGGACAGATGCAACCCCGCGAGCATGCAACGGATCGACCCGCCGGCGAGCTCGATCGTCGGCACGTCGAGCGGCAGCGGCCGGCAGCATCGCTCGACGACGGCGCGTTGGGCGTCGCTCAAGGCGCGCCAGCCGCGCGAGGAAATCGCCAGGATCGGCCCGTCCCGACCCTGCAACTCGATCGCGTTGCCGGCGAAGTCGGCGACCTGGCGATGCGACAGCTCGACGATCGCGCGGCCGCCGTCGGCGAGGCGCTCGCGGATCTCCTCGCGCCGCGCGGCGGTGCGGATCGCCGCGAGGCCGACGAGGCCGAGTTCGGCCCCGATGCACATCAGGACGTTGGTGTGGTAGATCGCCCGGCCGGCGGCGTCGAACGCGTCGAACGCCATCGGCTCGAAATTGAAATGCGTGCAGAAGCGTTCGAGCGCCGCCTCGTTGCAGCGGTTGGAGCGCGCGGCGTAAGCGACGCGCTCGGCGTGATCGAGCACCATCGCGCCCGTTCCCTCGAGATAGACGCCGTCGTGCTCCAGCCCGGAATAGTCGATCACGTCCTGCACGCGGTAGCGCCGCTTCAGGAGCTCGATGACGTCGGGGCGCCGCTCCCGCCTGCGGCTCGGCGCGAACATCGGATAGATCGCGACATGGCCGCCGCGGTGGGTGGAGAACCAGTTGTTGGGGAAGACCGAATCGGGCGAGCCTCGCGTCTCGTCCTCGAACAGATGCACCGTGACGCCGGCGGCCTCGAGGCGTCGCGCCGCGATCGTGACTTCCGCGTAAGCGGCCGCCGCGATCGCTTCCGCGCTTCGCGAGGCGTCGCGGGATTGAAACGCGTTGTCCTCGGCCGTCTCATCGTTCGGCAAGAAATGATGCGGGCGAATCATGACGACGCTGCGCGGCGCCTGCGCGCAGACGCCTCTCACGACGCCATCTCCGCCAGGGCTTCGCCGGCAGGAACGAAGTTACGGCGCAACAGGCCGAACAGATCGCGCGGATCGTCCGGCTCGGCGAGAAGATCGATGTCCCGACAGCAATCGGTTCCCTGCACGCGATCGCGCAAGTAGCGCAGGGCGGAAAAATCCTCGATGGCGAAGCCGACCGAGTCGAAGACGGTGATCTGGCGCGGCGAGACGCGGCCCGGCGCGCGGCCGGCGACGACGCGCCACAGCTCGGTGACGGGAAAGTCGGCCGGCATCTGCTGGATTTCCCCTTCGATGCGGGTCTGTTCGGGATATTCGACGAAGACGTCGGCGCGCAGCAGCAACTCCTTCTGCAGCTCGGTCTTGCCCGGGCAGTCGCCGCCGACGGCGTTGACGTGAACGCCCGCGCCGATCATGTCGTCGGCGAGGATCGTCGCTCGCCGCTTGTCGGCGGTGACCGTCGTGACGACGTCGGCGCCGCGAACGGCTTCCCGCGCATCGCCCGCGACAACGATGTCAAAACCGAGGTCGGCGAGATTGGCGACGAATTTTCGCGTGGCGGCGGGATCGACATCGTAGACGCGCAGGCGGGAAATCCCCAGCAGCGTCTTGAAGGCGACCGCTTGGAATTCCGATTGCGCGCCGAGCCCGATGATCGCCGTCGTCGAGGCGTCGCGCCGCGCCAGATAGCGCGCCGCCAGCGCCGAGGTCGCCGCGGTGCGCAGCGCCGTCAAGATCGTCATTTCCGACAGGAACCGGGGGTAGCCGGTTTCGACGTCCGAGAGAACGCCGAACGCCGTCACGGTCTGCAGTCCGTCGCGCGCGTTGCGCGGATGGCCGTTGACGTATTTGAAGCTGTAGAGACGCCTGTCGCTCACCGGCATCAATTCGATCACGCCGTGGCGCGAATGGCTGGCGACGCGCGGCGTCTTCTCGAACGATTCCCAGCGGCGAAAATCCTCTTCCAGATAGGCGGAAAGGCCGGCGAGAACCTCTCGCAAGCCTGTCCGCGCAATCAGGCGGACGATGTCCGCCACGCCGACGTACTGAACCACGGGACGCCTCCTCGTTAGTGGGCGGACGTCAGAATACGCTCGGCTTCTGTGCGCAGGATATATGGAACGTTGGCGCTTATTCACGATTAATCGTGCAACTTGCGAAGACATAGATTACAAATCGCCAATGCGCCATTTCGACGATCTCGACCGCCGACTTCTCGCCATCCTCAGGGAGGACGGCCGCGCGCCGGTGTCCAAGCTCGCCAGCATCCTGAAAGTGGCGCGCGCCACGGTGCAGGCGCGCCTCGACCGGCTGGTCGAATCCGGGGCCATCTTCGGATTCACGGTGCGCGCGCGTCAGGATGATGAAGACGGCGGCGTTCGCGCGATCATGATGATCGAGGTGGCGGGCAAATCGACGTCGGCGATCATCGCCAAGCTGCGCGGCCTGCCGGAGCTTCGCGCCCTGCACACGACGAATGGAACGTGGGATCTGGTGGCCGAGATCAGGGCCACGAATCTCAGGGAGTTCGACCGGGTTCTGCACGACGTCCGCGCCATCGACGGCGTCCTCAACAGCGAGACGAGCATTCTCCTGAGCTCCATTTAGATCGGCAGGGGAAAACCGGGCGAGCGCCGGGCGCCGGGTTTCATCTGACGGCGACGAGGGCGGCGGAAAAGCGCGGGCAGGACGATCGCGCCCCGCTCGCATTCAAGTCGAATTTCGCCGCCGCCGCGATTCTCGCCTTCGCGGCGGCGAGCGCCCCGGAGGGGCGGGAACGCGCCGACGGGCGGCTCACATCTGTTCGAAGTTGATCTTGCCGTCGGGCTGCTTCTTCCAGACGTACCAGACGTAGTCGACGGTGGTGCGGTCGCCCTTCTTGTCGTACGAGATGTCGCCGATCACGGTGTGGAACGGCTCGCCGGAATGCATGACCTGCGCCATCTTCTTGGGATCGAGCGAGTTGGCCTTCTCCGCCGCTTCCTTGATGATCTGCATCGCGGCGTAGGAATAGAGCGTGTAGCCCTGCGGCTCGAAGCCCTTGGCCTTGAATTCGGCGACTACGTCCTTGGCGTTGGGATTGTTGCGCGGCTCGGGGCCGAACGACATCAGCGTGCCCTCGACGCCGGGGCCGCCGATCGCGGCGAATTCCGTGTCGGTGATGCCGTCGCCGGAGATCATGATGGTCTTCATGCCCTGGTCGCGCATCTGACGAACGATCAGGCCGCCTTCGGTGTGCAGGCCGCCCCACATGAGGTAGTCGGCGCCCGAAGCCTTGATCTTGGAAACGATCGCCGAATAGTCCTTCTCGCCGACGTTGACGCCTTCGTAGAGGACTTCCTTCTTGCCGCCGGCGTTCATGAAGCCCCTGGCGGCGTCGGCGAGGCCTTGGCCGTAGGGGGTCTTGTCGTGCACGATGGCGATTTTTGCGTCCTTGAGCTTGGTCAAGGCGAGGTCGGCCCACAACTTGCCCTGCTGGTCGTCGCGGCCGCAGGTGCGGAACGCGTCCCACAGGCCGCGATCGGTGACCTTCGGGTTGGTGGCGGAGGGGGTGATGAACAGCACGCCGTTGTCGGCGTAGACTTCGGAGGCGGGAATGGTCACGCCGGAATTGAAGTGGCCGACGACGTACTTGACGCCGTCGCCGACGAACTTGTTGGCGACCGAGACGCCCTGCTTGGGATCGGAGACGTCGTCGCCTTGTTCGACCGTGATTTGCTGGCCGAGGATGCCGCCGGCGGCGTTGATGTCGGCGGCGGCTTGCGCGACGCCCTCGGTCAATTGCGCGCCGAACGAAGCGTTGGCGCCGGTGATCGGACCGGCGACGCCGATCTTGAGTTGCGCTTGCGCCGCGCCGGCGAAGACAAGCGCGGCGACGAGGGGTAGAGTTTTGACGAGGATCGATCTCATGTTAACCTCCTAAACCGAGATAATCGGTTATGATGGCGAAGCTACCGAGAACGCCATAACCTGTAAAGGTCGTAATGCCGGTTATTTTGCCTGCGCCGCCGGACTCCCGCGCCGGCTCCCTGCCGCTGATCGGCGGCGTCCTCGCCCTCGATTTCGCCAATACCGAATCTGGCCGCGGCTTCCCGACCCATCGCGACCACTTGCCCGAAGCCCGGCACGTCGCCGACTGGCTCGAGCACGCCGGCGCGCTCGCCCCCGAAGACGCGGATCGGCTGCGCGCCGAGGCCGCTGCGAGGCCCGAATTCGCCGCCGAGCTGCTCGCCCGCGCGAAGACGCTGCGCGAAGACGTCGGCGAGATTTTCCGCGCCGTCGCGGCGGGCGCGGCCCCGCCGGCGCGCGCGACGTCCGAACTCACGGAGTTTCACGCGTGCGCGCTCGCCCACAGCGCGCTCACCCCCTCGCGCGATCACTATGCATGGCGCTGGACGCTCAGCACCTCCCCGCTCGAAGCCGCGCTCGGGCCGATCGCGCTTTCCGCCGTCGCGCTGCTGACGCAAGCCGATCTCACGCGCATCAAGCAATGCGGCGGCGTCGCCTGCGGTTGGCTGTTCTACGACGAAACGAAGAACAAGCGCCGGCGCTGGTGCGAGATGGAGGTGTGCGGCAACCGCGCCAAGCAGCGGCGCCACGCCGCGCGCGGTCGGCCCGCGTGAGTCGCACCCTTGTCATGGCGTTCGTCGCGATCGCAGCCGTCGGGCTTGCCGGCTGCGCCAAGCTCGTCGAAACCGATCAGGCGCGTCTTTGCCGCATGGCGCTGCCGGCGCTGGCGCCGCCCGGCGCGATGATCGCCATCCTCGAGCAGCGCGAATTCCCCGACGGGCGCGGCGTGCGCGTCGATTATCGCCTGAGCGGCCTCGGCGCGCCGGCTGAGACGCGCTTCGCCGAATGCCGCTTCAAGGCGCCGGGACGCCCGGAGCGCTCCGAGGACATGGTGGGGCTGACGACCGACGACGGGCCTCTGTCGGACGCGCGCCTCTACGTGCTGATCCGCTACTGGCTGGCGACGCCCGAGGCGCGCGCCGCCGATCCGGCGCCGCTCGGCGACGTCCACGCCCTGCCGACGCTGCCGCGGGGCCTCGCCTACGCCTTGCAGCAGGCGATCAACGGCCTGCCGCTGGCGGCGGTCTACGCCCTGCTCGCGGCCGCCTATTCGCTGGTCTATGGCCTCATCGGCCGCATCAACCTCGCCTTCGGCGGCATCGCCGCGGCGGGCGGCTACGCCGCGGCGCTCGGCGCGATGCTCACCTTGACGCAAGCGCCCGCGACGATCCTCGCCGTGGCGCTGATCTTCGGGGCGTCGGCCGCGGCGTTCTGGGGCGTCGCTTCGAGCCGCTGGGTGTTCCAGCCGCTGCATCGCGCCACCGGCCAGCAGGCGCTGATCGCCTCGATCGGCCTGGCGCTGTTCATGCAGGAATTCCTTCGCCTGACGCAGGGCGATCGGCCCTATTGGGTCGACCCGATCCTCAACGCGCCCTTCGGCGTGGCGCGCGCCGGAGATTTTCTCGTCACGACGGCGCCCAACGCGCTGGTCGCCGGGGCCTTCGCGCTCACCGCCGGCTTCGTCCTGGTCTCCGTCATGCAGAGGACCCGCTTCGGCCGCCGCTGGCGCGCCTACGCCGACGATCCGCTCGGGGCGCAGCTCCTGGGCGTCAGCCCGCGGGCGATCTTCGCTCAGACCTTCGCGTTGGCGAGCGCCTTCGCCGGCCTCTCCGGCTACGTCATGACGATGTATTACGGCTCGGTCGGTTACGGCGCGGCGACGGCGCTCGGGCTCAAGGCGCTGATCGCCGCCATTCTCGGCGGCGTCGGCTCGATCCCCGGCGCCTTCCTCGGCGGCTTGATCGTCGGCGCCGTCGAGGCGGTGTGGTCGACCTATTTCGCCATCGATTATCGCGACGTGGCGATATACAGCCTGCTCGCCATCGTCCTGGTGCTGCGGCCGGGAGGCATCCTGGGCGTGCGCCCTTGACTTGGCCGGCGGGCGCCCCACATCGTGGCGAGCGCGTTCGCCAAAAGGCTCGAGGAGGCCCGCCATGACCCATGTTCTGAACGCCCCGGCGCTGCGCGCCGACGCGTTTTCGGGCGTGCGCACGCGCCGCATCCTCGCGCTCGCCGTCGACCTCATCCTGGTCAGCTTCCTGGCCGGGCTCATTTGGCTCGCGCTGTTGATCCTGACGCTGGGACTGTCGCTCTTCTTCCTGCCGCCGCTCTTCCCGCTCGTCGCGTTCTTCTACAACGGCCTCAGCGTCTCCGGCGCGAAGATGGCGACGCCGGGCATGCGGGCGATGGACCTGGAGATGCGCATGCACAAGACCGGCGCGCGCGTCCCCTTCATCAACGCCGCGGCGCAGGCGCTGTTCTTCTACCTGAGCTGGTTCTTCCCGCCGGTTTTCCTGGTTTCGCTGGTCGATGCGGAGAAGCGCTGCCTGCACGACATCCTCGCCGACGTGGTGCTGCTGCGCCGGCTGTAGTTTTCGACGAGAAATTTTTTTGCCCCCACCCATTCCCGTCGGGCGCGATCCGATTTAGCCTTACGTCGCCTTGCCGCGCCTCCAGGAGTGCGAAGCCGTGACGCGGGAATTGCGGGACGCCCCCCAGTTCTATCTGACCGCCCCCTCCCCATGCCCCTATCTGCCGGGCATGCTGGAGCGCAAGGTGTTCACGCACCTCGTCGGCAAGCGCGCGATCGCGCTCAACGACACGCTGACCCAGACCGGGTTCCGCCGCTCGCAGACGATCGCCTACCGTCCGGCCTGCGAAAACTGTCGCGCCTGCGTTTCCGTGCGCGTGCTGGTCGACGAGTTCGTCCCGAGCGCGAGCCAGCGGCGCGTGCTGCGCGCCAACGCCGACATCGTCGGCGCCGTGACGCCGGCCAAGCCGACCGGCGAGCAATACGCGCTGTTTCGCGACTATCTCGACGCCCGCCATCCCGACGGCGGCATGGCCGACATGTCGCTGCTCGATTATTCCATGATGGTCGAGGACAGCCACATCGACAGCGTGCTCGCCGAATATCGCCGGCGCGGCGAAGGCGCGCTCCTCGCCGCCTGCCTGACCGACCGGCTCGCCGACGGGCTTTCGCTGGTCTATTCGTTCTACGCCCCCGAGGCGTCGCGCCGCTCGCTCGGCGCCTTCATGATCCTCGACCACATCGACAAGGCGCGCCGCCTCGGCCTGCCGCACGTCTATCTCGGCTATTGGGTCGAGGGCTCGCGCAAAATGGCTTACAAGGCCGCCTATCTCCCGCAGGAGCGGCTCGGGCTGAACGGATGGGTGCGGGTCGAGCGGGGGTAAGGCGCAAAGGCGAACGCGCCGCGACGCCGTCCGCGGAGGAGCGCGCTCGATCTCGCGGTCTCAGTACTTGCCGAAGAACTCGGTGACGTCGAAATACAATCCATGTTCGATGCCGTCGCGGCTTCGAAAGTGCGATAGATCGTAATACCTGCCATTGTTCGCCAACAAAGCCGTGTCGATTTCGCCCGGGTTCCAGTCGGGATGAAACTTGACGACGTAGATCCGCTCGGCCGCCACGCCTTCGGACTCGTTCCTCGCGCCCTTGATGAGGATCGCACTTGCGAACGCGCCGCCGTCGCCGCCCGCGTACGAAACCGCGCTCGCGGGCACCCCCGACGTCTGCCCGAACGCGGGACGCGCGAGATACGCGCCGGATGCGGGAACAAAGAGGACGACGATCGAGGCTGCCGCCCAGGCGATCGCTCGTGGATAGCGCTTCATGACTTGCTCCCTTCCAAACGAACGGGACTTGAAAGCGGCGACCGCCGAATGTCGGGTCGCCAACGCCCCGAGTTAGACGCAGACGACGCTCAACACTCGACGAAATTCACCGCCAGCCCGCCGAGCGAAGTCTCCTTGTATTTCGACTGCATGTCGGCGCCGGTCTGGCGCATCGTCGCGACGACGCTGTCGAGCGAGACCTTGTGGCGCCCGTCGCCGTGCAGCGCCAGCGAGGCGGCGGCGATCGCCTTGACCGCGCCGAAGGCGTTGCGCTCGATGCAGGGGATCTGCACCAAGCCGCCGACGGGATCGCAGGTCATGCCGAGGTGATGCTCCATGGCGATTTCGGCGGCGTTCTCGACTTGCGCGTTGGAGCCGCCGAGCGCGGCGCACAGCCCCGCCGCCGCCATCGACGAGGCGACGCCGACTTCGCCCTGGCAGCCGACCTCGGCGCCGGAAATCGAGGCGTTCATCTTGAACAGCGCCCCGATCGCCGTCGCCGTCAGGATGATCGTGCGCAGTCCTTCGGGCGTCGCCCCGGCGCAATGGTCGCGGTAATAGCGCAGCACCGCCGGGACGACGCCCGCCGCGCCGTTGGTCGGCGCCGTGACGACGCGCCCGCCGGCGGCGTTCTCCTCGTTGACCGCCATCGCGTAGGCGCCGACGTAGTCCATGATCTCGTGGGCGGCGCGCGCGTTGCGCCCGGCGTTGGCGACGAGACGCTGGTAGATCGCCTTGGCGCGCCGCGTGACCTTCAGCGCGCCCGGCAGAGGACCCTCGCGCGAAAGACCGCGATCGAGCGAGGCGAACATCGCGCCGATCACCGCGTCGAGTTGGGCGTCGACCTCGGCGCGCGGGCGTGTCGCCGCCTCGTTGGCGCGCACCAGTTCGCCGATCGCCAGACCGCTCTCTTCAGCAACCGCGAGCAGCTCGGCGGCGTCGCGAAACGGATGGGGATAAGCGGCGTCTGCGGCGTCCGCCGCCGGCTCTTCGTCCTCGCGAACGACGAACCCGCCGCCGACCGACAGCCACGCCTCCTCGCTCAAGATTCGCCCGGCTGCGTCGCGCGCGCAGAAGCCAAGCGTGTTGGGATGGCGCTTGGGCGCCGTCACATAATCGAAGCGGATGTCGATCTGAGGATCGAAACGAACGGCGCGCCGCCCGCAAAGGACGATCGATTTACGCGCCGCGACGTCGGCGACCAGCGCCTCGGCGCGATCGGGGTCGATCGTATCAGGCCTTTCCCCGCTGAGGCCGAGAACCACCGCCTTGTCGGTGGCGTGGCCCTTGCCCGTGAAGGCGAGCGAGCCGTAAAGGGTGACGACGACGCTGTCGACGCGTTCGATCGCGCCGCTCAGCGCCAGCCCCTCGGCGAAGGCCGCCGCCGCCTTCATCGGCCCGACGGTGTGCGAGGACGACGGCCCGATGCCGACCTTGAAGAGTTCGAGGACCCGGATCATTCGCGGGCCGCTACGAGTCACGCGGGAGCATGATCAGGATACTTCTTGACCTTTATCGCGTCGGCGCGAAGCTTGGCGTTCCACAAATCGTAGGAAAGCTGTGTCCGCAGCCAGGTTTCGGCGGCGCCCCAGCCCGCCTTTTCCAGCCGGATCGCCATGTCCGGCGAAATCCCGTTGCGACCGTTCAGCAGTTCGGACAGGGATTGACGCGATACGCCGAGCCATTTCGCGGCCGCCGTCACCGACAAGCCGAGCGGCGTCAGGCAATCCTCCCGGATCAACTCGCCGGGGTGCGGGGGATCATGCATCTGCATGGCGTCTCCTTTCAGAATTCAGTGATAGTCATCGAGATCGACATCGGACGCGTCTTCGCCATCGAACGTAAATATCAAGCGCCAGTTCCCCGACACCCAGACCGCCCATTGGCCCTTGCGGTCGCCCTTGAGCGGATGAAGCCGATAGTTCGGCAGATTCATTCCGCCGGGTTCGGCGCTCTCGTTCAACAGCGCCAACATGCGGCGGAGTTTGGCGACGAATTGCGGATTGACCCCGCTCGCGTCGCCTTTGGTGAACAGTCGCTCCAAGCCCTTGTGTCGGAACCGTTTGATCATCGAGATGATCGTAAACCGTCGCCTATTGGTTGTCACCTGGAATTGGCTCGGCGTGGTTCTGTTGCCGGCGACGGCGGGCGGTCGCCGCGCCATTCAACTCGCTTCGGTTCTGCGGTCGATCGAACAATCAGAGGCCCAGCCAAGCAAGCCAGAATGGGAGCCCCACAAGCCATCGCAGGCCGACCATAAAGAGGCCCCAGACAGCGAATGAAATAACAATGAGAATGACTTTTGGAAACATCCCCAAATTCGGCTTTTTCGAATTCACAAATGCGAGAATACCACTGGGAAACGCAACAAATCCAATAATCGATATCGTTGAAAGGCTTTCGACGTATCCGCCGAAAAACCAACAATTAAATTATCTCCGACCAAACGGAATTCATTAAATAACAGATTAACCAACGATGGATTCTGAATTACTATCGCATTCATTATTATACCGGGTTCGTTTACCGGCGATCCATCAATTAATGATATATAGATATCAACATCACCGTTGTGTTTTTGCCAATACGTCGTTTTCTGTGTGGCGTCATCATAAACGCGAATTTCCTTCCCAAAATCCGATTGTTTTGTGAGGGCTGATTTGATTGGTGCCAACGGCGCTTCCGGGTTCGACAAGCTACATGCCGAAGTCGTCTGCTGTCCTTCGATGAAAAGGGAAATGCTCAGATCGAAGGGAACCTCCGCGGCGCCTTCTACCAACCAAGTCGTGGACTTTGCGCCTCGGAATAGCGGAGGGAGCGCATCGCTCAGTTTCGCTTCCTTCCATCCGACGCGCCTGGCAGAATCTTCGACCCGATCGAGATTGGGAACCGTTTCAACGCATATTGAAATGAAGGCTTTGATCAGAGACTCCGCCGCTCGCGCATCATCTGACTCGTTGGCGTATCCGGCGTACGGCATGGCCAGCAACACTGAAAAAATGCAGGCAATCTTGAGATCGTTCACGACTACTCGTCCCAGTATGCAGCGCGGCGCGCGCGATCATACGATCTCACACGATCTTAGGCGAGTTTCGCGCGACGCGCGTCGACGCGCCGGAAATCTAATTGGACGAGGCCTTCTCAAAGAACGCGCAGATTGCCCAGAAGCGTCCACGCCGCAATATATCGATGCAACTTCGTCTGGACCCCGAAACCCGGGGATTTTTTCGCTCCGCCGGCCGAGGTCGCCTCACGCGCATGGCGAATATTTTGAAGGCCTATGTGGAGGCGCAAGCGGGATTCAAGCCGAGATTGGGGGCGGCAGGCAGTATCGCATTGCCGACTGCCTAATCTAACTCCCCTCCTGATCCCCCGCCGACTGCGCCAACACCGCCGCCACATACGGACCGAACGATCGTCCCGTCTCCAGCCGAAACCGCTCCGCCTCGCGGCGCCACAGCACGATCTCGGCTTTGAGCAGCAGCGTCCGCGTGACCGTGCCCACCGGAAACGCCGCAGGATCGAGGTCTAACGGCATGCCCGAATTGAGCAGCCGCGCCGCGCCCGGCCCCGCGACCTCGATCGCGCATTGCCGATGCGAGACGTCGACGAGGGCGTGCGCAACGGCCGCCAGCGCCGCCTCCAGCTTGGCGCCGATATCGGCCGGCTCGTCCTCGGCGATCAGCAGCCATTCGTCCGGCCCCATCCACAGCGCGGCGCGCGGGCCTCCGGCCGCAGAGGCGAGCGGGCGCGTCGGCGGCGCGACGCCGAACGCGGCGCCGACCGGGCCGGCGACATCGGGGCCGCCGCGCAATATCCAGCGCGACGCGAAGGGCAAGGCGACCGCCTTGACCTTGCCGTTGTCCGGCAAGGCGCATCCGTGGAGGACCGAGCGGCGCTCGGCTCGCGGCGGCGAAGCTTCAGGCGTCAAGGCGCTGGCCTTCCCTGTCGTAGAAGATCGGTTCGACGAGCTTGACCGGCGCCGTGCCGCCCTGCGTCGTGGCGAAAAGCGTCTGACCGAGCCGCGCGCGTCCGCCCTTGACCAGGCCGAGCCCGAAGCTGCGGCCCAGCGTCGCGCTCATATAGGAGGACGAGACGTGGCCGAGCGCGGGCGTTCCGGTCGGCGGCGCCGCGTCGGCGACGATCTGCGCGCCCTCCTCTATTCTGAAGTTCGGGTCGACCGGCAGCAGCCCCACCAGTTGCTTGCGGCCCTCGCGCTTCATGTCCGGCAGCGTCAGCGAGCGCTTGCCGATGAAGTCGGGCTTAGAGGAGGCGACCATCTTGCCCATGCCGACATCGTCCGGCGTCATCGTGCCGTCAGTGTCCTGGCCGACGACGATGAAGCCTTTTTCGGCGCGCAGGATATGCAGCGTCTCCAGGCCGTAGACGACGGCGTCGACCTTCTCGCCTTCGGCCCAGATAGCCTCGAGGACGCTCTCGCCGAAATCGGCGGGCACGTTGACCTCGAAGCCCAGCTCGCCGGTGTAGCTGACCCGCGCCAGCCGCGTCGGCGCGCCGCAAATCAAGCCCTCGCGCACGCTCATGTGCGGAAAGGCGGCGTTGGACAGATCGATCCCGCTCACCAGCGGCGCCAGGATCTTGCGCGCGTTGGGGCCGTTGATCGCGATTGTCGCGAACTGCTCGGTGATCGAGGTGAACCAGACCTTCAGATCGCTCCATTCGGTCTGAGAATAGTCCTCCATCACCGCGAACACGCGCGCGGCGCCCGAACTCGTCGTGGTGATGTGGAAGCGATCGGCGGCGAGGCGCATGACGACGCCGTCGTCGTAGATATAGCCGGCCTCGGTGAGCATCAGGCCGTAGCGGCAGCGCCCGACCCCGAGCTTGCCGAAGGAATTGATGTAGAGCCGATTGAGGAATTCGGCGGCGTCGGGGCCGACGACCTCGATCTTGCCGAGCGTCGAGGCGTCCATGATTCCGGCGCTGGCGCGGGTGCCTGAGCATTCGCGCCGCACGGTGTCGTCGAGGCTCTCGCCGCTCCTGGCGAAATAGGAGGCGCGCTTCCACAGGCCCGCCTCCTCGAACTTCGCGCCCTTGCGGGTCGACCACGCGTGTAGCGGCGTCTGGCGGATCGGATCGAACATGTCGCGGCGCGCGAGGCCTGCGAAGGCGCCGAAGGTCACCGGCGTATACGGCGGGCGGAACGTCGTTAGGCCGACTTCGGCGATCGGCTTGCCCAGAGCCTCGGCGGCGATGGCGAGCGCGTTCAGGTTGGAGTTCTTGCCCTGATCGGTCGCCATGCCGGTGGTGGTGAAGCGCTTGATGTGCTCGATCGAGCGCATGCCCTCGCGCGTCGCCAGTTGGATGTCGCGCACGGTGACGTCGTTCTGGAAATCGACGAAAGCCTTGGCGCGCTCCTTACCGTCCGCTCCGGCCACGAAACCGAGCGCGCCGCCCGTCGCCGCGAGCGCCCCTTCGACGCGCGGCGGCGCGCTCGGCGCGACGCCCGCCGCCGCGGCGCCCGCGTCCGCCCCGTCGGCGAGGACGCCCTCGAGGTCGAAGACGCCGCGGCACGCGCCCGCCGAGCGCTGATCCGGCACGGCGGCGCCGGGGAGAAAATTCTGCGTCGCTTCGTCGAAGACGACTTTGCCGCGCGATTGCGAAAAGAGGCTGACGTTCGGCGTCCAGCCGCCGCTCATCGCGACGACGTCGCAGGCGACCGGCTCGCCTTTGCCGGGTCTCCCGTCGCCCCAGCGCTTGGCGACGAGCGCATGCGTGACGCGCCGGCTTCCGTAGGAGCCGACGATCGCCGCATTGGCCTCGACGCGCAGGCCGGCCCGGCGCGCGGCCTCGGGAAGCGGGCCCTCGGCCTCGGCGCGCAGATCGGCGATCATCGCGATCTCGCAGCCGACTTCGCCCAGATCCAGCGCGGCGCGATAGGCCGAATCGTGCGCCGTCGCCACGACGATCCGCATCCCCGGCTTGACGCCGTAGCGCGTGGCGAGCGCGCGCGCCGCCTCGGCGAGCATGATCCCCGGACGATCGTTGTCGGCGAAGACCAGCGCGCGCTCGTGCGCGCCGGTCGCCAGCACCACTTGGCTCGCGCGCACCTGCCAGAGCCGCTCGCGCGGCATCTTAGGGTCGGGATCGGCCAGATGATCGGTCAGGCGCTGCTGTCCGGCGAGGAAGTTCTGCGCGTAATAGCCGAAGATCTGCGTGCGCGGCAGCATGGTCACGCGAGGCGAAGCGGCGAGTTCGGCGAGCGCCGCGGCGAGCCAGTCGGACGCCTTCGCGGCGTCGATCGAGGCGCGCGTCTCGGCGAGCAGGGAGCCGCCGAACTCGGCCTGTTCGTCGAACAGCGCGACGCGCGCGCCGGCCCGGCTCGCCGCCAGGGCCGCCGCCAAGCCCGCCGGGCCGGCGCCGACGACGGCGACGTCGCAATGCGCGTATTCGAAGGCGTAATGATCGGGATCGGGGTCGATCGGCGCGCGCCCCATGCCCGCCGCGTGGCGGATGATCGGCTCGTAGACGCTCATCCAAGCGGCCCGCGGCTGCATGAAGGTCTTGTTGTAGAAGCCGGCGGGCATGAACGGCGAGAACAGGCCGTTGACGGCGAGCGCGTCCCATTCGAGCGAGGGCCAGGCGTTCTGGCTGAACGCTCTCAGCCCCTCGTAGAGCTCGATCTGGGTGGCGCGCAAATTGGGCGTGACGCGGCCCCTGCCGGCGTCGAGCGCGACGAGCCCGTTGGCGTCGTCCGAGCCGAGCGACAGGATGCCGCGCGGCCGGTGATACTTGAACGATCGGGCGATGAGATGCACGCCATTGGCGAGAAGGGCCGAGGCGAGCGTGTCGCCGGCGCAGCCGACGTAACTCTTGCCGTCGAAGGTGAAGCGGATGGGCTTGGCCCGATCGACGCGCCCGCCCTGGCTCAGCCGGAACGCGCCGCTCATCGCTCGGCGCCCCGCGCCCCGGCGCCTGTTGAATCGGCCATGACTCTTCCTTAGCCTCGACGCCCCACTCTAACGACAAGAAGCGCGCGGTGGGAACCGCTTTTTTTTGCCCGACGGCGCGAGAAAATGAGATGGCGGGGGGAACCCTTCTCCCGCTGCGCGGGTGTCAGGCGAACCTTCGGTTCGCCGAGAGGTGGCGCGATAAGGCGTCGAAAGACGCCCGTCTTACGACGGGCTGTGGCGCCGGATGAGGGCTGGATGAGGGCTGTCGAAAACCCTCACCCCTGCCCTCTCCCGCGCGCGGGAGAGGGGGATTGCGCGCGCTCCGATGCGCGCCTATGTAGCGGGCCGGACACGCATTCGAGGAGCCGGCCTTGTTCATCCAGACCGAAGCCACGCCCAATCCCGCGACGCTGAAATTCCTGCCCGGCCGTCCCGTCATCGACGCCGGCACCTTCGAGGCGCGCGACCTCGCCGAAGCCGAGCGCTCGCCGCTCGCCAAGGCGCTGATGGAGCTGCCCGGCGTCGGCGGCGTGTTCCTCGCGCCCGACTTCATCTCGGTGACCAAGACCGAGGGCGAGTGGCAGCACCTGCGCCCGGCGGTGCTCGGCGTCGTCACCGAGTTCTTCCTCTCCGGCGCGCCGGCGCTGAACGGCGGCGCGCAAGCCGCCGGCGAAGAATTCTTCCACGCCGAGGACGCCGAGACCGTCGAGGCGATCAAGGAGCTGATCGAAACCCGCGTGCGCCCCGCGGTCGCCGGCGACGGCGGCGACATCGTCTTCAAGGGTTTTCGCGACGGGATCGTCTACCTCGGCATGAAAGGCGCCTGCTCGGGGTGCCCATCGTCGACGGCGACGCTGAAGCACGGGATCGAGAATTTGCTGAAGCATTTTCTGCCCGAGGCGGTGAAGGCGGTGGAGCAGGTTTGAGGCTGCTCCTCTAGACGCGTCACAACACGGGCGGCGGCCGGGGCGTCGCAAACGCGCCGCGACGGGATTGCTTCGTGCGAGAACTCTGCGATGATCGCCGCTTCTTCGCGCGAGGCCGGCCATGGCGAAGTTCGTGATCACCGTTCGCTCCGTCTCGGGCAATGCGTTCAGCGGCGACCTCGGCAAGATCCGCTATCTGATCGTACCGGACGGGGCCGCGCCCGCCCCCAACCAAGCCGTCTCGGAGCGAGTCTGGCTCGCGGCGATCCTCGCCACGTTCACGTCCAGCGGGCCTGGCCCCGCGCAGGGCGACGCGCTGTTCCTCATTCACGGCTTCAACGTCGATTCGTCGGCCGCCGCGACGTGGAGCGACACGGTCGCGGACGGTCTGGCGCGGCACGGCGCCGGGTATCGCCCAACGCTGGTCAGCTTCGACTGGCCCGCCGCCGGGACCGCCTTCGCCTATCTGCCCGATCTCGACACGGCGGCGAAGACCGCCATCGATCTCGTCAACGCCGCCGTGCGGCCGCTGCTCAAGGCGCAAACCCCGGACTGCAAGGTCAGGGTCAACGCGCTCGCCCATTCGATGGGCGCGTTCGTCCTGCGCGCCGCGCTCGGCCACGCGGACGACGGCGACGCAACCGGCGCGGATTGGATGCTCGGTCAGCTCGTCATGGTCTCAGGCGACGTCGAAGCCTCGGCTTTCGCCTCGGGTGACAAAGACACCCAGAGCATGATGGGCCACGCCTACCGTCTGACCAATTATTTCAACCGCTACGACGAAGCCCTGCTGATTTCGAACGCGAAGCGCGCCGGCGTCGAGGACCGGGTCGGCCGCATCGGCCTGCCTCCCGGCGCGCCCGCCTCGACGGTCAACGTCGACTGTTCGCTCCGCTACGAGGCGATTCCCAATCCCGATCCGCTCAATCCGATCAAGACCGCGGAATTTTCCCATAGCTGGTACTTCAGCGACGTCAATTTCTACCGCGATCTCGCGCAAACGCTTCGCGGCGCGGTCGACCGCAACGTCGTCGCCAAGCGGACCCCGGAAGCCGACGGGACTTTGGCGCTGGCGACGGCGACCTGATCCGCCCGTCCCCCTGTACCTTTCTCACGCGGTTTTCGGAAGGCGCACTGTCGGTCGCGCGAAGAGACGCGTAGCGGAACGTAGCGTGACCGACGGGCGGCGAGGCGACGGGGCTGCCCTTGGGCAGCGACCTCAGCGTCTTGAAAACCGTTCGGCGGCCTTGGGGCGAGATCGGCGAGCGGTTCGCGCGCGCTTCGTCGCTTCCGCCCGGCCGAAGCCGCTGGACGGATTTCCACAGTCGGTGGTAGTCTTACATGCGTTCAGACGCCCGCGGGTCGCTGGGCTTTCGGCGCGACCAGACGGCGTAAGAAGGCGATGGCGACATCTCACAGCGATGCGACGCCGTTCGGCGACGGCTCCGAGCACGATCTCTACTTGTCGCCGCACTACGATGATACTTGCTTTTCGCTCGGGTCGTTCGCGAGCCGCAGGCGCGCGGGCGCGGCGATTACGTTTTTCTCGAACTGCGCGTTCGTCGTTCCGCATAATCTCGCCGAAGTCCCTCCGCACGCGGGCACGTTCGATTATTTCTACCTCGTGAAAGTGTCCGCCGTTCGGCGCGCCGAGGATCTCGCATTCACCCGATCCGTCGGGCTGCGGCAAGTCGTCGCCGGGCTCGACGAGGCGCCGGTTCGCGGCCGCCACCCCTTCGCGAACGCCGACACGAATTCGGTCGAAGACGCCGCCCTGTTCAACGACAAGGTCATGTCCGCGATTTCCGTGGCGGGCGGGGCGCGGCCGAGCGATGTCCGGCCTTGGCTCTATTGCCCGATGGCGATCGGCGGTCACGTCGATCATCTCATCATTTTACGAATCGTACTGCGAAACTGCGCTGCATTGGCCGAAGCGTACCGCGTCGCCTTCTACGAGGACTTGTATTATGCTTCCTCGCTTGAAGCGCGAGAGGCGGGGCTCGTCAAATTCCGGCGGCTCGCCGGTCCGTTAGGGGCGAAGCGTTTCGCTCTTCCCATTGACGATGTTGGACGGAAGCTCGACCTCATCGGCCTTTACGCCAGCCAAATCGCCGCCAAACCAGCCAATATCGACTCCTTCACCCCCGCCGTCGGTTCGATCGCCCCTCCGCACGAGGCGATCTGGACCGCCGAGCCGCATGGATCGTCTCGATGAGACGCGCGCCCGGCGCCCGGTTCCTTTCCAGACCGCTCCGCTCCCGACGGACCGCGCGCGCCCGACAATCGCGCCGGCGATCTCTTCGCCGCTATAGCGTGTCGGTCCTCAGCGTCGCGAGCAAACAGCGTCAATGACCAAGGTTCCCAAGATTCTCCACTTCATATGGGTCGGCGACGAAGGCCGGCGACCGGACAATTGCATCGACACCTGGCGGGCGAAAAACCCCGGTTATGAGGTGCGCATCTGGGGGAACAAGGAACTCTCCGATGTCGATTGGGTGAATTCCGAGCATATCAAGGCGATGTTCAGCCGCGAGCTGAACGGCGTGGCGGATCTCATGCGATACGAAATCCTGCACGCGCATGGCGGAATCGCCCTCGACGCCGACTCGCGATGCTTGCGGCCGCTGGAGGACTGGCTGTTGGAGCCGAGCGAGTTCGCCTGCTGGGAGAACGAATTCGCCAGACCCGGACTCATCGCCGCGGGCTGTCTCGGTTCCGTTCCCGGCTCAAAGTTCTTCAAGGGGATCGTCGACGACATCAAGGCGGAAGAGACGGTGACGAACGACATGGCGTGGATCACCGTCGGACCTGTGAGGATGACGAAAGTATGGCGAAAGCTCGGGTTTCCGCTGACGATCTATCCCAGTCATTATTTCTATCCCACGCACTTGACCGGTCATCGCTATCGAGGCGACGGACATGTCTTCGCCGAACAGTTTTGGGCAAATACGCTCAAGAAATATGACACGCTCCACCTCGCCGATTTCAGCAAGGAGTCGTCCCCCGGGGAAAGCGCGCTTCGCCGCAACGCCCTGTGCCCCTGCGGCTCCGGCAAGCGATTCAAGCACTGCTGCGGATCGACGGGTTGAACGGCGCACGCGCGGCCGAGCGCGCCGCGCCTGCGCCGCTCACCCCCCTACCCCAGTTCCACCACCCGCCCCTCCCGCAGCGTCACGCGCCGGTCCATCCTTCCCGCCAGCTCCAGGTTGTGCGTCGCCACCAGCGCGGCGACGCGGCTGGCTTTCACCAGCTCGGTCAAGGTCCCGAACACGTGGTCGGCGGTCTTGGGGTCGAGGTTGCCGGTTGGCTCGTCGGCGAGCACCACGCGAGGGGCGTTGGCGACCGCTCTGGCGATGGCGACGCGCTGCTGTTCGCCCCCCGAAAGCTCGGCCGGGCGATGGTTTTCGCGCGCCGCCAGGCCGAGATAGCTCAGCAGTTCGTGGGCGCGCGCCGCCGCCTCGGCGCGCTTCAGGCCGCGGATCATCTGCGGCAGGACGATGTTCTCTAACGCCGAGAATTCCGGCAGCAGGTGATGGAACTGGTAGACGAAGCCGATCTCGACGCGGCGCAGCGCGGTGCGCCTGTCGTCCGACATCGCCGATGTCGGCGCGCCGCCGACGTGGACTTCGCCGGCGTCGGGCTTTTCCAGCAGGCCCGCCAGATGCAGCAGCGTCGACTTGCCGGCGCCCGAGGGCGCGATCAGCGCCACCGACTGGCCGGGCCACAGCGTCAGGTCCGCGCCGCTCAACACCTCGATCGTCGTTTCGCCGCGCCCGTAGCGGCGCTCGATTCCTTCCAGCCACAGCGCCGGCGTCGCCTCATTCATAGCGCAGGGCCTCGACCGGATCGAGCCGCGCGGCGCGCCAGGAGGGGTAGATCGTCGCCGCCAGCGACAGGAACAGCGTCATCGCGACGACCGCGATCACGTCGTGCGCCTCGACGCGCGAGGGCAGTTGCGAGAGGAAATAGAATTCCGAGGGGAACAGGTTGACGCCGATCAGCCAGCTCAGGCCCTGGCGGATCGGCTCGACGTTGTGCGCGACGACGAGCCCGAGCGCCAGGCCGCAGGCCGTGCCGAGGACGCCGATCGTCGCGCCGGTGATGAGGAAGATGCGCTGAATGGCGCCGCGCGTCGCGCCCATGGTGCGTAGCACCGCGATGGCGCGCGCCTTGTCCTGCACCAGCATGATCAGGCCGGAAATGATGTTGAGCGCGGCGACCAGCACGATCAGCGTCAGGATCGCGAACATCACGTTGGCCTCGACCGCCAGCACGTCGAAGAAGCTCTTGTTGAGCTGGCGCCAGTCGGTGTCGATCATCGGCCGCCGCTCGGCGGCGCTGATGCGCTCGCGCATCGCGTCCATGTGGTCGGGATCGTCGACGTAGACCTCGATGACGTTGGCCTGGCCGTCGAGGTTGAAATAGGCCTGCGCCTCGGGAAGCGGCATGAAGACGAAGGAGCCGTCGAAGGTCGCCATGCCGATCTGGAAGATCGCCGCGACGGTGTAGGCCTTCATGCGCGGGGTGACGCCGAACGGCGTCTCGGCCCCGCGCGGCGCGATCAACGTGATCTTGTCGCCGATCCGCAGGCTCAAGCGCTCGGCGAGCTTGGCGCCGATCGCCACGCCCTTGCCGGCGTCGAAGCCGTCGAGCGAGCCTTGCGTGATATGCGCGCCGACGCCCGGCAGCCGCTTGAGGTCCGCTTCGCGAATGCCGCGCGCCAGCACGCCCGAGGAGCCGAACGGCGTCGAGGCGAAGGCCTGGCCCTCGACCAGCGGCAGCGCCAGCGTCACGCCGGGGACCTTGGCCACGCGCTCGGCCACCGCGTCGTAGTCGGTGAGCGGCGTGTCGACCCCTTGCAGGAACATGTGGCCGTTGAGGCCGATCATCTTCTCCATCAGGTCGTGGCGGAAGCCGTTCATCACCGCCATCACCACGATCAGCGCGGCGACGCCGAGCACGATGCCGAGGAAGGAGAAGCCGGCGATCACCGAAATCGAGCCGTGCGCGCGCCGCGCCCGCAAATAGCGCAGCGCCACCATCCACTCGAAGGCCGAGAACGGCCGGGCGCCGAGCGGCGCGGCGGGCGCGGGCGCGGCGTCGAGGGCGGCGGCGGTCACGCTATGGGCGCCATGGCGGCCAATCCCCCAAGCCCCTCACCCTGCCTCTCCCCGCTGTGCGGGGAGAGGAGCGCGCGGCGCCGTCCTTCCCCTCTCCCCGCGCTTAGCGGGGAGAGGTAGGGTGAGGGGCCTGGGCGAGAAGCCGCCATCGCCAACATCACGCCGCCCCGCCCAGCCGCGCGATCGCGGCTTCGACGCCGACGAGTTCGCGTTCGCCGCTGCGGCGGTTCTTGATCTCGACCTTGCCCTCGGCGAGGCTCTTCGGCCCGACGATCACCTGATGGGGCAAGCCGATGAGGTCCATCGCGGCGAACTTCGCGCCGGGGCGCTCGTCGCGGTCGTCATAGAGCGCATCGACTTTCGCCTTGCCGAGCGCCGCGTAAATGCGCGCGCAGGCGCCGTCGCAGGCGGCGTCGCCGACCTTGAGATTGATCAGGCCGACCGCGAACGGCGCCGCCGCTTCGGGCCAGATCATGCCCGCTTCGTCGTGGCCCGCCTCGATCAGCGCGGCGACGAGCCGGCTCGGGCCGATGCCGTAGGAACCCATGTGCACGCAACGCTCCTTGCCGTCGGGGCCGTTGACGACCGCCTTCATCGGCTCGGAGTACTTGGTTCCGAAGTAGAAAATATGGCCGACTTCGATGCCGCGCGCCGAAATTCGCGAATTGGCATCGATCGCCAAGAACGCCGCGGCGTCGTGCTTCTCCGAGGTCGCGGCGTAGAGCGAGGTCCATCGGTCGACGACGCCCTGCATCGCGCCGGCGCTGTCGAAGTCGATGGTCTCGGGCGGCGGCGCAAACGTCAAATAGTCCTTGTGGCAGAACACTTCGCTCTCGCCGGTGTCGGCGAGGATGATGAATTCGTGGGAAAGATCGCCGCCGATCGGCCCGGTGTCGGCGAGCATCGGGATGGCGGTGAGGCCGAAGCGCGAAAAGGTGCGCAAATAGGCGGTGAACATCTTGTTGTAGGAATGGCGCGCGCCGTCGGCGTCGAGGTCGAAGGAATAGGCGTCCTTCATCAGGAATTCCCTCGAGCGCATCACCCCGAAGCGCGGCCGCACCTCGTCGCGGAACTTCCACTGGATGTGATAGAGGTTGAGCGGCAGATCCTTGTACGAGCGGACGTTGGCGCGGAAGATCTCGGTGATCATTTCCTCGTTGGTCGGCCCGAACAGCATGTCGCGCTCGTGGCGGTCGCGGATGCGCAGCATCTCCTTGCCGTAATCGTCGTAGCGGCCGGATTCGCGCCACAGGTCGGCCGACTGGATCGTCGGCATCAGGAGTTCGATGGCGCCGGAACGGTTCTGCTCCTCGCGCACCACGGCGCAGATTTTCTGCAACACCCTGAGGCCGAGCGGCAGCCAGGCGTAGATGCCCGCCGCCTCCTGACGGACCATGCCGGCGCGCAGCATCAGCCGATGCGAGACGATCTCCGCCTCCTTCGGCGTTTCCTTGACGATCGGCAGGAAATAGCGGGAGAGGCGCATGGCTCTGAACTCTAAGCGATCGGGCTGAACGGGATCGGCGAATCGACGAAACGCGCGAGAGGCGCGCGCGCCGGGCGTTATGGCCCCATCGGCGCGCAAAGGGCAAGTCGCCGGCGGCGCGCCCCGCGAACGATTCTCACGATTTCGTGAACGCCGCGCCGGTAACCTCGGCGCCGCCGCGGCGAAAGACCCATTGCACGGCCGACAGGTTCGGCCGGCGGGCGCGGCGACCCCGACGCTCAACGAAAATTCATTTCTTTTCAACGAGGACACAACGCCCATGAACGCCAGAACCGCCTTCACCGCCGCCTCGCTCGCCGGCTCGCTCGCCGTCGCGCTGGCGCTCGCCTCCGCCGCCAAGGCGGGCCCCGCGCCGATGCAGCCGGGCGCCGACAAGTGCTACGGCATTGCGCTCGCCGGCAAGAACGACTGCGCCGCCGGCGCCGGCACGACCTGCGCCGGCACCTCGACGGTCGACTACGACCCCCACCACTGGAAGTACGTCGCCAAGGGAACTTGCGAAACCATGATGACGCCGAAGGGCCACGGCTCGTTGACGCAGATGTAAGCCGCTCGTCGCAGAGCGCTTCTTTCGCGGCCCCGCCTTTGCGAAGGCGGGGCCGTTTTCTTTGGGCGAGGCGAGAAAGCGCGGCGGCGCTGGCGAAGACGCAAACCCCTTCCCCCCTTGCGGGGGAAGGGAGCGCCCGCGTTTGCGGCTGGCGAACGCATTAGCGATCGGGAGAGAATTGTGGCCTTTATGCGGGGCGAACGAATCGTGATAACCGGTTCGATCGTTCACCGCCGTCCGCCGCATGACCCCGCAAGAGTTCATCCACAAATGGAAGCCGGTCGCGCTCACCGAGCGCGCGACGGCGCAGGAGCATTTTCTCGATCTCTGCCGTCTCGTCGGCCATCCGACCCCGGCGGAGGACGACCCGACCGGCGACCATTTCACTTTCGAGAAGGGCGTCTCCAAGACCGGCGGCGGCGAGGGCTTCGCCGACGTGTGGAAGAAGGGCTTCTTCGCCTGGGAATACAAGAAGAAGAAGCGCGATCTGGACAAGGCGCTGGAGCAGCTCACCCGCTACGCCGCGGCGCTGGAGAATCCGCCGCTGCACGTCGCCTGCGACACCCATATCTTCCGCGTCGAGACGCGCTGGACCAACGAAGTCCCGGCCCAATACGAATTCGAGATCGACGACCTCGCCGACCCGAAAAACCTCGCCATTCTTCGCGCCGTGTTCCACGATCCCGAGGCGCTTCGTTCGGGACGCACGCGCGCCAAATTGACCAAGGAAGCCGCCGACAAATTCCAGACGATTTCCGACCGATTGCAGCACCGCAATGCCAATCGCGAGGCGGTCGCGCACTTCGTCAATCAGCTCGTCTTCTGCTTCTTCGCCGACAGCGTCGGGCTGCTGCCCAACGGCGTCTGGAAGAAGCTGCTGCAAACCGCCGAGCGAAAGCCCGCCAAGGCGAAGGAATGGCTGAACAGGCTGTTCGAGGACATGAAGGACGGCGGCGACTTCAACCTCGAAGACATCGCCCCGTTCAACGGCGGCCTGTTCGACGGGCGCGCGCCGCTGGCGCTCGCGGACGGCGAAATCAGCCTGCTGTTCGCCGCCGCCAGCCTCGATTGGGGCCTCATCGATCCGACGATTTTCGGCACGCTTTTCGAGCGTTTTCTCGATCCCGACAAACGCGCGCAGATCGGCGCGCATTACACCGACCCGGAAAAGATCGCCCTCATCGTCGAGCCGGTCGTCATGCGCCCGTTGCGCGGCGCGTGGGATGCGGCGAAGTCGGAGATCGAAAAGATCATGGCGCCCGTCAACGAAGCGGCGGCCGGCGGCGGGCGCGCGGCCAAGCGCGATCTGGGCAAGAGGTACGATTCCGCGCGCGCCAAGGCGGAAGCGAAGCGCGACGCGTTCATCGACCGCCTCTGCGCCCTTCGCATCCTCGACCCCGCCTGCGGCTCGGGCAATTTCCTCTATCTCGCGCTGCAGGCGGTCAAGGACCTCGAATATCGCGCGATCCTCGAATGCGAGGCGCTCGGCCTCGGCATGGTCGTGCCGCGCGTCGCGCCGGAAATCCTGCACGGCCTCGAGATCAATCCGTTCGCCGCCGAGCTCGCGCGCACGACGATCTGGATCGGCGACATCCAATGGCGCGTGCGCAACGGCATATCGCATCATCCGCGCCCGGTGATGCGCAAGCTCGACTCGATCGAATGCCGCGACGCGCTGCTAGCGAGCGACGGCAAGGGCGGCTTCGTCGAAGCGCAATGGCCGGAGGCGGATTTCATCATCGGCAACCCGCCGTTTCTGGGCGGCAAGCTCTTGCGCCGCGGGCTCGGCGACGAAAACGTGGAGGCGCTGTTTCGCGCCTATGAAGGCCGCGTCCCCGCGGAGGCCGATCTCGTCTGCTATTGGTTCGCCAAGGCGTGGGAGGCGTTGCAAGCCGGCCGCGTCAAGCGCGTCGGCCTGGTCGCGACGAACTCGATTCGCGGCGGCGCCAACCGCAAGGTGCTGGAGCCGATCGCGGAGGCGAATGCGATCTTCGAGGCGTGGAGCGACGAGCCGTGGACGATCAACGGCGCGGCGGTGCGGGTGTCGCTGGTGTGCTTTGGCCAAGGGGAGGAAGGTGTTCGTCTGGATGGTCAAATTGCGGAGAGCATTCACGCAGACCTATCCGCGAATACCGCGAACCTAATCGAGGCGGCTCCATTGAAGGAGAACGTCGATTTGATGTTTCAAGGGTTCAAGTTCGGCGGCCCATTTGAAATTGATGAGAGGCTCGCGCTGGATTTGCTTCGATTGCCGCTCAACCCAAATGGGCGTCCAAATTCCGATGTCATCAACATATGGATTAACGGCAAGGACATAGTGCGACGCCCTCCTCGGAAGTGGTGCGTCGATTTCGGATCGACTCTCTCCGAGCAGCAGGCAGCTCTGTTCGAACGGCCATTTGAGGCGGTGAGGGCTGCTTACGCCGCCGAAAACGAACGGCGATTCGCCGAAGACGAGCGACCGCTGCGCGTCGGCGAGGAGAAGAAATCGGCCGCTTGGTGGATACATCAGCGACCTCGCGATCAACTGCGCAAGAAACTTCGGCCGTTAACGAGGTGGATAGCGACCACGGAGGTGGCGAAGTATCGCGTGGCCGCCTTGGTCGACAGCCGCTTTCTCCCATCCGGCTCCGTCTACGTAATCGCCCGCGACGACGACACGACGTTCGGCATTCTGCATTCGCGCTTCCACGAAGCGTGGTCGTTGCGGCTCGGCACTTCCCTCGAAGACCGCCCGCGCTACACCCCGACCACCACCTTCGAGACCTTCCCCTTCCCCGCCGGCCTGACGCCGAACATTCCCGCCGCCGACTACGCCGCCGACCCGCGCGCGATCCGCATCGCCGCGGCGGCCAAGAAACTCGACGATCTCAGGCGCGCTTGGCTCAATCCGCCCGATCTCGTCGACATCGTCCCCGAAGTGACGCCGACCGCCGCGCCCGGCGAGGCGCCGCGCCGCTATCCCGACCGCGTCCTGCCGAAAAACGTCGAGGCGGCGGTCAAGCTCAGGGAGCGCACGCTGACCAACCTCTACAACCAGCGCCCGCGCTGGCTCGCCGACGCGCACGAAGCGCTCGACCGCGCGGTGGCGGCCGCCTACGGCTGGCCGGAGGACGTCGCGACGGACGATGCGCTGCAACGCCTGCTCGCGCTCAACCTGGAGCGCGCGAGCGCGCAAGGGAAGGAAACCGATGCAGGGCGCGCGCCCCTTCCCCCCTCGCGGGGGAAGGTGTCATCGCGCAGCGATGACGGATGAGGGGGATCGCGCGTAGCGCGATGTCTCTGTGAAGCGCCGATCGCTCGCCGGACGCGTTGGGAATCGAGCCGCCGCAAGGCTCGCGCGTTTCGGCGAGCCAGCCTCTTTATCTCTCAGAGCCGTCGCGCTGCGCGCGACCCCCCTCATCCGTCGCGCCTTCGGCGCGCCACCTTCCCCCGCAAGGGGGGGAAGGGGCGCCCCGCCCTCACCCCAACTCCTCAAAATCTTCCACCCGAAACTCCCGCGCCGCCCGCTCGCCCTTGGCGGCGAGCGCGCCTTCGCGCTGGCGCAGTTCGACGCGGCGGATTTTTCCCGAGATCGTCTTCGGCAGCTCGGCGAATTCGATCCGCCGCACGCGCTTGTAGGGCGCGAGGCGGTCGCGCAAGTAAGCGAAGATCGACAGCGCGGTGGCGCGGTCGGGAGCGCAGCCCTCGGCCAGCGCGACATAGGCCTTGGGCGTCGTCAGGCGCTGGGCGTCGGGCGCCGGGACGACGGCGGCTTCGGCGACCGCGGGATGCTCGATCAGCGCGCTCTCCAGCTCGAATGGGCTGAGGCGATAGTCGTTCGATTTGAACAGGTCGTCGGCGCGCCCGACGTAGGTGATGTAGCCCTCGGCGTCGCGCGTCGCGACGTCGCCGGTGCGGTAGTGGTCGCCTTCGATGGCGACCAGCTCGCCCTCGTCGCTCTGATAGCCGCGCATCAGGCCGAGCGGGCGCTGGGCGAGCGGCAAGGCGATTTCGCCGTGGTCCGCCTCCAGCCCGTCGGCGTCGACGAGCACGATGCGATAGCCCGGCAGCGGCCGGCCCATCGAGCCGGCGACGACTTTTTGTCCGGGCGAGTTGCCGATCATCATCGTCGTTTCGGTCTGGCCGTAGGAATCGCGCAACGTCAGGCCCCAGGCGCGGCGCACCTGCTCGATCACCTCCGGGTTGAGCGGCTCGCCCGCCGAGCTGATTTCGCGCAGCGCGACCTTCCATTGGGAGAGATCGAGCTGGACGAGCTGGCGCCACACCGTCGGCGGCGCGCAGAACGAGGCGACCTCGTGCTCAACGAGCGCGTCGAGCGCCGCGCGCGCCTCGAAGCGCCCGGCGAGCGCGAGAATGGTCGCCCCCGCGTTCCACGGCGCGAAGAAGTTCGACCAGGCGTGCTTGGCCCAGCCGGGCGAGGAAATGTTGAGATGCGCGTCGCCGGGCCTGAGGCCCAACCCGTACATCGTCGAGAGGTGGCCGATCGGGTAACTGGCGTGGCTGTGCAGCACGAGCTTGGGCCGCGCGGTGGTCCCGGAAGTGAAATAGAGCAGCAGCGGATCGTCGGCGCGCGTCGGGCCGTCCGGCTCGAAATGCGCGCTGGCTCCCAGCAGCGCGGCGTAGTCGCGCCAGCCGCTCGGCGCCGCGCCGACCGCGATGCGCAGAACATCCTCGCCGCGTCCTTCGAACTTGCCGGCGTCGGCGCCGTCGGCGAGGATGAGCCGCGCGCGGCCGCGCGCCAGCCGATCGTCGATGTCGGCGCCGGCGAGCTGCGGCGTGGCGGGGATCACCACCAGGCCGAGCTTCATCGCCGCCAGCATCGAAACCCACAGCGGCGCGACGTTGCCGAGCATCAGCAGCAGGCGATCGCCGCGCTTCGCGCCGAGCGCGCGCAGGCCGTTGGCGAGCCGCGAGGAGGCTTGCGAGAGCTCGGCGAAGGAGTAGGTCTCGGCCTGCGCCGCGAGAATCTTCAGCGCCGGCCGCGTCCCTGCTTCGCCGTGAGCGAGTTCGCCGTCGAACCAGTCGAGCGCCCAGTTGAAGCGCTCCAAGCGGGGCCAGGCGAAGCGGGCCTTGGCGGCGGGATAGTTGTCACGAAGCGCGAGCAGAAAATCGCGGGCGGATTTGAATTCCTCGATCGACATGGGCGGCTCAAATCGTCTGGTGGGTGATTTCGATCCTGTCGGGATAGAAAGCCAGATGGCCGGCGATCGCCGCGACGCCCGGCTTCGGGCTCTCATAGGTCCAGACCGCGTCGGCGTCGACGTCTTCGCCCGCGCGAAGCGAAAAATAGTTGGCGCGGCCCTTGTAGGGGCACACCGTCTCCAGCGAACTGCGCTTGAAGAGGCTCATGTCGGCGTCGGCGCGAGGAATGTAGAACACCGGGGGATACGCGTGCTCCCTGAGCTCCAGCGCGCGCGCCGTGTCGGCGATCGTTCGGCCGCGCCAGCGCACGACGACGCGGCCCTTCGCCGGCTTGATGGTGATCGGATGATCGTCGGACATGGTGGGGGTTCCCTTCGGGCCGCCGAATTTTGCCACACGCGCGCCGCCGCCGGAAGGGCCGCGCGACCGCTATCCGCGCCTGCGCTTGGGCGCGTAGGGATTTTCGCCGCCCGAGCGCATCGACAATCGGATCGGCACGCCGAAAAGGCCGAAGGTCTCGCGCAGGCCGTTGACGAGATAGCGCTTGTAGCTCTCGGGAATGCTGTCGACGTGATTGCCGAAGAGCACGAAGAACGGCGGGCGCGCCTTGGGCTGGGTCATGTAGCGGATTTTCACCCGGCGGCCGGCGACGGCGGGCGGCGGCGTCGCGTCGACGACCGGGGCGAGCCAGCGGTTGAGCCGCCCGGTCGAGATGCGGATGTTCCAAACTTCATGCGTGGCGATCACCGCCTCGAGCAGTTTGTCGACATGCGCGCCGGTGAGCCCCGAAACCGGAATGACGCGCGTGCCCCTGAGTTGCGGCAGCAGCCGGTCGGCCTCGGCGCGCAGCTCCTGGGCCTTGGCGCTCTTGTTCTCGACGAGGTCCCACTTGTTGAGGCCGATCACCAGCGCCCGGCCCTCGCGCTCGACGAGATCGGCGAGCGTCAGGTCCTGCTTCTCGAAGGGAATCGTCGCGTCGAGCAGGAGAACGACGACTTCGGCGAAGCGCACCGCGCGCAGCGCGTCGGCGACCGCGAGCTGTTCCAGCTTCTCGACGACGCGCGAACGGCGGCGCAGCCCCGCGGTGTCGAAGAGCTTGAAGCGCCGGTCGCGCCAGCTCGCCTCCAGGCCGATGCTGTCGCGCGTCAGGCCGGGTTCGGGCCCGACCAGCAGGCGCTCCTCGCCGAGAATGCGGTTGAGCAGGGTCGACTTGCCGGCGTTCGGACGGCCCAGCACCGCGATGCGCAACGGCTTGGTCGGATCGGCCTCGCTGCCGTCCTCCTCCTCGCCGAGGCTCAGCGGCGCGGGCTCTTCCCCTTCGTCCGCGTCGAGCCGAGCCGCGCGCGGCAACGCGGCGCTCAGCGCGTCGTGGAGTTCGCCCAGGCCCTCGCCGTGTTCGGCGGAAAACGCAATGGGATCGCCCAGGCCGAGCCCGAAGGCCTCGTAGGCGCCCTGACGCCCGGCGAGCCCCTCGGCCTTGTTGGCGATCAGGATGACCGGCTTGCCGGCGCGGCGCACCGCCTGGGCGAAATGCCGGTCGGCGCCGGTCACGCCGGCGCGCGCGTCGATGAGGAAGAGGATCGCGTCGCAGTCGGCGAGCGCCGCCTCGGTCTGCGCGCGCATGCGGCCGGCGAGCGAGGCGCCGTCGCCCTCCTCGAGGCCGGCGGTGTCGATGATGGTGAAGGTGAGATCGCCGAGCCGCGCCTCGCCCTCGCGCCGATCGCGGGTGACGCCCGGCTGGTCGTCGACCAGCGCCAGCTTGCGCCCGACGAGCCGATTGAACAGCGTCGACTTGCCGACGTTCGGGCGTCCGATGATGGCGACTTTGGCGCTCATGGACTTCTCAGAGACCACCGCTGCCCCTCACCCCAACCCCTCTCCCGCAAGCGGGCGAGGGGCTCAGCGGCGCGAACCCTTCTCCCGCATAGGGCGTCCGAAGGACGCCCGTCTTCGACGGGCTTTGCGGGAGAAGGTGGCCCGAAGGGCCGGATGAGGGGCTGCCCGCCATCCGCTCACGCCGAAGTCGCGTCACTTGGCCGCCGGGCGATTGGCGGCCACCAGCCCGAGCAGGCTCTCGGCGCTGCGTTTTTCCGTTTCGGGCGCTTCCGCGTCGGCGGCCACGAGGTCGAGCCATTTGCCGGCGGCCTCATAATCCCTAGCGTCCAGCGCGATGACGCCCAGGGCCAGGCGCGCGGTGTTGCGATAGACGCCACTGCTTCCCGCCAACTCCTCGAGCGCGGCCTTGGCCGCGCCGGCCTCCCCTGCGTCCAGGCGCAGCAAGGCGGCGCGCAGGCGGGCGAGCTGCTGGAACGAAGCGCCGATCGAAGCGTCGGCGGCGAGCGCGTCGTAGGCGGCGATGGCGCTCCTGGGATCGCTCTTGGCCAGGATCGCGGCCTCGGCCAGGCGCGCCAGCGTCCGGTAGCCGCGCGGCGCGTCGGCGGCGAGCTTGGCCATCGCCGCGTCCGCCTCGGCGCCCTTGCCGGCGCGATCGAGCGCCAGCGCCTGCTGAAACGCCGCGCCGGCCGCTTGTTCGGCCGCGAGGCGGCGGTTCTCGTAGAAGCGATAGCCGGCGGTCGCGAGCACGATGAGGGCCGCCGCGCCGATGATCAGGTACTGGTGCTTCTTCCAGAATTCGGCCGCCTTGTCGCGGCGGACTTCCTCGTCGACTTCCTGAAATATGTCGCTCATCGTCTTGCTCGATCGCGTCCGAACGCCTCGAGGGCGCGGCCCTCGGCGAAACGAGGCCGTTAGCACGCCGAGCCTGCGAAAGCGAGCGCAGGCTCGGTCGCGATTTATTGGGCGCGCCGACGGGGCGCCGCGACGATTGGACGCATTTTGCTATTCCTCAATCCGGTGAATGAGTTCGCCTGCGAAAATGCAAGTGGGCGAACGCCAGTTGAGCTCGCCGCCGGGTTGTGTTTTCATTACTGCAAGCTTACGCCGCACGAGAGCGTCGTCGGCGCCCCGATATCCACTTCCGTCGAAAGGAAACCATGATGAAAGACCTGAACGTCAAGAGCGTCAATCGTCGCACCGTGCTGCTCGCCGCGGCGGGCGCGGCCCCGTTGCTGGCGATGGGCGCGCGCTCCGCCATGGCGGCCGGGCTGCCGCAGTCGGCGGTCAGCTACCAGGCCTCGCCGAAGGACGGCAAACAGTGCGACGGATGCAACCTGTTCGTCGCCCCCGCTTCGTGCAAATCGGTGGCCGGGACGATCGCGCCGACCGGCTGGTGCAAGTTGTGGGTGAAGAAGGCCTGAGCCGAGTTTACGGTTCGTAAACCATGTTGCGCTTGCATGGGCGCAGCAATTGAATTTAGATTTCGAATCGTGGCGCTCTTCTGCGGCGCGGGGACCGGGTGACGGCCCCCGCGCTGCGGCGAGTTTCATATCGGCGGCAGGGGTCAGAGATGGGGCGTTTGGGGCGGATTGCCGGTTCGAAGACGGAACTTGGAGCCGGGCGCGCGTCTCGAGCGCTTGCATCGGCCGCCGCCGCGCTGCTCTTTTTCGCGGCGCTGGCGCTGGCGTCGCTGCTGACGGTCGAGCCCGCCTCGGCCGTCCCGAGCTTCGCGCGCCAGACCGGCCAGCCCTGCGCGGCCTGCCACACGGCCTTTCCCGAACTGACGCCGTTCGGCCGGCGCTTCAAGCTCGGCGGCTACACGATGCAGGGCGGCGACGCCAAGTATCCGCCCGTCGCGGTAATGGTGATGCCGACCTTCACGCACACGCAGTCGGCGTACGATCCTCCAGGCGGTGCCGCTACCCCGCCCCCGGGATTGAAGGCCAACGACAACTTCGTCACGCAACAAGTGACCGGCTTCCTCGCGGGCAATATTTACGGCAATCTCGGCACGTTCATTCAGGTGACCGCCAGCCCGGTTGACGGGAGCCTCGAGCTCGACGCGTCGGACGCCCGCTACGTCACCCCCTTCAAGCTCTTCGGGCAGGACGGCTTCTGGGGCATCGACGTCAACAACGCGCCGACGGTGCAGGACGTCTGGAACACCACCCCGGCCTTCGGCTTCCCGCAGATCGCCTCGTCTATCGCTCCAGCCTTTTCGCCGCCCCTCACCCATATCGAGAGCAACTGGGGACAGCAGGTCGTGGGCGCCGGCACGTACGTGTTCTGGAACGATATGCTCTATGCCGAACTGACGGGATATAGCGGCCTGTCGAAAACCGCCCTCGAGTGGCTCGGCGAACAGCCCGGCGCGACGCCGGACCTGTTGAACGGCGTCGCGCCCTACTGGCGACTCGCCCTGGAGCCGCATTGGGGCGACCACTACCTGATGATCGGCACGTTCGGGATGTATGGGCAGGTGATCCCGGGGGAGACGTTCGGTTTCGGCTTCGACGACTACACCGACATCGGCTTCGATTCGCAGTACCAATACGACGGGGACAAATACAGCGTCACGGTGAAATTGACTGATATCATCGAGTATCAGAGGCTCAACTCGAGCGCCAACATAAATAATCCAAATCAGAGCGCGTCGAACCTCAACAACCGGTTGAACAGTTTCAAGGCCAACGGTTCGTTCGTGTGGGATCACACATACAGCGTGTCGGCAGGCTATTTCAACGTTTCGGGAACGTCGGACGCGCTGCTCTACGGAGCCGCCAGCGGAGGAAACAGCCTGAACAACAGCCCCAACGGCGACGGCCTCATCTTCGATGTCGCCTATCTGCCGTTCAGACACGGCAGCCCGTGGCCTTATTCGACCTACAACGCCCGCATCGGCATCCAGTACACCGAGTACCTGCATCTCTTCGGCGGGACGTCGAACTTCGACGGCGGCATCCCGCCGGGCGGCGGCATGCACAACGCGGCAGGCAACAACACATTGTTCCTGTATGCTTGGCTCGTCTTCTAAAGTCGCCTCTGCGGGCCGAGGGAATTCGGATAAGGTGGTGGTTGACGGAAAGGCCGTTCGGGCAGATCACGAAATGGCCGTCGCAGCGGGCGTCGCGCGATCGAAGGGAGGATAGGATGTCAGCCGAAGCCTATGACGACGCGGGTTCGTTCGATCGAGGATCGTCGGCCCCCTGCTCCCTGTTCTCCCGCTTCTCCCCACGGAGCCGGGGCGCTGGCTCTAATCGCCTCTTGCGCTCGGGCCTGGCCGCGCTCGCGATCCTCGCGCTGACGGGGACGGGGTCGATCGCGCTGGCCGATACGCTCAATTTCCAGGCCGATCTCGTCGGCGGGCAGGAAGTGCCGTCGAACGACAGCAAGGCGACCGGGCACGTCGAGGCGACGCTCGACACGAGCGCCAACACGTTGACATGGACGGTCGTCTATTCCGGCCTGGCCGGAGCGCCGATCGGCGCGCATTTCCACGGACCGGTTTCCTATGTCGGCACGACCTCGGAGGAGAACGCGCCCATCCAGGTGGGGACCCCGGGCAATCTGGCGAGCCCGTTCCACGGCAGAGCGACCATCGACGCCACGCAGGCCGAGGATTTGAAAATCGGCCGATGGTATTTCAATCTCCACTCGCCGAAGTATCCGGGCGGCGAAATTCGCGGGCCCGTCGTTCGCAAATGAAGGCAGGCGTGCGGAGTCTGGTGATTTTCGCGGCGCTGGCGATCTCAAACCCGTCTCAGGCCGGCGATCCGGCCGCGGGGAAGGCGATTTTCGAGCATGTTTGCCGCACCTGCCACGCCGCGCTGCCGTATTTCGGCCGCGTCGGGGAGGCCAACCTGCCAAAATTCCTCGCCAATCCCAGGCGTTACAACCCGAACACGGCGATGACGTTTCCCGGCCTGCGCAACAAGAAAGACATCGACGACGTGATCGCCTTCATCACGGCGGGTCATTGAACCGAACGGCCGGCGCGTTGGCGCGCTTCGAGCCGGCGGGAGGAAGACAACAGGGAGGCCAACGATGCCTCGCGGCGGGTTCGCGCGAAGCGCAAGCGCCTGCGGTCGGGCGCGGCGCCCGGCGCTGAGCGTTCTCCTCGCCGCCGGCATGATCGGCGTCGCGCTTCTTGCGCCGACTTCGGCGGCCGGCGAGGACGTCACGCCCAAGGTTTCGCCCGATCTGATCGACGACGTCCCCTCGACCAAGCCCGATCCGTTTCCCGCCTTCGACAATTTCGCCTGGCGCGCCTTCGTCGCGCTGGCGTGGCCGGCGCTGACCGACCCCGCCCATCGCGGCGAACCCGACCGTGCGAAAACGCTGGGCGATCCCGGCCCGCGCGTGTGGGAGACCTTCAAGTCGCGTTACGAGGTGTTTCAGCGCGGACCGGACGGGAGCGCGCTCGCGCCCGCCGAGTGGGGCAGCTACGAGGGCGTCAACCCTTGCGGATCCGACGTCGACAATCGCACAAAGACCCTCGCCTCGTTCGCGCCCTTCGCCGATTTCAATCAGGCGAGTTTCACGGCGGGCAAGTTCCTCAGCCCGCTCATCGCGCAGAACCGCACCTACACGCGCTACGAGGTGCGGATCAACGAGGCCGAGTTCGACTCGATCGTCGATCACGGCTGGTTCAGGCGCGAGATGCTGCCGACGCTGCAGGCGCCGGCCCAATTCAATGTCGGGTCGATCGCGGTCAAGGCGGCTTGGCGCATCCTCACCGACGCCGACGCGCCCGCGATTCGAAGCCGCTATTACGTCGTCACGGGCGCCGAGGTCGTCGACGTGGCGAAGAGCCTGGCGGCAGGAAAGCCGGTCTGCGCCGCGCGCGACGTCGCGCTGGTGGGCTTGCACATCGCGGTGAAGACGAAATATCGGCCGCAATGGCTGTGGAGCACCTTCGAGCACGTCGACAACGTGCCGCCCGTCGGCGGCGGCGCGGCGCGCGAACCCGATGCGAAGGACGCCGGCGCCCCTTACTCCTACAACAATCCCGCCCTGGAGCAGAGCGAGATCGCGCCGCTGGCGGATTCGCCTTTGGCGCAACCGGTCGGGCCGGGCAATCCTCCCCGGATCGACCCGGAGCCGATGCAGGTCATCCGCAAGCACCCGATCAACACCGAGACCATGGCGATGAACCGCGCCTATTGGTCGCTGCCGGAAATCCGCGGGACCGTATGGGCTCATTACATGCTGGTCGCGACGCAGTGGCCGACGGTGACGCAGCCGCCGACGCCGGCGAACGACGGCGTCTATTTTCCCGGCCTGCGCATCGATCCGCTGACGCCGGCCGAGCCCTATCAGATCGCCGCGGAGAACGGCGCGCCGGCGGAGAATCTCGTCAACGTCACGATGGAGACCTATGCGCAGGATCTGCCGTCGAGCTGCATGGCCTGCCACCAGGCGGTCTCCAACGCGCTCGGGCGCGGCTTCGTCGCGATTCTGACCGACGCGAATTGACGGCGGTTTGGCTCGCGGGGAAACCTATTGCTTCGCGGGCTCGATGACCTTGACGCCGACGATGGTGTAATGCTCGGCGTCGATGTCGAAGGCGACGTGATCGCCGACGCGCAAGCCCGCGCTGATCTCGCGCGGCTTGACGCGATACATCATTTCCATCGCCGCCATGAAGCCCTTGATCTCTTCGTGGTCGAGCGTCAGCGCGCCGGTGGCCGCGTCGATCGCCTTGACGACGCCGACGCCGTGGAAAATGCCGGTCGCCGCGGTCTCCTGCGCATGCGCGGCGGCGATCCCCACGGCCGAGCGCAGGAACGCGCGATCGCACGGCAATGTCGCGCACGCGGCCGCAAGGCCGAGGACAATCGCGCAAATGGTCGCCGAACGCCCCGGCGCAATCGACATCGTACCCTCCCTGTGGAATATTTGTTATTCTAACACGGATCGCGCCGCCGTCCGCGGCGGCGGAGCGCCGATTCAGCGGCCTGACGCGAGACGCGCCACGGCCTCGATCTCGACCTTCATTTCGCGCCTGAGCAGTCCCGCGATCACGTAGATCGCCGCCGCGGGCCGGATCGCGGCGAAGACTTCGCCCTGAGCTTCGAGAACCGGCACGCAATAATCCGCGCTGGTGACGAAGGTGCGCAGGCTCACGATATTCTCCAGCCCTCCGCCCGCCTCGGCCAGCACGGCGGCGAACGTCTTGTAGACGTTGCGCGCCTGCGCGGCGACGTCGTCGGGGATCGTCATCGTCGCGTAGTCGTAGCCGGTGGTGCCGGAAATGAACACCAAATCCCCGTCGCAGACGGCCCGCGAGTAGCCGCAGGCCGCTTCGAACGGCGAGCCGGAGGAAATGAGGCGGCGAGGGGGCACGATCGAACTCCTTGAAAGAGCCATTGCCGCGGGACGGGCGCGGGACGACCCGCCTTCGCGCGTTACGCGAATTCCATGATCACCGCGTCGACCGCCAGCGAATCCCCTTCCCTGGCGAGGATCTTCTTCACCGTGGCGTCGCGTTCGGCGAGAAGCACGTTCTCCATCTTCATCGCCTCGACCATGCACAAGGCTTCGCCCGCCTTGACGTCCTGGCCCTCGCGCACCGCGATCGATTTGACCAGCCCCGGCATCGGGCACAATAGCGCGCGCGAAGAATCCGCGCCCTTGCGCTCGATCATCAGCGCGGCGAGCGCGGCCTCGCGCTGGGTGTAGACGCGCGCCGCGACCGAGACGCCGCGATGGGCGAGCGCGAAGCCGTTGAGGATCGCGCGCACCTGCACGACGACCGGCTTCTCCTCGATGTCGCCGCGCCAGACCGGCTCGCCCGGCGCCCAGGGCGAATCGACGCGCAGCCGGCGTCCGTCTGCGAACGCCACGTCGACGCCGTCCTCGCGCGGCTCGACTTCGACGTCGATGCGCGTCTTGCCCAGAAGGACAGCGCGCTTCAGCTCGAAGTTGAGGCTCCCCGCTTCGCGCAACTGCCCGGAAATCTTGCGCTTGCGCACGTTCTGGACGTGGTCGACGTGCGCGGCGACGGCGGCCATGACGAGTTGCGTCTCGCCGGACGCGACGAGCGGGGAGAACCCATTGGGGAATTCCTCGGCGATGAAGCCGGTCGACAGCTTTCCCGCGCGCCAGCGCGGGTGCTGCATCAGCGCGGAAAGGAAGGGGATGTTGTGGCGGATGCCGTCGATGACGAAAGCGTCGAGCACGTTGGCCTGCGCCTCAATGGCGCTGATCCGATCGCCGGCGTGGGTCACCAGCTTCGCGATCATCGGATCGTAATGGATCGAGATTTCGCCGCCCTCGTAGACGCCGGTGTCGTTGCGCACCGTGACCCCCTCGACGTTTCCCTCGGCCGGTGGGCGGTATTTGACGAGACGTCCGGTCGAGGGCAGGAAGCCGCGCGTCGGGTCCTCGGCGTAGACGCGGCTCTCGATCGCCCAGCCCGTCAGCTTCACCTCGGCCTGGGTCAGGCGCAAGGG
>Ga0181524_10000795_pt1 | contig 37917 bp, 31 predicted proteins | sample PEATcosm2014_Bin_34_FD_119761 | JGI IMG/M metagenome (GOLD analysis project Ga0181524, IMG submission 119761) | Peatland microbial communities from MTU Mesocosm Facility, Houghton, MI, USA - PEATcosm2014_Bin05_60_metaG | ecosystem: Environmental > Terrestrial > Soil > Wetlands > Peat | place... | reverse complement strand
TGGCGCAGGTAGCGGCGGTAGAGAGCTTGTTCGATCTTCTCCTGGCGCTCACTGAGATCGTCCAAGGCATCGTATAGATCGTCTTCGTCGAAGCTCGTGAGCCCAAGCACTTCGGCAACCGCCAAAGTGATGTGCCATCTTATGTTCGGTATCGTTGCACTGGCCGCCGACCAGATTCTGAAACTGATCACGTAGGCAACACGGCCTTTGGGAACTTGAAAACCTTGAATAAATCCGGAGGGCGCAGCCGCGGCCTGCCCAAAAACGGCGGACGGAGGACTCGCCGCCGCCACCAATTGCTGGAACAGTGATCTCATGCCTTCCAAATCAAGTGAAAACAACGGCAGGAACAAAGCAAATGCCGCTGTTGGGAATTTTGCAAGAGGCTCTGATGTTGTAAATCAAATTGGCGGGAGGCCCTCAAGGTCTCAGCCGGCAAACGAATCAGGTTACTCCAGGTCTGGCTTTTCAGACCGGGGATGTCCTGCCAACCACGCCGCGCGGGGGCCGGGTACAGGGCGGGAGAGCCAGATCGCGCTTCTGAGACCGGGGTTCGCAGCGACAGGTCTTCGTCGCTGGGAGGGCTGCTCCCTGTTCCTTGCCCTTCCCGCACTGCCAATCAACCGGAACCTTGACACTCCTCCCACCGGCCACATTCTCCCCCAGGGAGGACAATTGCCGCCCTGGATCCCTCCAGACAACTCTGCCCGCCTGCGCTTGCAGACGGGCAGAGAATGCTCTTCCAACCCGGCACTTTCCGGGCCAGCCCTGACTAGCCAGTCTTGATCGCTACCTGGCTGCCTTCCTGGCCTTTTTCTTCCCGGCCGTCTTTTTACCGGCCTTTTTGCCGGCTTTCTTCCCAGCCGTCTTTTTTCCAGCCTTCTTTTCAGCCTTCTTTTCGGCCTTCTTTTCGGCCTTCCTTTCAGCCTTCTTTCCGGCCTTCTTCGCCGCCGGCATTACCTCGGCCCGCCTTTTCCTCTTTTTCTTCACTGGCGGTGCGGGCGGCGTGACCGGCGGTGCGGGCGGCGTCACCGGCGGCCCCGGCGTTGTTCCCGCAACTGCAAGCAGCGGAATGAGTTGCCCCGCAATCGGCGACCCCAGCCCGGTGCACGCATCCCACCCCGGTCCGGCCGAGAACGCCCCGTTGTTGCCCTGCGTGATGTCGTTGAACGCCGATGCCGCCTTGGCCGCATAAATCGCCGGCTGGATGAACCCCACCTGCGTCCCAAGTTGCTGATTCGCAACGGCCACCAGCCCCGCCCACAGCGGAGCCACCGCGCTGGTTCCGCCAACCACCGTGTTCTGTCCGTCCACGCGAACCGTGTAGCCCGTCGTGGGGTCGGCGTCCCCGGCCACGTCCGGCACGCCGCGCCCGCCTGAGCTCGTGCTTGCCGCGGGCACATTCGAGTTCGCCTGCCAGCTCGGCAGAGCAAACACGTTACTCACCCCGCCGCCCGTCGCGCCCTCACCGTTGGCCAACTCGTTCCACACCACCTCGGAGACGATCGTTGACCCATTCGCGTCCAGCGTCGTTCCTCCGCACGCCAGCACGTGCGGACTCGACGCCGGAAAATCCACGTTGTTTCCCGTCGCGCCGTCCGACGACCCGTTGTCGCCCGCCGCAACCGTGATCGTAATCCCCAGCGCCGCCGCCGACTGGCACACCGCATCCAGCGCCGTCATCGACTGCTGTGTCCAGGTCGACTCCGGCCCGCCCCAGCTGATCGAAATCACTCCCGGATTGTTGGTCGTGTCGTGTACCGCCGTCGTAATCGCGTCGATAAAACCCTGGTCGGTGTTGGGCGTGAAATACACGGCAATCTTGGCTCCCGGCGCCACGCTGCCGGCCACTTCAATGTCCAGCATCACCTCGCCGTCTGCGCTCGACGGCTTCGAGGGCGCATTCTTCCCGCCGTCCACGCGGACCGCCGTCATCGCCGGCGCCGCAATCCCCAGCGAATTGAAGTAAGCGGTCAGGTCCGTCTGCCGGTACCCTCCGCCCAGCTCGATGATCCCGATCGTCTGCCCCGCTCCGCTCGCCGTGGCGGGAAACTGGTACGCCTGCGCCACCTGCGGAGGCGTGTAGCTGCTGGGCGCTGCGGCCGTCTCGGCAGCCTCCTTCCTCACGCGAAAATGCGGCTTCGCCTGCGGCCTGTTGTCCAGCCCCAGCACCGCCTCTACCGCCCCGCTCAGCGACTCCGGCAGGTGAATTGCGCCCTCGCGAACGCGGTACTCAACGCCCTCGATCGTCTTCTGCTCCAGCACCACCCCAAACGCCTTCTGGATGTCGGCTGCCGACCCGGTTAGCTGCACCGTCCGCCGCGCCTCCGAGCTGGGGTCCGGCTCGACCTTCAGGTTGAACTCCCGCGCAAACGCGCTCACCAGCTCCACGGCCGCGGGATCGGCCGCGTGGTGCTTCTTGAACTCGGCGCGCGATACGCGAACCGGACCGCTGGCGCGCCCGCCGCGCTGGTTGATCTTCAGCGGCTCCTTCCGTCTCACAATCACGGATACGGTCACCTTCGACTTGGCCGGCGTAGCCTTCACGTGGACTGCATTCAGAGCGGCAGTCTTTTCGCTCCCAGGGAGAACAACGCGCGCCTGCTCCGCAATGCGCGGAGTATTGACGGGGGGGAATTTTGCCATAACTGACCTCTTTCTCGTCCTGGCTTTTTAACCTTCTTTTCAGAGCCATGGACCCGATGAGTCCGAATCATAATTCATCTTGCCGTTTTCGTATGCAGAAAACTGCGGAATTAGAATCTAATTGTCGTTCAGCCACCAATGCGCAACCCGCCGTTCCAGTTCCGCCGCGCTGCGGACTGGCTGCCCGTGAATCAACCAAACCTTAACAATCCCTGCCCCATCTAGCCACTACCATAAGCAGGGACCATCCCGCCGCGGTCCCCAGCGACTCGGGCGGGTGCCGGTACCGGGTGCCGGGGCACCCTCCAGGGTCGGGGCGGGGTGCGGCGCGGCGAGCGATTTCTGCTTGTTGACGTGAATGAACAGGTCTCCGTCGCCGCGGTGGCTGATCTCTGACCCTCATCCCTCATCCCTGACCCCTGATCAATGATCAATGACCTCACTTCAGATACGCGCGCACCAGATCGATCAGGTCCTCGGCCAGCTCCGGGGCAATCTGTTCCTTGACCCCGTCCACCAGGTGGAAGCGGATATGCGTCTCCAGCACCTCGCCCATCAGCCCGTTCACCCCGCCCCGCACCGCCGCCAGCAACATCAGTTGCCCTCCGCAATCCTCATCCGCCGTCAGCGACCTTTCCACCGCGTCCAACTGCCCGCGCAACTTCCTCAACCTCTGCAGCAATTTAACCTTTTCCCGCTCCTGATGAGACATACCACGCCTCCACTTGACAATACCCACCCCCGGTATGGTATTAACCGAGTGGGGGTATAGTTTCGAATCCATTCTATGCCCGCTGCCCCACGCCCCGCAGCTCAACTTCAAGGGTTTCGCATGCTCCGCGTTTTCGGCCGCCGCCTCAATCCGCTCCGCCCCGCCTGGGCACTCGTCCGCCCGCTTGGCCGCCTCGCCTGTGCGCTGGCCGGGGCCGCTGCCGTTGCAGCCGCCCAGGCGCCCGACTCCCTGCCTTCCGCGCCTGACCCGCAAACCCAGCCCGTGCTCCAATTCGCCCAGGCCTGGCCGGCCCTTCTTCTGCTCGATCCCCAGCGTGGCGGGATCGGAAAGAAGGCCGGAGAGCTGGGCCCGGTACGCCACGAGCCCCAGGCCGGTCCCATCGTCACCATGGCGCCGCACCCCGACAACAGCCGCTACTGGCTCTCCGGCCAGGCCAACATCATCTTCCAGGGCGATTTGCCCTTCCATTCCCTTTATCAGGGCCACAACAGCTTTCGCAATGCGGCCGAATACAAGACCTCGATGGTGGGGACGCTCTACACCGCGCTCCGGCCCACCCGCTCCATTCGCTACAACAACGATCTGATCTTCGATCTGGAGGCCACCGAAGGCCGCGGCCTCAGCCAGGCCTTCGGCCTGGCCGGATTCACCAACCTCGACGTGGTGCGCAACCCCTACCTGGGCAAGGCGCCGTACATCGCCCGCTACCAGATTCACCAGGTCTTCGGCCTGACGCAGGAGACCACCAGCCAGGAGGCGGGCTTTTTCGGCGTGGCCCCCAGTGTGCCCGTTCGCCGCCTCGAATTTCGCATCGGCAAGCTCACGCTGCCCGATTTCTTCGACGTCAACGGCCCCGGCTCCGACAGCCACCTCCAGTTCATGAACTGGACCGTGGACAACAACGGCGCCTGGGACTACGCCGCCGACACCCGCGGCTACACCGTCGGTGGCATGGCCGAGTACGACGACAGGATCTGGAGCATCCGCTACGGCCTCTTCGCCATGCCCATCCTGGCCAATGGAATCGATATGGACTGGGCCTTCAGCCGCGCCCACGGCCAGAACGGCGAATTCGAGTTGCGCCACAGCTTCATTCCAAAACGCAAAGGGACCGAACGCGTCCTCTTCTACGCCAACCGCGCACACATGGGCACCTATCGCGAAGCCGTCGACGACTTCCTGAGCGGCTCCGACACCGCCAAATATGGCGTAACCGTGCCCACCATCACCCTCCACGAGCACTTCAGTGCGCTCAAATACGGCTTCGGCTACAACACCGAGCAGGAAGTCACTGAGAATCTCCGCGTCTTTGGCCGCTTCGGCTGGAATGAGGGACAGCACGAGTCCTTTGCCTACACCGAGGTCGACCAGACCGTCGAACTCGGCGCCGACTACGCCGGAACCCGCTGGCATCGCCCGGTCGACAAGATCGGCCTGGCCGTGGTCTCCAACGCCATCAAGGCCGACCACCAGGAGTATCTGAAACTGGGAGGCCTTGGCTTCCTGCTGGGCGACGGGAAACTCAATTACGGCCGCGAAAACATCGTCGAAAGCTATTACACCTGGCACGCCTGGCGCGGCATGTTCTATTCCGTCGACGCGCAACGCATCGCCGACCCCGGCTACAACCGCGACCGCGGCCCAGCCTGGGTTGGCTCCATCCGCGCCCACGTGGATTTTTGAGGGGCAAGGAACTGGGGCTGCGGATCGGCATTTCGCCTGCCCCAGCACGACATCGCTAAATTGCTAACTTGCTAACTCGCTGACTCGCTGACTTGCTCAAACGACTTACTTCCCCGCCCCCGCCGGCTGCGCCTGCTCTTTCTCCTGCGCCGGCACCGCAACAATCACCTCGTTGGCCTTGGCGTAGTGCAGCTTTTCCCGCGCCACAATCTCGATCGCGTCCGGGTCGGACTTCAGCCGCTCGATGCGCTCCCGTAACCGCGCATTCTCCTGCTCCAGGTCCTTGATCTCCCGCCGCAACTGCTGGTCTTCGGCGCGCTTCTGCTGCCACACTTGCAGCCCGTGTTTACCGTTAATCACGTGCCAGGTGAGCAACAGCGCCAGCCCCACCGCCACCACCGTGCCCGCCGGACGCCACACCCGCAGCGTCCAGTCCAGCGCCCGCCTGGGCATCGGACCGGCAGAGGTCCCCGCCGCTCCCGTTTCACCTTGCACCTTCTCGTCCGCCATCCCGCCTCTACACGCCCTAAGACAGCACAAACTTCTCCGCCGCCGCCTTCAGCGCTTCCATGTCCTGCTCGCTGCGCGCTTCCGTATAGGCCCGCACCACAGGCTCGGTCCCCGAAAGCCGGTAGCACACCCACGAACCATCCTCCAGAATCAGCTTCAGCCCGTCGGTCCGCACCACCTTGCTCACCTTGCGCCCGCCCAGCTCAGTGGGATCGGCCTTCATCTTCTCAGTGAACGCGGCCTTCACCTCCGGGGTCAAGCGAAAGTTCTCCCGCACCGGATAGAAGGAACCAACCTTGGCAAACAGCTCCTTCAGTTGGGCGCCCAGGCTCTTGCCCCGCGTGGCCACCATCTCCGCCACCAGCAGCCCGGCAATCACCCCATCCTTCTCCGGAACGTGCCCGCGGATGGTCAGCCCCGCTGACTCCTCGCCGCCGATCGCGATCTTGTCCTCGATAATCAGCTCGCCAATGTACTTGAACCCCACCGGCGTCTCAAACAGCGGAACCTTGTGGTACTCGGCCACTGCGTTGATCAGGTTCGTGGTCGCCACGCTTTTGGCCACGCCGTTCTTCCAGCCCCGCGTCTCCACCAGGTAGTCGAACAGCAGCGCAATGATGTAGTTCGGCTGCAGGAAAGTCCCGTCCCCGTCCACAATCCCGAACCGGTCCGCATCCCCATCCGTCGCAATGCCGATGGCCGCGCCAATCTCCCGCATCTTGGCCTTGGCGTCGCCCAGCAGCTCGTCGGACGGTTCCGGCGCATGGCCCCCGAACAGCACGTCGCGGTAGTCGTGAACCGTCTCCACAGCCACGCCGGCCTCGCGCAACAGATCGGAGCTGTAACCCCGCCCCGCGCCCCAGAACGGATCGTAGACCACCTTGATCCCCGACTTGGCGATGGCCTTCAGATCCACCAGCTCTTGCAGCCGCTTCAGAAACGCCGGCTTCACGTCCGCCGTCTCAAAGCCGCCGGCCGGAGCGTTCGCGCTGATAATGCTCCCGCCGTCGCCAAACAAATCGATCGCCGCCTCAATCTGCTTGGTCACCTCGGGCAGCGCCGGCGCCCCATCGTGCGTGGAGAACTTGATCCCGTTGTACTCCGGCGGATTGTGTGAGGCGGTAAAGTTGATCGCCCCTGAGGTCTTCAGCGTGCGCACGGCATAGGCGATGGCCGGTGTCGGCGCGGGCTCCGGAATCACGATGGGAGTGACTCCCGCCCCGGCCAGCACCCTGGCTGCGATGTCCACAAAACTCTCGCCCAGAAACCGCGGATCGCGCCCCACCAGAACCCGGTGCGGCTCCGGTTGCGTCTTCACATAGGCGGCAATCCCCGCCACTGCCAGCCGGATGTTGGCCACCGTAAACTCATCGGCCACAATCGCCCTCCATCCGGAGGTGCCGAACTCGATCCCAGACTCAAATACAATTTTCATCTCGCTTCTCCACCTCGGCCGGGTTCTCCCAGCCGCAATGTCCATACTGCCCTACTCCGCTCCGCTCGGCAAGCCGCCGCAGTGCCGGAACCGCGAGGCGGAAGAAAAAACGCTCCGTGGCGGCGGTTTCGGAATAAATTGGTTTTAGGAACCGTTCTTACCGTGGAAGCGTCCCATGCCCGACCCCACCCCGCCCGCCCGCATCGTCCTCACCACCGCCGCCGACCCCGACGAGGCCAGCCGCCTGGCCCGCACTCTGGTCGAAGAGCGCCTCGCCGCCTGCGCCACTCTCATCCCCGCCGTCCAGTCCATCTACCACTGGGAGGGCCAGGTCGAGTCCTCCACCGAAACCCTGCTGCTGCTCAAGACCGGCCCCGATCAACTGCCCGCCCTCGAAGACCGCCTCCACGAGCTGCACAGCTACCAGACCCCGGAGTTCCTGGTTCTGCGCGTGGAAGCCGGCAGTCACCCCTACCTCGAATGGCTGCAATCGTCCCTTCGCCGCGTCTGAAGCCCGCCAGCCTGAGGCCCTCTGGTATTCTGGCCTACAGCGGTTCTCGAATTGCTGCAAACCGGGCAAAACATCAGCACGGCCACATAATCTGGATAACCGCTCCTTTTTTTGCCATGCGCTGGTTGATGATCGGACTTCTCGTCTCGCTCGGGGCCCTGCTGTTCGCAGCCGGGGCCTTGGCGCGTCACATATGGCTCCAGCGCGCCAGCCTGCGCAGCAATCCCGACGCCGGCCCAGTCCTTCACCTGGTTACCAACGCGGCTGTTGACCCCGTCGAGGAAGCCGACCAGGAACTTGAACCCTGAAGGAACTCCCGTGAGCAAAGAACTCTCCGCACAGTTGACCCCGGCAGCCGTCCCTATCGCCCGCCCCTCCGCCTGGCCGCGTTCAACCGGCATCGTGCTCGCCGGCAGCGCCCTGGTCGCCCTCTGCGCCCATGTTGCCTTGCCCCTCTACTTCACTCCCGTGCCGCTTTCGCTGGCCACCTTCGCCGTCCTGCTCCTCGGCCTGCTGCTCCCCCCGCGGATGGCTGCGGCCACGCTCGGCGCCTACCTGGCCGAAGGCGCCCTGGGACTGCCCGTCTTTGCCCCCGAGCCGCTTGCGCCGGGCGGCCTGGCCCATCTCCTCGGCCCCACCGGCGGCTACCTGCTTGCTTATCCGCTGGCTGCTGCCCTCATCGCGTTTCTGTGGCGCCGCACACGGCGGGGATTTGCCGCGGCCCTGATCAGCGCCGCCGCCGGCAGCCTCGCCATTCTCACTTGCGGCGCTCTTTGGCTGGCCGTCCTCACCCATGCCTCGGCGCAGTCGGTGCTCACCCTTGCCGTGCTGCCCTTCCTGCCCGGCGACGCCCTCAAAATCGCCGCTGCCGCCGCCCTTGCCGCCGGCTTCGAACGTCTGCGCCGCCGCACCGCCTGACCGCATCCAAGATTCGCTGCTGTTTTTCCCTGAAAGGATCGTTGCCTACCGTGAGTACCCAGAAATCCGGAGTTGCTTCTCCCGCCGCCCGGCTCGATATCTCCATCGCCCATAGTCCCGACTCCGATGACGCCTTCATGTTCTATGGCCTGGCCACCAACAAGATCCGCGTCCCCGGCTATCGCTTTTCCCACACCCTCTCCGACATCGAGACCCTCAACCGCCGCGCCCAGCAGGAAGCCTTCTACGACGTCACCGCCATCAGCTTCCACGCCTACCCCTACCTGCAGCAGAACTACACCCTCATGGGCTGCGGCGGCAGCGTCGGCGAGGGCTACGGCCCCATGGTCGTCTCCAGCAAGCCCCTGGCTCCCGAGGGCCTGGGCCGTATTAAAATCGCCGTCCCCGGAACCCTCACCACCGCCTATCTGGCCCTCAAAATCTTCAATCCCGCCCTCCAAACCGTCACCGTCCCCTTCGATCGCATCATCCCCGAGATCCTGGCCGGAAACTTCGACGCCGGACTCATCATCCACGAAGGCCAGCTCACCTACTCCTCCAGCGGCCTTTACAAGGTTCTCGATCTCGGCGTCTGGTGGCGCGAATTCACCGGCCTAGTCCTGCCCCTGGGCGGCAACGCCATCCGCCGCTCCCTCGGAGCCGATTCCCTCCGCATCATCACCAAAGCCGTTCGCGACAGCATCCAGTACGCCCTCGATCACCGCGAACAGGCCCTCGAATACGCCATGCAGTTCGCCCGCGAACTCGACTCCCGCCTCGCCAACCGATTCGTCAGCATGTATGTCAATGACCGTACCCTCGACTATGGCCCCGATGGCCGCCAGGCCATCCGCAAACTCCTCGAATTGGGCCACGAGCGCGGCGTCATCCCCACCGCCCCACAGGTCGATTTCGTCGACTGAACCGTTTTCACTGTCACTGGAGCCTGGGCGATTTCACCCTCCCTGGAATCTGGGTGCCCCATCCTTCCCGCGTTCTTTGCGGGAAGGATGGGAAGCGATCCGGCCTTCAACAACGGCTGGTCATCGCCAGTCGCGTTACCTCCGGAATCCACATTCCCTCTCACAGTCATTCAAAACGCCTGAGAATCTCCCGCCGTTTTCTAAATATTTTCTAACCTCCGCCGATACATCCAGCAGTGAGGTTTATCCCCGTGCTCCTCTATACCAACGCAACCTTCCTGCTCGCGTCCCCCGACCCGGCTCTGCTGGCCGCCCTGGAACCCTTGCTCCTCGCCTCCGGCGCCCGCGTCGAAATCGTTCTCACGGCCGAGGCCGCCCTCACCTCCATCACCGGCCATCTCCCCGCTCTCGTCCTGCTCGACACTAACCTGCCCGGCATGGACCCCCGCATGACCATCAGCCAACTGCTCGCCGCCCTCCGCGGCGAGGACGCCACCAGCCGTCTCCCCATTGTCCAGATTTCGGACACTGTCAACCAGGAAGCGATCGACCGCCTCGCCGAGGGTGTCATCCACGACCTCATCCCCCGCTCCGCCGAACTCCCCTACTGGCGTCTCCGCATCGAGATGGTCCTTCGCTCCCTCCACAAGGCACGCGAACTGGACGCCCTCCGCGAAGCTGCCCGCCTCAACGCCCAGATGGATCACCTGACCGGCGTCTACAACCGGGAGACTTTGCTAGCCATGCTGTTTCGCGAAACCGACCGTGTGCAGCGGATGAAGAGTTCGCTGTGCTTGATCCTGTTCGACATCGATGACTTTGGCCATTGGAACTCGCGCCTCGGCAACGACGCCTGCGACGAACTGCTCTGCCAGGTGGTGGCCCGCACCACCCACCTCCTGCGCAGCTATGACCTGCTCGGCCGTCCCGGCAAGGACGAGTTCCTGGTTGCCCTTCCCGGTTGCGGCACCGAAAACGCCGTCCTGCTGGCCGAGCGGCTCCGCGTCGATGTCTTTTGCTCGCCCTTCCGTGTAGCTGGCGATTCCATCCGCCTCTCCGCCTGTTTTGGCATCGCCTCCAGCCATGGCCGCTCTCCGGTGGTCGTCCTGCGCGAGGCCGAACAGGCCCTGCAATGGGCCAGAACCGCCGGTCCCGAGTCCATCCAGTGCTTCGACGGCTCCGTGAACCCCTGCGCCGCCCCAGTCACCTTTCTCTCCCCGTCCTCCGGCGACGAACTCCTCGCCTGGTAGCGCGAAAGCGGGGCGCGTTCGCATAAGAACGGGTGCCCCAGAGCCTGCCCTGACCTTGCCGAAGGGTCTCATCCGCCGCGGCGGAGAGACCTAAGATTCCTTTACGCTCAGCCCCTGCGCGCTCCCGCCCCAACTTCGCCCTCTTCCGCAGCCAGCCCCAGAAACTCCTGAAACACATCATTCGACAAGAGCCGTCCCCGCGCGGTCAGCCGGACCGTCTCTCCGTCCGAAGTCAGCAGCCCATCCTTCGCCTGGCGCGCAACAGCCTCCATCGCCCGCCCCACCGCATCGCGTCCAAACTCCCGCTCCAACGCGCCCACCTCGACCCCCGCATTCAGCCGCAACCCCAGAAACCACGCCTCTTCGTGCTGCCGCGCCGGAGAAAGCCATGCGGTTTCCATCGGTTGCGAGCCCTCGAGAAACGCCTCCAGGTCGTCGGTGGTCGTCGAGCGAAGCACGTATCCTGATCTGGTGCGGCCCGTTTCCCTCAGCATCGACGACGCATCCAGCCCCAACCCCAGATACGGCCGCCTTTCCCAATAGCGCAAATTGTGCCGCGACTGAAATCCCGGCCGGCAAAAATTCGAAATCTCGTACTGCCCCAGCCCCGCCTCGCCCAGCCGCTCGATCGCCCGCGCGTACATCTCCGTGATCGCATCGTCCGACGGAACCAGCCCGGCCTGGTACCGCTTCCCACCGCCCAGCATCTCGCGCCCCAACCGCGAGTCCTCATCCACCTCCAGCATGTACACGCTGGCATGGGGAACGCCCGAATCCACCAGCGCCGCCAGCGACTCCTCCCAGGAAGCGAACGTCTGCCCGGCCAGCCCCGCAATCAGGTCCACGTTCAGGTTGGCGATTCCCGCCCCGCGCAGCCGCCGCAAATCCTCTTCCACAACCGCGCGGCTGTGCAGCCGCCCGCTCACCTGCGCCTCGCGGTCGATGAACGACTGCACGCCCAGGCTCACCCGATTCACGCCTGCCGCCGCCAGCGCCTTTAGCGTCTCGTCCGCAATCTGTCCCGGCGCGCACTCGACTGTGATTTCCGCGTCCGCCTCGAATTCGAACTCCCTCCGCATCGCGCCAAACAGCCGCTCCAGCAACTCAGGCGCCAGCAGGCTGGGCGTTCCTCCGCCCAGGTAAGCCGTGTCCACCCTGCGCGGCAACTCCACGCCCATCCGCGCCGCCCACTCCCCGGCCGCCGCCAGGTCCTCGATCAGCCGTCCCACATAGCGCGCATGTTCGCTCGCCGGGTACACCCCCGAGGCAAAATTGCAATACGTGCACTTCGACCGGCAAAAAGGAATGGAAATATAAAGGCCGAGCGCGTCGTTGTGTGAACCGGACATTAAAAATATTCTTTCACGCGCGGGGGTATTTCACCCCTGCCTTCTAGCCTCTGACTGCGTGACTCGCATGGCTGTCCCCGGCGTGAGCGCAGATTCCAACGAGGAATCCGAATTCATACCAACGCCCGTTATTGTGCGTTTCGTAGATGCTCACGCCGTCCACGAACAGGCTCACGATAAATGCGATAGGAGCGATGAACCCGTGCCAAAGTCCGCCGAGAAATCCGGCGGCCTTAGCCCCTGGCTGTTTGTATTTCGAGTTTGATCCAGCGACGGAAAGAACATTTGCCATAGTGGAAAAGAGCATAAACGGGTGTTTGCGGCAATTGCAAATCGCCGTCTTCATAAGCAGGTGAAGTGTTCGCAGGCGCTTCCCGTTTCATGCGATCATTGAACGAAGGAGATCTTTGCTTGAAAGCTTGGCCGGTCCTGGCAATCGTCTTCATTGAAGCCATTCTCTTTCTTGCCCATTGGTTCATCTATCGCACCTGGATCGTCTTCATGGGCAATCCGAGTCCGGCTGCAACTCTGGCGCTCGGGACCGCGCTCTTCCTGCTGGCCTTCAGTTTCATCGTTGCGGCCCTGCTCAGCTTTCGCTTCTCCAACCCGCTGGTCACGCTCCTCTACAAGATCGCCGCCGTCTGGCTCGGCTTCCTCAACTTCTTCTTCCTCGCGGCCTGCCTTTGCTGGCTGGCCTGGTACGCGTTGCTGCTTTCCAGGCTGGTTCCAGACCCGTCCCGCAACCAGCCCTTCATCGCCACCTTCCTCTTTGCCCTGGCGTTCGCAGCCGGCACCTATGGACTGCTCAATGCCCGCTCGATTCGCATTCGGCGCATCTCCATCAAGCTCCCCAACCTGCCCCAGTCGTGGCGTGGCCGCACAGCGCTCCTGGTCAGCGACCTGCACTTGGGCCACGTCAATGGCCTTCGTTTCTCCCGCCGCGTCGCCGCCCTGGCCGCCAGCCTGCATCCTCACATCGTCTTCCTCCCCGGCGACTTCTTCGACGGCGCCAAATCCGACCCCGGCCGGCTGGCTGCTCCCTTCAAACAGCTCTCTCCGCCCTTCGGCATCTACTTCTCCACCGGCAACCACGACGAGTTTGGCGACGACGCACAGCACATAGCGGCCCTCACCCGCGCCGGCGTCCGCGTCCTGCACAATGAGAAAGTCACCGTCGACGGCCTCCAGGTCCTCGGTGTCGCCTATTACGATTCCACCCACATCCTCCGCCTGCGCGCCACTCTTGAGTCTCTGCGCCTGGACCCCGCCCACCCCAGCGTTCTCCTCAACCACGTGCCCAACCGCCTGCCTATGATCGAGCAAGCCGGCGTCAGCCTGCAGCTCTCCGGCCACACCCACGGCGGACAGATCTTCCCCTTCACCTGGCTCATCCGCCGCGTCTTCGGCGACTTCACCTACGGCCTGCAACGCTTCGGCGCCCTCCAGGTCTACACCTCCTCCGGCGCCGGAACCTGGGGCCCCCCCATGCGCGTCGGCACCCACCCCGAAATCGTCTTGCTTGAATTCGAGTAGCCGCCCGTGCAAGAATGTAGTTACGTTACTACATGGGAGGCGCGTTGTGGCCATCACCACTCTATCCAGCCGCGAATTCAATCAGGACACCGGCAGAGCAAAGAGAGCCGCCCGCAAAGGCCCCGTGTTCATCACCGATCGCGGCAAACCCGCCCATGTGCTGCTGTCCATCCGGGAATATCAGAAAATCACAAAGAAAGGCGAGAGCATTCTCGATATGCTCGCGATGCCAGGAGCGGGAGACATTGACTTCGAACCGCCGCGCCTGGGAGACGAACTGATTCGGCCCGCGGATTTCTCATAATGTATCTTCTCGACACCAACGTGCTCTCTGAATTGCGCAAGGCTTCGCGAACCAAGGCATCGAGCGCGAAAATGGACCGTCGCGTGGAGAACTGGGTCAACAGCGTTTCCCCCTTCGATCTCTATATGTCGGTGGTCTCCATTCTTGAACTGGAGCGCGGGTTCCATCTGCTGAAACTGCGTGACCCGGCACAGGCTGAGGTCATTCGCCTATGGGTGCGCAACAGAGTATTGCCCAGCTTCGATGGTCGCATCCTCCCCGTCGATCTGGCCATTGCGCAGCGTTGCGCCGCTCTCGTGATCCCGAAAGCAATCGAATATCGCGATTCACTCATCGCGGCCACTGCCCTCGTTCATGGAATGACGGTCGTCACCCGGAATGTACGCCACTTTGAGCCTAGCGGTGCAGCGCTCCTTAACCCGTGGGATGAGCGACCGTTATAAATCGGTTCTGCTGGTATAAACTTGCCCTTCGACTGAAATGAGGATCGACCATGTTCTTTTCAGGCAAACGCTTTCTTGTGGTCTTGGCAACTACGATTCTGTTTAGCTTTACACTGGCCGGCGCGCAAACCCCGCCGCCCGGTTCCGCCGGCCCCGACCTCAGCTTTCCCACCGTCCTCTACGGCGCCGCCTATTACAACGAATACATGCCCGGAGACGACGCGGACCACGCCGCCCGCCTGGATAAAGACGTCGCCCTCATGCGCGCCGCCGGCCTCAACGTGGTCCGCATGGGCGAATCCACCTGGAGCCTTTGGGAGCCCGAGGACGGCCGCTTCGAATACGCCTGGATGGACCGCGTCGTCGACGCCATGGGCAAAGCCGGCATCAAGGTCATCCTGGGCACGCCTACCTACTCCATCCCCGCCTGGATGGCCCATCAGCACCCTGAGATCCTCGCCCGCCGCATCCCTGCCGGCTCCTTCGGCGGCCCCACCGTCGAAAGCGCCTACGGCATTCGCCAGAACATGGACACTGATTCGCCCGCCTATCGCTTCTATGCCGAGCGCCTCATCCGCCGCATCGTCGCCCATTACAAAGACAACCCCACCGTCATCGGCTGGCAGCTCGACAATGAGACGGGCAGCTACGACGCCGCCAACCCCGACGTCTTCATCGGCTTCCAGCACTACCTGGAAAAGAAGTTCGGCACCCCTGAAGCGCTCTCGAAGGCCTGGTTCCTCAATTACTGGGGCGAAAACCTGCACACCTGGGAAGACCTGCCCACCCGCGACGGCACCATCTCCACCGGCTACAAGCTCGAATGGACCCGCTGGAGCCAGATGCGCGTCACCGATTTCCTCCACTGGCAGGCCGCCCTGGTCCGCGAGTGCGCGTCCCCCCGCCAGTTCATCACCACCGACTACGGCGGCATGATGAAGCGGGACGTGAATGAAGAGGCCATCGCCGGCTCGCTCGACATCGTCGCCGACAACGTCTACCACGGCACCCAGGATCACTTCGACGGCTCAGCCCAGTCCATCCAGGAGGACTTCACCCGCTCCCTCAAGCACTCCAACTTCCTCATCACCGAGACCAACGCCCAAAGCACCGATTGGACCTCGGCCTTCCAGTTTCCGCCCTACGACGGCCAACTCCGCGAGGACGTCTACACCCATCTCTCCAACGGCGCCAACATGGTCGAGTACTGGCACTGGGCCTCCATCGCCGCCAACCAGGAAACCTACTGGAAGGGCATCCTCTCCCACGACCTCGAACCCAACCGCGCCTACGCCGAAGTCGCCCGCACCGCCCACGAGCTCGAAAAGATCGGCCCGCATCTGGTCGGCCTCCAGATTCACAACCAGGTTGCCATCCTGTGGAGCCGCGACTCGGACAACGCCATCGGCTTCATGCCCTTCACCTCCAACGCATCCATGCCCTGGCAGCCTGGCCATTCCAGCGCAGACTATAGCTCGCTGGTCCAGCAGATCCACAAATCCCTCTACAACCTGAACGTCGGCTCCGACTTCGTCTTTCCCGCCACGCAGGACTTTTCCGCCTACAAGCTGCTCATCGTACCCGCCCTTTACATCGCCGACGACGCCCTGCTCCAGCGCATCTCCGACTACGTCAAGAACGGCGGCCACGTCGTCATGACCTTCAAGAGCGGATTCGCCAATGAGGACTCCGCCGTCCGCTGGGTCCGCGCTCCCGGCCCGCTCCGCGAAGCCGCCGGCTTCAGCTACCAGGAGTTTTCCAACCTCGAACACCCCCTCGCCCTCAAGGACGATCCCTTCCACGTTGACGCAAACGACCCTGCCGCCAACAAGGTCTCTTACTGGGCCGAGTTCCTCATCCCCGAGCACGCCAAACCCATAGCCTTCTACGACCACCCCTTCTTCGGAAAATGGCCCGCCATCACCGAAAACGACTTCGGCTCCGGAACCCTCCTCTACGAAGGCACGTATCTTTCCGACCAACTCCAAACCGCCGTCCTGCGCGCCAGTCTGGAAAAAGCCGGCCTCACCGGCCCCGACCAGCAACTCCCGCCCGCGGTGCACGTCCAGCACGGCGTCAACCGCCTCGGCAAGCGCCTCCACTACTACTTCAACTATTCCAGCGCTGAGGTCAAAGTCACCTACCCCTACGCCCCCGGCGCCAACCTTCTCGACGGAAAACCCGTGGTCAAAGACGCCGTGTTAACCCTCTCGCCCTGGGATTTGGCTATCATCGAGGAGTAGAACGGCAACGAACTCCGGGCCCGTTGCCACACAAAAGCCCCGCGCCCCATCCTTTCGCCTTTTTTCTGGCGAAAGGGTGGGAAACCACGAACCTTCCCCGTCCTCCGTTCATGAGCAGCCAGGAAGTTGAAATCAAGGAGAACATTGAATTGAGCGCAGAATCCCCGGCTCCCCCCACGCCAAACGAAAGCGTCCTCCGCACCCGCCTCCACGGCGTCGATCTTCTCCTCAATCCCCGCCTTAACAAAGGCACCGCCTTCACAGAAGGAGAACGCGACGCCTTCGCTCTTCACGGCCTGTTGCCGCCGCACATCGGAACTCTCGAAGATCAGCGCGAACGACGCAAGCTGGCTCTGGATCATCGCGACACTCCCTTCGGCAAGTACAACCTGATGCGCGATCTCCAGGATACCAACGAAACTCTCTTCTACTCCCTCATCGCCCACAACGTTGAAGAATTGCTGCCCATCGTCTACACCCCCGTGGTCGGCGAGGGCTGCCGGCGCTTCAGTGAAATCTGGCGCCATCCCCGCGGCCTCTTCATCAGCTATCCCAACAAACACCGCATCCGGCAGATTCTCGCCGACGCCCGCTATGACGACGTGCGCTGCATCGTCGTCAGCGACGGCGAGCGCATCCTCGGCCTCGGCGACCAGGGTGCCGGCGGCATGGGCATTCCCATCGGCAAAATGGCGCTCTATACCGCCCTTGCCGGCATTCCGCCCGAGCACTGCCTCCCTGTCCTGCTCGACGTCGGCACCGACAACCAGGCCCTGCTCGACGATCCCATCTATATCGGCTGGCAGCACCACCGCGTCCGCGGCCGGGAGTACGACGATTTCGTCGAAGCCTTCGTCTCCGCCGTCGAGCGCCGCTGGCCCCACATCCTCCTGCAATGGGAAGACTTCGCCGGCGTCAATGCGCAGCGCTTCCTCGACCACTACCGCGACCGTCTCTGCACCTTCAACGACGACATTCAGGGCACCGCCGCCGTCACCACCGCAACCTTGCTCGCCGCCGTCAACTCGACCGGCATTCCGCTCAAAGAGCAGACCATTGCGCTCTTCGGTTCCGGCTCTGCCGGAGCCGGCATCGCCAACCTGCTGCTCGCCGCCATGCGGGAACAAGGCCTCACCGAAGCGCAGGCCCGCAGCCGCATCTACGCCTTCAATCGCTATGGCCTTCTCATCGAGGGTGGAAGAGGCATTCGCGACAATCAACTGCCTCTCACCCGCAAAAGAGCCGATGTAGAAGGCTGGCAACTCAGCGGCGGCAAAGATATTTCCCTGCTCGACCTCGTTCGTAACGCCAAGCTAACGGCCCTGGTCGGCACCTCCGCGCAGCCCGGCGCATTTACCGAAGAGATCGTGCGCGAAATGGCCGGCCACACCAGCCGCCCCATCATATTCCCGCTGTCGAACCCCACCTCCTGCGCCGAAGCCACGCCCGCCGACCTGCTCCACTGGACTGATGGCCGCGCCCTCATCGGCACTGGCAGCCCCTTTGCTCCCGTCGAGGTCAACGGCAAGCTCATTCCCATCGCCCAGACCAACAACTCCTACGTCTTTCCCGGTCTCGCCCTCGGAATCCTGGTCTCCCGCGCCCGCCGCGTCACTGACGCCATGATCATGGCCGCCGCCAAGACGCTTGCTCTTCTATCTCCCGCCCGCGAAGAGAAGAACGCCCCCCTGCTCCCTCCCATCGCCGATTCCCGCCACGTCAGTCTGTTTGTAGCCGAAGCCGTCGCCCAGCAAGCCATCGCCGACGCCGTCGCCGCAATCTCAGACGCAGCAACCCTCGACGCCCAACTTCGCGCCTACGTCTGGGACCCCGTCTACCTGCCGTATGAACGCATTTCGTAATCCAAACGTACGCGGGTGCCCCAGCTTCGGCTGGCTGGGAGCCACTATCGATTCGGCCCTTGGCCAATGCGCCATGGCAACCCATCTGTTCCGCACAAAAACGCGGAAAGGATGGGCTACGGAGTTGTCATGCTTTCGGGCCGGATCTGGAACCTCAACCCGCCCTGGCGCAACTGCTCGTTATGGCGCCGAAACCTCATACGCGGATAAATATTGCGCCACTGCGTTGGCCACAATCTGGGCGCCTTGCGCGTTCAGGTGAACAATCTCGGTTGCCGTCACCGATGCGCCGGCGGCGTGCGATGTATCGACTCCGCCAAAGTCGCGCAGCACGGTCAGGGTGTCGCCAGAAATCGCGGTGATCGCGACGTTTTCGGCATTTGCCCCCGTGTCGATGGTCAGTATATCCCCGACGGCTAAGTCGTCCCTGGATTGGACGGTGACGGTGGTATCCGCGGGGCCGATCGGGTTCACGAGCGTTGTGTATGCATCGATGGCGCGCAGCGACGTCGGCACTTCGTAGTGGTTGTGATCGGAAACGTCCGTGATTGATGTTGGGTCATAACTGTCCACCAGCACCTTCCAGATGTCCAGATAGTGCGACCCGTAGATAGCCGCCAGTTGACTGTTCACGGCGACAATCCGCTCGTAATCGGATCCGCCGATCCATTCCTCCTGCGCGTTTTCGTTGATGATGGACATGACCAGGTAGTTCTGTCCCGAGGGAACGGTCGCAACCTGGGCGGCTATATCGGATAGAATCTGCGCTTCCTGGCTGTAATTGTCCTCGCCCTCCCAAAAGACGGGAAGGTAGCTGGCATAGGGAGTATCGACGACAAATTGTGGACTCCCGGGCGCACTTACCGGGACCCCTGGTGTGGTGGGCGTGAAGGTATAAACACCCGAGTCGAGCTTGACCAGACCATGGACGCCCTGGATGGTGCCGGAGACCCCTGCGGCCGGCCCATCAATCGTAACCGGCTCATACCCTGTGGGGAAGGTCACGGTAACTCCGCCTGTGGCCGGAATAATCCCGCCGGCGACGGTCGCATAGGTCGGAACCCCGCCTTCACGCACACCGATCTGCGTGGAGGTCTGTCCTTTAACTCCCAGGTTCTCGACAGGCAGAAGGAGCAAACTCTGGAGTGCTTCCGGATAGGCTCCTTTATCGAAAGAGCCCTCCTCGCCATAGGTAAGCGAATCGCCCCAGGCTGCTACGCCGAAAGAAGACGCCGTCAGCGTGAGGCTGGCCTGGGCCGTGGTGTAGTCCGCCGTGTCCGCGGGCGTAAACGTAACAGACAGCGTCTGCGGTCCGGGTGAGTTGAAGATAGTCCCAGCTGCCGGCGAATAAATGAAACTCCCGGCCACCTCCGTTGTGCCGCCCGGCGCCGTGGCCGTTGCGTTGAGTTGCCCCGGACCCAGGGCCACACCGACAGCGATCGGAAAGGCGGGCGCCCATGCAATCCGCGGCGTCGCCTGGTTGACAGCCAGCGTCACGCTGGCGGCGGCAGCGGTGTAGTCTGTGGCGTCGGTCGGGGTAAAGGTGACCGAAAGCGTATGGGAGCCTGCGGAGAGCACGGCGCCCAGAGATGGGCTATAGGAGAAGCCGCCGGCGACGCTTGCGGTTGCATCCAGTTGCGTGGCGCTCAGCGCCGTGCCGTAGGTAATGGCAGCAGGGGCGGTCCAACTCAGCACCGAAACCACTTGATTGACGATCAGTGTCACGCTCGTGGTGACTATGGCGTAGTCCGTGGCGTCGGTCGGGGTAAAGGTGGCCGAAAGCGTATGGGAGCCGGCGGAGAGCAAGGTGCCCAGGGATGGGCTGTATTTGAAGGTGCCGGGGAAGTTCGCAGTCGCATTCAACTGCGTTGCGCTCAGCGCCGTGCCGTAAGTAATGGCAGCAGGGGCGGTCCAACTCACCACCGGAACCACTTGATTGACGGTCAGTGTCACGCTCGTGGTGACTGTGGCGTAGTCCGTGGCGTCGGTCGGGGTGAAGGTGACCGAAAGCGTCTGTGAGCCGGCGGAGAGCACCGTGCCCAGAGATGGCGTATAAGCAAAGGCGCCGGGAACGCTCGCGGTCGCATTCAACTGCGTTGCGCTCAGCGCCGTGCCGTAAGTAATGGCTGCGGGGGCGGCCCAACTCACCACCGGGACCACTTGATTGACGGCCAGCGTCACGCTCGCGGCGGCGGTGGTGTAGTCCGTGGCGTCGGTCGGGGTAAAGGTGACCGAAAGTGTATGTGAGCCGGCGGGGAGGACGGTGCCCGCCAACGGGCTGTAGGCAAAGGCGCCGGGAATGCTTGCGGTTGCATTCAACTGCTTTGCGCTCAGCGCGGTGCCATAAGTAATCGGCGCCGGAGTTACCCAGTCGATCTGCGGACTGGTTTTGTTACTTCCCCCACAACCTGCCAGCACCAGGCACACCAATCCCCATCCCGCAATCCGGCGTGCAAGCGGAAAGCATGACCATAACTTCAGAACCAAGGCGGAATCTTCCTTTCCCCGCACTAGCTTCCTCGAATTATATCGTTCTTCTTAAATATCGCAAGGGTGAGAAACAGAGCGACTCATCCATCTGGGAAAGCTCTATTCTCCGTCCGGCGGCACCTGCCCCAGCAGCCGCTGCCAGGTCTTCTGGTTCTTGCGAAACCCCTTCTTCAAATCCTCCAGAATCCGCTCGAAGTCCGCATTGGTGCGCAGGTTGTTCCACGCCGGATTGATCTGGAACCACGGATAGTTCTCGTTCCCTAAATAAATCGCCCGCCGCAGCCAGTGCAACGCCTCGCTCGAATCGCCCTCCACGGCAAAGTAAGTAGCCAGCCGGTAAGCCATCTCGCTATCCGCCTCGGCCGCGGCCAGCGTGTCGTCTTTCAGCAGCGCCGCGGCCCGCTTCCGCTCGCCCGCCTGCACATAGCACAGCGCCAGCGTGGGCACGGCGATGCGCATCGACCTGTCGTCGCGGACCACGTCCTCCAGAATCTCGATGGCCGCGTCCAGGTTGCCCATCCTCATCTGCTGGTAGCCGGCCGAAGTCCTCAGCAGCGGGTGTCGCGGCTCGAGCGCCAAGCCCTTCGCCAACTCGTCGCCGGCCAGCTCGATCTGATTCTGGTAGTGATAGACGCGCGCGCGGTGGTTGTAGAGAATCGGCGCGCTGGCAGGGTTCAGCTTGAGGGCGCGGCTGAACTGGCTGAGCGCTTCGTCGTACATTCCGTCGCCCCTGAGCGCCATGCCCGCCACCATGTGCACGTTCCAGTCGTTGGCCGCTCCAGCCAGAAGGTTGGCGATGCCGTGGCGCGCCGACTCCTTCTCACCGCGCGACAGCAGCATGTAAATCCGGTAGAGATTAGCCTCGGTCGAGGCCGGGTCCAGCTTGAGCGCTTCGTCAAAGGACCGCCGCGCGTGCAACACGTGAATCTGCCCGCCAAACCCGTGCCGCACATATTGCAGCTCGGCAATGCCCAACCCGCTCCACCCCGCGGCAAACTCAGGATCCTTGCTGGTGACGCTCGAAAACAGCGCATGGGCGCGGTCAAGATCGCCGCGAGAGCCCGTGCGCACCATGAACGAACTCAGCAGCGCCCGCGCCTGCAGATACTCTTCGCTCACCGGCCCCGGCAGTGATCCAATTGCCGCGTCCTTGAGCCCCGTCCGCGGCGCGTCGATCTGGTCCCCGGCGCTCAGGCCGAGCAGCGCCGCAAAAACCTCGTTCGAAATCTCCGACTGCACCGCGATCAAATCCAGCGAGGCCACGCGAATGGCGCCGCCCGAGCGCACGCTCTGCGATGCCACGTCCAGCAGTTGCCAGTTCAGATCGAATCCCTCCTCTGACCGCAAAAAGCTCCCCGCCAGCACAAAGGAAACCAGCAGCTTCTGGCCAACCGACAGAGGATCCATCTGCGCAATCGGCAGCGGCATCAGCGTGCTCGAAGGCCGCACCACCAGCGCCGGAATCCGCGCCAGCCGCGCCGCAATGGCATCGGCCAGCGCAAACCCATACAGCGGGGCCACCTCCGTTGCGCCCAGGTTCTTGAAGGGCAGCACCACAAGAGAGTTTTGCGGCGCCTTATCCACCGCAGACTCGCGGAACCGCTCCGCCAGCATCGATAAGAATCCCGTATTCCGCTTCTCCGCCTCGGCGCCCGTCGTGGGCAGGTTCGCCGCCGCATCGCCGGGAATGATCCCGGTCTCGATCTGCAGCGCCTTCATGATCGTCTTCAGCGCCTCACGCACCTCGGCCGCCGATGCGTACCGCGCCCCCGGGTTCTTTTCAAGGCAAGCCGCAATCACGCTCTTCAGCTCCGGCGAAATCCCCCGTACAATCTGGCTCAGGTCATAGGGCTCGGAGAACTGGATGGCGCGAATGACCTGAAAATCCTCCGCATCGGGCCGCGCAAACGGATAGCTTCCGCTGGCCAGCTCATACAGAATCACCCCCAGCGCCCACACGTCCGACTGCACGCTCGACTGCCCGGTAACAAACTGCTCCGGCGCCATGTAGCGGATGGTCCCGCCGCGCGCCGTATAGGTGGCGGCCACCGATGCATCCTTGGCCAGGCCCGGCTTCGAGGGGTCGAAGTTGGCGTCCTCGGGCGGTAGCCGCCGCGCCAACCCGAAGTCCAGAATCTTCACGAGGCCCCCGTCTGTCAGCATCACGTTCTGCGGCTTCAGGTCCCGGTGGAAGATGCCCAGCGTGTGCGCCGCCTGCAAACCGTCCGCAATCTGAATTCCGATTGACAGCACCAGTTGCAGGCTCGCCGGCCCGCGCGCAATCAGCCGATCCAGCGACTGCCCCGGCACGTACTGCATCACGATGTAGCCTTCGTCGCCGCTCTCGCCCACCTCGTAGATGGCGCAGACGTTTGGATGCTCGATGGCCGATGCCAGCCGCGCCTCGCGCAGCACCGTGGTCCGCATCTGCTCGGCGGAAAGCAGCCCGGTGCGCAGAATCTTCAACACCACCGGACGCTGAAGCAGCGTGTCGGTGGCCAGGTACACGACGCCGCTGCCCCCGGCGCCCAGCCGGCGCTGAATCTCGTAATGTTCGATCGTCTTTCGCTTCATCTCTACCCCCAAGTGTACCGGCCCCAACGTTAAGATCGTCTCAAGAACCGGTCAAATGAGGATAAGATTCCCGGATTGAATCACTTGCAAGCCGCGCAAAAATCGTTCGGGCAGCAGGCCGTGACCGGTAGGCCGGGACTGGCAGGGCGGGACTTTAGTCCCGCCACCAATGCGCCAGAATGAACGGGGTTGGCAAGGATGGGTTTTAACCCACCATTTATCCCCTGAGGTATGCCCTTCTGCGGTTTTTCTCGAATGATTTCCTTTTCCGCAGCCCGTTCAGCCCTGAAATACGCACTGCCTCAATCTGTTAACTTCATACTGAGAATGAATCGCTTCGGCAAAGAGGCAACACCAGCCCTTGGGCGTCCAGCCGGCAGTTTTCTGGCGTTTGCGATGGCCCTCGCGGCAGGCGCGCTCTTTGCCCAGCAGACCCCGCCCCAGCAGCCCTCGCCCGACCCCCGGCAGCAGCCCGGCGCCGGCGCCCAGGTCCACACCGGCGTCAACAGCGGCCTCGACGCCGAAGCCCGCCTCCAGAATCTGCTCGCCGACCACCAGTTCTTCCGCATCGAGGCCCAGCTCGACCAGCTCCCGCCTGAGCAGGCCCAGTTCTACCGCGGCATCCTCGCTAACCGCTCCAACGACGTCAAAGCCTCAATCAAGCTCCTCGAGCCCCTCGTCGATCGGGTCGCCGCCAGCGGTAACGCCGCCCAGGAGAAACTCCTCCGCAAAGCCCTCGCCGAGGACTATCTCCGCTCCGGCGACCTGGCCCAAGCCGCCCAGGCCTACCAGGCCCTCGAGACCCGCCTCCAGGGCCATTTGAGCCCCGACGAGCAGGACGAAATCGAAATTCCGCTCAAGCTGCTGCCTTTGGCCGCCGCCAACCCGCCCATGACCGTTGAGCCCTACGATCCCTTCCTGCTCCAGGTCAGCCACAACCCGCTTGGCCTCACCGACCTTCCCGTCTACGTCGATGCCCGCCCGCACAGTTGGATGCTCGACCCCACCGCCCCCTTCAACCTCATCGCCCGCTCCCTGGCCAAAGAGGCCGGCCTCAAAGTCTCCGATGAGTTTGCCATCATCCACTCCCTCACCGGCCGTCCCATCCAGGTCCACGTCACGGTCATTCCCCGCTTCACCATTGGCGGACGCATCACCTTCCGCAATATGACCGCCTTTGTCTTTGAAGACGCGGACTATTTTTTCGCGAAATCGAACTACCGGGTCCAGGGAGTCCTCGGCTATCCGGCGCTCTCCGCCCTCGGCAGCCTCACCGTCACCGCCGACGCCACCGTTGAGGTACAGCCCTTCAAACCGCCGCAGCCTGCGGAAAAGCCCGTCGAGAACGACCCGCCCACGCCCGGCGCGCGCTTCTTTCTCGATGGCGACCAGATGATTGTGGCTTTGGGGAGCGCCGGCCAGGAGCGCATGTACGTCGTCGATGCCAGCGGCCAGCAAACTTATCTCACCTCCCGCTATTACGACGAGCACACCGCCGATTTTGCCGGCCGGAAGATGGAGCTGTTCTCCATCCCCGGCTCCCAGTCCCTGCCGCCGCAGCCGGCGTTTGTGGCCGAGACCATTCCGTTGACGATCGGGCCGACCGAGGTGCGGACGCACTACATTCAGGTCATCACCGCGCCCATTGGGCTAGCCGCGCTGGACGATGTGTATGGCGTGCTGGGGATGGATTTTCTGGATCAGTTGAAGAGTTATACGTTCGACTACAGGACGATGCGATTTGGGGTAAGAACGGAGTAATGCAGGGAAAAGGGAAAGCGCGGGAGATCCTTGGCCGTCAGTAGCCCTTACAAAGAACCAAGTCTACGGCGCGGTCGTTCTCGAGGATCGCCATCCAGTCGCTGTCTCGCAAAAACACCACTTCTTTCCCATTTGGATGGACACCAAGCTGTCCCACCGCATCTGGGGAGTCGCATAGTCGGTCATACGGCCTCGCCGCCTTGAGCTCTCGTATATTTCCGAAACGTGTCGTGAGTTGCTCCTTCGACAGGCCCTTCACAAGCCTCACGGACCATGTATCGTGGGTCATTCCTCCAACAGCGTCGTCCAGGTTCATGTTCTTATTCAGTCCATGCGTCCACAAGACGTAATCGATGTTTTTCGGGTCGTAATCCTCGGGATAGGCCGTGACCCAAAACATGAAAATACCGAAGGAAAGCAGCATCCCGATGGCCACAAAGAACGCGGCAAAAGCAATCCGCGGTATCCATCGCTTGCCAGCTCCTGGATTCATGCAAATCGCCTCACTCCAGTACACAGGACAGAACTCAGTAAGGAGGAACTCCCCTACGCAAGGAACTGAGAGCCTCGGCACTCATTGAGTCTTTATCTACGGCAATGTTGGCGCCGCCGGAGTCGCCCAGATCGAAGATGCAGCCTACGTCCGGCTGCGCTTCAGTACTCGCGTGCCTTGTCGATTCGCCTTCGGGCAAAACCTGCGCTTCCTCGCTCACGATAGGTTCACCCTACCTCAATGCGACGCTTTGGGTCCGGATCTTCGGACTGTTCTCTGCTCCCTATGAAAAAGGCTGGTTGAGGTTGGAGGTTTCCCACCCTTGCGATAGAAAAAACTCGCAAGGATGGGGCACGGAGCATTTGCGGCGAGTCGAACAGCTCTCAATGCCCGTGCCGTGGGCGGGTTTCGTCGACAGGCTCCGGCGGCAGGCTCGCCATCCGCTTCTGGCTGCGACGGCCGAGCAGCAGCATCGCCAGCCCAAAGACCAGCAGCACCAGCCCCCACCACAGATTCGCGTTGATCCCCAGGCTCGGTGCGTAGAGTTTCGCGCTGGCCCTGCTCGCGAAGCCGAAGGCCGAAAGGATCATGCCGATCAGCGAGAACATCAATCCCATCGGAATGCGCAAATCGAAACTCATCGCTCTCTCCTATCCTGCCGCTCTCTGGCCGGGGAAAATCCTCAGTAAAAGAAAATGTTCAACGCAATCGCGCCCAGAAGAACGGCCACCGCCAGTGCCTCGGGCCGCTTCCACCACGCGATGTGCGCCCGCGCAAGCCTGGGCGTAAGCGAGTGGACCAGCCCCACTAACTCCGCCTCCGCCCTCGCCTTGGTGCAGTAACTCACCGCCACCGTCACAATCAAGCTCGCGCTGAACGCGAAAATCGCCGTCCAGAAGCTCTGCGCCAAGTCGCTCGGATAATGGTGCAGCACCGCAATCCATCCCCCGTAAATGCCCGCCCGCGCCTCGATCGGCAGCGTCAACCCATGGTGCAGCATGGCCGTCGCCATGCCCGCCATCAGTCCGGCAAACGCCCCGTGCCCCGTCGCCCGCTTCCAGAACATACCCAGCAGCAACGTCGCAAGCAGCGGCGCATTCACAAACGCGAACACCAGCAGCAGCGTGTCGATGATGTTGTTGCAGTGGATCGCCGCATAAGCCGTCCCGATCGACAGCAGAATCCCGCCCGCCGTCGCCCATCGCCCCGCCGCCAGGTAATGCCCGTCGCTGCCGTCTTTGTGAATGTAAGACTGGTAAAGGTCATAGGTGAAGACCGTGTTGAAGGCCGTCGCGTTGGCGGCCATGCCGCTCATCAGGCCGGCCACGAGCGCCGTCAACCCCAGCCCCAACAGGCCGGTTGGCAAAAAGTGCAGCAGCATGGTGGGCGTGGCCATGTCGTAGTCCAGCAGCGGCTCGCCGCTCGCCGTCAGCATCGGCTTGCCGGTCAACGGGTCGGTCTTTGCCGGAACCAATCCCGTGCCTGCTTCCACCTCCGGCCGCACCACGGTGGTGGTGCGAAAAATCGCCCCGTTGATCCTCCGCTCCACCGTCGTCGTGTGCGGCGTCGGCAGCCCGATGGCCAACAGCCCCGGCAGAATCAGCAGCAACGGAAGAAAGATCATGGGAACGGCGGCGATCAGCGGCGCCCGCCGCGCCGAATCCACATTATTCGCGGCCATCGCCGTCTGGATCACCCTGAAATCGGCACACCAATAGCTGGCTCCGAGCACAACTCCCAACCCCAGCCCCAAACCGATGCCCTCAATCCCCATGGGGTTGCTGCCGGCGTGCATCACGCCCTTCCACTCGTGCATGTACGCGGCGGGCAACGTCGCCTTCAACCCCGCCCAGCCTCCAATACCGCGCAGCCCCAGCAGCACCAGCGGCAACAGCCCCGCAACCACTAGAGAGAATTGCAGCACACGGTTGTAGATGGCGCTGGTGAGCCCGCCCAGCAGGATATAGGCCAGCACCACCACCGCCGACAGCACAATCGTGAAGGTAAAGATCCCCTCCGGCGCCCAGCCCCGCGCGCGGAAAAGCCCGTCGAACACGTGCAGCGCCTCGATCAGCCGCGCCATGGCGTACATCGAAATCCCCGAGCTGAACACCGTCATCGCCGCAAATGAGCAGGCGTTCAGCGCGCGCGTCTTCTCGTCGAAGCGCAGCCGCAGAAACTCGGGCACCGACCGCGCCTTCGACCCGTAGTAGAGCGGCATCATGAAGAGGCCCACAAAGATCATCGCCGGTATGGCGCCAATTCCGAAGAACTGAGCGCTCCCCAGGCCATACTTGGCGCCCGACGCGCCCATGCCGATCGCCTCTTGCCCACCCAGGCCGGCCCCAGCGAACGCCAACCCGCAGATCCACGCCGGCAGCGCGCGTCCCGCCTCGAGAAAGTCCTTGCTCGTCTTCATGCGCCGCTTGAGGGCATAGCCGATGCCCAGCACAAAGACGAAGTAGAGCAGCATGATCAGCCAGTCGACGGCGGTCAGATTCGGCACCAACGGCTCCTTGGGATCGTCAATCTCTTGTATTCACTCTACGCAGGCTTGCGGAACCAGGTCCATGAGCCTGCCGGAAATGCGTTTGTTCCCGGCAGCCTCCCGCGCTGCTCGCCAAAAGCGCCAAGGCCCTCCGGCGCAAACCGGAGGGCCCTGGAACCGGCAAACGGAAAACCCCGACTATGCCTTCGCCGTGCGCGTGGGCTTGTACCCCGAAAAGCCATAGTAGGAAACGTAGAGGTAGCCGATGATCGGAATAATGAACGCGTACTGAATCCCAACCTTGTCGGCCAGCGCGCCGAAGAGGAGGGGAATCACCGCTCCTCCCACGTTTCCCATGTTGATAATGCCCGAGCCCTCGCTGGTCATCGGTCCCAACTCGGCGATGCCCAGCGCAAAGATATTCGGGTACATGATGGAATTGGCCACGCCGCATAGCACCAGGCTCCATACGGCGACCGGACCGTGGGTGAACATGGAGGTAAAAAGCAGCGCCACGCCGAGGATGCCGAGACCAGCCAGGAGCTTTTGCGCCTTGATCCAGGTCATCAGAAAGCTGCCCAGGAAGCGGCCGACCATGATGAAGACAAAGTACAGCGAGGCTATCGAGGTCGCGGTCGCGATGCTGCTGATTCCCTGCGTCTGGAAGTAGCTGATGGCGATCGCGGCCAGGGCGATCTCCACGCCCACGTAGAAGAAGATGCCCACCATGCCCAGCACCGTGTGCTTATAGCTCCAGATGCTGCGGCCCAGCAACCGGTCGCCCTCCTTGGCGGGACGGAAGGCGCGGGTCGAGGTGATCGCCGGAAGGTGCATCAACATCAGCGCAAAGCCCAGCACCAGCAGCGCGCCGGCAATGGCGATGTAAGGCCCTTGCACCGTGTGCGCAATGCTCGCCTTGCTGGCAACCTTGCTGGGATCGGTGAGGATAAAGTGGCCCACCACCAGCGGCGCCGCGGCCGCTCCCAGGGAGTTGAAGGCCTGCGCCAGAGTCAGCCGCGCCGGGGCGCTGTGCTCGGGGCCAAGAATCGAGACATAAGGGTTGGCCGAAGTCTGCAACGCGGTAACGCCCGTCGCCAGCACAAAAATCGCGCTCATGAACAGCGGGAAGCTCACCAGCTTGGCTGCCGGGATGAACAACAGCGCGCCCACCACCATGATGAACAGCGAAATCACCATGGTGCGCTTGTAGCCCACGGCTTCAATCAGCTTGGCGCTGGGAACCGAGAAGACAAGGTAAGCGAAGAACCATGCCACCGTCACCAGCATCGCCGGTCCGTAGGAGAGATCGAAGAGCTTCTTCAGGTGAGGCATCAGATTGCTGTTCAGGTTGGTGAGGAACCCGAAGATGCCGAACAGGATGGTGACCGTGATGAACGGCACCAGATACTTGGGCGCGCTTTGAGCCGCCGGTGGTGTGGATCGCGTAGTCATGAAAGTCTTTCCCCCGCTTCCTTTGAAAAATAGCCTGGTCTTCGCTGCTTTCCAATCGCCGCTTGCCCGCAACCGTCCCTCACGCGGGTCAGGCCGCCGGAAAAATAGGAATTGGAAAACCGCTCTGAAAAGTACCGACACAACTCTACGCACTAAGGCTGAGGTACGTCCAGAAAAAGTCGAAAAGGTTTTCAGCCGCGCCCCATCGACCCCGCTCCGTGCCCCATCCTTTTCGCGTTCCTGGCGAAAACGGGTGGGAAACCACAACAGCCAACTCTCTCAGCCTTTCCCTAAACCCTGTTCCCTGTTCCCTGTTCCCTATTCCCTATTCCCTGTTCCCCGATCTCTGATCTCTGACCCCTGATCTCCGACCATTTACACTGGTCTTGCATGATTCCCACCCTCGCCTGGACCCCGGAAGGCGTCCGCTTCATCGATCAGACCAAACTCCCCCTCGAGGAGAGCCTTGTCCTCGCCGCCACCTACGAGCAAGTGGCCGAGGCCATCGTCGCCATGGTCGTCCGCGGCGCCCCGGCCATCGGCGTCTCCGCCGCCTACGGCATCGCCCTCGGCGCCATGCACACCAAGGCCGCCACACCCCTTGAGTTCGCTCCCGAATTCGAAACCATCTGCGCCCGCCTGGCCGCAACCCGCCCCACCGCCGTCAACCTCTTCTGGGCCATCGACCGCATCAAGCGCCTCTTCGCCAACCTGCTCGCCAGCGGCGCAACCCTGGTCCAAATCCAGGAAAGAATCCTCGCCGAAGCCCACGCCATGTACAACGAAGACATTGCCGCCTGCAAGACCATGGGCGCATTCGGCGCCGAGTTACTGCCCCAGGAAGCCGGCGTGCTGACCCACTGCAACGCCGGCGCTCTGGCCACCTGCGGCTACGGAACCGCTCTCGGCGTCATCCGCTCAGCCGTCGAGCAGGGCAAGCGCATCCACGTCTTCGCCGACGAAACCCGCCCCTTCCTGCAAGGCGCGCGCCTGACCGCCTGGGAACTGATGGCCGACGACATTCCCACCACCGTAATCTGCGACAACACCGCCGCCAGCCTCATGCGCCAAGGCCGCATCCAGGCCGTCGTCGTCGGCGCCGATCGCATCGCCGCCAACGGCGACACCGCCAACAAGATCGGCACCTACAACGTCGCCATCCTCGCCAAAGAGCACGCCATCCCGTTCTATGTCGCCGCTCCCTGGTCCACCATCGATCTCGCCACCCCAACCGGCGACTCGATTCCCATCGAGGAGCGCTCACCCGTCGAAGTGACCCACCACGGCGGCAAGCAGTTGACTCCCACCGGCGTCGGCATCTGCAACCCCGCCTTCGACGTAACTCCGGCTAAGTACGTCACTGCCATAATCACCGAACGCGGCGTTCTCCGCGCTCCCTATGCCGAGTCGCTACGCGAGATGAAGCTGGCGGCCCGATAAGAAAAACCATCTACAGTAAGAGTGTCGTGCTTCCCCGCTCCTCCATCTTCCGGCTGCGGCGCAAATCGCTCCTGCGTGGAATCCTGCTCCCCCTCGCCGCCCTGGCGGCCAGCCTGCGCCTCGCCGGTTTCCCCGATACCGATCACCTCCACGCCTCCAACTGGCAGATTCTCACCGTGCCCTTCGTCTGCTGGGGCATGGTGGAAACCGCCCGCTGCCTGGGCCGCAAATGGAGCCTCTACCACGCCGGCGTCCTCATCCTGCTCTACTCCGAGTTGATGATCCTGGCCCTGGTGCTCTTCTTCTGGCTCTATCCCCTGCTCTATCCCCTGTGATGGATCGCCGCAGCCTCTAAAACCGCCTTGAACCCAGCCGCCCCTGCCATAAGTCCGCTCCTGCCGTGTAGCATATTCTGAACCCCACGATCGTAGGCCCCGCGATCAGCTGCGGCGAAACTCCCAAGGGGACAAATCCGGAGGAAGACATGTTGAAAGGCTTTCGAGACTTTATTCTGCGTGGAAACGTAGTCGACCTGGCCGTCGCTGTCATTATCGGCGCGGCCTTCAATGCCATTGTCAACTCCATGGTCAAAGATGTGCTCACACAGGTGATAGCCGCCATCGCGGGCAAGCCGGACTTCAGCGGCGTGGTGCTGAAACTCCGTGGCACCCCCATCATGCTAGGCAACTTCCTCAACGCCGCCATCTCGTTCCTGATCGTGGCCAGCGTGGTCTATTTCGGTATTGTGTTGCCCTTGAACACGCTCCTTGCAAAGCTCAAGAAGCCCGCGCCCGAAGCTCCGTCGTCCATGAAAACCTGCCCCGAATGTCTCAGCGAGATTCCCCTGGCCGCCAAGCGCTGCGCCCATTGCACCCAGCCCGTGCCCGTAGCATAGAGACTATTCGGCAAGCCGGCGGCAAACCCGCCGGCTTGCTGGAAAGAGAATGCCGCTTGTGCGCGCTGACTTGCTGACTTGCCGACTCGCTGACTTGCCGACTTGCCAACCCACTCCAAGGTTCCGCTGATGACTGTGCGCAATCCGCTTGCCTTCCTGCTGCTTGCCGCGCTCGTTCCGGCTGCGCTCCCGGCCCAATCCGCCCCGCCGGCCGTCTTCGGCTATGCCGACTTCACCGCCGAGTCCAAAATCGAGCAGGAATTTCTCGCCGTCCCCGACGCCAAGCTCGCTGGCCAGCACCTCAAGATCCTCACCGCCGAGCCCCACCTGGCCTCCACGCCCGAAGATCGCAAAACCGCCGATTACGTCGCGCAAAAGTTCCGCGCCGCCGGCCTCGAAACCGAGATCGTTCCCTACCGCGTCCTGATGAACCAGCCCCAAGTCGTGCGCGTCGAGGCCTACGACCCCACCGGGAAGCTGCTCATCAGCGGCCCCACCCGCGAGCACGTCGACGGCGACCCCTACCAGGACGATCCCCGCGTCGTCATGCCCTTCAACGGCTCCTCAGGCTCCGGCGACGTCACCGGCGACGTGGTCTACGCCAACTACGGCCGCCTGGAGGACTTCGACCAGCTTGCCGCCCAGCACATCGACCTGCACGGCAAAATCGTCCTGGTCCGCTACGGCGCCGTCTTCCGCGGCGTCAAGGTCTACATCGCCGAGCTGCGCGGCGCCGCCGGCGTGCTCATCTACTCCGACCCCCAGGACGACGGCTACTATAAGGGCGATCCCTGGCCCATCGGACCCTGGCGTCCCGATACCGGCGTGCAGCGCGGCTCAGTCCAATATCTTTTCAAGTATCCCGGCGACCCCGAAACCCCCGGCGTCGCCTCCACGCCGGCCCTGCCCGACTCCGCCCGCGTCAAGAACTTCGAGGGGCCCGAAGGCAACCAGCCCCGCATCATCTCCATCCCCCTCAGCTATCACGATGCCTCGCCCATCCTGCAAGCCCTGAAAGGCCCTGGCGTGCCGCAAGGCTGGCAGGGTGCGCTGCCCTTCCGCTATCACCTGGGACCGGGCGGCGTCAGGGTCCACCTGGTCTCGCAACAGGACTATCAGCGCCGCATAATATGGGACGTCATCGGCAAGGCAAAAGGCTCGCAGTACCCCGACGATTGGGTGATAGCCGGCAATCACCGCGACGCCTGGGTCTATGGCGCCGTCGACCCCTCCAGCGGCACCGCCGCCATGCTCGAATCCGTCCACGGCATCGGCGTGCTCCTCAAGCAGGGCTGGCGTCCCAGGCGCACCATCGTCTTTTGCAGTTGGGACGCCGAGGAAGAAGGCCTGATCGGCTCAACCGAGTGGGTCGAGCAGCAGGCCAAAATCCTCGATCGCGCCGTCGCCTACTTCAACATGGACGTAGGCGTCGCCGGCCCGGATTTCTCCGCCGCCGCTGTCCCGTCCCTCAAGCAGTATCTCCGCGAACTCACCCGCTCGGTTCCCAGCCCGCTGGGCGCAACCGTGTATGACCAGTGGAGAAACGCCCATCTTGAGGGCAACGAGCATCGCGGCTCCAATGCCCCGCCCGAACCCGAAGAGGTCCACGTCGGCGAACTCGGCTCCGGCTCTGACTTCACGCCCTTCCTGCAGCATGTGGGCGTTCCCTCCACCGATATCGGCTCTGGCGGTCCCTACGGCGTTTACCACTCCACCTTCGACGACTTCGCCTGGTACACCCAGAACGCCGATCCAAAATTCGTATATCTCCAGGAGATGGCCCGCGTACTTGGCCTTGAAGCCTTGCGCATGGCCGACTCCGACGTGCTGCCCTACGACTACCTCACCTACGCCCGCGCCATCGACTCCTACATTGCGGCCGCCAAACGCAAGGCCTCGGACGCCGGACTAAGCTCGCTCGATTTTGCCCCCGCCGAAGCCGCCGCAGGCCGTTTCGTCGCTTCCGCCCAAAAGGCCCATGACCGCCAGATCGCTCCCTCCGGCGACCTCGGCAAATTGAACCTCGCCCTCCGCCAGACCGAGACCGCGCTCATCTCAGAGGCCGGCCTGCCCAATCGCCCCTGGTACCGGCACACCGTCTTCGCCCCCGGCGAGTTCACCGGCTACGCCGCCGTCGTCATCCCCGGCGTCAATGAGGCCCTCGATGCCAGGGACTTGAACCGCGCCGCCCGGCAATTGGGGGTCCTCGCCCAGGCCCTGGACCGCGCCGCGCACACCCTGGACCCCGCGCCCTGAACAGCGCCTCAATCGATGCGGCGTCGAAGACGCGGGCTGACTCTCTGCCAGACTGAGTGGAAGCTTAGCCGGCTCGCCGGTTTTACGGCGGGCCCACCGCACCTCCCCAGGCCGGCGGTCCTGCCGCCATGGGGTGCGCCGCAGCCTTCCCCCGCACGTGCTCTTCCCCTGATTACCAAAGGCCCATGCCTCTCACACCCGGGAGCTATTCCTCTTCCCTGCTCCGTCCGATTACCCTCTTGCAGGTTGATTTTGCAGGTTGATTCGGTGCCATGCCCGCCTGCGCGCATTCCAGCCTGCTCTGGAGGGGAGTGCTGTTTTGTGGTTGATTTCCTGATCTTTGCCGGCTTTATCGTGGTAATCGTTACCCCGACCATTGTCGCCACGATGCTGCGCGCCAAATCTCACAAAGACGAACTCTGAGGTCCACCGGCAGAATGCAATGCGGCCCCCTCTGGTCGCCAATCCAGCCGTGAATTCCGCCGCAAGGCCATCCGCCCCCCCACCTGCCCTTCTCCAACTCCCGGTTCTCCAACCCTGGTTGGTTGACCCCCGCCCGGTTACCCTCGTATCGTTAAAGATTGACTATGAAAACTTCCCCCAACACCTTGCGGATCGGGATTGCGGCTGCCGTCATCGTCGGCACCATCGGCTGGCTGGCCTGGTCCGGCTATGGGGCCAGCAAGAGCTACTACGTCACCATCGCCGAACTCGGCGGCATGGGCGACAAGGCCTTCCACAGCCAGTTGCGCGTCGAGGGCTTCGTCGTGCCCGGTTCCATTGAGCAGAACGGCACCCACGTCGATTTCGTCCTCAACGAGTTTGAGAGCCACTCCCCAAAAGCCGCCACCGGCCGTCTGCTCAAAGTCGCCTACAAGGGCTCCGAGCCGCCGCCGGACACCTTCAAGGACGACTCCCAGGCCCTGGCCGAAGGCTCCTATGGCCGCGATGGCGTCTTCCACGCCTCCGTACTCCAGGCCAAGTGCGCCAGCAAGTATGCGCCCGCGGGGCCCAATCAGCCCCACTCACCCCAGTCCAGTCCCAAGCCTGCGCAGCCCGCTCATGCCAAATCCACCGCCGCCGCGCCCGCCGCTCACCCCTCCAGCCCGGCCGCCTGAGAATGACCGCTTCAGGAGTCGATTCGCCGCTCTGCGCCCGCCCCCTTTGTGCCAGCTTGGTCGGCGTCTCCAAGCTCTTCGGCTCCTTTGCCGCGCTCCGCCAGGTCTCCGCGGACCTCGATCCCGGCCGCTGCTACGTCCTCATCGGCGAAAACGGCGCTGGCAAATCCACCCTGCTGCGCATTCTCGCCGGCCTCCTTCGCCCCAGCTTCGGTTCCGTCAAAGTCTTCGGCGATCAAGATCCTCACGACGCTCGCGCCCGCATCGGCTACATGAGCCACGCCCCCATGCTCTACGACGAGCTCACCGCCCAGGAAAACCTGCGCTACTTCTCGAGCCTCTACCCCGGCCGGCCGAATCTCTCGCCCGCTGAGGCCCTGCGCCAGGTCGGCCTCGACCCCGGCCTCACGCGCATGATCGGCCAGTACTCCCAGGGAATGCGCCAGCGCACCTCGCTGGCCCGCGTTCTGGTCTCCGTCCCCGAGTTGCTCCTGCTCGACGAGCCCTTCTCCAACATGGACGTCGAATCCGCCCGCCAGATGGTCGAGCTCCTGGCCGGCTTCCGCCACGGCAACCGCACCATCGTCATCACCACCCACCAGCGCGACCTCGCCGCCCCCATCGCCGACTGGGTGCTGGCTCTCCACGCCGGCCGCGTAGCCTCTTTTGAGCCCGGAAGGCCGACCCTATGAAGACCAACGGCGCACGCTTCCTTGAAACCCTCGGCATTCCCGTCGAACTCTTGGAGTACGAAGTCGATCCCGACGACCTCTCCGCCATCACCGTCGCGAAAAAGATCGGCATGCCCCCCGAGCAGGTCTTCAAAACCCTCCTCACCACTGGGAGCGCAGCCGCGGGCGGGGCTACCTACGTCTTCGCCGTCATCCCCGGCGACGCCGAACTGGACTTCAAGAAGCTGGCCCGCGCCGCCGGCCTCCGCAAGGCCGAAATGGTCCCCCTCAAAGACGTCCAGCCCCTCACCGGCTACATCCGCGGCGGCGTCACCGTCTTCGGCGCAAAAAAAGCCTATCCCGTCTTCGTCGATGAAACCGTAATTCTTTTTGACCGCATCAGCGTCTCCGCCGGAACCCGCGGCACCCAGCTCATCCTCAGCCCCAACGACTACCTCCGCGCCGCCGAAGCCCTCGATGTCCAAGTCCAAACCGCCGATCTGACCAAATACCGGGGTACCCCATCCTCGCGCCTCTTTTCGGGCGTAAGCGTGGGAGACCACGACGCTAAAGATTCGATCCCTAAAGCCCCGGAGGGTCCAACAAGATGACCCGCGCCCTCTGGACCCACCTCATCAAGGACCTGCGCATCGAGCTCCGCTCCCTCGACGCCTTTGTCTCCATGCTTTTCTTCTCCCTGCTGGTCGTCGTGCTCTTCTCCATCGCCTTTGACCCGCGCGGAGACTTCTCCCGCGAGATCGCCGGCGGCGTCCTCAGCGTAGCCACCATGTTCGCCTCCGTCAGCGCCCTCAACCAGGCCTGGGCCCGCGAAATCCGCCACCAGGTCCTCGACGCCCAGCGCATGGCCCCCGCTCCCGGCGCGGAACTCTTCCTCGCCAAGGTAATAGCGAACTTCCTCTTCGTCACCGTCGTCCAGGTGATCCTGGCCCCATTTTTTCTCATCTTCTATAACCTTCACATCGAGGGCCAGGCCTGGCTCCTGGCGCTGGTTCTCCCCCTCGGCACCTGGGCTTTGGTCGGCAACGGCATCTTCTTCGCCGCGCTCTCCATCCGCAGCCGCAACCGCGAGCTGCTGCTTTCGCTCATTCTCTTTCCCATCTTCATTCCCGCACTGCTCGCCATGGTCCGCGCCACCACCTCCATCCTCACCGGCGACGGCGACCCCACCCTCTGGATCAAGCTCCTCCTCGGCTACGACATCATCTTCACCACCGTCAGCTTGCTGCTGTTCGACGTGGTGTTTCACGCGGAATAGCGCATGCACCGCACTGAGCCAACCATGGACAAAGTGCAACGCCTGGCGTACTCTTTCCTTGTGTGTCAGGCGGCGTCCAGTACCTACTGGCGTAGTAAGAAAATCGCAAAAAAGGCCCCGGATTGACTATCCAGGGCCTTTTTGCTGCGACTGAAGCCCCGCCAACCACCCGCCTAAACCCGCAGCCCCGCTCCCTCCACCCCAAGATCGACCCATCCCCGCCGCCGCCGTCGTAAACTGAGATCGTTACCCAGGATTCCCCATGAAGAAAGCAGCCATCGGTCTCTACGTCGCCATCACCGTCACCCTCCTCGGCTGGGCCTTCTACCAGGCCATCTACGTCGCCCCCGAAGAGCAGACCATGCACGAAGTCCAGCGCATCTTCTACTACCACGTCCCCTCGGCCATGGTCGCCTTCCTCTTCTTCGCCATCTCGCTGGCCGGCTGCATCGGTTTCCTCGCCTTCCGCCGCAACCGCCCCGACTGGGCGCAGATCTCTGACGCCTGGGCCCTGGCCGGCGCCGAGGTCGGCGTCGTCTTCTGCACCGTCGTCCTCATCACCGGCCCGCTCTGGGGCCGCCGCGCCTGGGGCATCTGGTGGACCTGGGACGCCCGCCTCACCACCACCCTGGTCCTCTGGCTTATCTACGTCAGCTACCT
>Ga0181524_10000793_pt1 | contig 37966 bp, 33 predicted proteins | sample PEATcosm2014_Bin_34_FD_119761 | JGI IMG/M metagenome (GOLD analysis project Ga0181524, IMG submission 119761) | Peatland microbial communities from MTU Mesocosm Facility, Houghton, MI, USA - PEATcosm2014_Bin05_60_metaG | ecosystem: Environmental > Terrestrial > Soil > Wetlands > Peat | place... | reverse complement strand
CTACCACTACAATGTCGGGAACATGACGCGGAAGAGCGCGCCGATTTCGCAGAAGGAATCGCGGAACTTCGTCGAGATGCACGTGGCCGACGCGGAGCGCCTCGGCATCGCGGCCGGCGGCATGGCGCGCGTCGTCACGCGGCGCGGCGCGGTGGTCGTCGCCGCGCGCGTCAGCGACAAAGTCCGGCCCGGCGCGCTCTGGATGCCGTTCCACTTCGTCGAGGCGCCTACCAACACGCTGACCAACGACGCGTTCGACAGCGTCACGCGCACGGGCGAATACAAGTGCTGCGCCGCTCGCGTGGAAGCGTGCGCCGCCGGGGCATGAAGTGAAATCTGGCTATCCGCTTTTGCCAGCCGTTCGGCCCTGAACTCATGGCCAAACGGCTTCCCCGGTAGCCGCGAAGGAAGAACGAGCGCGAGTTGTGCCAGATGTACGTGTCAGGCCGAAACCAACCGGAAATGAAGAAAAGATTTTAGCTGAGATACAAGTCCTAACTAATGTATGCTACGTTTGTTACTGCAACAATGCACACAGTCGGCATCGGAAAATAGCCGCACCAGCTTGACATATCAGAACAATTATGGTATAATGCCGCGCATGGATAGTTTTTCGGGTTTGGAATAGCGTTCAACGTCGTAGGCAGCGGTTGCTAAAGCGGCTAGCGAAATGTGCCGATAGTAGCAGAACAGGAGTCGTTTTCGACACCTGTTGACCCCGGCTGAACTTGACACAGCCGGTCGCATAAAGCAGAATTACCAGCAGTACGATGTTTGGCAGGCAATTGGGCGGGCGGGGAAGAGTGCGGTCTCCTACCTTGGTGGAGGGCAGGAACATGACCCGACGGGAACTCATTCTAGCAGGATTGGCGGCGGCGCACGGCGGTGGGTACACATCGGTGCAGGTTCAGAAGCTATTTTTCCTGCTGGACAGAAATATTCCGAAGCATACGGGAGGGCCGCATTTTAATTTCGCACCATACAACTATGGACCATTCGACAAGGAACTGTACGTGGAACTTGAGGCGTTGGAAGCCGACGGACTTGTTGCGATAACTCCAGAGCACTCCTGGAGCGTTTTCAGTCTCACGGAACGCGGTCTCGCTGAGGGGAGCAAGGCACTGAATACTCTGCCTACGCCAGTGCGCCAGTACATGGAGCAAATCTCCGACTTCGTGCGCAGTCTGTCATTCCCGCAACTCGTGTCGGCCATCTATAAAGCCTATCCTGAGATGCGCGAGAACAGCGTATTCAAGGGCTAATACGTGACCGCCATCGTTGGCATGCTTTGTAAGGACGGTGCCGCCATCATCGGGACCGATAGCTCCGCCACATTCATGGCGGGTAATCAGCAGATCAAGATTATTGAACAGACCACCGAGAAACTACATATCCTCCACGACAGGATCATCGTTGCTGGCACGGGGCAGGTCGGTCTGGGACAGCGATTCTGTGCCACAATTGACACAGCATATACCAAGGGTAAGCTCTTTGTAGGTACGCCCGAGCGGTCGGCCATCGAAATTGCCAAGCACCTTTGCAGAGCACAGATTGACGATTTCGCCTCAACGCAAGCGCCGAAGGGTCAGTACGGCGCGCTCGTGGCCTTCCCTACGAAGGGCCGAGCAAATGTGTGCGAATTCGCCCTCAATGATTTTCAGCCGGAATTCAAGACTGACAAGATGTGGTACGGCTCTATGGGATGTTCCCAGCACATCACCGATACTTTTCTTGCCCTCATGCGTGAAGTTTTCTGGACTGAAGGGCCACCGAACATGCAGGACGGCATCTTCACGACCGTATGGACCCTCGAACACGCGATCCAAGTGAACCCCGGCGGAGTCAAGGATCCGATACGAGTAGCGGTGCTGCAGGGCGAAAGAGCGCGCATGCTATCCGATGATGATATCGCTGAACACAGTGAGTGCATATCCGCAGCAAAGGCACACTTGCGGAGGTTTCGCGAGCAGATGCAGAAGGCGGATACCCCTCCTATGCCCCAGGTGCCCGCCGCACAATCTTAGTTATTATTTATATCTGATTTCCGCAAGCAAAGTGCGGGTCAGAGATCATTCAGAAATCAATTGTTCTCCGTGTTGAATACCGGCTTGTTCGAGAAAAGGACGCGAAGGGCACGCTGTTTGCTAGATCAAGCGCCGTCGTCCTCTCATGAGAAGTCGCATGATGGCGAGGGGCAGGCAGCAGCCGCCGTCGTGGAATTTGTGAAAACGAACCCAATTTCTCACAACGATGTGTGCCAATAGTTGTTATGACAAGCTTGTGTTGTCTCATCCGTTCGGCGCCGAGATCACCTACAAGGGCTGAAACAACAGGATAGGCATGAAATGAAAATCCTGATCATTGACGCGACCGGCTCAGTCGCCGGGCCGTTGTCGGAGGCCTTGAAGGCCGAAGGCTGGGCGACCGAGACCCTTGCTGATCCGAAGAAGCGCCCCAAGACCGCCGGCTGCGACGGAGTATTCCTTGCGGTCCAGGCGGGCGAACTGGCCGCGAGGCTCCCCGGCGCGATCCGGCTCGCGCGGAAAAGCGGCGCGCCGCTGCTCCTGGCGACGAACCTCGACCGCTCCGGCTGGGATCGCACCTTCGAATCGGCCGACGCGCTCGAGGTGGACGCGCTCTTCGACCTGCCCGTCGAGCCGGCGGCGGTCGTGCGGCGCTTGAAAGGCATCGTCGAGGCGCGCGGCGTCGCTGAAGGGCGGGGGGTGCGGAAGACGCCGGCGGGCGCTTCGATCATCGCCCGCGCCGTGGCGAACGAGGAGGCGGCGCAGGCCTTCTATGCGCGCGCGGCGAAATCCGTCACCCGCAAGGACACGAAGGAAACGCTCGAGGCGCTCGCCCGCGACGAGAAGGAGCACAAGCGCCTCCTGACCGAGTTCAAGAAGGGCCGCGGCGCGCTTCCGTCCGAGCCGGCGGCCGGCGGCGCGGTGCTCGAAAACATGAACGCGCCGGATTTCTCGACCGACATGACCCCGGCCGACGCCTTCCTGCTGGCGGCGCGGAAGGAAAAGCTCGCCGCCGACTTCTACGAAAGCTGGGCCGCGATGTATCCCGCAGGGCCGGAGCGCGAACTGCTCCAACGGCTCGCCGAGGTCGAGCGCCGGCACAAGGCATGGGTCGAGGGCATGTTCACCAACGCCTCGTTCCCGGAAAGATGGTGACCTCCACGCGGCGAGGCTTTTTCCGTGCTGACCCCGTTAATCCACCACCAAGGCACCAAGACACCAAGAACGGCGAGAGGACTTGTTTCTTGTCTTTATGAATACATCTTATATTGCCGTTCTTTGTGCCTTGGCGCCTCGGTGGTTCATTTGAACATATTGGGCTAAAGGCGTGAACCAGGAAACCAATCCTTTGACAAGCTGCTTCGTCGTCGGGCAGGGCCGGCGAACGCCCGAGCAGCGCGAACTCGTCGCCGAGGAGCCGCTGACCATTTTCGTCGGCGATCAGCCGGTCGCGACGCTCATGCGGACTCCGGGCGACGAGGTTGAACTGGCGATGGGGTTCGTCCTCACGGAAGGGATCGTCGGCTCGCCGGAAGACATCGGCGCGATTTCCTTCTGCGCGCAGGGCGGGTTGAGCGGCCGAAATGAAGTGCGCGTGGCGCTCGCGGAAGGCGCGCAGCCGCGGCGGCTGCCGGCGCCTCGCCGGGTCTTTTCATCCTGCGGCGTCTGCGGCGCGGAGATGATCGAGGAGATCGCCGCGGACATCCCGCCCTTTGCGCGGCCGCCGCGCCGGCTGGCCGCCGAGGACCTTTTCGCGCTCGCGGACGCCATGCGACGCGGTCAGAAAATGTTCCAGCGCACCGGCGGCACGCACGCCGCCGCGCTCGCGCGCCCGCCTGTCGGACCGGGCTGCGAGTGCATCGTTCGCGAGGATCTCGGCCGCCACAATGCCCTGGACAAGGCCGTCGGGGCCGCCGCTCAGCGCGGAATGCTCTCGCCGGGGCTGGCGCTGCTGCTTTCCGGCCGCCTCTCGTTCGAGATGGTCGCGAAGGCCGCGCGCGCGGGCATCAGCGAGGTTGGCGGCGTCAGCGCGCCGTCGGCGCTGGCGGTGGAACTCGCGCGCAGGCTCAACATGTTCCTCTCCGGCTTCGTCCGCGAGCGGACCCTGACGATCTACTCGGGCGCGGATGCGCTGCGACAGGAGGCGTGATTGCGAGTGGAAGCCGCCCGGCGGAAGCCAAGAGCGCGCAGCGTACTGCGCGCGACTTGTGCGGCGGTCCTGATCGGCGGGCGGAGCTCGCGGATGGGATTCTCAAAAAGCCTGTTGCGCGCCGGAAGCGGGTTCGTGCTCGAGCGGATCGTTGCCGCCGCCGGGGAAGTCTCGCGCGAAGTCGTCCTCGTCGGCGAAGCGCCGCTGCCCCCCGGAGAATTGTCGGCGATGCGGCGGATTCAGGACGCGCCCGGCGTGGAAGGGCCGCTCGGCGGACTTCTGGCCGCGCTCCGGTGGCGTCCGCGGGCGAGGTGGATCCTGATTTCCTGCGACGCTCCCTTCCTCTCGGCCGACGCGTTGCGCTGGCTGCTCGCGCAGGCGAAGCCCGGCGCCATCGCGGTGGTCCCCCACCTCGACGCGCCGGAGACGCCCGAACCGCTCATCGCGCTCTACACGCCTCGGGCGCGGAGCCTGATGGAGCAGGCGGCGCGCGCGGGCGAACGGTCCATCCGGCGAATCCTGGCGCGAAAGCGAATCCATTCGCCGCGCGTGCCGGAGGACCTCCGGAAGGCGTTCGCGAACGTCAATACGCCGGAGGAATGGCGCGCCGCGCTCGCCGAGATCGAGAAGCGCGAACGGCAGGCTTCAGGAGCCTCGGGCTCGTCGCCCGCGGCTGCTTCAGGTTCCGGCGCAGCCGGTCGTCCAGGATCGCCATGAACGCTTCGAGCCGCTTCATGCCGCGCGGCAGGACCGCGAGGATTTTTCCGACGCCGCGCGGAGGGTTGCTTTCGCGCGGTCCCAGAAGCCACACTTTCGGCAGGGGGGCGCGCTTCCCGCCTTCGACGAGCACGAGATCGTACCGCTGGAGCAATTCAGCGAAGCCGCCGGAATGAAGGCGCGCGAGCCGCTCGCGCGGCCCGTCGAGAAAAACGTCGGCCCCGGACCGGAAGATACGATCGCTGTCTTTCCCCGGGCGATCCACGTCCACGCCGTGAACATCGTGCTTCACGACCGCGACCGCCAGCCCCTTTCGCCGGAGCCGGCGGGTCGCCGCTTCGATCAGCGTCGTCTTGCCCGACCCGGAATAGCCGCAGACCGCGAGCAGCGGAAGATTCTTCGGAAGGAGAAGCCGGTTCATCATGACCGCTCCGGCGGCCGCCCGCAGTCGGCTGGGTCGCCTCGGAGTTTGGCGATGCCGTGCCGGAGCGCGGGCAGGATGGCTGCGAGATTTTCCACGGCGGCGCGCTCGGAGCCGGGGAGGTTGACGATGAGCGTGGAACCGCGAATGCCCGAGACTCCGCGCGAGAGCATCGCGTGCGGCGTCTGCTTCATGGAGGCGGCGCGCATCGCCTCGTCCAGCCCCGGCGCGAGCCGCTCGACGACCGCGCGCGTGGCCTCCGGCGTGACGTCGCGCGGCGAAAAGCCGGTCCCGCCGACCGTCAGGACCAGGTCAATGGAATGTCCGTCGCAATAGTGGCGCAGCCGGTCCTCGATGAGGGCGCGGTCGTCGGGCAGGACCTCCGCGGCGTAAATGTGGGCGCGGAGTTCATTTCCCTCCGCGCGGCGCGCCACGGCGGGGCCGGCGGTGTCCTTCGCTTCGTTGCGCGCGCAGCGGTCGCTCATCGTCAGGACGACGGCCTGAAACGCCTCCCGCGAGACCGCGTCGAGGACCTCGGCCGGATCCCCGCTGCGCGCGGCGCCGCCGGATTCGACCCGCGCAAAGAGGCCGAGGCGCGGCATGATGCAGTCGCCCGTCGCGCGCTGAATCTCGCAGGGCGAATGACACGCCTTGCCGATCTGTGTCACTCGGAGTACGGCGCTCGCGCCCAGCCGCAGCCGCGTGCCGAGGCCGATCTCCCGGAAATCCAATCCGGAGATCACCACGTTCTCCGCGAAATCTCCCGGCGCAATGTCGCGCACAGTACGCTGCGCGCTCTTGTTCGGAAGACCGCCGCGCCGGACCGTTTCGATGTCGGCGGCGGAGAGCAGGCTCACCTGCCGATGCCACGCTCCGGCGTGCGCGTCGCCCTCGATGCCATATCCGGCGCGGAAGACGGCGGACTCGACCGGCTTCTTGCGCTCGCCCTTCCGCTGGCTGACACAGATCGTAACGATAACGCCCGCGCTCATGGGGCCTTGCGCCTCCAGACGCCCGACTTGCCGCCGGATTTTTCCAGCAGCCGCACGGAGCGGATTTCGATGCCCTTGTCCGCGGACTTGCACATGTCGTAGATGGTCAGCGCCGCGACGGCGGCGGCGGTGAGCGCCTCCATCTCCGCGCCGGTGCGCTCGCGGCAGCGGACTGCGCTTTCGATCCGCATGCGCGCCCCGCGCAATTCCACGCGCACCTCGACGTGGTCGAGCGTGAGCGGATGGCACATCGGGACCAGGTCGGCCGTCCGCTTGGCGGCCATGATGCCGGCGATCCGCGCGGTCTCGACCACGTTGCCCTTCGCCACGCCGCCGGTTTTGCGCAGCAGCGCGGCGATCACCGGGCCGACGACCACGTGAGCCTCGGCGCGCGCCGTCCGCTCTGTCGCGGCCTTGCGCGAGACGGCCACCATCTTCGCGCCGCGCGGCCCTACGTGGGAGAACCCGCTTTTTCTCACTCGACTTTCTCCTTCAGTGCCCAGTATTCAATACTCGCCGTGTCGTCGTTCCTGGCGTGCTATCCTCCGACGGCGACCATCGGGCGGGCGGTGCTGAAGGACTCGCGAGCGCATTTCTGAACCAGGAGGCTTTCAAGCGCCTTCACGAGCGCGCGCTCGGCCGACGGCGACGGGCGGCGAAGCAAATCCCGCACCGGCAGACCCGCGCCGCGCGCCAGGCACTGGACGACTTCGCCCGTGCTGGTCAGGCGCAGCCGTGCGCAGCCGACGCAGAACGGCTCCGTCTCAGACGATACGAAGCCGACGACCCCGCGCCGGCCGTGACGATCTTCGGCCATGAAATCGCGGCTGCTCCGGCCGGGCTCGTAGGCGAGGGGCGTCAATGCGAACGCGCCTTCAATGCGGCGCCGGATTTCCGCGGCGGGGACGAATCGGTCGGCGGCCAGGGCTCGCGCGCAGCCGATCGGCATGAGCTCCAGAAACCGGATCGTGCATCCGCTCTCCAGCGCGAACGCCGCCAGGCGCTCGATCTCGCCGTCGTTCCAGCCGCGGAAGATCACGGCATTCAGCTTCACCGGCGCAAGGCCCGCGGCCTGCGCCCCGGCGATGCCGCGGAGCGTCCGCCGGAGCGCGCCGCCGCGCGTCAACGCCGCGTACGTTTTCTCGTCGAGACTCGGGAGGCTGACATTGATCCGGCGCAGTCCGGCGCGCCGGAGGGCATTGGCCTTCCCGGCCAGACCCTGGCCGTTGGTCGTGAGGCCCAGGTCCGGAATTCCCTCGCCCGCGAGCATGAGTATCAGCCGGACGATCTTCGCGCGGACCAGCGGCTCGCCGCCGGTGACGTGGACTTTGAAGAGGTCGAACCGCGCCTTCGCAACGCGGACGAAGTAAAGAATTTCCTCGAAGGTCAGGATGTCCTCGCGCGGCAATTTCACGACGCCTTCGGGCGGCATGCAATGGACGCAGCGGAGCTGGCAGCGGTCGGTGACCGAGATCCGCAAGGAGAGCGGTTGCCGGTGTGGGGCGGTCATGGCAGCGACCTCCACGGCCGGAATTCGACCACGTCGCCCGCGTCCAGGGCGGTGACGTGCGCTGGGACGGCGATCACTCCATCGGCGCGGCCGCCGGAGGCGAGGTCGGCGGAGCTTCGAGAATCCACCGGCTCCAGGCGCGGCCCGTCTTCGTCCCAGGAGAGGCGCGCGAGCACGAAGCGGACACGGCTGCCTTTTGAGGTGAGCGGCGAGCGAAGCGGCAGGCGGAGCGCCGGACGGCATCGGTCCGGCGACAGGCCGGACATGCGCAGCATCGCCGGAAGCGCAAATTCGTAGAAGCCGGTCAGAGCGCTGAGCGGATTGCCCGGAAGCCCGAAGAGGTGCCGACGGCGGGGGAGCGTGGCATACAGGATCGGCTTGCCCGGCTTCATCGCCACGCCGTGAAAGCGGATTTTTGCGCCGGCTTTTTTCACGGATTCTTCGACGAAATCGTATCGGCCGACGGAGACGCCGCCGGTGAGGATCAAGACCTCGTACCGCGCCGCGAGCCGCCGCAGGAGGGCGGTGAGGCTCTTCGGGTCGTCGGGTGCGCGCCGGTGGGCGGCTCCGACGTGGCCGGAGAGCGCGAGCGCCGCGCAGAGAGCCGGCCCGTTGGAGTTGCGGATTTCGTGCGGCCGCACCCTCGCCCCGGTTTCGCGCAGTTCCGCGCCGGTGCAGACGACGGCGGCCCGCGGCCGCGGGAAGACCCTGATCCGCGCCTTGCCGACGGCGGCGCAGACGCCGACCTGCGCCGCGCCGAGAACCGTGCCCTTGCGCAGGAGAACTTCGCCCTTGCGCGCTTCCTCGCGGCGCCTGAGAATGTTGTCGCCGGTTTCGGCCCGCGAGAAAAATACGACGTCGCCGCCGTCCTCGCGCGTTTGCTCGACCATGACGACCGCGTCGGCGCCGGGCGGAGCGTTCGCGCCGGTGAGTATTCGCACGCACGTGCCGGGCGCGACCCGGGGCCGCGCGGCGCTTCCGGCGGCCACTTCGCCGACCAGGCGAAGCGAACAGGGCGCGCGCCGGAGGTCGGCGGAACGGACGGCGTATCCGTCCATCGCGGAACGGTCGGCAGCCGGCTGGTCGCGGTCGGCGCGCACGTCCTCGGCCAGGCAAAGATCGGCGGCTTCGCTCAGCGGTGTGGCAACGCACCGCAGCGGCCGGACGTGCTTGAGGACGATTCTCCAGGCCTCTTCGGGGCTGATCATCCGGTCTTCTTCCCAGCGCCATGAAGCGGGCGGCTTTCGGCCAGACTTTATGAACGATACCAATAACCCTGTCGTATCGCAACCTCCAGCATGTTTCAGACGAGGGCGAAGGCGGTGGCTGCAGAGGACCGGGCTTTTTGGTAGAATCCCGCCTCGGACATTTCCGGACGAGGAATCCATGGCCAGCGTCTTCCTGAACGGCGAGATCGTCGAGGAATCGGCCGCCCGCGTCGCGGCGGACGACCGGGGGCTGCTGCTGGGCGACGGACTTTTCGAGAGCATGCGCGCGTACCGGGGAAAAGTCTTCCGTCTGGCGGCGCACATGCAGCGGCTGCGGGCGTCGGCGGCGTTCCTGCGATTCACGGTGCCCACCACGGACGAGCAGATCGAGAAAAACATCGCGGAACTGATCCGGCTGAATTCCTGTGCGGAGGCGTATGTGCGCGTCACGCTGACGCGCGGCGCGTCGGCCCAGAGGCTGCGGCTCGACGGAGCGGGCCGGGCGACGCTGCTGATCCACGCACGGCCCATCCAGGTCCCGCCGGCCGAGCAGTACCGTAACGGCGCCCGGCTCATCATCAGCACCGCGCGACAGAATTCCGCCAACCCTCTGGCGCGCCACAAGACGCTGAGCTACCTGCTCTATCTGCTCGCGCGCCAGGAGGCGACCGACGCGGGCGCGAACGGCGCAATCCTGCTCAACGAGCACGGGCAGGTCGCGGAGGAATCGGTGAGCAATGTGTTCCTGGCGCGCGGCGGAACGCTCCTCACGCCGCCGGTGCACTGCGGGCTGCTGCCGGGCATCACGCGCGGCGCGGTGCTGGATCTGGCGCGGGCGGAGCGAATTCCGGTCGCCGAGCGGCCGATTGCCGCCGGAGAACTGTTCGACGCCGACGAGATGTTCCTGACGAATTCGCTGATGGAGATCATGCCGGTGCGTTCGGTGGACCGGCGTGGGATCGGAGACGCGACGCCCGGCCCGATCACGAGACGGGTCCAGGCGCTTTATGGCGCGGCGGTGGAAGCGGAGAGCTGATTCACTGCGAAGCGGCGCCGGTGGGCGTATCGCGCGAGGGACGCAGCCGGGCGCCCTTCAGGAAGTTCGACCGGATCAGGCGCTGCATCGTCTCCTCTGCGCGCGGCTCCTCCTTCGCGGCGTCGCTCACGCGTTTGACCTGCAGGTCCGGGAGCGCACGTTTCGCCATCTTCCGAAGGATCGCGTCCGTGCCGGGCGCGTCCTCGACGCCAAGCGACTTTCTGACTTCCGGCTGAGTCCCCATCTATGCGCCCCGTTCCGCGACGTCCCCCGCCGAGCCAACTTAAGACTGCGCCACCCTTGTTTGTAGCCACGGCGCTATTTCACTTTTTATATCCCACGGCGCGACATCTGTCAAGGATGAGCAAGGAGCATCTGCGCGATCCGATCTTGTTCAAAAATGTAACACTAGCGACGCCACGACATTACAACAATAATCGCTGTTCTAAATGGCAGGCGGGCTTTTTTCTCAAAAAATCAACACGGGCGGGTATTGAGGGATTAGGCATGGTGTGCGGCCGTCAGGCGTCCCTGGGCAGGCGCTTTTCGGCCAGTTTGGAGAGCAGGATGCCGAGCCCGTAAAGCCCGCACATCGGTATCGCGAGGAGGCACTGGCTGAACGGTTCCGGAGAGGGCGTCAGCAGCGCCGCGAGGATGAAATTGACCACGATCGCGTGGCGCCAGTAGTGCGCCATCGTTTTGGCGGTCACCATGCCAAGCCGCGCCAGCGCCATCATCACCAGCGGCAACTGGAACAGCAGCCCGAAGATGGCCAGGATCGTGACGATGAACTTGACGTACGGGACGATCATCAGCATCAGGCCGATCCTGGGGTCGAGCGTCAGCAGATACAGCATGGCGATCGGAAGCGCCACGAAATAAGCGAAGAGCATTCCCGCCACGAACAGTACGAGCGAGAACGGAAGGTAGCGCAGGACCAGGAACTTCTCGCGTCGCAGCAGTCCCGCGCCGACGAACGCCCATGCCTCGTAGAAAAGATAGGGCGAAGTGAACACCAGCGCGCCCAGCAGGGCCAGGTAGAACTGGACGATGAACTTCTCCATCGGCGTCTGGACATAAAATTTCACCGGCGCGACGGAGGCCGCGATCGGGAAGTACGGCCGGAGCCGGTGGACCAGAGGGTTGTACCCGGCGAGAACGTTCGTCGTGTCGGGGTTCAGCGCTTCCACCGGCGCGACCATGATGTACAGGATCGGATCGTAGGCGAAATGGAAACACAATACGAGGGCGATCAGGAACACCAAGGCGGAGCGGAGGATGCGGCGGCGCAACTCGCCGAGGTGCTCGAGCACGGTCATGAGCGCACCTTCCGCCATGCGCGCCTTTCTTGAGGATAGTCGAGTCGGATACCCAGCGGCAGTTTACCATATCGCGCGCGAAATCGCTTGCCGACGGAGGCGCTTGGCGCTAACATGACCCCGCCATGGAAGTCTTCCTGAGCCAACTGATCAACGGCCTGCAACGCGGCAGCATTTACGCGCTGATCGCGCTGGGGTACACGATGGTGTACGGCGTTCTGCGGCTGATCAACTTCGCCCACGGCGAGGTGTTCATGATCGGCGCGTTCGTCGGGTATTTCGCGGCCCTGCTCTTCGGCCTGAACCTGCCGGCGGCGCTGCTGGCGGCGATGGGGGTGTGCGGCCTGCTGGCCGTGGCGATGGAAGCGGCGGTGTACCGCCCGCTGCGATACCGGCCGCGGCTCTCCATGCTGATCGCCGCGATCGGTCTCTCGCTCCTGCTCAGCAGCCTGGTGCAGGCGATCGCCTTCAACTTCAAGGACCGCGCCGGAAACGAGCTCTCCTTCGCCGGCGCCAACTACACGAATTTCCCGAAGGACCAACTGATCCGCTCCGCGAGTTACCGGCTGATTCCCGGCCGCGAGGTGTACGTCACGCGCATTCAACTGCTCGACTTCGGCGTCTCCCTCGTTCTGATGGCGGCGCTATGGCTGCTGGTGCGGCGGACGACGCTCGGGATGGCGATGCGCGCGTGCGCGAACAACAAGGACGCGCTGTCGCTGATGGGGGTGAACGTGAACCGGGTGATCTCGATGACGTTCCTGGTCGGCGGGGCGCTGGCCGGCGCGGGCGGGCTGCTGAGCGCGCTGACTTACCCGCAGATCGTCGCCACGATGGGGCTGATGCCCGGCCTCAAGGCGTTCATCGCGGCGGTGCTCGGCGGCATCGGCAACGTGCCGGGCGCGATGGTCGGCGGGCTGCTCCTGGGCCTGGCCGAGGTGGGCGCGATCAGCGTGCTCCCGGGCGCGCCGGTGGACTACACGCCGCTCGCGGACGGCGTGGCGTTCGCCCTGCTCATCCTCGTGCTGCTGGTTCGGCCGCAGGGCATCTTCGGCGAGGAAGCGAGCGAGAAGGTCTGAGGCTTCGACATGGAATTCCAACTGAGCGATCTCCTGCACTTCTGGCCGATCGCGCTGGGCCTCGGGCTGATGCTGCTGCCCGTGCGGTGGCGCTGGTGGGGCGCGGCGATCGTGGTGATTCTGCTGGCCGCCGCGACGCTCGGGCTCGGGTCGAAGGAATGGTTCGGCCTCGATTCGCCCTGGGTGAACCCCTACACGGTGCGGATCGAGGCGTTCATCTGCATCACGGCGATCATGGCCGTGAGCCTGAACCTGATCAACGGCATCACCGGGCTTTTCTCCATCGGCCACGCCGGGTTCATGGTGGTCGGCGCTTACACGGCGGGGATCATGACCAGCCTGGTGTTCCGGCTCACGGGCGAGACCGGCCTCGCTCTGGCGCTGCCGGCGTTTCTGCTCTCGCTGCTCGCGGGCGGTTTGGCAGCCGCGGCGCTCGGGTTCTTGGTGGGGCTGCCGACCTTGCGCCTGCGCGGCGATTACCTGGCGATCGCCACGCTCGGATTCGGCGAGATCATCGGCGTGTTGTTGAAATTCATCACGTTCCACCGCGAGGAGTACGGCCAGGTGCGCGAGATCGGCGGACCCCGCGCGATTGACGGAATTCCGGCGATGCCCGGCCCCATGCTGCCGGGCATTGACGCGCGCGACATGCCGATCCTGATGGGCTTCGTCTTCTCCATCCTGCTCCTGGCATGCGTCGTCTGGGCCGTGCGGAACTTCGCGTTCAGCTCGCACGGACGGGCCTGCGGCGCGATCCGCGAGGACGAGGTCGCCGCCGAGATTCTCGGCGTGGACACCGTCTTCTACAAGGTCGCGGCGTTTGTGATGGGCGCGTTCTTCGCCGGAGTCGGCGGCGGCCTGCTGGCGCACTGGTCGAACATGGTCCACCCGAGCATGGGCGGGTTCCTGAAATCCATCGAGTTCCTGATCATCGTGTACATCGGCGGCATCGGAAGCATCAGCGGCTCGATCCTGGCCGCGGTGGTCCTGACGACGCTCTGGGAACTGCTGGCGATGCTGATCCACGGCGCGGACGCGTGGCGGATGGTGATCTACGGCGCGATCCTCATCGCCGTCATCCTCTGGCGGCCGAAGGGATTGTATGGCGGCAGGGAATTCCGATGGCTCGTGCCGCGAGGGCGGACGATTGACGATGGACGGTAGACGATGGGTCCCATAGATCCCATAATTCCCGGTCATTCCCATCCGGGAGTCGCGGTAACTGAGGGCGGAGCATGGCGATCCTCGAGCTGAAGGCGGTCACTCGCTCGTTCGGCGGCCTGGCGGCGGTTCAGTCGGCCAGCCTCGAACTTCACGCCGGTGAACGGGTCGGCCTCATCGGGCCGAACGGCGCGGGGAAGACCACGCTGTTCAACCTGATCAGCGGCGTGTACCGGCCGGACTCCGGCGACATCGTCCTTCGCGGCGAGAGCCTCGTCGGCCTGCCGCCGCACGAGATCGCCCTGCGCGGCGTCACGCGCACGTTCCAGAACATCCGTCTGTTCGGCGGGCTGACGGTGCTCGACAACGTGAAGGCGGCGCAGCATCACCGCGCGCGCAGCGGGCTGCTGGCCTCGATGGTGCGGACGCGGCCGTTCCAGCGCGAGGAAGCGGCGATGGAGCGCACGGCGATGGAGCTGCTGCGCGAGGTGGGCCTGGCGGACCGGCGCGAGGCGCTGCCGGGCGAACTGCCGTACGGGGCGCAGCGCCGGCTGGAGATCGCCCGCGCGCTCGCCGGCGGGCCCCAGGTGCTGCTGCTCGACGAGCCGGCCGCCGGAATGAACCGCGCGGAGACGGCCGAACTGATGGATCTCATCCTCCGCCTGCAGCGCGAGCGCGAACTCTCGATCCTCCTCATCGAACACCAGATGGCGCTCGTGATGGGCATCTGCGGCCGGATCTACGTGCTGGATTTCGGCGAGGTCATCGCCCACGGCGCGCCCGCTAAAATCCAGAACAACCCGGAGGTGATCGAGGCGTACCTGGGGAAAGGCGTCCGCACATGAGCGCGCTGCTGGAGGTCGAGAACCTGTCGGTGCACTACGGCGCGATCCGCGCGTTGAAGGGCGTTTCGTTCCGCGTGGCGGCTGGGGAAGTCGTCGCGCTGATCGGGGCGAACGGCGCCGGGAAAAGCACGGCGCTGAGGACGCTCTCAGGCTTGATGTGTCCGAGCGGCGGAAGCATCCGCCTGGCGGGCCGCGAGATCGGCGGCCTGCCCGCGCACGAGGTCGTCCGCGCCGGAATCGCGCACGTTCCGGAGGGCCGCGGCATCTTCACCAATCTGACGGTCCGCGAGAACCTCGAACTGGCCGGCTACGTGCGGCGGCGCGACCGCGCCGCTCTCGAGAAGGCCCGCCAGCGCGTCTTCCGGCTTTTCCCGCGGCTCAAGGAGCGGCTCAACCAGCCGGGCGCCACGCTCAGCGGCGGCGAGCAGCAAATGCTTGCGTTCGCCCGCGCGCTGATGACCGGCGGCCGGCTGCTCCTGATGGACGAGCCGAGCATGGGCCTCGCGCCCGTCCTCGTCGAGGACATCTTCGAGGTCATCCGCGAGGTCAAGGCTGAAGGCGCAACGATCCTGCTCGTCGAGCAGAACGCCTACCAGGCGCTCGGCGTCGCCGACCGCGCCTACGTGCTCGAGACCGGACAGATCGCGCTCGAAGGGCCGGCGGAGGAACTGCGGGACAGCGCGGAAGTCAAACGGGCGTACCTGGGCGGGTAGGAAGGAAGTCGGAAGTGCGAATGATGAGTGATGAAGGACTTCATCATTCATCACTCTGTCTTTTGATTTCCTTCAGGCGGTTTCACCGGCTGGGGTTCCGAGATCGAGACGGCTTTGCTGATTTCGGTCGCGTGGGCGTTTGCGGTTTCCTGCACTTCGGTGATCGCCTTGCGGACAGGCTGGGTCTGCTCGTCCACGCTGCGCTCGAGTTCGTCCATCGCCTTCCGGAATTCGCGCATGGCGCGTCCCAAAGCCCTGCCCACTTCCGGGACCTTTTCCGGGCCGAAGACGATGAAGACGATGATGACGATCAGAAGCATTGTGCCGAAGGACACGCCGGTCACCCTGGCTTCTTATCTGTTTCCTTCTGCTCGACGGGCTTCTTCTCGTCGTCCTCGCCTTCACGCACACCCTTCTTGAACTCGCTCACGCTGCGCCCCAGCGAGCGGGCCACCTGCGGGATGCGCGTGCTGCCGAAGAGGATGACGATAATCAGCAGGACAATGAGCCAGTCCTCGCCTCGTCCAAAGAATGCCAATGCCTGCATGGCCGATCTCCTGAGGAATCGCCGGACTTCCACTTTCCGGGCAGGGATGGAGCGCCTAACCTCAACCATACTATGATACTCCTGCCGCTCATATCAGTCAAGCTCCTTTGCCGGCAGGGCGCGAATAGCCGGTATGGGGAGGATTTGCCCGAATTGGCGCCGGCCGGGCAGCCTGCGGGAGGTTCCCTCCCGTCAACGAGCCGATTCCCGGTACAAAAACCCGCGCACGATTGATATAATGCCCCGCGGCTGGATGGAAATGCAATCCTGTTTGGAAAGGGATCACCTTGGCCATTCACGGCGTCCAGACAAAGCCGTTGAAAGTAATTCCCGACGAGCGCGGGCGGCTGATGGAAATCCTTCGGTGCGACGACGCGCTGTTCCGGAAATTCGGCCAGGTGTACATGACGACGATCTATCCGGGCGTCGTGAAGGCCTGGCACTATCATAAGATTCAGCACGACAGCTTCGCGGTGGTGCGCGGGATGCTCAAGCTGGCGCTGTACGATCCGCGCGACAACTCGCCGACACGCGGGCAAGTCCAGGAATTCTTCATCGGCGAACATAACCCGCTGCTCGTTCAGATTCCGCCCATGGTGTATCACGGGTTCAAGGGGATTTCCGTTGAAGAGACGATCGTGATCAATTGCCCCACGGAACCTTACAATCGCACCGCGCCCGACGAGTACCGGCTGGAGGCGCATACGAAGGAAATTCCGTACGACTGGGCGCGGAAGGACCAGTAGCAGGGCTGTTGAAAAACGCTCCGACTGGAAACGTCGCGCGCCCCGGGCGCGGTCGGCGCGCGCGGGCGCGGAGCCTGATCTGTTCTTCCTGATCGTAATCGTAATCCTAATCGTACTCGGCCTTCGTTCCTCTGAAGCCGAAAAAGGCGATTACGATTACGAGCAAGAGTAAGATTACGAGGTTTTGAAACCAGTTATAGCCACCCGGACGAAGGTATTGTGTCTCCACTTTCCGCAGGCGGCTATTCTAAGCTGAACCGGCGGGACTGCTATGTCCTCGCCGGTTTCCTCTTCTTCCTCCTCCTCTTCTTCCTCGGCGTGCTGGCGCAACCGGGCGAGCGGTGCCTGGGCCGGCAGGAAGGGGACGGGCGCAACCAGTTCTACGGCTGGCGCGCATACGGCTTCGGCGAAGTCCGCGCCGGGCGGTTACCGCTCTGGAATCCCTACGAGTTCCTCGGGATGCCGTTCGTCGCCAGCCTGCAGTCAGCGATGTTCTACCCGACGAACTGGCTGTGCGCAGTGCTGCCGCTGGGCCGGGCGATCAACCTCGGGATCATCCTCAACCTGTTTCTCTCGGGCCTCTTCACGTACCTCTGGGCACGGCGGTTCGGGCTGAGGTGGATCGGCGCGATCGTCGCGGCGGCGACGTACGTCTTCGGCGCGCCGCAGATCCTCCGGATCTTCGAGGGGCACTGGAGTTTCCTCGCGCCGATGCCGTGGATTCCGTGCGTCCTGCTCTGTGTGGAGATGCTCGTCTGCGGTGGGTTTCAACCGCTCGCGATCGTGTTCGGCGCGGCGGCCGTGGCGATGGAGTGGTTCGGCGGAAATCCGCAATACGCCTTCTACGGCGGGATCGCCGCCGTGCTGTACCTGGGCGGGCGGCTGTGGCAGCGGCGCGAACTCGGCGCACGCGGCGCGGCGGGCGCGATCGGCGGCTTCGTGCTGATCTACGCGCTCGGCTCGGCGCTGGCGGGCGTGCAGTTGATGCCGGCGCTCGAGCTCTTCTCCGTTTCGTCGCGCCGGGGCCAGCTCAGCTACGCTTGGGTCAGGCAATACTCATTCGTGCCGGAGGGGCTGCTGAGCTTTCTCGTGCCGGACATTTTCGGCACGGACGTCGGCGTGCGATTCTGGGGACGATGGAACCTTTGGGAGACGTCGCCGTACGTCGGCGTCGTGGCGTTCGGACTGGCGCTCATCGCGCTTCTCCGGGGCAGGCGCGGAACGGCATTTCTGCCCGGTTGCATTGCGCTGATCTGCCTGGTGCTGGCGATGGCCGGGGACGCGGTGTTTTTCGGGCTGCTGCCGGGTTTCGACCTGTTCCGCGCGCAGGCACGGTGGCTGTGTCCGGTCAGCCTCTTCATCGGCCTGCTGGCCGGACTCGGCGCGGACGGCATCGCGGCATCGGCCGCGGAGGCGGAAGCTGTTCCGGTCGAGGCGGAGAAGAGCATCGCGCGGCCCGACGGGCGCGGGATGTGGATCCTGGCTTGCCTGGCGATGCTGCTGATCCTGGCCGGCGGGGCGCTCTGCTCGGAAGTCGGGTTCGGCCGGGCGGCGTGGGTGCGATTCATGGACGCCATGTTCAAGGTCGCGCCCGGAGAGCGCGTGTACCTTCACGACTGGACGCCGCCGGCGGAGTTCAAGCTTGCGGCGATGCGCGCCGCCGGCCTCAGCATGCTGCGCGCGGGACTCTTCCTCGGCGCGCTGGCGGGCCTGGTCCGGCTCACGCGGCGGTCGCCGGTCAAACCCGCCTGGGTCGCCGGGGCGCTCCTGGCGCTGGTGGCCATTGACGCCTGGACGTTCGGGCAGCGGTATCTGGTGACCTTTGACCCGCGGAAGGACGGCCTCTCGCAGGGCGCCGTGGAATTCCTCGCGACGAGGCCCGAGCTGTTCCGTTTCTGGCGCGGCGGCTGCGGCGCGCTCCCGGCGTGCGAGGGCATGACGCATCACTTCGCCTCCATCGAGGGCGTCCAGCCGAATGCCCCGGCGAGATTCCGCGACGTCTTCTGGTCGTTCCAGGGCCCGGCGATCTACCGGCAGGCCATGGACAAGAAGTTCACCTCGTATTTCATTTACGATCCTCAGCCGGCGCTGCTGATGCTCAACCTGCGCTACATCGTCGTGTTTCCTTCTCAACCGAAGATGGAGATCGAGGGCCTCAGCACGGTTTACCAGGACCGGCAGATCCGGATTGACAAACTGCCCGATTCCTGGCCGCGCGCCTGGCTGGTCCATCGTTACGGCGTGGTCGGCAACCGGAAGGAACTGCTCGCTGCGCTCCCGTCGCTGAACTATGAGAAGATAGCGCTCCTCGAAGAGGAGCCTGGCTGCGCCGTCGAGGAGCCGTCGGCGGCGGAGGCCGCGCTTGAGATCGTGCGGATCGAACGGTACGAGCCGGCGCGCATCGACATCAAAGTCCAGGCCGCCGCGCCGGCGCTGCTGGTGCTGAGCGACCTTTTCTATCCGGGCTGGGAGGCGACGGTGGACGGCCGCCCGGCGGAGATCCTGCAGGCGAATTACGTCATGCGCGCGGTGGCGATCCCCCCAGGCGCGCACGAAGTCCGGTTCCTTTACAGGCCCGCGAGTTTCCGGGCGGGCGTGGCGGCGAGCGCGGTCGGATGTCTTGCCGTCGCGTTGCTGATTTCATGCCGCCTGTGGCCGCGGAGGCGCCATGGGGACACTTGACCCGGATTCGGCGAAGTGCAGCGCCGGGCGCGATGGGAAGCTGAGAGAGGCGCCGGGACACCCGCCTGCGCCCAGTTCCATCACCCGCCGGGACGTTCTTGTCCTCGGCGGGTTCCTCGTATTCCTGTTGATTTTCTTCAGCGGCATTCTGATTATGCCGGGCGAGAGATGCCTGGGGCGCCCGGACTCGGATGCGCGGAGCCAGTTCTACGGATGGCGCGCGTACGGCTTCGGGGAGATTCGCGCCGGGCGGTTTCCCCTCTGGAATCCCTACGAGTTCCTGGGGATGCCGTTCGTCGCAAGCTTTCAGTCGGCCATGTTCTATCCGACGAACTGGCTGTGCGCCCTGATGCCTCTGGGCCGCGCGATCAACTGGGGGATCATCCTCAACTTTTTCCTGTCGGGGCTTTTCACTTATCTCTGGTGCCGGCGCGCGGGTTTGCGGTGGGCCGGATCGGCCGTGGCGGCCGCAGCGTACGTTTTCGGCGCGCCGCAGTTCCTCCGGGTCTTCGAGGGGCACTGGAGCTTCCTCGCAGCGATGCCGTGGATACCCTGTCTGTTGCTCTGCATGGAAGAATTGGCCGCCGGCCGATGGAGCTGGGGCGTGGTTGCGGGCGGCGCGGGCGCGGTGGCGATGCAGCTTTTTGCGGGACAGCCGCAATACGTCTTCTTCGGCGGGATCGCGGCGGTCTTCTACTTCGCCGGACGGACATGGCAGGAAATGAGAAAACGCCCTCGCGAAGCGTGCAAAGCCGCGGGCGGCGTTGCGCTGATTTACCTGGTCGGGGCGCTGGCGGCGGGCGTGCAGCTCCTGCCGGCGATCGAGTTGCTTTCGGTCTCTTCGCGCAAAGGGCAGTTGACCTACGAATGGGTCTCCCAGTTCTCCCTCGTCCCCGAGGCGCTGATCACGCTGGCGGCGCCGGATTTCTTCGGCTCGGACCTCCTGGGCAAATACTGGGGCCGATGGAACCTCTGGGAGACGTCCGCGTACGTCGGAGTCATCGCGATCGGCCTGGCGCTTTTCGGCGCGTTGTGGGGAAGGCGGCGCACCGTGCTCCTCACCGGCTGCATGATCATTTTGCTTTTCATCCTGGCCCTGGGTGAGAATGCGCCGGTGCTGCAGGTGTTGTACCGTTTCGTGCCCGGCTTCGACCTGTTCCGCGCGCCGGCCAGATTCCTCGCGCCGCTGAGTTTGTTTCTGGCGTTCCTGGCGGGGGTTGGAGCCGACCTCTTCGTCGGCGGCGCCGCTGACGGCGCGCTGGAAACGGAGGTCGAGCGAAGACTTGGAAGAATGAGATCAGGCCGGGCCGCATGGGTTTTTGGCATCGGCGCGCTGCTCCTGGCGGGGGGAGGAATCTTTCTCCTGCCGCATCCGTCGTTCGCGCTGGAGTTCTGGCCTCGATTCATGCGCTTCATCTGGCGGCGGGGATTCGGCGAGGCGTTCTACCTGCACTACCGGGGCGGGGCGCCTCAGTTCGTAGAGATCGCCCTGGGCGAAGCGTGTTCCTCCGTGCTCCGCGCCGCCATTCTCCTGGGCGCCCTGGCCATTCTGGCCTGGACGATGGCGAAGTTCCGCCTGAAAATGCCGGCCGTGGTCGCCGTTCTCTTTCTACTGCTCGCCGCAGATTACTGGACCTTCGGCCGCAGATACCTGGCGACGTTCGATCCCGCGGGCAACGGAATTACGGCGCGCTGCGTGGCCTGGCTGCGCGACATTCCCGGTCCCTTCCGGTTTGCCCGCGGCGGGGACCTTGATCTTCCGCCCTGCGACGGCATGGCGCACCGCCTCTGCTGCCTGGAGGGCATACAGCCCAACGTGCCCGCGCGCTTTCGAGACGCTTTCTGGCAATTGCAGGGCCAACCTCCCGCGAAGCAGCAGACAGCGTATGAGCTCACGACGATTACGACGGCGATGGGCATGCTGAATCTGGACTATCTCGTCTGCTATCGCGATCACCCCCGGACGCCGATGCCCGGGCTGCGCACGGTTTACGAGGACGATCGGGTGCGCGTGGACGCGCTTCCGAATCCCTGGCCGCGCGCCTGGCTCGTCCACCGCTGCGAGGTCATCAGCGACCCCATGACAGTGCTTGGGGCACTGGACCGCCTCGACTATGAGAACAGCGTCCTCCTCGAAGAGAACCCAAGCTGCCGCTTGGAGGTTCCGCCGAGGGCGGAGCCTTTTCCGACGATTGAGGCCTACGAGCCGAGCCGCGTCGTCCTGAAGCTTGAGGCCGCATCGGATGCGTTGCTGGTGCTCAGCGACCTGTATTACCCGGGCTGGCGGGCTGAGGTGGACGGCCGGCCGGCGGATATTCTGAGGGCGGACTACCTCCTGCGCGCGGTCGCCGTGCCGGCGGGGCGGCATACGGTCAGTTTTGTCTATGAGCCGGCGAGTTTCAAAGCGGGGATCGCCGCCACCCTGGCCGGCGCGCTGGCCGGTGCGCTGATGGTCTTGTTGCACGTCCGATCGCGAAGACGGCCATCTTCAACACGGAGACACGGAGGACACTGAGAAACACGGAGAGAAAATCAGGATTTTAGATTTCTGGTAGGATTCCTCAGTGCTTCTCCGTGCTCTCTGTGCCTCCGTGTTGAAGACGGCCTTTATTCAGGAGACCGGCGTGATGGCTGAGATATCGAAGGCGCATGGGAATCGGCGCTTCGGCGCGAAAGATGCGGGTATCCTGCTCGCGCTTCTGTTTGTGGCGGTCGTCGCGCTCTGGCCGATTCTCAGCGCCGCGCCGACGCAGGCGCCGGGCCTGCCCGATCAGGACGGCCGCACACAGTGGTATCCCTGGCGCGCGGTCGCTGCCGACTCGATGCGACACGGCTCGCTGCCGCTGTGGAATCCGTATGTGCTCTGTGGCGTGCCGTTCCTGGGGGACTTCCAATCCGCGCTGTTCTATCCGCCGAACTTCATCTTCGCGGTCGCGCCGATCGGCATCGCCGCGCGCGCCAGCATCCTGTTGCACGTCTGGCTCTCGATGATCTTCGTCTATCTGCTCGCGCGGATGTGCGGCTGCGGGCGCGCCGGGGGGGCCCTGGGCGCGGTGGCGTTCGGGCTCTGCGCCGCGCAGATTCTGAGAGTTCCGGCCGGGCATTGGGGCGTCTCGTGCGCGATCCCGTGGCTGGCGCTGATTTTTCTCTGCACCGAATGGATGATGCGCCGCCCGAACCGAACGGCATTGCTCGTCGGCGCGTTCGCCGTGGCGATGCAGGTCCTCAGCGGCATGCCGCAGTACGTCTTCATCACGGCCGTCGCGGCGGGCTTCTACGCGCTGATCCGGCCGCTCGGCGCGGGCGGCGAACCGTGGAGGGGCCGCGCGGAGCGATGGGCGATGATCGGCGGAATGTGGCTTCTCGGAGCGGCACTCGCAGCGGTGCAACTGCTGCCCGGCATCGAGGCGGCGGCGAACGGCGCGCGCGGCCTGCCGATGTCGAGGAACTGGCTCATGGTGTTCTCCCTCGGACCGGAGTGCCTGCTCACGATGGTCGTACCGGGGCTCTTCGGCGGCGCCGCGGACGGCAGCTTCTACTGGGGCCGATGGCTGTTCTGGGAGATGAACGCCTACATCGGAATCGCGGCGCTGGTCCTGGCGGCGTACGCGCTGATCTGCGAGCGGCCGCTGCGGATCGTCGCGTGCTTCGCCCTCACCGCGTGCGTGGCGCTGCTCCTGGCGCTCGGCAAGCACACTCACGCCACGGACCTGCTGGCGCTGACGCCGCTCGGCGGCATGTTCCGCGGCCCGGCCAAATTCCTGCTGCCATTCTCGCTGGCGCTCTCGGTGCTGGCGGGCATCGGAGCGGACCGGCTGCTCTCCGCCGCGCCGCCGAAACTGCCGCGGTTCATCCTCTGCGCCGCCGTCGCGGGCGCGATTGCGCTGGTCATTCTGCTGACCGCGCCGGGAGCGATCGCGTCATGGCAGAAAGCCGTCCTGAACTCGGGCGAGTGCCTCTACAAGTACGACCCGAAAGCCGAAGCCACGTTCGCCAGCGCGCTGCCGGCCGTTCACGACGCGTTGCAGGCGCTCGTGCTCCTGGGCGGGCTGGTCGGCGGTTACATGATGTTCCGGCGCAAGCCGGCGGCGGCGGCGTTGGTGATCTTCTTCATCGTCGCGGCGGACGCGGTTCTGTTCAGCCGCGGCTTCATCGGGCCGGCGACCACCTTCCGCGCGGAGAAATCGGGCTGGCCTGAAGGCGCGGGCGCGGCCCTGCGCCAGGCAGGCGGCGACCGGCGCACCGCGGCGCCGACCATCCGCGAGATGGACGACGCCATGCTCGAACGCGTCCCGGTCGTCGAGGGGATCGAGCCGAACCCGCCCGCGCGGTTCCATCAACTCTTTCAGATCGGGCAGGGCCGCCCGGTGGATATCGCGCCCAGCGTTTATCGAATGTCGCCGAATGGGCTGCTTCCGCTGCGGACCGCGCTGGGGCGCGTCCTGGGGCCGGAGGGCATGCTGCAAGGGGCGTCGCAGGCGCATGTGCTGTGGAACGACAATCAGTGGGAAATCCTCGAGCTGCCCTCGTCCGCAACGCGCGCACAGGTGGTTTACCGGAGCCGCGTCGCGCATTCGCCCGAGGAGGCGCTGGAGGCGGCGCTCGCCGCCGATCCGCGGTCGGAGGTCGTCCTCGAAGAGGAATCCGCGCCGCCCGCCTCGCCCGCGACCGGCGCCCGGACGCTGGCCGGCATCCTCAAGGACGCTCCCGATGACGTCGCCGTCGTCGCCGAACTCGAGAAGCCCGGCTGGCTCGTCCTGCTCGACAATTATTTCCCCGGCTGGAAAGCCGAAGTGGACGGCGCCCCGGCGCGAATCCTGCGGGCCGACTACGCCTTCCGCGCCGTCGCCCTCTCCGCAGGAACTCACCGCGTCGTCTTCCGGTATCGTCCCGACTCGCTCTCCTGGGGAATCGGCGTCAGCCTCGCCGCGCTGGCGACGGCCGCGATCATCGCACTCACGACCTTGCGAAAACGCTCAACGGCCTGAATGAAGTCCGAAGTGCGAATGATGAGTGATGAACGACCTCATCATTCATCGCTTGCACTTGTTCGCCTCGCTCAGAACGGTTCCGTGACGGCATCGGCGAGGCGGTTGATGTCGTTCAGTTTGTCCGCGCAGAGTTTCTGTGCGAACCCGACCGCCTCGGCGATCGGGACTGTTCCCTTCTCCGGCGTGCCGCGGAGTTTCCATTCGACCCGGCCGGCGGCGCAGTTGCGCTCGCTGACGATGAGGCGCAGCGGGACTCCGAGCAGGTCGGCCTCGGCGAACTGAATGCCGGCGCGCTCGCCGCGGTCGTCGGTGATGACATCGAGCCCGGCGGCCTGGAGAGCGGCGTAAAACTGCTCGGCCGTCCGCGCCACGCTCTCCTTCTGGATGTCCATCACGCACAGGTGCGCCTGCCAGGGCGCGATGGAGATCGGCCAGATGGGGCCGTATTCGTCGTGGCGCGCTTCCATGACCGAGGCGAGCAGCCGGCCGACGCCGATGCCGTAGCAGCCCATGATCGGCGCCTGCTCCCGGCCGTTGGGGTCGAGGTAGCGCAGGCCCATCGCGCGCGTGTACTTGTCGCCGAGCTGGAAAATGTTCCCGACCTCGATGCCGCGCTTCGCGGAAAGCTTCCCCGCGCAGTGCGGACAGCCGTCGCCCTCGCGCGCCGTGGCGATATCGGCCGTCTCGTAACCTTTCGCGTCGCGTTTCAGGTTCCAGTTGAGGAAATGATAGTCGGCCTCATTCGCGCCGGAGACCAGGTTGTTGGACTCGGTGGCGGTGACATCGGCGATGATGCGGCAGCCGCTGACGCCGATAGTTGAGGCGAAGCCGGGGACCGCGCCGGTCTTGCGGATCGTCGCCTCCTCGGCGAGAACCGGCTGCCGGAGCAACAGCCGCGCGAGTTTGGCCTCGTTCACCGCCAGGTCGCCGCGGAGAATCGCCATCACCGGCCGGCCTTCGCTGTCGGACTCGTAGAAGACCACCTTGGCCGTCCGGTGCGTCTCGACCTTCAGGAATGCGGCGACTTCCTCGATGCTCTTCATCGCCGGCGTGCGGACCTTCTGCAGGTCCCGCATCGGCTCGGGGAACTGCCACACGCGGCCGACGGCGACGTCGGCGTTGGCGACGTAGCGGCAGCTCGCGCACGTGAAAACGGTGTCCTCGCCGGCGTCGCAGAGGAGCATGAACTCGTGCGCGACCTTGCCGCCCATCATGCCGGTGTCGCTCTGCACGACGGCGACCTCGGGGATTCCGGCGCGCGCGAAGATGCGCTTATAGGCGATGGCGCAGCGCCGGTAGTACTCCTCGAGGTCCGCCTGGGTCGTGTGGAAGGAATAGCCGTCCTTCATGGTGAACTCGCGCACGCGGATGAGCCCGCCGCGGCTGCGCGGCTCGTCGCGGAACTTCGTCTGGATCTGGTAGAGCATGAAAGGGAACTGCTTGTAGCTGTTCACCTCGTAACGCGCGAGTTGGACGACGCCCTCTTCATGCGTCATCGCCAGGAGCATGTCGTGCCCGGTGCGGTCGGTGAAGCGCAGCAGTTCCGCGCCGACGGCCCCGTAGCGGCCCGATTCCTCCCACAACTCGCGCGGGAGCACGACGGGCATGAGCACTTCCTGTCCGCCGATGCGGTTCATCTCCTCGCGGATGATCTGCTCGATCTTCTGCGCGACCTTGAGTCCGGGCGGGAGCAGCGAGTAAATGCCGTTGGCGACCTGGCGCGCGTACGCGCCGCGGAGCAGGAAGGCGTGGCTGTCGAGCTGCGCCTCGGCGGGGCGCTCCTTGTACCGTCGGCCGATCAAGGCGCTCATGCGCATGGAGGAATTCCCTTTTGACGACATAAGATGATTCTGGACAGACTATTGCGACACATTGGGTTCGTTTTTTCAAATTCCCCGCCGGCCGAAATTTTCCTTTCGTGATATTGGCGAACAGGCTAACCTTGCGAAGGTTCGTACAAACCTTCGCAAGGTTTCAAGCATAAGAGATTACGGCACAGGTTCTTGCTACAAATTGGGTTCGTTTTTTCAAATCACCCTTTGCAAATTATCACGTTGCCGGCCACTGTCAGATGACTTCTCATGCGCGGACGCCGGTGCTTGCCTGGCCAAATCACGCGCCATTTCCCGTCCTCTTCTCGCATCAGCCTGAACGGTAACATCGCAGCGAACGTATCTCCTTATACCATAAACGTTCTTATATGTCAAGCGAGATTTTCATCTTTTTACTGAGCGCAGGATGCGGCGCAACACGGTGACGGGACCGAGTCAGAAATCAGAAATCAGAACTCAGAAATCAGGAATCGCCGGTTTTCAACGGCTCACCCCTGCGCCGGCGGCTTCGGTTGCGGCGGGGCGGGCGGCTTCGGCGGCGGGTTGCCCGGCGGCGCCGACGGCGCGTTCGGGGGCTGGCCGCCGGGCGGACGGTGCCGGCGTCCGCCGCGATGGCGGCGCCGATGGAATTCCCGCCTCGGGCCCTCCGGCTGGTCGAGCATCCGCACGGTCCGGTCGAGCGTCCGCGCCTTGAGCTGCTCGAGCCGCTCGATCAGCCGCCGCACGTGGTCCTGCCGAAAACGGTTCCCCTCGCGGAACGCCTCGTCGAGCATCTTCTTGTACTCGGCCGATATCTGGTCGTAGTAGGTTCGGACTTCGAGGAGCTTGACGGAGGAGCCCAGCGCCTGCTCCATGCGCGCGATGAAGCGCTCCGTTTCGGCCCGCTGCTGCGCCCGGAGGCGGAAGTACAAGATGACGGGCGCAACGACCGACGCGACGAGGATGAGCGCCAGCAGCGCCGTATGAACGATATTCACGCCGATGCCCTTTCGAGCAAAAAGTCCTCACCACGACGACACGATGAGCACGACGACACAACGAACAACCAAGGGTGTCAATCCATTTCAACTCCGTTCGCAGAGCCCGTCGTGTCGTCGTGGTGAGGCATTAGTTACTTACGACAGCGCCTTGCGGGACTTCTGCAGCGCGGCCAGCAGGTCGGCGGCGCGGGCGAAACGTTGCCCGAACTGGGCGGCCATGCCGACTTCTATGGCGCGCGCCAGGCTGTCGGGCGCTTCGCGCCGGAGCCGCCGGAGCGGCGGGTGTCCGCCCCTGCGGATCTTTTCGATTAATTCCTTCTCGCTGGTGGCCTGGAACGGCATCTGCCCGGCGACCATGAGGAAGAGGACGACCGAGAGCGAATAGATGTCGCACTGCGGCGTCGGCGAGCGCGGGCCGGCGAGATACTCCGGCGGCGTGAACTGCAGTTCGTCCGCTCGCCGCGCGGGGTTCGACGGCAGCGGGGCGGTTCCGGCGGTGGCGGTGCGGACGAACCCGATCTCGGCGAGCTTGGCGACGCCCTGCGGCGTGACCAGGATCGTATCGGCGGTGACGTGGCCGTGGACGACGGCGACCGAGTGCGCGTAGTCGAGGGCGCCGGCGATCTGCTCGCCGATCCCGACCGCCTCCGCTATCGGCAGCGGCCGGTTCCCCTCGCGCTCGGCCAGGAGCCGGCGGACCGACTTGCCGGCGACGAATTCCATGGCGACGAACGACAGGCCGTTCTCCTCGCCGGCGTCGTAAACCCGCACGATGTTCGGGTGGTTGAGCTTGCCGCCGGCGCGCGCGGCGACGATGAACCGGTCTTTCACACGCAGGTCGCCGGTCATCGCCGGCGAGAGGATCTTCAGGGCAACCGGGCGCTCCATGGAGATCTGCGTGGCGCGGTACGCGCTGCTGATGTCGTCGCGCCCGAGCAGCCCTTCGACGCGGCAGCCGCCGACGACGGTTCCGATCAGGCGCTCGTCTTCGCCCTGCGCCTCTATCTCGTACTCTGCATCGGTGATCTCCGCCTCCGGCGGGGGGATGGGCGTTTCCTCGACCTCGACTGGCGCGACCGCCTCGACCGCTTCCTCGGCGGGGCGCGTGTCGGGCGTGATGCGGACCTCCGCCAGTTCGGTCCCGATGCCCAGCGCATCGTCGTCGGCCAGCCGCGCCTCTTTCGTGACGGCCCGGCCGTTGACCGAAGTGCCGTTGCGCGAGCCCATGTCCTGCACGTAGCAGGCGCCGCCCTCGATGCGGATGCGGCAATGCACGCGCGAGACGACGGCGTCGCGGAGGGTGATGTCGGCCTGCGAGCCACGGCCGATGGTCTTCGTCTCGCCTTCCTCGAGACGGACCACGCGGCCGGCGTCCTTGCCTTTGGTGATGGTGAGCGTGACGATCATGCAGACTCCCGGAAGTGCGACGGAAAAAACCTCCAAATCTTACCCACGGCCGAGGAAAGCGTCAAGTTAAGTGCGGATTCGGCGCGGATAAGGACGAAGCACGAAGGATGGAGGCGGAAGGAGGACCTGTCATAAGCGGTCATCATCCTTCAGCCCTCATCCTTCGCCGTTGCGCCCCCGAGGCCTATCGCTCAGCTTCGGAAAACTCGACGGTGAACGGGACTGCGCGGCTCCGGGTCAGTCGGATTTCTTTTTGGAGTGCGCCTGGGCGAGGCGGTCTTTGGCGGCGGTCCCGTAGTACGGGTCGTTGCCCAGGTCAACAAGCCAGTTGAACTCCTTTTGGGCGCCGGCGGGGTCGCCTTTCTATTCGAGCGCCGCGCCGTGATGATAGTGCGCCTCCGTGAGGCCTGGTTCGAGGGCCAGCGCGCGCTCGGGGTCGGCAAGGGCGCCGGACAGGTCGCCCTTCCTCCGGCGGACGATCCCGCGCTTGCAGAACGCGACGGCGTTTTTGGGATTGCGCCGGATCTCCAGGCTCAACTGTGCGACCGCCAGGTCGAGCTTCCTGCGGTCGGCGTTCCGCGACCTGGCCTTCCGGCGCGCCTTGTACGCCAGGAAAGCGGCGGCGCCGACAATCAGGACTGCGACGAAGCCGATCCAATATCGCATCGAGGGTCTCCGGGGTTAAGGATGAACCGTCGCGCCGGGGGCGCTGCCCTGCGGCGGGGTCTCAGCGGCCGTCGCGGGCGGCGGCTCTTTCAGGCTCACCGCCACCGGGCGGAGCCGGGCGTTTTGCGAGGCGGCGACGCCGGTCGCGTGCCAGGTCAGCGGCAGCAGCCGGGTCTGGCCCGGTGGAAGCGTCAGGATCGCGGCGAAGTCGGCCGTGGTCTGGCCGGCGACCTGGAAATGATATTCCTTCGCTTCCGTTTTGGGCGCGCCGGCGCGCAGCGAGGGGAGCTTGCCGACGGCGTTATCGCATTGGGGCGGGTCGGCCAGCCGCAGATTCAGGTCCGCCGATACGCCCTGCGGCGCCGGTTCCAATCGCGCCGAGAGCTTCAGCCCGGACCAGGTCTGATTGATGAGGAAGTTGTACGGGCTCACCGCTTCATCCGAATCGGGATGGATTCCGGCGACGTAGCCGTGTTCCTCGGCGATTTCGAATTGGGCCTGTGTCTTCACGGTCAGCGCAAAGCTCAACGTCTGCGCGACGACGCCCGGCGCGTCCTTCATCCGCCCGGCCGCTTTCTGGAGTTCAGCGCAGTCGTCCGGCGCCGGTCCGGGCGCCGGCTTCGCGCGGTCCGGCGGTTGCGGCGCCGGCCCGGCGTTTTCGGATTCGAGCCAGGCCAGGCTCAGCGCGTAGCGCGGCGGGATTTGCGGGACGATCGGCAGGTCGCTCTGGGCTTGTTCCAACCCGCGCCGGTCGGCGCTGAGGAGCCAGAAGATGTGATCGCGGAGGTTCTCCGCCGCCTTGGGCGGCTGCGGCGCCGAGCGGTATTGCTTGACGTAGTGCGCCAGGATCAGCGTCTGTCCGGGCTGGACAAGCGTCTGGGTGGCCATGCGCAGGATGGTCTGGCGCGGCAGAAGCAGCGCCAACGGAATCGGCTTCTCGTCCTTCGCGGCGAACTGGTCCACGAGGACGAACGAATCGAGGTCGGCGGAGCTGATTTCGACGCCTGCGCTCGTCAGGAGGTCGCGGGTTCCGGGGATGAGTTCGGCCTGGACACGGGACTTCGATTCGGGGCTGACGACGGCGTTCTGCATCGAGGCGCCGTTGGAGTCCATGCGCCAATTCGCCTGGTACTGTTTTTCCGTCGAGTAGGCGCTGCTGGCGGGCAGGTTCGGGCCGACGGTGAAAGCCGGCGCGGCGAGGAGCATCGCCCCGGCTTTGCCGAGGTTCTCCACCCAGCGGGCCAGTTCCGGCGGCGCCAGCTCCGCGCCCGCGACCGTGTCCGGTTTCCCGACCGGGACGACGCGGTCCCCGGCGAACTGGAACCCGAGCGCAGGAAAAGGCGCGGCGTCGGAAGGGTTCGCCGCCTCGTGCAGCGTGATCACCCGGAGCTGCACCACGATCTGCGACGGGATCTCCTCAATAACGATCGGCTCCGGCGGCGTCGGTGGGGCGGGCGTCCGGCAGCCGCAAAAAGCCGGCGCCAGCAGGATGAAGGCTGAAAGAGGAAGGATGAAGGATGCAAACCGGCGAGTGGGGACTGTTGCAATAGCCTCTTTGTCATTCCCGCGAAAGCGGGAATCCAGAACCGCAAGCCGAAATCTTGGATTCCCGCCTGCGCGGGAATGACGCAGTTGGGACGCGACGTGAGTCAGGCCATCGCCCGGCGCCTTTTCAACAGCCCCAGGGGACCGTTTCATCTTTGTGCCCTTCTTTGCTGGGTTTTCGTCCCTCATCCTGCCGCCTTCCTCACGGCGTGTCCGTGATCGCATCCGCCGCGCAGCGGAAGCCGGTCATCGCGTCGCGGGTATCGCGCGGCAACTTCACGCTGGCGGTCGTCGAGCACATCGAGATCGGATCGGCGAAGGAGCCTCCGCGGCAGGCGGCGGTCGGTTCGGAGACCGTTCCGGCCTCATCGCCGATCCACTCCCGCGCGTTGCCGGCCATGTCCATCAGTCCGTAGGGGCTGTTGCCCTGGCGGAAGCTGCCCACGGCGACGACGCCGGAGGGCAGGTCCGCGGCGGTGCGGGCGATCGTCGGGGCGCCGTTGCACATGCGTTGCCCGGGCGTCAATTCCCACTCGTTGCCCCAGGGATACTTGCGGCCGTCTTGGCCGCGGGCGGCTTTCTCCCACTCCGCGTCGGTCGGCAGGCGCTTGCCGAGCCAATTGGCATAGGCGAAGGCGTCGTACCAGTCCACGCCGACGACCGGGTAATTCGGCCGGTCTTTGGAGCGCTCATCCCAGTCCAGGGGGATATGGTCCTTCTTCCACGCCGGCTGAAGGAGATGGTCGAAAAAGGAATGGTCCGGGTTCTCGTTGCAGTACTGGAGAAAGCGGGCGTACTGCGCGTTGGTGACCTCATGCGCGTCCATGTAGAAGAGCGGCAGGTCGCGGCGCTTGCCGGCCTGGTAAATGAACTTGCCGGCGGGGATGGCGATCATGTCCTCGAAGTATTTCGCGCGGACCTCAGCGAGCGACTCGCCGATCTCCGTCATGTGGCTCAGGTAAAAGCGGCTGCGCTGGTGGCGGGCTTTGAGCGAGCGCAGGTGCGCGAGCGCGTCGGAGAGCCGGCCGGCGGCGAGATCTTCGTGCGCGGCGCCGAGCAGCGCGCTGCACTCCGCCTCCACCAGCCACGGCGGAAGCCGTCCCTGTTGTTCCAGGACTTGGGCCATCTGGAGCAGGGCGTCGCGCCATCGCCCCTCCGATTCGAGTAGGGCGGCCAGGCCGCCGTGCAGGAGCAGTGCGGGATCGTCTTTGTCGGCGGAAGCGGCCAAGCCGGCCTGCGCGAGGGCCGTCAGGTCCGCCTCGGCCATGTCGCGGAGGTTCAGCGTCCGCTCGGCCGTCCCGACTTGGATGAGGACTTTTCCCTCGCGAGCGCCGGCGACGATCGCGTGAGGCGGAATGCCGGTCGTGCCCGGCTCCGGCGGCAGCGGCTGCAGGCCGCGGCCGGCCAGGCGGGCGGCGCCGGCCACGATTGCCGACTGGATTCTCCGGAGCCAGAACACCCGATCCAGTTCATCGCGAGGGATTCCGCGGGCCCGCGCCTGGTCCGGGTTCGAGAGGGCCTCGTCGCATCGCCGGGCGGCCTCCTCGAAGCGCTCCTCTTTGATGAGGCGGGGCAGGTCCTTCTGGAGCGCATCGAGGGCGCGGGCGTTGGAGGCTTCGCGCGTGGCGTCGGCCTTGCGGCGGGCGGCTTCCTCGGCGCGGCGGAGGTTCGTCTGGACCTCCTGCGCGAGCGGATCGGTCACGGGCAGGCGGAGCGCGGCGAGCTGGTCGGAGAGCGCCTTGGCCTGGCCGTAGTTGCCGACCTCGATGGCGGTGTTGGCGCTGCGCGCGACGTCCTCGGCGTACAGCTCGGCGCGCGTGAGCACGCCGGTGGCGGCGCGGCGCGCCTCTTCGGCCGAAGGAGTTCGGGCGTTCGCGGCGGCGAAATTTTCGTAAACCTGGAGCGCTTCCTTGAACCGGTTGTCCGCCATGTCCCGTTCAGCCTCGCCCACAGCGGCGCGGAAAAGTTCTCGCACCTGCTCCGTCTCCGGCGGTTGCGAGGCGGGGGCGCGCGCCGGCGTCCCCTCCGCCCCTGTTGTCTCTCCGGCGCCCGGCGGCGCCTCGGTGCGAAACTGAACGACGAGGAGGATGAATGCGGCCAGGAGCGCCGTCAGCCCGATCCCCGCCAGGAACGGCATCGCGGGGCGGCGGCGCGGCGCTTTCGCCGGCGGCGGAAGCGGCTCCGGGGCCGACACCTGCCGCGCGATCGGCGGAGGCAGCAGCCGCGAAAGGGCGTCCAGGTCGGCCAGGAGCTGCCCGGGGTCGCGGTAGCGCTCCTCGCGGTCGGGCGACATCATCTTCTGGATGACGAGCGAGACGTCCGCCGACACGCCCGGCTCGGCGACGCAAAGCGGCGGAACCGCCCCGGACTTGACTTTCTGGAGCACCTCGCGCGTCGTCGGCGCCGTGAACGGGTTGTGCCCGGCGACCATTTCGTAGAAGGTGACGCCGAGAGAATAGATGTCGCTGCGCGAATCGAGGTCGGCGCCGGCGATCTGTTCGGGGGACATGTAATGCGGCGTGCCGAAGATCACCTTCTTCTGCGCGTAGATGGGGTCCTCGTCCTCCATGTGGCGGGCGAGGCCGAAGTCAGCCAGCTTCGCGCAGCCGGCCGGCGTGACCATGATGTTGCCGGGCTTCACGTCGAGGTGGAGCATGCCGAACCGGGAGGCGTGCTCGAGGGCGCGCGCGATCTGCACGACCAGGCCGCACGCCTCGAGCGGCGGAAGTTTGCCCCGCTCGCGCAGCAGCGCGCTGAGGGCGCTGCCCTCGACGAATTCCATCACGAAGTACCAATGCCCGTCGGACTCGCCGACGTCAATCGCCTGGACGATGTTGGGATGGTTGAGGCGGGCGGCGGCGCGGGCTTCCTTCTGGAATCGCTGGACGAAGACGATGTCCTCGGTGAACTTGCCGGCGAGCACCTTGACGGCGACGACGCGGTCCATGCTGATCTGGTAGCCGCGGTAGACGGCGCCCATGCCGCCGCGCGCGAGCTCCATGCGCAGATGATAGCCGGGGACTTGGATCGGCTTGTCTGTGTCGGTGCCGGACATGGGCCGTCTCAAAAACAATGCCGAATTCCGACGTGTCCGCCGTAGCCCTGAGCTCAGCCGAAGGGGCGAAGGCGGATTGTCGTACGCGAGCTGCCGGCCCGCTTTACGCGTGCGGCCACGCCTCGCCGCGGAGCGCCCAGCGCAAGTCGTGGAGCAGCAAACCGTAGGACTGGTAACGCCCTCGCGGGTCGGGATTCACCATCTTCTCGGCGATGCGGCAGATGGAATCGGGGATGACGCGGCTGATCCCCTTGGGCGAGGGAATCCGGTGGCGGAGGTCGCGCTGCGGATGCTGGCCGGTCAGCATGTAGTAGAACGTCGCGCCGAGCGAAAAGATGTCCGTCATCACCGTCATATTGCCATTCGGGTTGCACTGCTCCGGCGCGAGATAGGCCTCGACCTCCGGCGCGCTCTGCGCGCCGGCCGCCGACGTGCGGTTGTCGAATCCCAGTCCCACCACCTTCGCGCGCTGCTCCTCGTTGAACAGGATCTTCGAGGGCCGCAGGCCCAGGTGAAGAATGCCGCGGCTTTGCGCGAACTCGAGCGCGCGCGTGACGTGCACGAGCGCCTCCAGCGCCCGCTTGGCCGCGGGAGTGCCTTCCTCGGCGGCCTTGCTGAACCGTTCCAGCGCGCTGCCGCTGTGCATGAACAGCAGGTAGAGGAAAAGCACCCCTTCCTCGCTGCCGCCGCCCAACGGCCCGATGATGTCTTCATGGTGCAATTGGCTTGCGCGCTTGGCGCCCTCGACGAACCAGGCCACGATTTTCGGCTTCGCTGCCGCCTCGGGCCGCAGTATCTTGAAAGCCACCACGCGGTTGTGGCTTGCCTGCGTGCCTTTGTAGATCATCACCCGCCGGCTGCGGGTCACCGCGGCGATCAGCTTGGTCCCGCCGAGGGTTCGCCCGACGCGGGCTAATTCCTCGGCCGTGAACTGGGGCCCGGCCGACCCCTCCGGCTCATTTTCGGTCGGCTGCGGAGGCGGCGCCGGCTTCGGCGGGATGACCACCGGCTCGCGCAGCACCTCGACCAGCGGCGCCTGCGGACCCGGCTCCCGCGGCGGCGGCCTGTCCGGCACCTGCATCCAGAACCGGAACTTCACGCGCCCGATCTGGATCCGGTCGCCGTGCCGCAGGATGGTCATGGTGACTTTGTGGTCGTTCACCAGGGTGCCGGACTTGCTTCCGAGGTCGGAAATCGTGTAGGCGCCGTTGCGGCAGGCGATCTTGGCGTGTTTGCGCGAGACCGTCCGCATCAGGATCGGAATGTTCATGCGCCGGTTGCGGCCGATCGTGAAATCGCCGTCGAGCGGCAGCGGATACTCGGTGCTGGGCAGAGTACCCTGGACGACCGTCAAGCGACCTTGTTGAGGCATTTGAGCACCCGAAACTGAATTGCGGAATACGGAGCGCGGATTGGCAGCGACGGCTCGCTCGCAGATCAGCCGTTAATTCCGGATTCCGCAATCCTCAATCAATGAACGCATCCAGCCCGCGCGCCCGGAGGAGATCAACGAGCGCCTTCACCTCGCCGGCGCGGCTGCGGTCGCAGATCAGCGTCGCGTCGGGCGTCTGCACCACGATCAGGTCCTTCACCCCGAGCGTCGCGATCAAGTGGTCCGGTTCGGCCGCCAGAATGCAGCCGCGCGTGTCCATGCCCGCGTGCAGGGCCATGACCAGGTTTCCCTGCTCGTCCTGGTCATGGTGGCGCGAGAGCGCGTTCCACGAGCCCAGGTCGTCCCAGACCAGCGCCATCTCCACGATGGCGGCGTTCGTCGCCTTCTCCATCACGCCGTAGTCAATGGAGATGCGCGTCAGCGCGGGATACTCGCGCGCGACGGCCTGTTCCTGGCGCGCCGTCCCGATCGCGGGGCGGATCTTCTCGAGGCCGTCGTGAAGCTCGGGCAGGTGCCGCCGGACCGCTTCGAGGATGTCCGCCGCGCGCCAGACGAAGTTGCCGCTGTTCCAGTAGTACTCGCCGCTCCGGATGAATTCCTCCGCCTGCGCCCGCGAGGGCTTCTCCTTGAACTGCGCCAGGCGGAAGGCCGGCGGCGCGCCGGGCGGGCCCGGCAGCCGCTCGCCGCGGCGCACGTAGCCGTATTGCTCGCTCGGGAGCGAGGGCTTCACGCCGAACGTCACGAGCGCGCGCTGCTGCAGCGCGATGCGCTCCGCCTCCGCCACGCACCGCGCGAACTCCTCCATCGGCGAAATGAGCTGATCCGACGCCAGGACGAGCATCCCCGCGTCCGGGTCCTGGTCGAGCAGGATCAGCGCCGCCAGTCCGATGCAGGCTGCGCTGTCGCGCCCGACCGGCTCAGCGACCACTTGCGCGGCGGAGAGCTGCGGCAATTGCCGGCGCACCTCTTCCGCCTGCGCCGCGTTGGTCATGACCAGAAACGATTCCGGCGGGAAGGAAGGCTGCAACCGCGAGACCGTCTGCTGAATCATACTGCCTTCGCCGAAGATGCGGATCAACTGCTTCGGACGGTGTCGGCGGCTTCGCGGCCAGAAGCGCGTCCCGGAACCGCCTGCCATGATCACGGGATGCAGCATACTTGCCCGGTCTCCGGCCATGAGGCCATTTTGGACGCCGTGTCATACACGATATTAAAGCGGTGAATGAGGAATGTCAACCCGGTCCGCGCTGGCCCCCTCCGCCCTCGAGAACCACCACGGCCGCCGCGACGCCTTCCGTATGCGAAATCGAAAGGTGCGCCGCCGTCACCCCCAGCGACCGCGCGCGCCGCAGGACGCCGCCGCGAAGCCGAATCTCCGGCCGGCCCGCCGCGTTGTGGACGACCTCGACTTCCTGCATCGAGGTCCAGCCGGTGATGCCCGTGCCGAGCGCCTTGAGCGTCGCCTCCTTCGCGGCGAACCGCGCGGCCAGATGTTCGAACTTCCGCGCGCGGCCCGCGCAGTAAGCGATTTCGCCCGGCGTGAAGACGCGCTTTGCGAAGCGCTCGCCCGAGCGCCTGGCCGAAGCGCGCACCCGCGCCACCTCGACCAGGTCCAGCCCGATGCCGACAATATGCGCATCCGCCATGCCCGCTCCTCATCGTCGAGGCTATGGGTAAAGTACGTTAGCGAAGATAACCGCCAGCCTCCGGTTGGATGCCAATCTCGTAAAGCCTATGGTCGGCCGGTGATCAGACCACCGAAGAAGTGGCCAAAGCCAAGCACCTTCTCGCAATGGGGACAGGAGTACATGACCTCTTTCTTGACTGCGCCTTTGACATCCTTGCACACCTCGTTCTTCTTGTCCGAACCAGTTGCTTTCATGAGGACAGGTTTCTCGCAATACGGGCACTTTGCCATTCGAGTTCTCTTTTTTCTGTTCATCCGCCGATTCCGGCCTGTATGATACCCATTCCTTCCCATCGAAACCACAGAACACGCGCGTCGTTTTCCACGCGCCGGCCGATTCGATAGAATAGGCAGGGATATCGCTGTTTCATCTGGGTCGTTCCATGCCTGAATCCTTCGACATCATTGTCGTCGGCGCCGGACACGCCGGGTGCGAGGCGGCGCTGGCGGCGGCGCGGATGGGCTGCCGCACGCTGCTCGTCACCCTCAGCGCCGACCAGGTCGGCCAGATGTCCTGCAACCCCGCCATCGGCGGCCTGGCGAAAGGCCAGCTCGTCCGCGAGATTGACGCGCTCGGCGGCGAGATGGCCAAGGTAGCCGACGAGACCGGCATTCAGTTCCGCATGCTCAACACCGGCAAGGGGGCGGCGGTCCGCTCGCCGAGGTCGCAGAACGACCGCGCCGCGTATCGCGCCGCCATGAAGCGCCGGATCGAGCAGCAGCCGAATCTCTCGCTCCTCCAGGCGACCGCCGAGTCGCTGCTCGTCGAGCGCGGCAAAGCGTGCGGCATCCGCTGCCTCGGCGGAGTCGAAATCCGCGGCCGCGCCGTCGTCCTCACCACCGGCACGTTCCTTCGCGGACTCATCCACGTCGGCCCGGCGCAGATGTCCGGCGGGCGCATGGGCGAGCCGAGCGCCGAAGCGCTCTCCGCCAGCCTCATCGCCGCCGGAATCCGGCTCGGACGCCTGAAGACCGGCACGCCGCCCCGGCTCGACGGCCGCAGCGTGCGCCTCGACGAACTCAACCTCCAGCCCGGCGACGACCCGCCGCAGCCGTTCAGCTTCTCGACCGTCTCGCTGCCCGGCCCGCAATTGCCGTGCTGGCTCACCGAGACCAACACGGCCACGCACGAAATCATCCGCGCCAACCTGCATCGCGCGCCGCTCTACAGCGGCCAGATCAAATCCGTCGGCCCGCGCTACTGCCCCTCGATCGAGGACAAAGTCGTGCGCTTCGCCGACCGCGCGGCGCACACGGTCTT
>Ga0181524_10000790_pt1 | contig 38005 bp, 39 predicted proteins | sample PEATcosm2014_Bin_34_FD_119761 | JGI IMG/M metagenome (GOLD analysis project Ga0181524, IMG submission 119761) | Peatland microbial communities from MTU Mesocosm Facility, Houghton, MI, USA - PEATcosm2014_Bin05_60_metaG | ecosystem: Environmental > Terrestrial > Soil > Wetlands > Peat | place... | reverse complement strand
GTGGGGTTCCCGGAGAGACCGAGCGCCGAGCCGTTGACGGAGGCGGTCAGGTCGGAATTCAGGGTGATGATGCGGCCCGAGCCGTCGATGGTCACGTCCACGGTTGCGGCGCTGATGGTCACCGCGCTGAGGACGTCCCGAGCCTGCCCGCTGACATCCGGGAGGAGCGAGGTCAGCTCCTTCTGGATCTTGGCCGGGTCGATCAGGGCGTGGTACCTCTCCACCGTTACGCCGTCGGCCGTCCCCGATCCCTGCTCACTGACGCTGCCCACCGACTGCAGCAGCTGCAGCTCGTTCTCGATGCCGTACTGGCTGACCGCCGAGAGAGGCTCGGTCTGGAAGGTGCCGCCGCCGTCGGTGGACTCGTAGGCGGTGCCGTCGTAGCTGATCGTCACCACGTCGACCGGCGTGCCCGTCACGGTCCCGATGACGGTCGTCTTCACCCGCGCGGCGCTCTCGGCCTGGATCTGGACGGGCAGGGTGACGGTGGTCGGCGCCTGGCCGTAGGGGCCGTAGCTGGTGGTCTCGCGAAAGCTGAAGGTGGCGTCGTAGGATTGCGCCGTCGTCGCCTGCACGCTGTCCAGCAGCACCAGCCGGGCGCTGCCGCTGGAGCCGGCGGTCGAGACCTTCGGGCCCGGAGCGTGGGCGGCTCCGCTCAGGGCGACCACCCCGTACGAGACGGCGGCGGCGGCGACCAGGGCGGTGGCGGTGAAAGCGGCGACCAGGCGCCGCCGCGGCGCGATCGAGGCCCGCACCGCCTCCCTGACCTGCTCCCGCCATCCTGGGCCCTTCTGAGCTGCCGCCAGAGGGGGCAGGGGGGACCAGGGGGGCGGCTCGACCCCGGCCGTGACCTGGCGGACACCGGCGGCGATCGCCGTCCACCGACCCAGCTCGGAGCTGCATTCCGTGCAGGCCTCGAGGTGGGCAGCGGCCTCCCCGTCGAGGCCCTGACCGCCCGCTGCGGCGGCGAGCAGCTGCTCGAGGGTGAGATGACGTGTCTCGGTCTTCATTCGTTCACATCCTTCTCGTTCATGGTCCGGCTCAGGGCGGCGCGGGCCGCGTGGAGCCGGCTCTTGACAGTCCCCAGGGGGACCTCCAGCACCCGGGCGACCTCGGCGAGGCTGAGGCCCGCCCCGAAGACGAGACCCAGGACCTCCCGGTGCGTCGGGGCGAGCGTGCTGATCGCCGTGACCATCCGTCGAGCCTCGGCGCGCTCGACGGCGATGGCCTCGGGTCCGGGGTTCGGGCTGGGCCGCTCGGCGAGCTCGGAGTCCGCCATGGGCGTGGGTCGGCGCCGTCGCATCCGGTCCCTGGCCTGGCGCCGGGCGATGCCGAGCAACCAGGTGCGCACGCGCGACCCGCCACGGAATGTGCGCGCTCCCCTCCAGACGGCCAGCATCGTGTCCTGGAGGACCTCCTCCGCGAGCGCCGGCTGGTCCACCATGAATTGAAGCTGGCCGAGCAGGAGCCGGCCGTGGCGGCGGTACAGCTCCTCGATCGCCTCCTGATCGCCGGTCGCGATCCGGCTCAGCAGGGCGAGGTCGGGGTCCTCCTCGACAACCGCGGTCGCGGCGAATCCCATGGGCAGCTCCGTGCTGGCGGTCATCTGGCGCACCTCCTTCAACGACGGTCTCGGGGGGAGATTGGGTCCATCACTCATGGAGTAGCAGCGAACGTCACTCTGGTTCGCCCATCCCGGCAGCCAGGGCTCAGATGGCCACCCCCGCCGCAGCAGTGCCATGTGCCCCTACCTCGTCGCCGAGCGACCCTGTGGGAGCGTCCTGAGGCACTAACGAGCGGCTCCCCCGGGGTGGACGCCCGCCGCGCTCGGCCTGCGGGGCGGGGCCTCGCAACCCCTGTGGGGCATGGCGAGAGAAGACGGACCACCGTCACCGCGGGCCTCCTAGCAACGCCGCGCCGCCTCCTCCGGACCAAGCGGAGCCCAGCGGCCGGCACTCTGAGGGTAGAGCCTGCCGGCGCCCCGTCGTGATGGCCTGGGCAGGCGCGTCAGCGGGGCATCAACCGCGGGACCAGCCAGCCGGAGCTCAAGGTCACCCCCAGCCAGGCCACGATCAGACCCAACACGACCTCGATCACCGGCGCCATCCCGAGGGAGATGAGGAGTACTTCGACAATCGCGACGGCAAGGACCGCGGTGCCGCCCACCATCGCGAATGCCTGCCGTCCGAGCGTCCGACGCCGCTCCCCTGGGTCCCGTCGCCCCGCCGCCGAGACGGCCCCGGTGATCTCCGCGGTCACCCCGGCCGGATCGTCGACGCCGATCACCAGCCTGGCGTAGGGCTCGTCGTGAAGGTGGATGGCGATCGCCTTGTCGGGATCGCGGACGTCCCAGAAGTTCCATTTGCCGTGGTGGAGCAGGCGGCCGACCGTGACCGAGCCGGGCAGGCTGAGGGCGACCATCGTCCAGCCTTTCCAGAACCCGTGGGCCTCGGGAACCGCGGCGTCGACCCCGGTGACATGCTCCAGGGGAACCTCCAGGCGGGCCTTGACCCCGCCGGAGAGGCCGGAGATGAGAGCCAGGAAGCGGTCGAAGCCCTCGATCTGTACGACCAGGGAAGTGGGGGTGATCTCGATCTTGGCCATGGCCGCCTCGGTAGCAGGGTGGGTCCTTCACTGAGGGAGTAGCAGCGGAGGCCGATTTGGTTCGCCTAGGGGTTAACTGGGCCGGACAGGCTGTCAGTGAGCCTCTGAGACCAGTACCGGGGGGAGTATTCGATCAAGTGTGATTGCCAGATACTGGGCCAGCGCAGGGTGCTCTCACTCACACTTGAGCAGAACTCGCCGAGGTTCCCCCGGCCCCCATGCGTCTAGGGCCCTCCAGCACCTACGTCCTGAGAGCAGGACTGCCGTCTCGGAGCGGCTGCCACTACGGGGTAGTCCCTGAGGTCGTGGACCAGCTCGGTGTTGGAACGCCGGCCGGCACGGGAGGAAGCCTTGCTGCCCGAGCAGATGACTAGCGCTCTACCGCGGGCGAACCCGGTGCCAGATGATCTGGCCGAGGACAATCACAACAATCATCGTCCCGGCAGATCCCAGGCCAGCGGCCGCCTCAACGCTGGCGGTGTCGGGCTGCGCGCTTAGTGCGGCGATCAGTCCAGCAGCCCCGGCGGCAGCAGCGCAGCCAATGATGGCGACCGCGTTTGCCGGGGTCAGGATAAAGATCCGGCCTATGTGAAGGCGCCAATGCGAGGCGGCTGCAAGCACGCCCAAAGCGGCGAGCAAGATGACCAGGAAGATGAAGTCCGGCAGGTCGGTCGCCGTGACATGTAGGGGGACGAGGATGAGGAACATGACCAGCGCCCATCCACAGCCGACGCCATAGATGAGCAGTCGCAGGCGGCGATCGAGGCGTCCGGGGCCAGGCGCCGGGGGCGCGGTGGGGAGGGCCTCGAGCCCTTGGAGGGCGAAGCCAGTGTCGTCCGGCATCTCTTGGCCAAGCGCGCTGGCGGCCGACGCTGGACTGTGATCAACGGCCGCCACGAACGCCGGATGTGCGTCGAAGATCCGCAGGTACGCCACCCTATCGTCGCCGACGAAACCCCGCCAGCGAATAGGGATCGTGCTGACCCCCTGGAGCAGCAGAACGATGCTGGCGAAGACGCAGCCCAGGCCCGCTATGCAAAGGAGAGCGGCGATAGGTCCTGCGGGACTGCTCGCAGGGACCGCCTGGGCGATGAGGGCTATGGTAATCGCACCTCCCATGAGGCGGCAAGGCCGAGGAGCAGCCACCATGCGAGTCGGAACCGCCGCGCCTGCAGCGCTATCAACTGCTCGCGCACCGGTATGAAGGCAGTGCGTCGGGCGAACTTGCGCGTCCACCGTCCGGCGGTCGGCTCGCCGGTCAGCACGCACACCGAGGGCAGCCCGTCGGCAAACGCTGTCGAGAGCGGAATCGTTACCGTGGCCCGGCGCTCGGAGGGGACAGAAAGGCCCATCAGCCGATATCGTGGCACATGTTTGGACAGTTTGGTGCGTCACCTGCGCCGAAACGCGCAGTACAACTTGCTCAAGTGTGATTCCGGGATACTCGGCCAGCGCACGGTTCTGTCACACGGGCGTCACCAAACCGTTCAAACGGTCCGGAGCCGCGACCTCGAGCCTAGCCTCCTGATAATGAAGTCAGCGCTTAACCCAAGGCTCAGGTGAAACGCGTGCGACCTCCCTCGACGAACGCACCCCGCGGCGCGGCCGGCCCGGCGGCCCCGCGGCGCAGGCGGCCCAACCTCGCGAGCCCTACCACACCGAGGATCACGCTCGGCTTCATCCTCGCGGCCGCCGTGCTGGTGGTCTGCGCCTGCGCAACCGCCCGCTCGCCGACCTCGGAGTTCACCAAGACCACCAGCGCCATCCTGGCGGATGCCCAGCGCGACTACTCGCAGAGCCCGGCAGTCCACCTCGTCGTCACTAGCCACCCAACGACTGGCCCAGCTCTCGAACTCAACGTGCTCATCATCCGCGCCGGTGGGGGATCCCTCACCTTTCAGGCAGAAGGCCAGTCGCAACCGCTTATGCAGGCCACCGTCGTCCACGGCAATGAGTATCTCTACGTTTCTGCGGCGTACGAGAGCCTTCCCGGCCAGCCGTCAATCCCACCCGAGCAGGTCGGTCGCTGGGTGTTGGTCGGCCAGCTCTCACCGACCGTCTCCGCTCAGTTCTTCGCCGGCGCCCTTACCGACATGACACAGGCCTCCCAGGTCTTCGACCAGGTGCTCCCGATCACCAGAGGCGGCACCGAGGAGGTCCGCGGCCAGCGGGCGATCGACATCCGGTGGCAGGACGACGCGGGGGTCTACGTGACGGTTGCGGTGGGCAGCTCAGGCCGCCTCCTGGCTTGGCAGGGCGCTACGGCCGGCGGCACCCCCACCTTCTCGGCCCAGGTCTACACGGATATTGCGGTACCCACGATCACTCCCCCGCCCTTTCCAGTCCCCTATACCCCGAGTGCAGCGGACGCCACACAGGGTTTGCCGTGACCAGGTCAGAGTGTCGACCGCGTCCCCGGACGGCGCGGTGCGCTCTCCCGACGGCAGCTACTGGTGGACGGGGCACCGGTGGCTCGCTCTCCCACCCCGACCGCGGCGACGCCGCAGGACCGCGGGCGGGGGCACTGGCGTCAGAGCCTCGGTCTAGGATTCCACTCGACGGCTGCCGACCCTATACCAGGGTGGTGGTCGTTCTAGTCCGCGGTTCAGGGGGGTACAGATGGCCATCACGCCAGACCAACCGACAGAGCTCGAGCTGGCTCGCCGCATCCTCGTCCACGGCGCCTTCCTCCCCGTCGAGATGCGTACCGACCTGGTCGTGGGCGCCCTGCCGGCCGCCCTCGCTGACCAGGTTGCCGTCCCCTCGGGAACGCGGCTAGTGGGCAGCGCCCTCCACTCCCGCCAGGGACGGCCGTCGGACCTGGAGGTGGTGCTGGACGCGAGCGGAGAGCCGACCGAGGTGGTGGACGCCTGCGAGAAGGATCTGACAGAGCGCGGATGGAACCTCGTCGAGGGCTTCCCCGGGTCCATGCACGGCGGATTTGTCAGCGGACCTTTCGGCTTTGGCCGCATGCTCCGGAAGGGCGAGCAGGGCCCTGTCCTGATGATGTCCGCGGTCACGCGAGACGCCGGCCTGACCGACCTCCGCCTGCGGCTGGACTGGGACATTCCACGCCATCTCGACCGTATGACCATTTACCGGTCGAGGCTGTCCGGCTTCGACAAGATGCCCCCGCTCTATCCACCCACGGGCGTGAGCCTGGACCCCGGGGCGGTGGCGGCAGCGGTGGAAGGTGGAACTCTGAGGCAATGGTCGAGACGGACCGCAGTGTCGCCGAGCTTGAAGCCCACTTCGCCTCCCAGCTGGTGGAGGCTGGGTGGACCCGTGTCGCCGGCCGCGCCGACGATGTCGTCGGCTGGAGCACGTGGCGCCTCCCCGGTGAGGGTGAGTCGCGCGGCCTCCTCCTCGTGCTGGCCGTCTTCGGCGGCCAGGAGCGATCGCTGACGCTGCGTATCGAGGAGGCCGAGCCGGACGACAACGGACCAGGGGGCCGAAGCTTCACCAGGCTTCTCACGACCCGATAGCTGGGGGAGTCCCGTCAGGTGTCATTCCCCAACACTGGGCCAGGCCAGGGTGCTCTCACTCACACTTGAGCAAGGCGCCACGCGACTAGGCTTGGCGAGCCGCGGCGGACCGACGTCGCAAGCGCCTCGAGCGCATCGTATGGCGCTGCGCACGAGCATCTACACTGCTGCGCCATGAACGACGGCGGCGAGCGTCGGAACTCCCACGCGATCCTCGGACGTGGTGGCGGAGCTGGTAAGGGCGATCTGAGGTCACGGGGGCCGGATGCCGCCGGGGCCGGTCCCGTCACTCGGGGTCGAGCCGGCGGGCGGGCCCAGCACGTGGCTCTGCTGATCGGGGTACTGGTTCTGCTGGTCGCCACGGCGCTGGGGGCCCCCCGGGTCGGCGCGAGTGGTGGCGGTGTAGGCCCGGTCTGCACGGCCCAGGCCGGTTATCTCTGCATCGTGGCCGGGAGGAACGGCAACTGGGGAGCGCCGACACCCGGCCCGGCGACCAGCTCCGACCTCTACTGGCCCAGAGGCGTGGCGGTGGACTCCGCCGGCAACCTCTACATCGCCGACACCTACAACGACGTGGTGGAGAAGGTGACGCCATCGGGGACGCTCTCGGTGGTGGCCGGGACCGGCTCCGCGGGGCCGCCGACACCCGGCCCGGCGACCAGCTCCGACCTCTACTGGCCGAGCGGCGTGGCGGTGGACGCCGCCGGAAACCTCCACATCGCCGACACCTACAACGACGTGGTGGAGAAGGTGACGCCATCGGGGACGCTCTCGGTGGTGGCCGGGACCGGTTCCCCGGGCGCGCCGACACCCACCCCGGCGACCAGCACTTCCATTTCATGCGCCCCCAGCGAGATAGCGTCCACACCCGGCCCGGCGACCGCCTCTGACCTCTGCGCCCCCAGCGGAGTGGCGGCGGACACCGCCGGCAACCTCTACATTGCCCTCTCCTTGAACGACGTGGTGGAGAAGGTGACGCCATCGGGGACGCTCTCCGTGGTGGCCGGGACCGGCGAGCCGGGAGCGCCGACTCCGGGTCGGGCGGCCAGCTCGGATCTCTCCTCCCCCAGCGGAGTGGCGGTGGACGCCGCTGGCAACCTCTACATCGCGGACACCGCCAACAACGTGGTGGAGGAAGTGACGCCATCAGGGACGCTCTCGGTGGTTGCCGGGACCGGCAACGAGGGAGCGCCCACACCCGGTCCGGCGACGCACTCCGATCTCTACGCGCCCGGCGGCGTTGCGGTGGACGCCGCCGGCAACCTCTACATCGCGAACAGCAACGACGTGGTCAGGGTGACCCGATCGGGAACGCTCTCGGTGGTCGCCGGGACCGGCGACGGGGGAGCCCTGACACTCGGCCCGGCAACCAGCTCCGACCTCAACGGGGCCGCCGGGGTGGCGGTGGACGCCGCCGGCAACCTCTACATCGTCGACTCCGGCAACCAGGTGGTCGAGATGGTCGACATGGCAGCGAGCACATCCGCGAGCCCGGCGCCCTCCGCCGCGGTGAGCCCGGCGCCGCCCTGCAGCACCCAGGTCGGCTATCTCTGCGTCGTGGCCGGGACCGGATCTCGGGGAGCGCCGACACCCGGCCGGGCGACCAGCTCGGACCTCGGGATTCCCTGGGGAGTGACGGTGGACGCCGCCGGCAACCTCTACATCGCCGACGGCACCAACGACGCGGTCGAAAAGGTGACTCCGTCGGGGGCGCTCTCGGTGGTGGCCCGGCCCGCCGTTGGCGGCCCGTTCTCACCGAACCACGACGGAGTGGCGGTGGATGCCGCCGGCGCTCTATACATCGCGGACGACGGCAGCGACGTGGTGGAGGAGGTGACCCCATCGGGGAGGCTCGCGGTGGTGGCCGGGACCGGCTCGCAGGGCGCGGCGACACCCGGCCCGGCGACCAACTCGGACCTCAACGACCCCTCGGGAGTGGCGGTGGACGGCGCCGGCAACCTTTACATCGCCGACTCCGGCAACGACGTGGTGGAGAAAGTGACGCCGGCGGGGACGCTCTCGGTGGTGGCCGGGACCGGCTCGCAGGGTGCGCCGACACCCGGCCCCGCGACCAGCTCGGACCTCAACGACCCCTCGGGAGTGGCGGTGGACGGCGCCGGCAACCTCTACATCGCCGACTCCGGCAACGAGGTGGTGGAGAAGGTGACGCCAGCGGGGATGCTCTCGGTGGTGGTCGGGACCGGGAACGAGGGAGCGCCGACACCCGGTGCGGCGACCCGCTCCGACCTGAGCGTGCCCTACGGAGTGGCGGTGGACGCCGCCGGCAACCTCTACATTGCTGACTACTTGAACCGCGTGGTGGAGAAGGTGACCCCGTCGGGGAGGCTCTCGGTGGTGGCCGGGACCGTCAATCACTTACCGCTCTCACCGGGCCCGGCGACCAACACTTTCGTTCAATGCGCCCCCAGCGAGAGAGTGTCCACACCCGGCCCGGCGACCACCTCTGAGCTTTGCGCCCCGAGCGGGGTGGCGGTGGGCAGCGGCGGCCACCTCTACATCGCCGATCCGGGCAACGCGGCGGTGGAGATGGTCGCCCTGGCGGTGAGCACATCCGTGACCCCGGCGCGGTCCACCGCCGGCGGGCCGCTCTCCGCGCTGCCCGTGGTGGGTGTGGGGGTCGCGGTCGTCGTTCTCGCTGGCATCCTGGTCTTTCTTTGGGGCCGCCGGCGCTGGCGAGCCGCGAACGGGACGGTGGTACCGCCCGCTGCGGGAGGGCCTCCCAGCTTCACCCCTCCGCCTTCGCCCCCGCCATCTCCCTGATCCTTGCTCGCGCCACCCTGCGAAGCGGCTGAGCCCGGCCTCCGGCTCAAGTGTGATTGCCAGACACTGGGCCAGGCCGGTGTCTTCTCATCCTCTCCTGGCCTGAGGGTAGCTTGCCCATCCGCAGCGGGTCAGCGGTGGGTCGTGCCCTATCCGCGTCTTGGACGGAGCCTCACCGAACACACGACGAGGGGTGAGAAATGGAGGCACCACTGTGCCGTCAGTCGACCGCGGCGGCCCCGCTTCGAGCCGGCTGGACGCGCGTGTCCACGGCCTGCTGGCGCCTGCCGCCGCTTGGAAGGAGGAGCGCTGGCACGAGCGCGAGGACGGTGAACCCGATCGCCCACCAGAAGGAGGTGTCGAAGGCGGCGACACGAGCCGCCGTGGTCAGGACGGTGTGGCTCGCGAGCTGACCGGCGAGGATGACCGCCAGGACCGCCGCGCCGAATGACCCCCCGACCTGCTGGACGATCCTCATCATCGTGCTGGCATCCGGGACCTCCTGGTGCGGGACTCCCTGAAAGGCACCGGCCATGACCGCTATCGTCACGGCCCCCAGGCCGGCCCCCCGGACGATCAGCGATGCCGACAGCAGCCAATCCGAGGGTGCGGGGCCGGCCAGCGCGAAAGCCAGAGTGCCGGCCACCGTCAGGGCCAGGCCGGGGATGACCACGAGGTGGGAGCCCACACGGTCGGTGAGCTTGCCGGCGAGGGTGCGGGGGAGCAGCGAGCCGATGCCCTGCGGGGCAAGCAGGAGCCCCGTGATCAGCGCGCTCTTACCCTGGACGTCCTGGTAGTAGAGGCCGAGGAGGAGGAGCGGGCCGTAGAGCGACAGACCTGCCAGGAGGAACACGCCGGCCGCGGCCGCAAAGGAGGGGATGCGCAGCACCCTGATGTTGACGAGCGGCCCGTCGTGCTTCCGCGCCGCGTGGACACCGAACGCCGCCAGGAAGACCACGCCGAGGGCGATCGGCACGACGACGGCCGCGTTCGCGAAGCCGGCCGGACCCGACACCTGGGCCAGCCCGTAGAAGACCAGTGCCAGTCCGGGGGAGAGGGTGAGCAATCCCACGAAGTCGAATGGGTGTCGTTCCCCCGTGGGAGCGATCGTCCGCATCCCGCGCCATGCCAGGCCGATCGCCGCCAGGCAGATGGGGACGTTGACGTAGAAGATCCAGCGCCAGCTCAGGTCGGTGACGATGAGCCCGCCCACCACCGGGCCCAGGGCCGGCACCACCACCACCGGAAGGCTGGCGATGGCCATCATCCGTCCCAGCCGGCCGGGGCCGGCGGCCTGCACCAGGATGGTGATGAGGAGCGGCATCATGATCCCGGCGGCGGCACCCTGGACCGCCCGGAAGACGATCAGGCTGTCCATGTTCCAGGCGGCCCCGGACAGGGCTGAGCCCGCCACGAAGAGCACCAGCGAGACGATCCAGAGGCGCTTCGCCCCCAGGCGCTGGGTCGCCCAGCTGGCGACCGGCATGGCTATCGCCATCGCCAGGAGGTAGCCGGTGATGGTCCATTGGGTGACCGCGACCGACGCATGCAGGTCGCGCCCGAGGGTGGCCAGGGCGACATTGACGATGGTGGTGTCCAGGACGGGCGCTATCCCGCCCAGCACGAGGATCCAGATCAGCCGGCGCAGGGCGGGGTCGAGGCGGTCGTCCGACGGGGTGCTGGTGGCTACGACATCCTCCGCGATTAGATACGCTCAGTTCCTTCACCACAGTGTAGCATAATAGGAGACGATGCGTATCCAAGTGTCAAACTCCGCTCCCCCGGCGCCCACTCCCAGTGGGCGGTCGTCCGCTCCACCACATGCCGAGGGTGAGCGGCGCTCCCGGCGCCGTGGGGCGACCCTGGAGGGCGCTCTCCTCCGGGCGGCGTGGGAGGAGCTGTCAGCCGTCGGCTACGCGAACCTCACCATGGAGGGGGTGGCGGTTCGCGCGGGGACCAGCAAGGCCGTCCTCTACAGGCGATGGCCCAATCGGGCAGAGCTTGCCGTGGCGGCGTATCGTGACCATGTCCGGGCGATGCATCCAGACCACATGGGCTCGGTGGCCGACCAGATCCCCGACACAGGGGATCTGCGCGAGGACGTGATGGCCGTGCTTCGCCACCTGCGGCGCAGCTCCGAGGAGATGAGCCCTGACATGCTCCATGGGTTGCTGGCGGAGCTGCGCACGATGCCGCCGGACCTCATGGAGGTGCTCCCTGGCGTGATGATGACCATCCTGCGCCGGGCTGCCGAGCGCGGTGAGGTCGACATCGAGAGGGTGACCCCGCGGATCGCGGCGCTGCCCGGTGACCTTCAGCGCCACCAGTTCCTGGTCACCGGCCGGCCCATGTCCGACGACTTCCTGAGCGAGATCGTCGACGAGATCTTCCTGCCCCTCGTGGTGACCCCATCCCCACTCCGATCACAGACAACAGCCCGCGCGTAGCGCGCTTTGCGATGGGAGCTTCAGGCCAGACGGATCACCCAACCGCGGCAGCCCGCCGTCAATCCGCTGCTCGGCGCCACCTTGGCCAAGTGTCATTCCCCAACACTGGGCCAGGCCAGGATGTCACTTTCACCCTTGAAGCCTGACACTCGATCCGGCGCCAGGACGCTCGTTCGTGTCGCCGGTGTCATCAGCATCGCCCTCACTGGGGCCCGACTGCGGCGCTCTCCTCGGCCGTTTTCGCCGCCGTCGAAGGCTTCGCGCGCAGCACCTGTGACAGCGAGACGGCGGTGATGCCCACTGCGCCGAGAATCGAGACTCGAGTCAGCGACTTTGGCAGGCGAGGTCCCAGTACCAGGCGACCCGGTCCCGAGCTCATCAACCCAATAGCCAGCGCAAGATTGGTGAGCGGTAGCTCGAAGCCCCTTCTTTGCGCCAGCGGTCCCTGCTTACGGTGCACCGCCGTGGCTCAAACCCGCGGGTGCGCGGTGCCCACCACCGATTAGCGCCCACGGAGCCCCCGGACATAGCAGCCCGCCAGGCCCGCGTGGAAGTCACGGCCCACTTCGTGCGTTAGTAGCCGAACGGCGCGGCGACCCTAGCCCGCCGCCCCGCTCTGCGCCTCCGGCGTCTCGACGAGCTCACCCTGGATGGTGATCTGCACCTCGGTGCCGATCACCATCCTGTTGTCCATGAGCATGTCGACGTTGAGCCCGAAGTCCTTGCGGAGGATCTGAGTCTCCGCCCCGTAGCCGATCCGGTGACCCATGTTGGGGTCGTTGAATTCACCGTACCTGACCACGGCGAGAGTCACCGATCGAGTGCTCCCCTTGATGGTGAGGTCGCCGGTCATCGAGTACTGGTCCTGGCCCGTGGCTACGATCTCAGTGCTCTGGAAGGTGACGGTCGGATGGTTCTCGACGTCCAAGAAACTGGAGGTGCGCAGGTCATTGTCGCGGCGTTCGTTGTGGGTGCGGATGCTCGCCGTCTGGATGACCACGTCCAACGTTGACTTCTCCGGGTGCTCCACGTTGAGGTCACCCGACGCCTGCACGTCCGCGAAGTGGCCGCGCACCGTCATCATGCCCAGGTGTTTCACGGCAAATTCGACCTGAGTGTGTAGCGGGTCCAACTGCCAGATCCCCATCATCAACCTCCTCCCAGCACGTGATCCCAGGCGCGGCGATGGCGCCTGCCCCTGCGCGACTGACTCACGGCCACCGCACTGCTTCTCAGGTCCCAGTATGGCATCGAGCGGATGGTGGCTCTGCGTGCACAGTTCGATTCGAATGGCGCGCTGCCTGCCTGGAAGGCGTCCCCACTTCACGAGGCCAGGAGACGTTTAAGAGGCACTGCCTGATCTTCCATGTTCAATGCGACCGCTCGCGACGCTCTCTGGTCGGCCGCGCACACTGAGCGCGCTGCCCTCGCCGAAGATCTCGCAGCCCTCGACGGTGCGCAGTGGGCGCAGCCGTCGCTATGCGGGCGGTGGGTAATCGAGGAGGTCGTCGCCCACCTCACGGCGGCGGCGAGCATCGGCCCGCTGCGCTGGTTTGCCAGCGTTCTGGGTGCGCGATTCGACTTTGATCTGCACAACGATCGTCGTCTCTAGGCGCTCCTTGGCGTGTGCGAGCGCGGAGGCGGACACATCGAGCACGCTGACATCACCAAAGCGGCGGTCGAGGAGACGGTCGACGAGGACCGAGGCGCCGCCCCCGACGTCGACGATCGCCTCCTGTGGGATTACGTCGAGCGCATCGAGCAACGCCAGCGACACCGTGGGCTCGTCCTGGTACCAACTCACCTCGGTCGGAAGCCGCCGACCGTAGATCCCGTCCCAGTGCCCGGACACCCCGCCTGCTGTTCTCCCCATCGATCCCAGCCTACGCCGCCGCATCTCCCGCTTAGTTCAAGAGGACAGTGTCAGGCGCGACCCGCTTGTTGAAGTTCCAGCTCCGGCCTGCGACGATGGGGCCATGCCGCAGGACGGTGAGAACGCCCTGCATCCCGTCCGTCACCTGCGTGAGGCGTTCGGCCGCGACCTGCTGCGCCAGGGTCCGCCGTTCGATGGGGCCGCATCGACGAACCCACCACCCTCCTCCATAGAGCATCCGGATCAAACGCGCCATCGCCGCTGGCCCTGGATCGGAGCCCTCCTGACCCTGGCCATTGTGCCTGTGCTGGTTGCCACGCCCGGATTGCTCCGGCAGGCGCGACCCCGCTCCCCGGCGCCGACGGCCGGCATCGCGACCTTCTCGTCTCCGACCGTCCCGCCCACCGCCGCAAGTCCCGCGGCCATCGCGGCGGGCTCGACAGGGCAGACGCTCGGCGACATCCGGATGTTCAGCCAGGACGCCGGCTGGAGCCAGCGGTTGGCCGATGGGACGATCCTCCACACCACCAATGGCGAGGACTGGACGGCAGCCACTCCGCCCACCCTCGGGCGGGTCCTGGCGGTGGCCTACCTCGACGCGCAGTCGGCGATCGCGCTCACCGTGCCTCAGAATTCGGTGGGCGCCGTCGTGGTGCAGACCTGGACCACCGACGATGGCGGGACCAGCTGGGCCCGGCAGGGCACGCTCCTGCTCGGGGCGCTGACCGACCAGGTGGAGGGCATGGTCTTCGACAATCCGAGTGACGGCTGGGTCAGCATCGACGAGGCCGCCTCCGGCTTCCACGGCATGGTCGTCTACCACACCGCCAGCGGCGGGGATCAGTGGGTCGAGGTGGCCAGGACGACCAACGGCTGAGGTGTCACGTCGGGGCGGGAGCCTGCGTGCGCTCCGACGCTGGTGGGTTGGACCCCGCTCTGCTGGCACCCTGCTCAGTTTCGAGCTGCCGTGCGCCTGGTCACGGGAAGAACGCCGTCAGATGGCATTCCCCACCGCTGGGCCAGCCCAGCCTTGCGTAACCAGACTGAAGCAAACACGCCAGGCAGAGGCCTTCATCGCGCGAGGCTGAGGCGGTTCACCGCCGTCCGGTGCCGGAGCGGCGAGCGCAAGGCCGGGCCGGCTCTCTCCCTCAGCCCCTCCCCCGGCGTCACCCTCCCCGGTCTCGCAACGTATGGATCACGGAAGAGGTTTGCGAAAGGAGGAACCATGCGGTTGGGGCGGGCTGCAGGGGGTGCACCCACCCTGGCCCCGGTACTGCTGGTGCGGATCGCCGCCGTGACCCTAATCCTCTCCGGGTGCGCCGCACGCATCCCGGCTGCCAGCCAGGCGGAGACGGCCACCGTCACACCTGCCCCGTCTCCATCCAAGCCGCCGTTCACCCCGACACCGGTTGCCACACCCTGGATGACGCCGTCCGTCGTCACCTACGTCGACCCCTACTCCGTCAGCTTCGCGACCGCCGAGATCGGCTGGGCCGTGGGTATGGCATGCGGTACCGCGGGAGCCTGTGAGACCGCAGTGGCGCGGACCATTGATGGAGGTGCCGGTTGGTCCCTAACGAGCCCCCCAGTGCCGCCCGGCCAGCAGGCCTCTCTGAGCATCCTGGCCGGGTCGTCCCAGGACGCCTGGGTGTGGGGGGTGCAGATGGACGAATCTGCAGTACTCACCGCCACTCACAACGGGGGCACCAGCTGGCAGCCGGTTTCCACCGGGGGGCTCGTCACTTCCGACGTCGTTCTAGCGAACGCGAGCGTCTGGGCCCTCATCGGCTGCCCGCCCGGCGGTGCCAGCTGCCCTGACGAGGTGCTCACCGCCCCGGTGGGTGGCGGTTCGTGGGTCGAGCTGAGCCAGCTCCCGGATTCGGTTGGTGGCCCGGCCGCCGGGAATTCAAACCTCGGCTCGGCGCTCTCGCCCCAGCTGATCCAGGCAGCCGGGCGGGCTTGGGTCCTCTCCGGCGGAACGTTGGTGACGACGGGGGATGCGGGGCTGACGTGGATCTCGCTGCCCGTGCCGTGCCAGGCGCAGCTTCAGGCGCTCGCTGTGGCGGCGTGGTCGGCCAGCTCGCTGATGCTCGTCTGTGGCATCGGCGGGGCTCGGCCCGCTCCGCAGGAGATCTGGGCCTCCGCTGACGGGGGTCGGCACTGGTCTCTGCGAAGCCGTGCCTTCGCGAGCGTCATCTCACCGGCCCTTAGCGATGTCGGCAGCCTGGCCAGCCAGGGACTACCGAGCGGAATCGCAATGACGGGCTCTGACACCGCCTGGATCTGGGGTGACCGTGAGCAGGACATGATGTCGGCCGACGGAGGGGTGACCTGGAAGGCTGCCGACCTCCCCTACGGCGCCGCTGGCGGCGCCTATGGAGAGGTGTTCACCGATGCGGAACATGGGTGGACGTTCGGAGCAGACGGCCTCTGGGCCACTGTGAACGGTGGCGTCGACTGGACTTACCAGCCGATCCTCGGCCCGGTCACTGGCTAGGGTACCTGGCGACTGCCGGCCAGGACGATCGCTTTCAGCAGGTCCGGTGTCATGCCTCAACACTGGGCCAGGCCAGCATGTCAGTTTCGCCCCTGGAGCCCCGAGAGCTGCCCGGTTGAGCGCCTCCCGCCGCTGCTCGGCAAACGGCTGCGCAGGCGCGTAATCTGCTGTGCGCGTCAGGATTCCCGGCGCTGACGGGCTTGTCCGTGCACAGCTGATGGCAATTTTGGCCGGATAGACGCATTACAGCCGCAGGAGGGGTGGCATTGAATCGATGGGCGGTCGGCGGCATCGCCGCCATCACACTGGCCCTGGCCTCCTGCGGCTCGCCGACCCAGACGGCGAGCTCCAGCGCTCGCGTGGGCAGCTCGCCGCTGAGCAGCAGCACGCCGACGCCGTCCCCAACGGCCACCGCGCAACCGACCGGTCCACTTGCTGCCTGCCTCCGCACCTCGAGTGGCGGGACGCCCGCACCCTGGGGCTTCGCTATGACCAAGGGCTCGGAGGTCGAGGTGGTGGGGACCAGCGGCGCCGTGCTCGACACGGCCCCGCTCGGCAATGGCTACACGCTCACGGAGCCCGTCACGGTGGGCGTCGGCCAAGCCGGCGTCTACTTCTACGACGAGAGCACCGGGGGGCTGTCCGTCCTGGGCAAGAACGGTGCAGCTCAGAACCTGGCCCAGGTCTCGCCCCCTGGCGGGTGGAGCGCCGGGGACAACGCCATCAGCCTGGCCGAGTCCCCGAATCGGGAATGCTGGGCCTTCTCCCTTGTCACCTACAACGCCAGCCAGGTGGCGACCTCCCAGATCTACGTCGGCGGCACCGGGATCACCACCACCCTGGTGGATACCGTCACCCGGGCCAACACCGTCAACGGCGCCGCGGCGGGCGGCTACCAGCTCCTGCGCTGGGATGCTTTAGGCCTGCTCCTGGGGGCCCAGCCCACCGGCGTCGGCGGTGGTGGGGGGCCGTTTATCGACGACGGCTACTCGTTGGCCACCGTGGTGCGCCTGGATCTTCAGACCGCCACGCTGTCCGGGCCCCTCTGCAGCAGCGGGCAGTTCGCCGATGAAGCGGCGGACGGCACCGTCGCCTGCCTCACCGGGCTGGACACGGACACCAGAATCGTGGTCACCAAGCCGGGCGGTTCGACCACCACCCTGGACACCGGCGCAGCTGAGGTCGGTCAGGTCGCCTTCGTGGGTGGCTCCTCCCTCCTCACCTACTGCACCGGCGGGCCAGCGGCGGCCGGCTCGGACTTTACCGAGAACCTGGTGACGGCTCAGCTCGGCGGCTCGACCCCGTCGACCAGGACGCTCATCTCGGGCTCCGCTGGCTCCGCGCTCGAGGGCCCGTGGCCGTGGTACAAGCTGGCGGGCAGCTCGCCCCCCTCGATGGTCGAGATCCAGTATGTGGACCTCGTGGAGGTGAACCTCACCACTGGGCAGATCACGACTATCGCCCCCGCGGACAGCGTCCTTGGGGTGCTCTGACTACGCAAGTACCTGACCACGCCCCGCTGCAAGACCGGGAAAGCGGGACGCTCTCATCTGACATACCTCCCGACTGCGGGGGGGGGGTTGGGAGCCCGGCGGCTGCCGGCGGTGGAGGTTGGTGGGTTGGTTGGCGCGGTAAGCAGGTCAAACGACGGAACGGTGTGCACGACACATGTACAACGCCTTCAGAGAATCTCAATGGATCACTGACGTTTGGACAGATCGCTGACTCTTGACGGAAGGAGGAGAGGAGCCGGGTCCGATGCTCGTCGCGGCACTCTGTCAAGTGATGCCATTCCCCAACACTGGGCCCAGCTCGGTGTGCTGTCACTGTGACCGGACCAAGCGGAGCATTTGAGATGGCCCGCACACGCGCTATGCGGGGGAAAGGGTTCCCCCTCCGGCCAGCGTGTACGTCCGACCGTCCAGCGACGGGTTGGCGCTCGATGTGTAGTGCACGCTGTGGCCGTTGCCCACGATGTTGGTGACGCTGGATCCGGAGATGCCGGCCGAGTCGCTCAGCGCCGTCAGGTAGGAGGTCCCGGTCACTGTCCACCGGCTCGACCCGTCAAGGCTGAGCGACACGCTCTTGGCCGATTCCGCCGCATTGATGTCACCGTTGAGCGTCGAGCTTTCGCTGAGGTCCAGCGCGACCGTGCTGATGCCGTCGACGTCCACCGAACCGGAGAGCGTCTGATCGACGGCGTTGAGGGTTGCCTGGCCGCCGTTGGAGCCACTCGCCCCCCATTGACCGGCCGCGGCGTCGAGCAGCACCCCCGATGACCCCTCCAGGGTCACGCAGGAGAGGTTGATAGTGGCCGTGGTGTTGGTGACATAGAAGATTGGACCGGAGAGGGCGGTCAGCGACCCACCCGTGTCGCTGAAGACGCCCGCCTGCCCCTGAGCGTCCCCGGACATGCTCTGGTAGATCATCACACCGCGATTGACCGTCCCCGTCATATGGCCGTCCGTGATGGTGATCGAGTTGGATCCCTCGATCACCGCCGCCTCGGCGCCGGTGGCGTCAAACGTCGCGTCGCGTGCGCTGATGGTGCCGGTGGAGTAGATGCCCGGCGAACTCGTCCCGGCCGTGCGATAGATGCCACCCACCACTGTGATCGTCCCGCCGCCACGGTCTGTGGCGACGGCGGCACCGTTCGCGCCGGCGGTCGTGACCGTGAGGTCGGTCGCCGTCAGGGAGCCCCCGCCGGAGGCCATGACCCCGTGGGCGTACTGCCCGCTGGCAGAGATCACCACACCGGTCAGGGCCACCGATGAGCCGGATCCGTACGAGAAGACACCGTTGGCCCCGTCCCCCGTGGTAGTGACGGTGCCTTCGCTCTCGGTGACCGTCGAACCATTGAGCGCGATCACCCCGGCGTCCAGGCCGTAGAAGCTGCTGTCATCGGACGAGGAGGAGGAGCCGGTGGTGGTGACCACCACGTCGCTGAGGGTCAGATGCCCGTCCTCGTTCACCAGGACGCCCGACTCGTCGGCTGACGACGCGCTGATGGTCTCAGCCGATCTGGATGCGGACCCGCCGCTCTGGGAGTCGGCGCCGGTCCCCACGACCGCGCTCCCTGAGCTGGAACTGCCGAGGCCGGAGACTGCGGAGGAGGACGCGGAGGCGGACGACGACCCCTCAGACGAAGGTGAGACGCACGCCGCCGCGGCGGTGGGGACCGCGGAGGTCGTGGCCGATGGGGCCGTCGAGGCCGCTGTCGACGAACTGCCCGTCGGCGTGGCCGAGGTGGCCAACCCACACGCCGAGGCGCTGAGTGAAGCGACGACGACCACGGAGGAGAGTGCCCACCCGGGAGCGAATCTCATGCCCCCAAGGATCCGACCCTAAGCTGGGAGCACCCTGGGGAATCGCTCAGAGTTGACCGTGGCGCGAGCAGACCTGTCGATCACACGTCCAGCGGGCCACCATCCTGCGCTGGCGCCCGTAGTCCCAAGTGCCATCTGCGAGCACTGGGCCACGCGAGACTGCCGTTACCGCTAATGAAGCGAACCTCCCACGTCCATCGCATGCAGCGCCTGTGACCGACCCGGGATCCCGGGGTCACGGCTTCGGCTTCGGCACGATCTATCGGGAGGGCACGTCACCGGTACATGGACCCTGTGAACCTCGGAGTCTCGGTGCCATGCTGCACGGCAGCGCGCGGCCCCGGGGTCGCCGACACCGAGGTGGAGCCATGGTCCGACGGATCGGGTTCGGGGGGGTGGTGGTGATGTTGGGACTGACTGCCTGCGGCGCCGTCTCGCAGGGGTGGTCAGGACCGGTGACCGAGGTGAGATGCGGCTACATGGGAACGGCGGCGAATGTGTACATGGTGATGCACTTTGCTGCGGGGGATACCGCCAGCTCGCCCCCTGCGACGCCCGCTGGCCTCGCGAGCGAGCCGGGGTACCAAGCGATCATGAGGCAGCCGAACCCCTCGTCGGCAGCGCGCGTGGCGGAGAGCTACGGCTGGAGCTGCACCATCTCGACACCCTAGAACTTCGAACCGCCGGCAGTGGCGGCGGGCGAGCAGGGCGAGTAGGCTCTGGCCTGGGGACGGCAGTGCAGATTGACAGCTTCTCCTTCGGCTCCGTCCGAGTCGACGGTCACACCTACCACCACGACGTGGTCATCGACCGAGGCCGGGTCCGGGAGCGTCGAAAGGGCGCGTCGAAGCGCCATCGCGAGAGCTACGGCCACACGCCGCTATCAGCAGAGGAGGAGATCCCCTGGAACTGCCGGAGGTTGGTGATCGGGACCGGGGCCGCCGGGGCGCTGCCGGTGATGGAGGCGGTGCGGGCTGAGGCCCATCGCCGCCATGTGGAGCTGGTGATGCTGCCGACGGAGCGGGCCATCGACCTTCTCGCCGGCGACGCCAAGGACACCAACGCCATCCTCCACGTCACCTGCTGATGCTGCCCTCCGGGCCGACCCCACGTCAGCAGGGTCGCTGTGATCAGCCACGGCAGGCCACAGGATGATTGCCTGGTTCAGCATCGCTCCGGACGATGGGTCCGGCTCCTACCACGCGCGCACCTGTCCGCGGCACTTGGAGTGATCAAGCAGAGCGGCCTGCCCTTTCCGGCTCGGTGCCAGGTGGAGCGACTCACCTGGGGCTCCCGCCCCACGGACCTGACCAGGGCCGCTCTCGGCCCCCATGGTGTCAGCCAAGCGCGAAGGCTCCATAGCCGACCACGCGGGTCAGGTCACCCGAGGCGTCACCGGAGGTGCGCATGTCAAGCAGCCGCACCGCCAGGCTGTGGCGCCGCGCCGCTTCGAGGAGGCCGCGCAGGGCGTAGACACCGCAGGCCCGGTCACCGGCGACGCCGCTGGGATCACAGGCGCAGATGGCGGTCGCAGTCTCACGGTCGAGCCGCTGGGCGGTGACCTGGTCGTGGTAGTGGGAGAGGTCGGTGCTCACGACGGCGACGCTCTCGGGCCCCGTCCACACCGTCTCGAGCAGCTTCGCCACTCGAACTGCCGCCACCTCTCCGACCAGGAGGGGGAGCACCTGGACCTGACCGAGCAGCGTGCGGATGAAAGGCAGCTGGACCTCGAGGCTGTGTTCGCCCTCGTGGGCCAGGTCGTCGAGGGTGACGAGATCGGCGTCAAGCAGCGCGTCTCGACCGGCGGTGTCGATGCGGAGGGGCCCGAGCGGGGTCTCCCAGAGGTCGGCAGAGCTGGCCGCGATCGTTCGCAGCGGCACCTGGTGCGCCGGCCCGAGCAGCACGACGCGCTCGATCCGGCCGCGGCCTGGGCGCAGGGCCCGGTAGGCGGAGGCGGCCACCGGACCGGAGTACCGGTAGGCCGCGTGGGGCACGATGATGGCCTTCGGGTACTGGAGGGGCCGCGCTCGTGGCTTCGGCGGAGGTACCGGGGCCGCTGCGGCGAGGAGTCCACGAACGGTGGCTCGCAGCTCCACCGCATCGGCCGGATAGAACTGCCCGGCGACGGCGGCCTGCCGTACCCGGGGAGGCGCCGGGCCCTCGCTCACCGGCCGGCCACCGCGGCCATCCGCACAGGCATCCGCCGGCCTCCCCAGTCCCCCGGCGGTCCCTCAAAGACGCCCGGGCAGCGGACGCCGCACCAGAGGCAGCGCCCATCCTCGCTGAGACGGTAGTTGCGCAGCTCGTACCCATCGCGGACCACGACCGCCCGTCCGCACCCGGCGCAGAGCGTTGTCCCCCCAGCTGGGTCGTGAACGTTCCCGGTGTAGGCGTAGCGGATGCCGTTGTCCAGGGCGATCCGGCGGGCCCGCGTGAGCGTCGCCGGTGGCGTCGGCGGCACATCCAGCATCCGGAAGTCGGCATGGAAGGCGGTGAAATGCAGCGGGACGTCGGGGCCGAGATTCTCGATCACCCAGCCGGTCATCCGGTCCAGCTCCGCGTCCGAGTCGTTCAACTCGGGGATGAGCAGGGTGGTGATCTCCAGCCACACGCTGGTCTCATGACGCAGGTACCGGAGGGTGTCGAGCACCGCTCCCAGCTGGCCGCCGCAGACGCTGCGGTAGAAGGGCTCGGTGAAGCCCTTGAGGTCCACGTTGGCCGCGTCCATGTGGGCGAACATCTCCCGCCGTGGCTCGGGGCAGACATAGCCGGCGGTGACCGCGACCGCCGCGAGCCCTGCAGCGTGGGCTGCGTCGGCACAGTCGACGGCGTACTCCATGAAGGGGACGGGGTCGTTGTAGGTGAAGGCGACGCTGCGGCAACCCAGTCGTCGCGCCGTCTCAGCGATCGACTCGGGCGAGGCCGCGTCGGCGAGGGTATCGACCGCGCGGGACTTGCTGATTTCCCAGTTCTGGCAGAACCGGCAGGTGAGGTTGCAGCCCGCCGTCCCGAAGGAGAGGACTGGGCTTCCGGGCAGGAAGTGGTTGAGCGGCTTCTTCTCGATCGGGTCGATGCAGAAGCCGCTCGACCGGCCGTAGGTGGTGAGCACGATCCCATCGTCGCCGCGCGCCCGGATGAAGCAGAGACCGCGCTGCCCCTCACGCAGCCGGCAGGCCCGCGGGCAGATGTCGCACTGGACCCGCCCGTCGGCGAGCCGGTGCCAGTGGCGGGTAGGCACCGCGCTCTCCATGCTCCCATCATGCGCTGGCTCGGCTTCGACCGTGGCGAGCCCTTTGTCGCCTGCAACGCCTTGGCGGTCCAGGCTGATCTAGCTATTTGCGACGGCTGCGTCGATCTGATCTACTCGCTTGCGGGCGGATGAGGCCGTGAGACCCCGAGCGATTCCGCCGCGGCGGCCGGGGCTCAGCCTTCCTCGAGCAATTTGAGCCCAGCCTTGAGCTCGGCGGGTGGCGACAGGCGGTCGTCTCCGGATCGCACGGGCGGCCATGCCGGAGGTGCACCGCACGTTAGGGGTTCCGGAAGAGGTCGCCTCGACGCGGGTACCGCAGCGGGGCCGGCGAGTCCGATGGAAACTGGGGCACATAGCCGTGGCTCGAGCGCACCGCATCAGGCAGGGCTCCGGCCGCGAGTCCACCCAGGCTGCGCGGCTGCGGGGCGGGAGAGACCGTGGGAAGCTCGCTGAAGCTCGGTGCCCCCTCCAACCGGGACAGCCAATCCGCGCTCATCGGAGCCACCTCTACCGGCCTTGCCGCCGTCTGTTTTCACCATACGCCACCCTGAGTTCGTGTCAAGCGCAGCATCCAGACACCCGAGCCCGCTTCGTGCGCCTGACCCGCTGTGACGGACAGCTTCGCCGGGGCGAGCCTCCTGATCAAGTGCCATTCCTGACCACTGGGCCAGCCCCGTGTGGTGTCACTGTCACCTGGGTGAGGCGGCCGCCCAACCCGGACGGGACCCAGAACCGGGCGGAACATCCGTCTCGACGGGTGCGTTAACGTTTCCGTGGGTTCCAGTCCGCCGCGCCCGTCAGCGGGCAGTCACCGGGCAGGCCGGCGCAACGTGCTCGAAGATGCGTCGGTGCGGTCCCCCCTCAGCCTCCGTCGGTTCGGTTGGGCGGCTGCCCTCGTCGTGGTGCTCGCGGCGGCCTCGGCTGGAGGCATCGTTCTGATCAGCCGCCCATCCGCTCAGGTCGACGGCCACTGGCGCCTCGAGACCACCGCTGACCTCTGGCCGGCGGAGGCGGTGAGTTGCGTGAGTTTCACGGATTGCTGGGCCGTCGGCTACGAGCGGGTATCGCATCTGTCCAACGGAGCCTGGGCCAACGTGCCCCTGCCTTCGCTCGGCGGAGACCAAGGCGCCGTCCTGTTTGGGGTCGCCTGCCCGACCTCGAACGGATGCTGGGCAGTTGGGCAGGACTTCACGTCCGAACAGCTCCTCGTCGCACACGAGGTGGGAGGCCGGTGGACGCTGACCAAGGGTGCCGGAAGCAACATCGAGCCCGAGCAGTTGAACGCGGTTACCTGCGTGGGGCCCGATGACTGTTGGGCGGTGGGTTTCATCGGCCCCACCGGCGAGAATTCCCTTTTTCAGCCGCTCATCGAACACTACTCCGGAATCGGATGGTCGGTGGTCAACTCCCCCGGTCTTGGATCCGGCGGGGACCTCACCGCCGTGACCTGCTCCGGAGCCTCCGAGTGCTGGGCGGTCGGTACCAACGGGGGCGAGGACGAGCTCGCGGCTTCCTGGATCTCCCCCTTGATCGAGCTCTATGCAGGTGGTCAGTGGACGGTGGCAGCAAGCCCAAGGCTCGGCGGCCCCGGCGGCCTGAGCGGCGTGAGCTGCGCCAGCGCCGAGGAGTGTTGGGCGGTCGGCCACAGTGGTGTCGAACCCACGGACCAGCCCCTCATCGAACAGGGGCTCGGCGGTTCCTGGTCCATCGCGAGCAGCCCCCGCATCGACGCCTCCAATGGGGCGGCGTTGCTGAGCATCGCGTGTCCGGAGCCCGCCAGCTGCTGGGCGGTCGGCGAGCTGCCTCCCGTGAGCAGCTCTCGCGGCGCGGCGACAGGCCCAACCACGAACGAGCCGCCGGAGGCGAGCCTGCCGCCGCTGATCGAAGGCTCCGCTGGCGGCACGTGGACGGTGGTCGAAGGACCAGGCGTCCCCGGTGGCAGCGGAACTCTCAACGCCGTCACGTGCGTGACGCCGGCCCAGTGTTGGGCGGTCGGTGGGACGCTCCCGGGGGTCTTGATCGCCGAGAACACCTCGTAGGCGGTCCTCTTCGAGGGCAAGCCGTCCCGACCCTTCAGATCAGCCGGCTGCGAAGGTCGGATGCCGCCGCGCGCCAAGCTTCCACGTCGTCGGAGTCCCTCCAGAGCCGGCGAAGTTCGAGGCCGTCAGCACGCATCCGATCAGTCGCGGCGGCCCCGCGCCGGGTGAGGGAAACGGAGGCCGGGAGGGGGTGACTGGCGACCCAGCGGTAGACGCTCCGCAGCCGCCTACTTCAACTGATCTCGTATCTCTTTGGCGATCCCCCGCAGGATCCAGGCCCTCTCGGCGCTAGCGTCTGCCTCCCCTGCCCATTCGCGGATCTTGGCTACCGCCGCCGGGAGGTTGCTCCCGATCTCGACGAGAGTGAGGACGAGGTTGAGCGCGCCCTCGACCTCCCTGGCATCGCGGTCATAGAGCTGAACCATCAGCCTCCTCCTCCTGTGGGGGTCAGCGTGGGTCAATCGCCCGGCCGACCGTCCCGCTCTCGCAACGATCCTAACTCGGATGGCCGGCGCGGTCGCGCAGCGACACTCGATCTCCTGACTAGATCCGGCAAGGCCTGCGATCAGCCGGGAGTGGGTCAGAGCTTGGCCAGCCCGGAGACCCGAGTCATTTGTTTGACAGTTGTCTAACTTCTTTGTACGATGATCGTCAAACAATATAGGACCGAGAGCCCCATGAACCACAGCCGCGTGGCCATGCGACCGCCGGACACCGAGGCGGTGCGCCGGGCTGGCGACCAGCGCCCGCCGTACGCAACCGGCGCCCGGGCGGGGCTGGGCCGGGCGGACCGAACGACCGTCCGAGCGATCGCTGCCGGGAGCCTCGGCGCCGCGGCCGAGAGTCCGACCATCCTGCCGGCTCAGGTCCTGGATCTCCGCGATCCGGCGATCCGGACGCCGGCGTCGGCGGCGCCGCCTGGCCCCCAGGAGCCCGCCACCCTCTCTCCCACCTCGGGCACGACGGCTCCGCGGCGCTCCCACCGAATCGCCCGTGCCCTTCCCATCCTGGTGGCCGTTGCGGCGATCGGGTCGCTGCTGGTCGCGGTGAACCCACGGGCGGTGACCGGCAGCCTGGGTCACTTCGACCTCCGCGCGACGGTCCCGCTCCTCCTGGTCGCGGCCACCTTCTACCTCCTGCAGGGCTGGCGCTGGCACCTGCTCCTGCGTGCCGTGGGAGTCCGCGAGCGAGCCGGGCGGAGCCAGCTGATCAACCTCGCCGGACAGTCGGTCACCGCGGTCCTGCCGCTCGGCGACCTCACCCGCGCGCTGCTCGCCAGCGAGACGTCGGGGGTCCCCTTCGGCGCCGTCGCCGCGACCGTCACGGTGCAGGAGCTGACCTTCAGCCTCCTCCTCGTCGTCGCCGCCGCCCCCGGGCTGATCTGGCTGCCCGGCGGCGTCGCCTGGATGGTCGCCGTCGTCGCCGGGGTGGGCGGTGTCGTCGCGATCCTCACCGTGCCGCCGGTCTTCGACGTGGTGCGCCGGGGTGTCGCCCTGACCCCCGGCCTGCGCCGCTTCCGCGACCAGGTCGACAGCCTTCGGCAGGGGGTCGTCCACCTCCTGCGCCGCCCCGAGGTGCTCGCGGGTAGCGTGCTCGATCTCGGTCGGGCGCTCGCCGCCACCGCCGGGATGCTGCTCATCCTGCGCGGGCTCGGAGTTGACGCCCTCGGCTGGTGGCAGGTCGCACTGGTCGTCGCCGTCGCCTACGTGGGCGGGGCGATCAGCCTCCTTCCCGGCGGCGTGGGCGCCAACGAGGCCACGGTGGTCGGGATCCTCGTCCTGCTCGGGGTCGATCCCGCCCACGCCGCGGCGGCTGCGCTGCTGCAGCGGCTGTGGCTGACCGGCTTCGCGACGGCGGGCGGCCTCGCCGCCTTCGCCATACTCCGTCGCCTCCACCTGACGAGCCGCGGCGCGCTGCATCTGACGGGCGCCGTGCCCGGAGGAGCGTCGTCAGGCCAACCCGTTCATGCGCAGAGGCAGGCAGCGTGATCACCCGAGAAACCACGACCGGCGCGGGCACGACATCGGCACCCGAGCCACCTCAGCCCATGCCGCCGTCCGGGAAGGCGGAGCCGGAGCTGGTGATCGATTGGTGGGCCGACCTCACCTGCCCCTGGTGCTACCTGGGCAAGAGCCGGCTCGACCGCGCCGTCGCCGCGCTCCCCGAGCGCGGCGTCGCCGTGGTCGTTCGTTCGTTCGAGCTGGACCCGGGCATGTCGAAAGCGCCGACCTCGGTCACCGAGATGCTGACCAGGAAGTTTGGCGGCACCCCGGCGACGGTGCGCCGCCTCGAGGAGCGCGTCGCCGCTCTGGCAGAGGCCGACGGCCTGGCTTACAGCCTCGACCGTCCCGTGGCCAACAGCTTCGACGTCCACCGTGTCCTGCATCTGGCCCGATCTCACGGTGTCGGCACGCCCTTCTTCTCGAGATTGCAGCACGGCTACTTCGCCGGCCGACTCGACCCCTTCGAGCCCGGAGCTCTCATCGAGGTGGCGTCGGGGCTGGGGGTTCCGCCCGGCGAGGTCCGCACCGTCCTTGCCGGTGACGACTACGCTGCGCCGGTGCGGGAGGAGATCGCCGAGGGCATCGGCCTCGGGATCACCGGGGTCCCATTCGCCGTGCTGGGCAACAGGTATGGGGTGCCCGGTGCCCAGAGTGTCGAGGCCTACTCGATGGCGATCGCCCGCGCGCTGGCGGCCGGAGGGTGACCGGCCGCGTTCCGCAGGGCTGAGCCCGCGTCCACCGGCCTCAGTACCGGGTGCCCTCGGGTGCCGGCAGGGCGTCCAGGTCGGCCAGGTCGTCCGCCCCCAGCTCGACCCCCGCCGCTGCGGCGTTGTCCGCAAGGTACCTCGGCGTCTTGGTCCCGGGGATGGGCACGACATGCTCGCCCTGGGCCAGCACCCAGGCCAACGCCACCTGGGCCGGCGTCGCCCCGACCCGCTCGGCGACCTCGCGCACCCTGCTGACGATGGCCAGGTTGGCCCGCAGGGCGTCCCGCTGGAAGCGGGGCAGAGCCCGCCGGAAGTCATCCTGGGGCAGGTCGTCGAACGACGAGAACCGCCCGGCGAGGAAGCCCCGGCCCAGCGGGGAGAACGGGAGCAGGGCGATGCCCTGCTCCTTGCAGTAGGGGAGCACCTCGGGCAACGCGTCGCGGGTCCACAGGGACAGCTCGGACTGCACCGAGGTCACGGGATGCACCGCCTGGGCCCGCCTGATCTCCTCCACCGACACCTCGGAAAGGCCGATGTGCCGCGCCTTGCCGGCGGCCACGGTCTCCGCCATCGCCCCCCAGGTCTCCTCGAGCGGCACCTCCGGGTCCACCCGGTGGAGCTGGTAGAGGTCCACGTGATCGGTGCCGAGCCGGCGCAGGCTGGCGTCGATCGACTCCCGCACGTGCTCGGGGCGGCCGTTGCGGCCGGAACCCGGGGAGGGCGTGCCGGATCCGCCGCTCGGCGTGGGCCCGCCCATCACCAGGCCAACCTTGGTCGCCAGCACCGCGCGCTCGCGGTGGCCTCCGGACAGGGCCCGCCCGACCAGCGCCTCGTTGGTGTACGGCCCGTACGCGTCGGCGGTGTCGATCAGGGTCATGCCCAGGTCGAGCGCCTGGTGGATGACCGAGATCGAGGTCGCGTCATCGCGGGGGGTCACCATGTCGTACGAGGCCGTCATCCCCATGCATCCCAGGCCGATGACGCCGACCTCGGGGCCGTCGCTGCCAAGTCTCGTGGTTCTCACTGTCGCTTGCTCCTGGTGGCCATCAAGCTTCTGGTCGATCTCGTCTTCCGCCGCACGCGTGCCGGGGCGCTGAGGCGCCCTGCGCTCGCGATGCCGTCAGCTCACCTCTCAGCCTCCGGCACCGCCGGCCGCGCGTGGGACCAGCTTGAGCGTCGCGGCGCGCGCCTGGGGGCTGACGATGCTGTCGACGATGCTCCGCGCATACCTGCGGTACTTGGTTCGGTAGTCGGTGTCGAGCGCATCGTCCATCTCGTGGCCGGTGTCGGCGAAGCTGACGTTCCTGCCGACGCCGCCCGCGCGAATGCGACCCTCGTGCCGCTCCTGGGTGCCGCGGAACCAGGCGGCGGTCCGCCCGTGCACGGACCGGACGTAGAGGTCGTCACCGTGACGGACGACCCATATCGTCACCGGCTTGCGGAGCGTGCCGTCATCACGGAACGACTCGATCAGAAGCTCGTCGGCGGCGCCGATCCTGCTCAGCTCGTCGCCTGTCCACGCGGTCATCGCAGCTCCTCCAAAGCACCCACCCGGACCAGGAAGTTGACCGCCCGGCGCCCGTCCATGGCGGCGTCGGCAGCGGCGACGTGGACGAGTCCGGACCCGACCGGGTGGAGCGATCGCGGGCCACCGAAGATGGCGGCGCTCACCGCCACGCGCCCTCCTCGGGAAGGGGCGCCGACCCGCCGTACTCGTCGTCGGTGACATGGGCGCCCCAGGTGGCGCTGTTGCCGGCGTCATCGACCACGACCATGGAGAGGTGGGTCATGAAGCGGGTGGGCGAGGCGCCGTGCCAGTGGTCCTCGCCGGGCTCGAAGAAAACGCGATCCCCGGGGCGGACGGCCTCGACCGCGCCACCCCGGCGCCGGACGCGCCCGCATCCCTCGGTGACGTAGATGGTCTGCCCGAGCGGGTGTGTGTGCCAGGCGGTGCGCGCACCCGGGGTGAAGTGGACGCTGCTTGCGTTGAGGCGCGAGCCGTCGGTCGGCGCGGCCAGGGCGTCGATGTAGACGCTCCCCGTGAACCATTGGCTCGGGCCTGTCCCCGTCTGCTGGCTGTTCCTGGTGATCTTCATCCGCCTTCTCCTCATGCCGCCAGGCTTCGCGCCACCCACTCGGTGCGTGGCAACGGTCCGGCCCTGCGCATAGGGTCGCTCACCATCATGAGCACCATGGTGCGGCCTCTGGTATCCTGTTACAAGATGCCTGTTTATCCTGGTAGTTCCACCACCACTCGAGCCGAGCTCAGCGACTTCCTCAAGAGCCGACGAGCCCGGATCGCCCCGGCGACCGTCGGCCGGCAGAATGGTCAGCGCCGCCGCACGCCCGGCCTGCGGCGCGAGGAGGTGGCCGACCTGGCGGGAGTCGGCCTCACCTGGTACACCTGGCTCGAGCAGGGCCGGGACATCCGGGTCTCGCCTCAGGTTCTGGCCGCGGTCTCCCGCGCTCTCCGGCTCGAGCCGGCGGAGCGCACCCACCTCTTCCATCTTGCCGGTCAGGCCCCACCGGCCCCGGAGCCGGTCGCGGATGCGCTGTCCCCGCGGCTGCGCCGCATCCTCGACGGCTGGGACCCCTTCCCGGCCCACGTGGCCGGACGGCGGCGGGACGTCCTGGCCTGGAACCGGGCGAGCGACGCCGTGTACGGCTGGTCGAGGCTCCCCGAGGGCAAGCGCAACACGCTGTGGTGGGCGTTCATGGTCCCGGCGACGCGGCGGGTCCTGGTCGATTGGGATCACGAGGTGGCCCTGGCGGTGGCCGGCTTCCGCGCCGACGCCGGCCGCGACCTGGTCGAGCCCGACTATCAGGAGCTGATCGCCGAGCTGCTGGAGGGCAGCCCCGAATTCGCCGCCATCTGGGCCCGGCAGGACGTGAGGGGCCGCCAGGAGGGGCGGAAGCGCCTCCAGCATCCCGAGCTCGGCCGCCTCGACCTGGAGTTCACGATCCTGCACGTCGCCGAGCAACCCTCTCTGCGTCTCTACCTCTACACGCCGGCGGATGACGGCCCGACCGACGCCAGGCTGCGCGGGGCCTTCGCACCCCGAGTGGCCGCGTCCTCGACGGCTGAGGCGGATCCTGATGACGAGCATGAGGCTCCGAGGTAGTTGACCGCTGACGCGTGGCGCGGCGTGCCGGGATCCCGCAGCCGCTTCCTGCCCGCGCTGCCGATGCTGGCCATGGTCAGCTATGCGGTGGCGCTGCTCGTGCCCTGGCACCACCGCTGGGACCCGGCGCTGGGCGCCTACCGCATCGTCGACGGCATCGACGGGGCGAGCTGGTTGCTCGGCGTCATCGTCCTCTGCGCCCTGCTGGCCTGGCTGCTGGGTCGTGAGCAGGCCGGTTTCTTCACCAAGATGGCGGCGGGGGCAACCACCTTCCTGGCTCTCACCGGCATGGTGGTCGACTACCTCAACTGGCAGGCCGTGGCGGGTGCGGCCAACAGCCCCGACTACGTCGGACCCGGGTTCTATGTGGCCCTGGCGGGCACAGGTGTGCTCCTGCTCAGCACCGTGCTGAGCTGGCGCTGGATCGAATCCTGGTAGCTGACCGCCACGGCGCGCTCCCCCTGGTCGGCCGAGGGCCGTGATCCCCGCGCTGTCAAGGAAACCGCCAGCCGGCAGGCCCGCCCGCGCCGGCGGCACGCGTGGTACTCGCCACCCACCGGCCGCCACGGGCCGACGCCGGTGGCGAGGGGATCGCGGGCGCCGGCCCCTCTCCCGGCAGCCGGCCGCCCGGGGGAGTGCGACCGGAGGGTCACCGCGGCTTGCACGCCGGCGGCGCTGCGCGCATCCGGCGCGACATGGCACGATCTCGGAGGTGACCAGCACAGCCGCTGCGGAGCAGCGCCTCCGCGACCTGGCGCGCCTGCGCCGCGTCCGCGACCGGATCGACCGGGAGTACGCCCAGCCGCTCGACGTCGAGGCGCTCGCCCGTGGTGCCCACATGTCGGCCGGGCACCTCAGCCGGGAGTTCAAGCTCGCCTACGGCGAGTCGCCCTACGGCTACCTGATGACGCGGCGCATCGAGCGCGCGATGGCCCTGCTGCGACGTGGCGACCTGATGGTCACCGACGTCTGCTTCGCCGTCGGCTGCTCGTCGCTGGGCACCTTCAGCACCCGCTTCACCGAGCTGGTAGGTATCCCGCCCAGCACCTACCGCCGCCACCAGGCGGACGCGGCGGCGGGTCTGCCCGCGCGCGTGGCCAAGCAGGTGACCAGACCGATCAGGAATCGAGAAGCGCCGGTCGCCAGCCGCAGCTAGCATGGCCGCCATGGACATCACCATTCACGCGACCTTCCTCCCCCACGAGGACCCGGAGGTATCCCTGGCCTTCTATCGCGACACTCTCGGCTTCGAGGTCCGCAACGACGTCGGGTACGGGGGGATGCGCTGGATCACGGTCGGCCCCGCCAACCAGCCGGGCACGTCCATCGTCCTGCATCCGCCCGGCGCCGGCCCCGGCCCGGTCACCGACGACGAGCGCCGCACCATCGTCGAGATGATGGCCAAGGGCAGCTACGCCTGCCTCATCCTGGCCACCGCCGACCTGGACGGCGCCTTCGAGCGGCTGCAGGCCGGCGGCGCCGAGGTCGTCCAGGAGCCGACCGAGCAGCCGTACGGGGTGCGCGACTGCGCCTTCCGCGATCCGGCGGGCAACCTGATCCGCATCAACGAGCTGCGCTGAGCCTCCCGGCGATCGCGGCCATGGCCGGGGCCCGGCGCCGACGGGCGGCCTGGCACCCGCCGCTGGCCGGTCCAGCCATCGCATCGCCGGCCCGGGTCGCGTCCTCCTCGACGATCTGACGCCCCGCGAACTCGAACGGACAGGGGGCGCCGGGCGCGGATATGCTGAGTGCGATGCGGGCGCGGCTCGGGGTGGAGCCGCGGGGCACCGACCGGACGGGGGTGGCCCTGGAGTGATCGTCGGACTCTTGGCAGTTCTCGGCATTGCGCTCGCGCTCGCCCTGCTGAGCTGGGGATACACAGGAGGCGCCGGGCGACGGGCGGCGGTGCTGGCCGTGATCGCGGCGGCGGGGTTCTTCGCCCTGGGCGCCTTGTTGACCGATGCTCTCTGGGGCGGGGTGGCCCTCGACGTCGCGGGAGCGCTGCTGCTCGTCTACACGGTATGGAGGCGCCAGCGGCGCAGCGTGGCGCGCGGGGCAGCCCCGGCCCTGCGGGTGCTGTCGTCGACGCTCGCCGAGGACACGGACGAGGCGAAGCCCGGCGCTGAGCGGCGCCCGGGTCGGTAACCGATCCCCTCTCCTAACGGGAGGCGGAGCGGAGGGAGCGCTGCCTACCCGACCACGAACGCCTGGGGGGTCCAGGTCTTCCCACCGTCGGTGGTGGTCCAGATCGTCTGGTCGTCGCCCACCCAGCGGCCGGTTGTCGCGTCCTCGAAGCTGAGCCAGAGGCTGACGCCGACGGGCACCGAGTCGAGGTTCACCTGGTCGGTGGCGGCGGTGGACCAATCGACCCCGCCATCCCTGGAAACCGAGAGTGTCATGGTCGCCGGGCCGCTTCCCGACCCCGGCGGGGGGCCAGCGACCAGGGTGCCCGCGCTCGGTGCGGCGATCAGGCCCCGGGACGACTCCGGCACCGAGAGCCGCGAGCCCCAGGAGGTGCCGCTGTCGCTGGACGTGAGGACTGTCGGCGCATCAGGCGCACCGTTCGCATAGCAGAGAGCGGCCATGTACCCGTCGGGCGCCGCCGCAAAGGCGATGGCGCTGTCGCCAAGGGTCGTGGTGCTGATGCAGGGGTCGGTGAGCCGCTGCCAGGTCTGGCCACCGTCCAGGGAGCGGAGGAGGGTGGTGAACGGCTCGCCACCCACCGGGTTGCCGTAGATGGGGAGGTAGATGGTCCGGCTGCCCTCGAGGATGAGGCTGGCCGTGTCCAGGGCGCCGGCGGGAATCTGGAGTGAACCGGGGATCTGCAGCAGCGTCTGCCAGTCGTCGGAGCCGGCGGGGGCCTCCTCCACGGTGCGATTGCACGGTCCGGGACAGCCGCCGTGGTCGTACACGACACGGAAGACGTCCCCGCCCGATGCCTCGAGGGTCTCGACCGGCAGGCTGGTCATCTCCTGCCAGCTCTCACCGCCGTCCACGGTCATGTACAGGCCGGGTCCGAACAGATAGCCGATCCTCGAGGTGGCGAAGCGGATCTGGCTGACGCAGGAGAGGTCCTGCTCGCAGTCGCCCTGTGCCGCCGCGATGGTGATCCCGCTCGCGCCCTGCGTTCTCGCGATCGGATCGAGCGACACCGGCGGGCTGGGAAGAGGCTGCCAGGTGGCGCCCCCGTCAGTGGTCGCCGCCACCGCGGCGCACAGCTGGCCCGCGCAGGGCACCGCGGCCAGGGCCCACCCCATGGAGTCGCTCACCCAGGTCAGGTCGACCACGTACGGCCCCGCCGACGCCGGGAAGGGAGTAGGGGGCACGTAGTCCTTGCCCGGGGGGAGGGAGGAACTGGAGGTGGCCGTGGGGGACGTCACCGAAGCGGTGGAGGCTGCTCCCACCGGCGTTGGGGACCTCGACGGCGGGGTGACGGTTCCGCAGGCGGCCGACAGCAGCGCGAGCGTCGCCAGCCATTGGAGCCTCACCGCCGCTCCTCCCTGTCCGGGGCGAATCAAGCAGCCCCCATCACTCCCTACGCCGGCGGCGGCACCCACGTGACATCGGGCATCGCTTCGCTCCGACCTCCCGGTGCGCCGTCGACACGGAAGCTCAGCCGGCTGCGGACCCGGGCCAGCCCGGCCAGCACCGGCACGCCGAGCACGATGACGGCGAGGGCGTCCCCGGCGGCGCGAAACGTGTCCCACACCGCCGACGTGGCCAGGTAGAAGCGGCCGAACCGCTGCAGCAGTGCCGCGGTCCCCGCCCCGGGCAGGAATCCGAACGACGGGCTCCCCCGGTAGAAGGTGGTCCAATCCCAGACGTCGAGCAGCGCCCCGTAGGCGTAGCCGGCGATCACGGCGACCACGGCCAGGGTGGCGATGTCGCGCACCCCCGGAGTGGATCTCCGGTTGAGTCCGGCGATGCCCGCCACCGCCCCGGTCCAGCCGCAGCCGAACATCTCGTAGGGGAGCCACGGTCCGATGCCCCCGGTGGCGACCGCCGACGCGAGCAGTGACGTGGCCCCGCAGATGAAGCCGAACGACGGCCCGTACACGTAGCCGGCGGTGAGGATGAGGAAGAAGATGGGGCTGAACCCGCCGACACCGGTGACCAGCACCAGCCGCAGCGCCGCGTCGATGCCGGCGATGGCGGCCAGCAGGGCGAAGCGGCGGGCGTCCAGGCGGCGGGTCGCGACCTCCACCGCGGCCAGCGCGGCGAGCGTCCCCAGCGCCAGCGAGAGCGCGACCACCGGCTCCGGTGCACCGGAGAGGGCAAACGGCCAGAGGAAGAGCGCGACCCCCAGGATCGACACCGCCACCAGCATCATCGCGACGCCACCACCATCGACCGCTGCTCGCAGGCGACGCCGTCGCGCAGCTCGACCACCCGGGAGGCGACCATGGCCACCAGCTGCTGGTCGTGGGTCGCCACCACCGCGCAGCCCCCACCCTGCGCGACGCGAGCCAGCGCGACGACGAGCGACTCGCGCGCGGCGCCATCCATGCCGCGGGTCGGCTCGTCGAGGAGCACCAGCGAGGGGGCTCCGGCCAGCACCGCGGCGAGCGCGGCACGCTGCCGCTGGCCGGTGCTGAGGTCGCGGGGGTCCCGGCCGGCGACGTCGCCCAGGCCGAGCTGGTCCATCAGCAGGCCGGCCCCGGCCCCCGAGCCGGTGCGGCGCAGCGTCCACTCGACCTCGGAGCGGACCGTGGCCCGGTGGAGCAGCGCCGACGGGTTCTGGGGCAGGTAGGCGATCCGGCCGGGGCGCCGCTCCACCCGGCCGGAGAGCGGTGGCAGCAGCCCGGCGATGGTGCGCAGGAGGGTGGTCTTGCCGCTGCCGTTGTCCCCCGTGAGCGCCACCACCTCGCCGGTGCCGCCGGCCAGCTCCAGGTCGTGGAGCACGGGCACCCGGCCATGACCGGCGCTGACCCGGTGCAGCCGCCAGCTCAGCCCCGACGCCGGCGGCGCCGCGCGGGGGGGCGCGGAGGCGAGCGTTGCGGCGGCTCGCGGCTGGGCGGACTCGGCCGCGCGCCCACCGGCCATGAGCAGCCAGCGATCGGCGCGGGCGGCGACGAGGTGGTGGCGGTGCTCGGCAACCAGCGCCGTGCTTCCGGCGCGCACGGCGGCGTCGAGAGCCGTCAGCAGGGCCCGGGAACCCGCGGGGTCGAGCTGGGAGAAGGGTTCGTCGAGGACCAGCAGGCGGGGGCGCATCGCCAGGACCCCGGCCAGGGCCAGGCGCTGCCGCTCACCGCCGGAGAGGGTGGCGACCGCGCGGCTCCGCAGGTGGCCGATGCCGCAGATGTCCAGCGCGCCCGCCACCCTGCGCAGCATCTCGGAGCGAGCGATCCCGAGGTTCTCGATCCCGAAGGCGACGTCGCGCTCCACGCTGGGGTACACCGCCTGGAGCTCGGGGTCCTGGAAGACGAATCCGACGTGGCGGGCCAGCTCCCTGGTCGGGGTGCGCACGACGTCGTGGCCGAGAACGCGGGCGCCACCGCCGATCACCCCGCCGTGGAAGTGGGGGATGAGCCCGTTGCAGACCCGCAGCAGGGTCGACTTGCCGCTGCCGGAAGCGCCACTCAGCAGCACCAGACCGGAGTCGATCTCGAGGTCCACCCCGTCCAGAGCCCGTGCGGACATCTCCGGATACGTGTAGTGGAGCCCGGCGAAGGCGATGGTTTCCACCTACGGCCGCATCCGCAGCGAGGGCAGGACCAGCAGGGCGCAGCAGAGCACGGCCGGGACGCTCACCGCTGGCGCGGTCAGCCCCGGAAAGGGGAACCAGCCGGGCGCGGCACCGGAGAGGGTGAGCCCCAGGAACGCGGCGGCGGCGAGCAGCGCTGTCGCCGACACCAGGGTGTCGAAGCCGGTCCAGGCCTCGACCCCGAAGTGGGTGCGCACGGCCGCTCCGTAGGCGCGGGACTCCATCGCCTCAGCGAGGGTCAGCGAGCCCTCGATGGCGGTGAGCACCACCGGCACCGCCACCGCCGGCCAGTCGACGACCCGCCGGGCCCGCCAGCCCCGCATCCGCTGGGCGTCCCGGATCTCGGCCGCACTGCGGACCGTCCCCGGGATCAGGTTGAGGGCGGCGCCGATCGCGGCCCCGGTGCGCGCCAGCGCCGGGGGCAGGGCGTCGACCAGCTCGTCCGGCTGGCTCACCAGGGTCAGGGGGGCCACGGCCAGCATCGCCGCGGCGATGCCGAGCCCGGTGGAGAGGCCGAAGACGAGCGCCTCCAGGGTCAGCGGCCCGCCGATCGCGGGGATGGCGCCGGGCAGGCGGAGCAGCACGTGCGCGCCGGTGTGACTGAGCAGGAGCGTCACCAGGGTGGCGACGAGGGCGGCGATCCCGATCCCGGCGAGCAGCAGCCGCGGGCCCGATCCGCGGCGTCCCCTGGCCAGCAGCAGGTTGAGCGCGCAGAGCAGCACGACCGCCCGGTAGATCGGGTTGCTGGTGGAGAGGGCGATGACCAGACCCGAGGCCGACCACGCCGCCAGCGCGCGGGTGCTCATGTCCGCCTGCGCCGGAGCACGAGCTGGACCACCAGGAGCCCGGCCAGCACCCCGATGACGGCGGCCAGGACGAGCAGCGGAGGCGAGAGCTCGCTGCCGGTGGTGGCGAGCGGGGTGGTGCCGGCGCCCGCGCGCTGCGGATCGTCACCCGCCGCGATGGCGCCGGACGGCGGCCCGGTGGCGCCGGCCTGGGACATGGCCGAGCTGGGCGCCACCGGCGTCGACGCGGGCTCCGTCGCGGACCCCGTGGCCGGCTCTGACCCCGCTCCCCCACCCGACCCGGACCCGCTGCCGGCGCCGGTTGCGTCGCTGGTCGGGGTGGCGAGCGCGGCCGCGCAGATCCCCGCGGGCGAGGCCGGGGGTGGGTCGGGGCCGTCCTGGGGGTCGTACCGGAACCCCTCCGCATCCCCGCTGGCGAAGGTCAGGGTCGAGATCCCGCTGGCGGCGTCCTCCCAAGCCCCGCCGGCGCGCGCGACGAAGACGGCCCAGTACGGGCCGCTGCTGGGCAGGCAGGAGCTGTACGCCGCCGGCTCGTCGTCGATCTGACAGACGGCCTCACCGAGGGAGCCGTACCCGCCGGTCGCGTACTCGAGGCCGCTCGCCTGCAGCACCTCCTCCCCGCCGATGCTGGAGCCGTCGAAGCCGATGCAGAGACCGATGACCCGCCCGCCGCCGTGCTCGACGACCAGGGTCACGTGGCCGGTGTAGGTCGAGGCTGCGCACGGCGCGGCCGCCGTGGCCAGGTGGACCGCGCCACCCCCCAACCCGAGGACGGCGCCCAGCAGGGGGATGGCGAGGAGGCGGCCCAGCCGCGCGGCGCTCATCGTCGCGCCGCCAGCGCCCACCGGCCGCCGCCGGCCACCAGCGCCAGGCCGAGGACCACGGCCACGTAGATGAGGAGGAGGGGCGGAGATGTCCCGCCGGCACCCGTCCCGGAGGACGTGCCCGCGGTGACGGAGGCAGATGCGGTCGCGGGGGGAGCGGTGAGGGTCACGGGCGTGGGGCTGGGCGAGGTGGACACCGCCTGCACCCGCGCCGCCGCCGAGGGAGAGGCGGCTGAGGGGGAGGCGGCCGCGGAGGAGGGCGCCGGCGGCGCGGTGATCACGCTCGCCGGCGGGCTCGAGGAGGACGGCGAGCTGGGCGTGGGGGTGGCCGACGCCGAGGGCGACGTTCCCAGAGTGGCCCCGGCCGGATACCACGGACGGCTGCCGAAGAGGATCGGGAAGGCCAGCCGCTCGAGCGCGGCCGGGACCTGGCCGGTGGTGAAGGGGTCGGGGCCGGTGTTGCCCGGGTAGGTGTAGCCCCCGTCCTGGGCCTGGGTCGCCTCCAGGTACCCGAGCGGCGTGCTCCCCCCCACCGTC
>Ga0181524_10000789_pt1 | contig 38030 bp, 28 predicted proteins | sample PEATcosm2014_Bin_34_FD_119761 | JGI IMG/M metagenome (GOLD analysis project Ga0181524, IMG submission 119761) | Peatland microbial communities from MTU Mesocosm Facility, Houghton, MI, USA - PEATcosm2014_Bin05_60_metaG | ecosystem: Environmental > Terrestrial > Soil > Wetlands > Peat | place... | reverse complement strand
TCACGGATGAAGAGTTTGCCCATGTCAATCTGAAGCCCGACAGATTTCATGGCGAATGGAACTACACGATTCATCCCAGCTTCGACAATCACTTGTAAATGTTATTCGTTTACAGTGCCTTAGTGCAGTGAAGCTAGTTGATGATCTTGCGGGTGGAAGTCCCGCCAGCGCAAGTTTCCCAGTTGGCGCTGTAGTGATATCCGGCGATGGTGCGGGCGACCAAACCATCGGAAGCCCGGAAGTAAACGTCCTCGTGGGCTGGGTGCGAACCCGGTCTGCTCCGACAAGGAGGGCAAGCAAAGCAGCAGGTCGTAGCGCAAGCGAACCGTAGTTAAGCCTCGAAGACAATCTCCCTCACCAGAATCGGAGTGTGAGGATATCGGGAATGCCGAAACTGTTAACCGGAGTTGAAGGCCAGCGTTTTCGGTGAAGTACTGGGCATAAGCAGCCGAAAAGTTCCCCGTGGTCTCGGAGTACGACATGTTGTGAAAGACCATCAACGAAAGCTCAGTACCAGTCGTGGGTCGCCAAGGCATCTGCAAATGTGCAAAGCGAAGGCATCGCGTACAAGCCGCTCGACGGTGAAGTCGGGATGTGCCCGCGAGTGGGGCGGATGGGGCCGAATAAGTGATGATGGACCGGGACAGAATAATCCGGACCGGAGCGAGGGCCCCTGGGGTAGAGCGGGTAGCCCGCTCGCACGGAGGTGCTTACAGGCGCATCGTCCCTGACACAGAGCAGGGGAAACACGATGGCAGCAGAGAGCACGAAGGACGATGGCAAACCAGTCCGCTGGGAAGGCCGCGTCTGACAATCCGGCCTTGAAGTCGTACTGGGGAAAACCCGCCGTACGGAATTTTAGGGGAGGCAATGGAAACGTCGGCATCATTCGAAGCCCGGTGCGCGCCATTGCCTTACCCGACTGGCGACTTGCCGAGACAAATTCATCGACGAGATCCATAAGTCGTAGACTACAAACAGGTTGGGGCGTCTGCCATGGCGCTTTCCCCAAGTGCGGGCACGCAGCAAGTTCCACTGGTGTCACGAGGGCCGGATTCGTTGCTCGTCTCTTCCTGGAGCGATCCCTTACGTTCCGGCCGGGCCAGGCTCCTGCTTCCGGCAGGACGCACCTGAGCGTGTGCGGCTGACAAAGTAGACTCCCTCGGAAGCTTCCACGGAAAACCGGTCCGAGTCTCCATCGGCTACGTCCAGCACCAGGCCTGCCTGCGCCACCTGTTCGGGCTGGCCCGATCCGAGATAGAAAGGCGTGTCTTCAACATAGCCCAACAGCACGTCTCTCGAACCTATGCGAAACTCGCTTTGCATGAGGCACAGGGGCACGCTGCCATCGCAACACCCTCCCCCCTGATGGAACAACAGCGGTCCATGGCGCTGCTTCAGTTCCCTGAGCAGAGCCGCCGCTCTGGGCGAGACCTCGATTTGAACATCCATTGCGGACCTCCAGTCCGGGAGCCGCGGCCGTGAAAAAGCCGGCGGCGCCGACACACACACGTTTCGCCCCTGGAGCCGGCCTGGACCGGCACAGGCTTCGCAAACCAGCGGCCGGGGAGCCGCTCGAGCGCGGCGGCAGGGCGGAGCGGTCAACACCGCCCCGCACGGCCGGAGACAAGTACGATCTAAAAGAACCCCATCGCCTTGGTGCTGTAGCTGACGAGCAGGTTCTTGGTCTGCTGGTAGTGGTCGAGGATGATTTTGTGCGTCTCGCGGCCGAAGCCGGACTCCTTGTATCCGCCGAATGCGGCGCCGGCCGGATACAAATGGTAGCAGTTCGTCCAGCAGCGGCCAGCCTTGATCTCCCGGCCAACGCGATAGAGGTTGTTCACGTTGCGCGACCACACGGCAGCACCCAGCCCGTAGACGGTGTCGTTGCCGATCTCGATGGCTTCGTCGAGGGTCTTGAACTTGGTGACCGAAACCACCGGGCCGAAGATCTCCTCCTGGAAGACGCGCATTTTGTTGTTGCCCGCGAAGATGGTCGGCTTGAGGAAGAAACCATTCTCGAGATCGCCGCCGAGGTGCTCCCGCTCGCCGCCGGTTAGGCACTCGGCGCCCTCTTCCTTGCCGATGCGCATGAAGTCGAGGACTTTATTCATCTGCTCCTTCGAGACCTGGGGTCCCATCATAGTGGCGGGATCGAGGGAGTTGGCCACCTTGATCTTGTTCACGCGGGCCACGGCGCGTTCCATGAACTGGTCGTAGATCGACTCCTGGACGAGGGCGCGCGAGGGGCAGGTGCAAACTTCTCCCTTGTTGAAGGCAAACAGGGCAAAGCCCTCCAATGCCTTGTCGAGGAAGTCGTCGTCGGCGTCCATGACGTCGGCAAAGAAGATGTTGGGCGACTTGCCGCCCAGCTCCAGGGTCTGGGGAATGATGGGCTCCGACGCATACTGCATGATGAGCCTGCCGGTGGTGGTTTCACCGGTAAAGGCGATCTTGGCAATGCGCTTGTTCGACGCCAGGGCCTTGCCGACTTCGCCGCCCGGCCCGCTGATGACGTTGAGCACGCCGGGGGGCAGCAGGTCGCCCACCAACTGCGCAAAAATCATGATGCTCAGCGGCGTGTTCGAGGCCGGCTTGATGACGACGCAGTTGCCGGCGCCGAGGGCGGGAGCCAGCTTCCAGGCGGCCATCAGCAAGGGGAAGTTCCAGGGAATGATCTGGCCGACGACGCCCAGCGGCTCCTTGAAGTGATAGGCAACGGTGTCGTTGTCCAGCTCGCCGAGCGAGCCTTCTTCCGCGCGGACGCAGGCGGCGAAATAGCGGAAGTGGTCCACCGTAAGAGGGACATCGGCGTTGAGCGACTCGCGAATGGGCTTGCCATTGTCCAGGGTTTCCGCCAGGGCCAGGGTTTCCTGGTTCTGCTCGACGACATCGGCGATTTTGAGCAGGACCGTGGCGCGCGCGGCCGGGGAGGTGTGGGCCCATTCCTCCCTGACGGCGTGCGCGGCGTCGAGGGCCTTTTCCACATCGGCCGCGCCGGAGCGCGCAAATTCGCAGATGGGTTCCGCGTTGATGGGGCTGTGGCTGACAAAGTACCGCCCCGTGGTTGGCGGCGCCCATTTGCCGCCAATGTAGTTGTCGTATCTTGAACGGACGCCCGCTTTGTGCAGGGTCTCAAGGGCGTCATGAATCGATGATTGACCGACTACTGTTGCCATCTTCGTTTTCCTCCTTTTCTCGAAGCCGTTTCATCCTAACCCGCGCCGCTCACGATTGCCAAGCTCGCAAATGAGAAGCCCCTTGCCGCGAAGCAGTCATTGCCAGACTCTGTTTAGCCGCGCCACGAGACGGCAAAAGGAGAAATTGGGTCTTAGCCCATGAGGGAGTGTATTTTCAATGACTTGCATTCCCTCGGCGGCTAAAGCCGCATCCGCATTTGGCCCTCCCCCGGCACGGCTGAAGCCGTGCCCTTTCAAAGCAACGAGTTTTTCCGCGGCCTGTAAAGCCGCGCCCTTTCAAAGCGAATACGGTCTGGATTTGCTCGGAGATTTCCTGACGCATGCGGAGATTTCCTGACGCAGCGCCCGCAATGAAGGCGTTGGTTTTGAACTCAAGGGTTCACACCACCCTTCGACGCCGTCCAAGCACGACGCCGGCTGCGTTGCTGTTGTCTCTCACGCGATGGCAGGACCGGCGCCAGTCACGCCTTTCTTTTTGAAGACCATCAGCTCCACGGCCATGTGAGCGATATGCTCGGCGCTCACCTCAAACTCCTTGACCAGTTCCCAGGGCGCGCCGGAGTCGCCAAAGCGGTCGTTGACGCCAATGGCTCCCGTGATGAGAGGCAGGCCGTAGAGTTGACGGCTTGCGGTGAGAATCGAGCTGACTCGCCAGGCCAGAGCGCCGATCTGATGCTCTTCCGCAGTGACCACGACGCCGGTCTCCCTGGCGGCGCGAACGGTGGCTTCCGCATCGATGGGCTTGAGCGTGTGCAGATTGAGAACGCGCGTCTCGTAGCCGTAGTCCAGCTTCAGGATGCGGGCCGCGCGCATGGCCTCAGGGACCATGGGCCCAATGGCCACGATGCTCAGGTCCTCGGACTCATTCTTGTAATCGGCGGCCAGGCGGGTCTCAAACGCGGCGGCGAAATTGGCCGCCTCAGCGCGCAGGCGAATCACGTTCGCCCGTCCGAAGACAAAGGGCGTTTTCTCATCCGTGACGATGGGCGTGGCCTCGCGGGCAAAGCGAATATACTTGGGTCCCTTGTGCTCGAGGAGCAGGTAGTTGGTGGCCTTGCGGGTCTCCACCATGTCGCAGGGCACGACGATGGACATATTGGGCAGCCCCTGCATGGCGAACAGGTCTTCCAGCGCCTGATGCGTGGCGCCGTCGGGGCCGACCGAGACTCCGGCGTGCGCTCCTGCAATGAGGACGTTGAGGTTTGCGTAGCACACGGAGACGCGGATCTGATCCAGGTTGCGCGCCGCTGAAAAGGTGGCGTAGGACCCAAGCACGGGCAGCTTGCCTTCCCTGGCCATCCCCGCGGCCGCCGACGTGGCCGATTGCTCGGCGATGCCCATGCTGATCCAGCGCTTGGCCCGCGCCGGCTTGCCGGAGTAAAAATCGCTGATGGTGATCGATCCGGAGATGTCCAGTCCCAGGCAAACCACACGCTCATCGTCCCCGTTCTCCGCCAGGGACTGGCCGAAACCCTTGCGCGTGGGCTCCATCGTGACCTTCATATTGTCGCCCAAGTTCCACCAGTAGTCGCGCGAGAAGCGGGGCATCTTGGAGGCGAGCTTGCGGTCAACCTCCGCCTGGTAGCTTTTTGCCTTGTCCAGCAACCGATCGACCGATATGCGTTCGCTCAAGTCCAACTCCTTGAGAGCTCGGTCCAGTTCCTCGCGGTTCGGCGCTCTGCCGTGCCAGCCAGGCTGATTCTCCATGAAGCTGACGCCCTTGCCTTTGACGGTATCGGCAAGGATGACGGTCGGCTTGCCCACCGCCGCCCTGGCCTTCCGGAGCGCGTCTACCACCTGGTTCATGTCGTGGCCGTCGATGCGCAGAACCTCCCAGCCGAAGGCGGCGTATTTGTCGCCCAGCGGCTCGACCTGCATCACATCTTTTACCCAGCCATCGATCTGGAGACGATTGCAGTCGATGATGGCGATGATGTTGTCGAGGTGGAAGTGTCCGGCCTCCATGGCAGCTTCCCAAATCTGGCCCTCCTGCTGTTCTCCGTCGCCCATCAGGCAGAAGATCTTGTGGGTTTTGCCGTCCAGCCGGGCGGCGAGCGCCATGCCCACGGCAATGCTCAGGCCCTGTCCCAGCGATCCCGTGGAGACCTCAATGCCCGGCAGCTTGAGCCAGTGGGGGTGACCCTGGTAAGGGGAGCTGAGCTTGCGCAGCGCCACCACGTCGTCAAGGGGACAAAAGCCTGCGAAGGCCAATCCGAGATACAGGCTTGGAGCCTTGTGGCCGGCGGACCAGACGATGCGGTCACGATCCGGCCAGGACGGGTTCTTAGGATCGTGGTCGGCGGCATGGAGGTAAAGCGCCGCGGTAATGTCCATGATCGAGAGCGTGCCCCCGGCGTGCCCTGAACCCGCCGCGCACAGAGTGACCAGATCGTAGCCGCGCATCAGGTTGGCGGCATCGCGCAACTGTTCGATGGAATAATCCCGGATGACTCGCCCGGTAGCGGAATCCCTGAGTGCCATGGCCTTCTCCCTGGCGCAGAAAAAACACGCGCAGTGTTCGATAAAAGTCAAAAAGGACAAGGTTCCGGAAATTTCCCGGCGGCCTTGATCCCCGAAGCTGTGAATCAGTCCTTCCCGTCAGCCTGCGTTCCCCCGGCGGCTAAAGCCGAGTCCGTTCTGCTGCTTCCGCGGCACGGCTCAAGCCGTGCCCTTTCAAAACTCCAACTTGTTCAGGGCTTCGCTAGAGATTCTGCTTTGTCCACTGGTCGATGCGTTCCAGCGCCTGCTCAAGGTTCTCGAGCGAATTGGCCACGCTGAAGCGCAGGTAGCCCTCGCCGAACTGGCCGAATGCCGTGCCGGAGAGCGCCGCCACGCCGGCTTGGTCCAGCAGAGCGTCGGCAAGAGGCTTCGACGCCCATCCCGTCCCGGTGATGCTAGGGAACACGTAGAAGGCGCCTTTGGGCATGCGGCAGGAAAAGCCATTGATCTTGTTCAACCCGGCGACGAACACTTCGCTCCGCCGCTGGAATTCGGCGCACATGCGGCCTACCGGACTCTGATCTCCGCGGAGCGCCTCGATCCCGGCCATCTGGGTAAAGCTGGCCGTGCACGAATTGGAGTTGGTCATCAGGCGGGTGATGTGCACAGCCAGATCCGCCCGCATGACGCCGTATCCAATGCGCCAGCCGGTCATCGCGTAGGTCTTCGAGAAGCCGTCGAGCAGGATCGTGCTCTGCTTCATGCCGGGTACGGACATGATCGAGAAAGGCTCGCCTTCAAACTGCAGCCGGCTGTAGATTTCGTCGGAGAGCACCAGAATGTTGCGCTCGCCGATCGTTTCGGTAACCTGCTCGATGTCTTTGCGCTCAATCACGCCGCCGGTGGGGTTCTGCGGCGAATTGAGAATGATGAGTTTGGTCCTTCCGGTGATGAGCGGGGCAAGCTCGTTGACATCCATCGCGAAATCGCGCTCCTCGCGCAGTTGGATGGGTACGGCCTTGCCGCCGACGTAGTTGATCATCGACTCGTAGATGGGAAAGCCCGGATTGGGATAGATGACTTCATCCCCATCTTCAATCAACGCCAGCATGGTGAAGAACATGATTGGCTTTCCACCGGGCACCACCACCACTTCATCCGGGGAAATCTCGACCGCGCGGGTGCGGCTTACATAGTCGGCGATGGTCTGGCGGAGTTCGGGCAGTCCGGCCGAGGGACCGTAGTGCGTCCAGCCGCCGCGGAGCGCGTCCACGGCCGCTTCCACCACATTGGCCGGGGTCGAGAAATCGGGCTCTCCGATCTCCAGATGGATGATGCTCTTGCCCTGCCGCTCGAGCGCCCGCGCCTTGTTCAGGACTTCAAAGGCGGTCTCGGTGCCCAGCCGGGACATACGGCGGGCCAGCGGTAATTCGTGCTGAAGACATGGTGCAATCATGATTCACGCTCCTGTGCGCCGCTAAGGCCGGTGGTGGAATGAAATTGGGATCTTCCATCCCCGGAATCGGCTTCAAGCCGCCAGAAATTATACGAATGCCGAGGAGTGCCGAAAGTGATGGGGAACACCTTGCGTTTACGCCGGTTTGGGGGCAAAATCTTCCTTTCGGGCCTGAGCCTGTCAAAGGGGAGGCGCAGATACGTCGCCGGGCACGACCCAGGAAAGGCGATTGCGCAAAAGGCCTGGAGCGTTCTCCTCTCCAAAATGTGCCGCATTGGAAAGAATATCGCTGAGCATTTAGAACCAGCGCATCTCTTTTCAACGGCGACAGCGGGGTCGCGGGATTGCCCGCCTGCGGCGGCACGCGCCGGAAGGAGTTCCGGCGCGCCGATGTACTTGCCGGAGCGTCAACGAGGAGCCAGTTCGAGCACCTGCGAGTGTGCGCCGCGCCCTTCCACCTCGGCAATTGCGTACTGCGACTCTTCGATCGATTCCCCGCGCAGTTCAACAGCGCTCCCATTCAGAAGGCCCCTGACGGCGCGGGCGCCGGGCGGCAGAAGCACGCGCAGGGTCGCCTTATCGGCGCAACTCGTGTAGTCCACGGTGATGGCCGCGGCTTCTTGCCGATAGTGATAGAGAACGTAGCCGCGGGAGGCGGGATAGCGCACACTGACCTGAGCCTGATTGACGGCGGCAGCAAGCCATCGCGGCGAGACCCGCGCCGCCGGGGCGAAAGGAGGCCGGCAGGGTCACATCCCGATCGAAATACGGCATGCCTTCTCCATCCAGAAGAAGCAGCCGGCGCTCGCCTGCGCCGAGCACCGTGACTTCATCGAGCGGGCGATACACGGTCTGGACGAGCGAAAGGGTGAGCGACGGCTCTCCTGGCCCTGGTTGCGACTGTGCCTGGAGGGACGGCAAACACCCGGCGCCAAGAAGACTCGCCGGCAGTATCCCAGGGAACTCTCTTCGCGATTGCATGAGAGCCTTTCTCGATTTGAGGCAGGCACGATTGAACTTCCGGTATGTGCTACGACCCGATGTTTCAAATGGTCAACAATTCTATTTGAGACATTCCGAAGCATGGTGAACGCTGAGCAAGAACATTCTCACACTCTTCCACCCGGCAGGCGTCAGCCTTGCGCTTGGGGTCAACGAGGCGGCTCGGAATGCCGGCCGGAAACACCAGAAGGCGTAGCCTGCAATTCATCGAGGAAACGCCATGAGCTTTTGAAGTCGGGCGTGAGCTTCCGATCGGTCAGAATGGCGCGCAGGATCTCGATGGGCATCATGTTTTCGTGGAGGATGGCGTCGTGATATTGGCGGTCGGTCATCTTTCCGGAGTCGACCAACTCGTGGTGCAGCGCACGGAACTGCAACGCTCCCAGCATGTAGGCGCATTGATAGAGCGGATCGTAGCTGCCGTTGACGGAGCGGCGCACCTCGGCGGCGGCGTTGTCGCGTTCATGGCCGACTTCATCCACCAGGAAGTCGATGGCCTGCTGGGGCGTCATGAGCCCGAGATGAAAGCTGAGCGAAAAGATGATGCGCGCGCAGCGGTGCATGCGCCAGAAGAGCGCGCCGACGCGCTGCTCCGGGGTCGAGTCGAATCCATGGTCCCAGAAGACCATCTCCCAGTAGAAGGCATTGCCTTCGATCCAGAAGCCGTTGGAGAAGAGCTGGCGGTAGGGACGGTAGCGCGCGGTCATGAACTCCTGCAGCCAGTGGCCGGGAATGAGTTCGTGAAAAACTGTGGCGTGCGAGAAGGCGGGATTGTTGCCTCTCATGCTCATCATGCGCTGATCGAAGGTCATGGTGTCGGTGGGGTAACTGACGCTGATGGTGTCGCCGCCGGTGAAGAAGGGGTTTACCAACTGGCGTTCGGGGGTCATCATGTCCATGCGCCAGGTTTCCTTGGCTAGGTCGGGCACGGTGACCAGGTTGTTCTTTTCGGCGAACTCCGTGCCTTCGACCGCCAGATCGCGGATGAGCTGGGGTTGCTTGCCCGGCTCCACGTAGCTGTTCTTTACCTTCTCCATCGCTTTGTGCCAGTCGTCGCCGTAGCCCATTTCGCGGCTGGCGCGCAGCATCTGCTGCTTGCACCAGGCCAACTGCTCTTTGGCCGTGGCGACGAGTTCTTCTGGGGTGTAGGGAATCATCTCGTCGGAGAGTTGGGCCAGCAGGGCCTCGCGGCCAACGGGCGTGCCGATAATCGTGGATTTCCACCCCTGCGACGAAGACCCGTCGCCGGGGACCCCGGTTTTATCGTCCGGAGCGATGCCGGCCACTTTTTCGCGCAGAAAGGTTGCGTAGTCCTTCATGGCCTCATCGGTCTTCTTGTAAGGCTGCGCCACCCACCAGGTGAAGCTGGGGTCGTAGCCGTTGTAAAACTCGAACCAATGATGAAGCTGGTCCCGCAGTTGATCGAGGTCGTCGGCCGCTCGCCAGGCGGCGATGGGGCTGGGGCGCACGCCGGCTGCGCTACTATCTTTGACAAGGGTGGCTTCCAGTTCCTTGCGGCGGGCCGCGAGTGCTGCGGTCATGGCATTCAATTGGCCGGCAATCTTCTCGCCGTTGGGGAGTTCGACGCGGCGTTTGGAGTCTTCGAGCGCGAAGACGGCGGGTGCAATGGGCAGCAGCGGCTCAACTTCCTTCCATTGCGTGGCGGCCAGGGTAAGACTGTGCTCCTCGCGGGTGAGGTGGTTCGCGAGCAGCAGATAGTCGGCCTTGCCTTCCTGGTCAAGCACCGCAAAGTCGACCGCGGCCAGTTGCTTCCGCCAGGTTGCGTGGAAGCTGCTCATGCGATCGCGCGTGGCTGGCGACAACGGGTCAGTGTAGAAGCTGGCCAGCGTATCATGGTCGGCGGAATAGCGCTCGATGAGGGCTTGCACGGGATTCGAAGCGTCCGGCGGGACGCTCGGCGCCGGTTTTGCAGGCGCGGCTTGGCTCAGCGGCGGGAAAGCACAGAAAATGAGGCAACAGAAGAAGCGCGATAGCGACTGGGGCACTGGAGATGTCCTTTGCAACCATTATGGGGGGCAATTCCGGCAGGGGAGGGAGGTTTCTTTCTTGTGGGTTCTCCAATATACAAAATTGTACGCAATAATCGAATGAATCCGGGATTCATCCCACCCTCGGCACAAGTTTTCCCGAGAACTGCTGTCGAGGAGAAAGGGCGGCTTGGATGAGCGAAGGTTTTTCCATCACGGTGAACGGCAAGCTGGTGCGGGTGGCCGAGGGGACCACTGTGGCCGCTGCGGTGATGATGGCCAATGAGCCGTGCCGGTTTTCGGTGCGTGGGGAGGCGCGCGGTCCACTGTGCGGCATGGGCATCTGCATGGAGTGCCGGGTGACGGTGAATGGTGTAGCGCACCAGCGGAGTTGCCAACTGATTTGCACTCCAGAGATGGCGGTTGTGACCGGATGAGCACGAGCTTCGATGTTGTGGTGGTGGGCGCCGGCCCCGGCGGGATGGCCGCGGCGACCGTGGCGGCGGAGGCAGGCAGGCGGGTTTGCCTGCTGGACGACAACGCGGCGCCGGGAGGGCAGATCTGGAGGGGATTCCGAGTGGAGACGGCGCGGAAGTACCTTCACGGAAGAGGGTCCCTGGACTGGACGGCGCGGTTCGAGCGCGCGGGGTGCGCGATATGGGCGGGCTGGCGGGCTATCGACCAACCTGCGCCCGGTTTTCTGCGGCTGGAGCGCGACGGCGAGATGTGGGATGTGGGGTTTGGAAGGCTGATCCTGGCGACGGGGGCGCGGGAGCGTTTTCTACCCTTTCCCGGCTGGACGCTGCCTGGGGTGATGGGCGCGGGAGGATTGCAGGCACTGGTCAAGGGGGGTCTCGATCCCCAGGGCAAGCGGGTGGCGCTGGCCGGCAGCGGGCCGCTGTTGCTGGCGGTGGCCGCGGGGCTCCAGAGCGCGGGGGCCAGGATCGTGGGCATTTATGAGCAGGCCCCGCTGGTCCGGTTGGCGGGCTTTGGTTTGACGCTGCTTGGCCAGCCCGGAAAGCTGGCCGAAGGGGCGCGCTACCGGCTGAAGACGCGGCACGCGGCCTATAAAACCGGCTGCTGGGTGGTGCAGGCCGAGGGCCGGGGCCGTGTGGAACAGGTCACGGTGACCGATGGCTGCAAGCTGTGGAAGCTGGATTGCGATTGGCTGGCCTGCGGATTTCATCTTGTGCCTAACCTGGAGCTGCCACGGCTGCTTGGCTGCCGGATTGTCAAAGGCTACGTTGCGGTGGATCGGTTGCAGCAGAGTTCGGCGCCGGGCGTGGCCTGCGTGGGCGAGTTGACCGGCATTGGCGGTCTGGAAAAGGCGCTGGTGGAAGGACAGATTGCCGGGTGGGCGGCAGCCGGCCGCGAGGCCGAGGCGCGCGCCCTGACGCCCAAACGGCAACGGCTGCAACGATTCGCCCTGCGAATGGACCGCGCCTTTGCGCTGCGGCCGGAACTGCGCACGCTGGCCAGGGCGGAGACCGTGGTTTGCCGTTGTGAAGATGTGGCACAGTCCGCGCTGGAAGGCTGCGCCGGCTGGCGGGAGGCCAGGCTGCACACCCGCTGCGGCATGGGTGCCTGCCAGGGGCGCGTATGCGGCGCGGCGGCGGAGTTTCTGTTCGGCTGGGAGAGTTCGGGCACCCGGCCGCCGGTTTTTCCCGCAACGGTTTCCACGCTGGCAGCCGAGGCGGACGCCCCTCAGACTGCGCGCCGCTAACAGCAGCAGTTGCTCCAGGCAGGTATCCCAGACCGTATGCGGCCAAGGACCCAATTGTTGCTAGAATTGACGAAAGCAGCGGTTACTCGCGAAGAAAACCGGTATGTGGTCCCGGTGCGGCTAGAGCGGTTCTTCAGTTTGTGTGGCGTTTCCGGTCTTTTGCGAGGTGGCTTTTCATAGAGGAGAAAGCCACTTGGCGGCATTGGTTTCGCTCTACGGCAACTGGAGAACCGCTGTAATGGCCGGAAAGTGAAGCGAATGGCACCTTCAGCGTCGAAAGTACCCAAGGGTTCAAAGAGGCAAACCACAAAGGCCGAGCATGGAACCAGCGTGGGAATCGCGTTTCAACGGATTCGCGAACTGGTGGTGCACGGCAGGCTGGCGCCGGGGACGTGGATCGTCGAGGGCGATCTGTGCGAGCACCTGAACATGAGCCGGACGCCGGTGCGGGGCGCGCTTTATCTTTTGCAGCGCGAGGGCTATGTCATCGAGCATCGCAACGGGAGCAAATCGCGGATGATCGTGGCGCCGCTGACCAGGGAAGACGCCAACGAGCTTTATCCGATCATCGGGCGGATCGAGGGGCTGGCGGGGCGCCGCGCCGCTCAACTGCCGCAGCACGAGCGCGACGAACTGGCGGCCAGGCTGAGGCTGGTCAACAACAATTTGGCTCAGATTGCGCAGGAACACAGCACCAACGGACCCGGCATCTTCGATCTGGACCACGAGTTTCATCGTTTGGTGGTGTCAGCCGGATCGGGGCCGCGGCTGAGCTCGCTGCATCAGGCGATCGAGCCGCAGACGGAACGCTACTGGCGGCTGTATGCCAGTTCGATTATCGGCGAGTTGCACCTCTCCGTGGCCGAACACGAGGAGATCATCACCGCGCTGGCGGAGGGGAATCCGGACCGGTTGGAGCGCGCTCTGACGACCAACTGGGAGAACGGTTGCAGACGGCTGGCGAAGGTCATCGACATGTACGGGGAGCGGGGCAGTTGGTAACGGGTGAGTAAACATTCGGACAAACAAGCAGCGGGCAGCTTCCTCGGAGGCTGCCCGCTGCCGTTTGGAGTGAGGGATTGCCAAGGCTCCGAGTGATTATTCCGGCAGCGGCTCACGGCTGGGGACGCCATCGACGAGCCGCAGAATGCCCAGCGGATTGGCGGCTTGCAGCTCGGCCGGCACGAGCGCGTCTGGAAAGCCCTGAAAGCAGACGGGCCGGGCGAAGCGGTAGATTGACCGGGTGCCGACGGAAGTGAACCGGGAGTCGGCGGTGGCCGGATAGGGTCCGCCGTGGACCATGGCGTGGGAGACCTCGACGCCGGTGGGGAAGCCGTTGAAGATCAGGCGGCCGGCCTTTTGTTCGAGAAGCGCAATGAGGTCGCGGTGCGCGGCAAGGTCTTCTTCGCTGCCCAGAAGAGTGGCGGTCAGATGGCCGTCGAGCGCCTCGGCGGCGCGGAGAAATTCGGCCGGGGTCTGGCAGCGGACCAGAAGCGTGTCGGGGCCGAAGATCTCTTCAGAGAGTGCCGGCAGGCGGAGAAACTCGTCGAGAGTGGTCGAAAAGAGCTGGGCGATTGCGGGGCAGGCGAGTGCGCTGTCCGCGGCCGGAGCCTGCGCGGCGAGCGTGGCCTGGGTGGCGCGGTGGCTGGAGGCGCGGGCGTAGTCGCGGGCGATGCCGGGGGTGAGCAGGGTGAAGGGCTGGGACTGGGCTACGAATTCGCAGAGCTTTTCGAGGAAACGGGCGGTTTCAGGCTGTTCGGGGAGCAGGACGATGCCGGGCTTGGTGCAGAACTGGCCCGCGCCGAGGGTGAAGGAGCTGAAGAGGCCCTGGGCCAGAGTTTCCGATCCGGCGCGCAGGGCGCCGGGCAGGATGAAAACAGGATTGCCGCTGGACATCTCAGTAAAACAGGGGATGGGACGTGGGCGCGCGGCGGCCAGGTCCATGAGCGTCCGGCCGGCGCCGAGCGAGCCGGTGAAGGTGACGGCCTGGACGAGCGGATGGCGGACCAACGCCGCGCCTGCCTCGACTCCAGAGCCGAAGAGCAGCGAAAAAACGCCTTCGGGCAGGCCTGCGGCGGCGACAGCCTGCTGGATAACGGTGGCAACCAGCTCGCTGGTTCCGGGATGAGCGGAGTGGGCTTTGACGATGACCGGGCAGCCGGCGGCGAGCGCGGAGGCTGTGTCTCCGCCGGCCGCGGAAAAGGCCAGCGGGAAGTTGCTGGCGCCGAAGACGGCGACCGGGCCTAACGGCCGCAGCATGGAGCGCAGGCCGGGGCGGGCGAGTGGTTTGCGCGCCGGCAGCGCGGGATCGATGCGCGCCTCGACCCAGGAGCCCTCCTCGACCACGGCGGCGAAGAGGCGGAGCTGGCCGGTGGTGCGGCTGACCTCGCCCAGCAGACGCGGCATGGGCAGAGCGGTTTCAAGATGGGCGCGCTCGGCGAGTTGCGGCTGAATGCCGTCGAGGCCGTCGGCGATGCGGCGAAGGAAGGCGCCTTTGGCTTTGCCGCTGGTGGCGGAGTAGGCGGGGAAGGCTTTCGCCGCAAACTGGACGGCGCGGTCAACCTCGGCGGACGAGACTGAGGAGTAGACGGGTTCGAGGCGTTGACCGGTGGCGGGATTGAGGGCCTGGATGGGTGCGCCGCCGAGCGCGCCGCGCTGGCTGCCGATGAAGGATTGTCCGGTGAGAGGCATGTTCGGAACTCCGAGGTCAGGTTACAGGGTAAACGGAGTGCTGGCGACGGCAACGGACGGACGATGGGCCTGGGCCAACTCATAGGCGGCTCGCGTCGCGGCCAACTCTTCGCCAACCAGTTCGAGGCGCGGGGCGCGGACGCGGGCCGAGCCGATGCCGGCCTCCTGCTGCACCTGCTTGATCAGTTGAATGAACTTGGGCACGGTGTCCATGCGCAGCAGGGGCAGGAACCAGCGGTAGAGCGCGAAGGCTTCTTCGGCCTTGCCGGAGCGCGCGAGGTTGAAAAGGTCCACGGATTCGCGGGGGAAGGCATTGACGAGTCCGGCGACCCAGCCCACGGCCCCGGCGGCGATGCCCTCGACGATGGCGTCATCGACGCCCACCAACAGGGCGAGCCGGTCGCCGATCAAGGCGCGAATGGCGGTGACGCGGCGAACGTCGGTGGAGGACTCCTTGACGGCGGCGAAATTGGGAAATTCGAGAGCCAGTTCCGCGATCTGCTCGGGAAGGTAGTCCACGCCGTAGGAGACGGGGTTGTTGTAAAGCACTCCGGCGAGCGGCGTGGCCTGGAGAATGGCCGCGACGTGGGCCTTGTTCTCGCGCCAGTCGCCCTTGTAGACGTACGGCGGCAGGATCATGAGCCCGGAGCAGCCGACGACCTGGGCGGCGTGGGCCAGCTCGACGGCCTCAGCGGTGGAGAGCGCGGAGATGGCCGCAACCACCGGAGCCTTGCCGTCGAGAGCCGCGACGACGGTGGTTAGAATGTCGATCTTCTCCTCAAATCTGAGCGTGGGGGCTTCACCGAGCGAGCCCAGGCAGATGATGCCGGTGCAGCCATTCTTGACGAGCCACTGGGCGTGGCGGGCGACAAAAGCATGATCGACGTTGTAATCCTCGTCAAAGGCGGTGGTCAAGGCGGGTAGAACGCCTGTCCAGTTCATAGCTTCTCCTGAGGGGCGGCTTCCTCGTTGCGAGCGTGGCCGTAAGCGGGGCTGAAGCGGGCCGGCAGATAGGGTTCAGGCGTAATGGCGGGCGTGGCGCCGGTGAAGGCAGCGACGAGCAGTTCGGCGGTGGCCAGGGCGGTGGTGATGCCCAGGCCCTCGTGACCGGTGGCAAGCCACAGCGTGGGATCGCCGGAAACAGGACCGATGAGCGGCAGCTTGTCCGGGGTGGCGGCGCGGAAGCCGGTCCAGACGCGGAGCACGTTGAGCGAGGCGATGGCGGGCAGATAGAGCGTGGCGCGCTGAAGCATGGCGGCGAGCAGCGCGTGATCGACGGCGGAATCCTCATTGCCATATTGGCGCGAGGAGCCGATGAGAATCTGGCCGGTCTGGCGGGGCTGGACGTTGAAGGCCACCGAGTCAGTGGAGACCGAGTGGGCGCTCTTCAAGTAGCCGAGTTCGACCAGTTGATGGTGAACGAAGCCGGGATAGCGATCGGTAATGGCTAGGTGGCCCTTGCGTCTCTTCACCGGCAGTCCCGGAGTGCAGTGGGGGGCGTCGGCGCCGGTGGCGTTGACCAGCCTTGACGCGCGCAGGCGGGTTCCGTCGTCGAGCAGGGCTTCGCCGTGGGCCAGGTGCGTGACGGAGCGGCCGGCCAGGAGCGTGGCGCCCAGAGACCGGGCTTGCCGGGCCAAATGGAGCGCTACGGCGGGAGGGTAGACGACTGCGTCCTCGAGCACGAGCAGTCCGCCGGCCAGGCCAGAGCGCAGGTTTGCCTCCTCGACGGCCAGCTCCCGGCTGGAGAGCAGGCGGCTGGGGACTTCGCGGGCGGCGAGCCAGGCGTGTTTGCGCGCGGCCTCGGCCAGCTCTTCGTCATCGGCGGCTACCCAGAGGGTTCCCGGGCTTTCGTACTCGGCGCTGGACGGCAAGGTGGAGCTGAGCGCCTGCCACAACTGCTGAGAACGCCGCGTGAGCGCGAATTGCGCCTCGGAGTCGTCCATGACGACAATATGGCCCATGCCGGCGGCGGTGGCCCCGCTGCCGGGAAATTCGCGCTCGACCAGAGCCACGTGGAGCCCTTGCTGTGCGCAGGCCAGCGCGCAGGCAGCGCCTACGATGCCGCCGCCGGTGACTACGACATCGCAGGATTGCGGCGCGGAAGGGCTCATTGCGGTACTCCGAGCCGGAATGGGTCGGCGGGGTCGAAGATCAGCGTCGATTCAGCGGTTACATGGGCCGAGCCGGTCACGGTCGGAATAATTCTTCTCTCGCCGATTCGGAGCTCGGGGATGCTGCCGTTCTCTGCCGCATCGATTTCGCCGCCGTCGAACTGGAAGCTGCCCTCGAAAATGGTGCCCAGGATGCCCTCCTGCCGCCAGATTTGGCCTGGCTTGAGGATTCCGTCGGCGGCCAGACAGGCCATCTTGGCGCTGGTTCCGGTGCCGCACGGGGAGCGGTCATAGGCCTTGCCGGGGCAGAGAACGAAGTTGCGGCTGTGGTTGGCCGGGTCGTGGGCGCCGGTGAACAGTTCGATGTGGTCGATCTCGGCGCCATTGGCTCCGGTAACGCCTGCCGCTGCCAGTGCACGGCGAATCTCCCAGGTGAAGGCAGTCAGCGGCTCGACCTGGTCGAGGGTGAGGGCAAAGGCATGGTCGCGCACCAGGAAAAACCAGTTGCCGCCCCAGGCCACATCGCCGGTGACCGCTCCATAGCCGGGAACCTGAACTGTGACGCCGGCTCGATGACGGAAAGCCGGCACGTTGCGGATGGTGACGCGGCTGCCGGAGTGCAACTGAATTCTGACGGCGCCAACCGGGGTCTCGATCCGGTGTTCGCCGGGTTCAATACGGCCCAGGTGGGCCAATGTGACAGCCACGCCGATGATGCCGTGGCCGCACATGCCCAGATATCCGGCGTTGTTGAAGAAGATGACGCCCGCAGCGCAGGCGGGATCGACGGGCTCCAGCAGGAATGCGCCGACCAGAACGTCGGAACCGCGCGGTTCGCAGAGGAGGGCGCGCCGGTAGTGGTCGTGTTCGCGGCGCAGGCGTTCAAGCCGCTCGACGAGCGGGCCGGAGCCGAGATGCGGGCCGCCGGAAAGAATGCATCGGGTGGGTTCTCCAGCAGTGTGCGAATCGATGACATCCAAGCGAAGAGGTATCTGCATATTGGCCATCTATGTCTGCAAAGAGTGTATTCGGACAACGTATTACGATGGAATCCCCTTGCCTGGCAAGAGACAAAAGCTTGGCGAAGAGCGCAATGACAGCGATGATGGTCCACAAAGCCAGCGTGGCTGTCCTCTGAAGGGCTCTTGCAAAGTATACGAGTTTGGATACAATCATTCCCACCCGGTGCCGAGGTTTTTTCTTGCAGGTCAATCTTCCTCCAGTCTGTTGGGCGATGATCGATCCCGGGAGGCTTTGAAATGCATGTCTCCAACAAGGCAGGTTGTCTGGCTGGGGTGAGGTGGTTGGCGTTGGCCACTTCGCCGGCCCTGGGGCAATGGCATCCGCCAGGACGGAAGTCGCAGCTGGGCGACCAGCTTGACCAGGGGACGGGCGCTGCGGTGGCGGTGGAGATTGGCCAGGGAGATCCCCTTATACTCTAGCCAGAACATGTCGACCCGCCTTGACACAATTCTTGCCACAACACGGGCCACAGTGGCCGCGGCCAAGGCGCGTGTGCCCATTGCCGAGTTGGAGCGGCGGGCGGCGGCGCACCAGCCACGCGGCTGGGCGGCGGCTTTGCGGCGGCACGCGGCGACAGAGCCAACTGTCATTGCGGAGATCAAGAAGGCTTCGCCGTCGAAGGGACTGATCCGCGCGGACTTTGACGTGGAGTGGCTGGCCCGGCGCTGCAAGGCGGGCGGAGCGGCGGCGCTTTCGGTGCTTACCGATGAGCCGTATTTTCAGGGCAGCCTGCGCAATCTGGAGCTGGCGTCGAAGGCGACGCCGTTGCCCTGCCTGCGCAAGGACTTCATGGTTGACGAGTATCAGATCGTGGAGGCACGCGCGCACCGGGGGGACGCGATTCTGCTCATTGCGGCCGCGCTGAGCGATGAGGAGATGAAGCGCCTTGCTTATGTGGCGCGCGGGCTAAGGCTGGATGTGCTGGTCGAAGTGCATACCGGCGAGGAGCTTGACCGCGTGCTGGAGACGCCGGGCGAGACCGGCGCCGACGCGATCGGCGTGAACAATCGCGACCTGAAGAGCTTCGAAGTGAGCCTGGAGACTGCGCTCGAGCTGGTGGAGCGAATTCCGGCCAGCGTGGTGCGGGTGGCCGAAAGCGGGATTTCGACTGCGGAGGATTTGGTACGGTTGCGGGCCGCGGGGTTTGACGCTTTTCTGATTGGCGAAAGCCTGATGCGGCAGATCGACCCCGGCACGGCGCTGGCGGAACTGCTGGCGGGAGTTGCGGCGACGCGATGAGTCTGTGGATCAAGATTTGCGGCAACACCTCGCTTGAGGATGCGCGACTGGCCGTGGAGGCTGGGGCGGACGCGGTGGGGTTTGTGTTTGCGCCCAGTCCACGGCGGGTGACGGTGGCCGAGGTGGCTGCCATTGGGTCGCATCTGCCGGCGACGGTGGAGAAGATCGGCGTTTTTGTGGATGCGCAACTGGAGGAGATTTACTCCACTGTGCGCGCGGCCGGACTCACGGGCGTGCAATTGCACTGGGAGGCTGGGCCGGAGTTGCCGGCGAAGCTGCGCGCGCGGCTGGGGCCGGCGCTGCGGATTTTGCGCGTGGTGCATTTTGACGCCGGGGCTGGGAAGCTGATCAAGAGACAGATCGCCAGGCACGCCCGAAACCCGCACGTGGATGCGGTGCTGGTGGACTCGCGTAGGGCCTCGGCTGTCGGCGGCACTGGCGTGACGTTCGACTGGGTCGAGGCGCGGAAGACGGCCTTTGGCGATGCGGGAAGACTCAAGCTGATTGCCGCGGGCGGGCTGGATCCAGAAAACGTGGCTGAGGCGATCGCCACGCTGCGGCCGTGGGGCGTGGATGTGGTCTCCGGCGTGGAGTCTGCGCCGGGTAAGAAAGATCCTGAAAAGGTGCGGGAGTTTGTGGCGCGTGCGCGGGCGGCTTTCCCCTAACGCCAAGTCTTTCGTGAATCGCTTCAGGTTTCCTCAATCTTGTTTGGGCGGCAGCGTGGCCAGCAAAACATTGGCGCTGGCGCGTCCTTGTACACTGAAAAGTTCCCTATTTTTTGTTTGCGTGCGCAGGAGGCCCCACAGATGGCATCGGTCATTCTTCCAGCAGTTCCGTCGGAGTCGCGGCCGGGGCGGTTTGGCGTGTATGGCGGGCGTTATGTGCCGGAAACGCTGATGGCGGCCCTCGTCGAGCTGGAGCATGAGTACGAAGCGGCCAAGAACGATGCGGCGTTTCAGGCGGAGCTGGCCGGGTTGCTGAAGGACTATGCGGGAAGGCCTACGCCGCTCTACTTTGCCAAGCGGCTGACGGAGCAGTTGGGCGGGGCGAAGATTTATCTGAAGCGGGAAGACCTGCTGCACACCGGAGCGCACAAGATCAACAACGCGCTCGGCCAGGGGTTGCTGGCCAGGCGGATGGGCAAGAAGCGCGTCATTGCCGAGACCGGCGCGGGGCAGCACGGGGTGGCTACGGCTACGGTGTGCGCGCTGCTGGGCATGGAGTGCGTGGTCTACATGGGCGATGTGGACATGGCGCGCCAGGAACTGAACGTGCTGCGCATGCGGCTGCTGGGCGCGGAGGTACGCGGGGTTTCGTCGGGATCGAAGACGCTGAAGGACGCTATCAGCGAGGCCATGCGGGACTGGGTGACCACCGTCCGGACTACTTATTATTTGCTGGGCAGCGCGCTGGGAGCGCATCCTTATCCGACCATGGTGCGCGACTTCCAGCGCGTCATCGGCATCGAGATGAAGGCACAGATTCTGGAGAAGGAAGGCCGGCTGCCTACGGCCGTGATCGCCTGCGTGGGCGGCGGGTCGAACGCCATCGGCGCGTTCTACGAGTTCATTCCCGACCCTCAGGTCCGTCTGATTGGCGTCGAAGCAGGTGGGCGCGGCACGGCGCTGGGCGATCATGCGGCGCGGTTCAGCGGCGGAGCGCCGGGGGTTCTGCAGGGTACCTATTCTTACGTTTTGCAGGATGAGAACGGGCAGATTGCGCTCACGCACTCGGTGTCGGCGGGGCTGGACTATGCGTCGATCGGGCCGGAGCACGCGGCGTTGCACGATTCGGGGAGGGCGGAGTACGTGTCGCAGGACGATGCGGCGACCCTGGATGCTGTGGTGCGGCTGGCGCGGACGGAGGGGATTTTGCCGGCGCTCGAAAGCGCGCACGCTGTGGCCGAGGCCCTGAAGCTTGCGCCCACGCTGGCTGCCCATGACATACTGGTGGTGAACCTCTCTGGACGCGGCGACAAGGATATGGGCATCCTGGCGCGCGAGTTGAAGATTCAGGGGGCGTGACCGCGGAAACCCGAGACTTCGATGGCGATTCTGTTTGAACACAAACCCGGGCTGGTGGTGTATCTGACGGCCGGGGATCCGAGCCTTGAGGCTACGCGGGCCATTGCGCTTGCGGCCATCGATGCCGGCGCGGCGGTGATCGAACTGGGCGTGCCGTTCAGCGATCCGCTGGCGGATGGGCCGGTGATTCAACGGGCCAGCGAGCGGGCAGTGGCGCGTGGAACGCGGCTCAAGGACGTGCTGGCATTGGCGGCGGAGATTCGCGCGGCGCGGCCCCAGGCGGGCCTCGTGATCTTCAGCTATCTGAATCCGATTTTGCGCTACGGGCTGCCGCGCTTTGCGGACGAAGCAGCGGCGGCCGGGGTGGACGGCGTGCTGGTGACCGATCTGATCGTCGAAGAGGCGGGCGAGTATCTCATCGAAATGGCCCGCGTGGGGCTGGCGCCGATCTTTCTGGCCGCGCCGACCAGTCCCGACGATAGGCTGAAAGCGATAGCGACCCACTCCAAAGGATTTGTTTACGCCATCTCCCGCGTGGGCGTTACCGGCACGCAGCAGAGCCTGACCAGCGATGCGGCGGCTTTGGTGGCGCGCATCCGGCGATGGACCGGGCTGCCGGTAGCCGTGGGGTTCGGCATCTCGAACAGCGAACACGTCGCCCAGGTGGGCCGGTTCGCGGATGCCGCGGTGATCGGCAGCGCGATTGTGGAGTTGATCGAGCAATCGACTCCCGAGACCGGGGCTCCCGCGGACAGGCCTTCGTCCGCCGGGTGGGAGACGGCGCCGGGCGCGGTGGCTCGATTTATCAGGGGCCTGCACCTGCCTGAGGCGGCGCTGGCCCGATAAGGCACACCCCGAGGGCGGCGCGGCGATCCGCATGGATGGCCGCATGAATGGATACAACTCTTGCTCCCATGCACCCGGGTGAGGGTCTTTAACGGAAGAAGCCCGGCATCCGGGATGCAAGACATGGGGCGCATTACGAGGATGGAATGACGCTGGAAGAACTGCGAGATCAAATCGATGCTCTGGACCGGCAACTGGTGGAGTTGCTGAGCGAGCGGGCACGCGCCGCGCAGATGATCGGTCACTTGAAGGTTGCCACCTCGCTGCCGGTTTACGAGCCGGCGCGCGAAAAGGTGATCTACGCCAACGTGCGGGCGGCCAACAAGGGTCCGTTGCCGGACATCGAACTGACGCATATCTACGAGCGCATCATCGACGTGATGCGGGCCTTGCAGAGGGACGAGTTGGCATCGGAGAGGAACGCCCAGGCGCATACGCCGGGCCACGGCACAGGCGCTTTAGACGCCCGGGACAGGGAATAAGCAATGATCGTAGCCATGCAGGAGAGAGCCACCGAAGATCAGATCGATGCAGTGATCGACGCGATGGTGGAATCCGGGGTCAATGTTCATCGAACGACGGGCACGAGCCAGACCATTCTGGCCGGCGTGGGACCCACCGCTGGCCTGGACCTGAGGAAGTTTGAGTTGCTGTCGGGCGTGCTCTATGTACACAGGATTACCGCGCCTTACAAGCTGGCCGGGCGTGCGTTTCGTCCGGAAGGCACGGTGGTGGAGTTTCCAAACGGCGCCAGAATAGGCGGCGAGCAGGTGGCGATCATCGCCGGCCCGTGCGCCATCGAGAACCGCGATCAGATTTTCACCATTGCCGCCTGCGTGAAGGCGGCAGGAGGCGGTTTTCTGCGCGGAGGCGCCTACAAGCCGCGCAGTTCGCCCTACGCTTTTCAAGGACTGGGAATTCCGGGCCTCGAACTGATGCACGAGGCGGCCGAGGCGAACGGTCTGCTGACGGTGAGCGAGGTGATGGAGATTGCGCAGATTGAGCCCATGCTGCCGTACGTGGACTGCTTCCAGGTGGGAGCGCGCAATATGCAGAACTTCAACCTGCTGCGCGAGCTGGGCCTGGTGCGCAAGCCGGTGCTGCTGAAGCGCGGTATGTCGGCCAACATCGAGGAACTGCTGTTGTCGAGCGAATACATTCTGGCCGGCGGCAACTACGATGTGATTTTGTGCGAGCGCGGCATCCGTACCTATGAGACCTCGACGCGCAACACCATGGACATCGCGGCGATTCCGGTAGTGCACAAGCTCTCCCACCTGCCCATGGTGGCCGACCCCTCGCACGGCACGGGCCGGCGCGACATGGTTCCCCCCATGGCCAAGGCCGCCGTGGCAGCAGGGGCGGACGCGATCATGGTGGAGATTCACCCCAACGCAGACAAGGCCGCCTCCGACGCGGCGCAGACCCTGTACCTCGACCAGTTTGAAAAGCTGGTGGGCGAGCTGAGGGTGATTGCGACGGCGGTGGGACGGACGCTGTAGTTTTGAAAGGGCTCGGCTTCAGCCGTGCCGTCACAGCAGTGAAACGGTCGTGGCTCGAGCCACCGAGGGAATGAACATTGTTCAAAAGGACTTCCCTGCGGGGCTAAACAGGCTGCGGAAAAATTCGTTCCAGCGTGGATTCGCGGGGGTTTTGTATCACGGCACGATTCGCCGCGCGAATCGTGCCGTAAGTGGCGCAGAATCAACATGGGCTTTAGCCCCGGAGGGCCGCTTCTCGGGGTTTTGGCGCGAAAACAAGACTCTTTCCGCACCCTCTAAAGCCCACGAATCTTCTATTTTTCGCTTGACGGCGCGGCTAAAGCCGCACCCTTTCATCAAAGCACTTCGGAGTCAGGAAGGTCCGCATGATCGAGCGCATCGCCATTCTGGGCACGGGCCTGCTGGGTACATCCGCGGGGCTGGCGCTGCGCGCGGCGGGTTTTCGCGGGCAGATTGCCGGGTGGAACAGGGGCCCGGAGCAGGCTCAGATTGCGCTGGCCGCGGGGGCGCTCGACTCGATTGCGGCAGACCCCTTGCAGGCGGCGCGGGAGAGCCAGGTGGTTCTGCTGTGCATGCCCATCTATGCGACTCTGGATTATATGGAGAAGCTGGCCGGCGTGCTCGGCTCCGATCACCTGGTCACCGACGTGGGCAGCACCAAGAGACAGATCAGCGAGGCCGCCGGCCGCCTTTTCAACCGGCCGGATCGCGCGGCGTTTCTGCCCGGCCACCCCATGGCGGGCAAGGAGCGGGGCGGCGCGGCATTGGCCGATGCGGAGTTGTTTCGCGGCGCGGTGTGGCTGTTTACCGACGATCCGGCGGCGGAGCGGTCGGCGCATTCGGCGGCGCTCGTGAAGGGATGGCGGGAGTGGGTCGCGGCGATGGGCTCAAAGACCCTCGATCTGGACCCTGCGCGCCACGATGAATTGGTGGCCTGGGTGAGCCATCTGCCGCAGTTTGTGGCCACGGCCCTGAGCGCGCTGCTCGAGGAAGAAGTGGGCGACGCGCCGGAGCTAAAAGACGTGGGCGGGCGCGCCCTGCGCGAGATGACGCGGCTGGGCGCGAGCCCCTACTCGATGTGGCGGGATATTGCTTACACCAATACTGCGGCGGTCGAGGCGGCGCTGCACGCGCTGGAGCAGAGGCTGGCGCACGTGCGCGAAAACCTGCGCACGCCGGAGTTGCGCGATGAGTTCGAGCAGGCGAATCGGTTTCGGCGGGAGTAACCCGCGCAGCTCAAATCAAGTTCGGCTCTAGGAGTGTGTCGGAAATAGGAAATTATCACAACGTAACTCATTTAGGATCAAGGGCTTACGTAAAAACGTAGAATTCGTAAGTTGTTGATTCTAAAGGGTGAAAAATCTGCTCCCGACAGACTCCTAGTCTTTCGCACTTGGATCCTGCGCTGCCGGGTCAGTTACAGAAGCGGGTTCAGCCGCTTCCTTGGCCGGGTCGAGCGCGTGAAAGCCCTCAGCTTTGGCGGCTTCGAGAAGCTGCGGGGAGGCGGAGACGAAGATGATCTCGGTGTTCTGGAACATGTCGCGGGCGACGAGGGCGGCGGCCAGTTGCAGCGTGTCAGGCCAGCGCAGGGAGGTGCGGTCGAGAAGCTGGCGGGCGGCTTCAAGCACGGCGGGGTTGAGCGGCTCCTGGACCATGCGGGCGGCTTCAAGGCGAAGAATATCTAGCGCTGCCGTGGCGTCTTCCGCCGAGATGCCGCCGGCCCGTTCGCGGCGGCGGATGGCTGCATAGACCTCCAGCGGCGTGGAGGCGGAGATCAGTTTGCGGTTGTCCTCGACGGCCTCCATAAGGCGGATCAGGGCGTCGGTTCCCTGCTCCTGGACGAAGAGCTTGGCGAAGGCCGTGGACTCAAGGAAGTAGCAGCTCACAGGTTCCCCCGTTCCTCTTCAATGGCCTCGGCGATGGAGTCGCCGTGGACCGCGACAGGATGGAAGCGCTGCGCCTCCTCGGGCATACCGGCTTCGGCGCGGTTGAGGCGGATGGTGGTGGTGGGATAGGCGGGGGTCTTGGGGTTGGCGATCTTGCTGGTGAGCACGACACCGCGCTGGATGGCCTCAGCCAGGACGGCCTGGCGCGACTCAGGGTGCTGATTCCAGCGGAAGGCCTTGCGGGGCAGGAAGGAATCGCGGAACCATTTGAGGGCGATGAAGGCGTGTCCGCCCCGCTCGGCCTCGGCCAGGGCGGCGCACAACTCTTTCACGCGGGCTTCCAGGTCGGCGGGAATCACGGCTTCCTGGCCGTCGCCCTCCTCGTCGTCGTCGGCATGATCGACAGTTGCTCGCGGCGCCCGGGCAGGACGCGGGGCAGCGTCGCCGTCGCCGATGCGCTCAAAGTAGATGCGCACCTCGTCCTCTTCCGGCGACCACGTCTCAGCCGACGCGTTGCGGCGCTTGCTGCGGCCGTTTTCACCGCACAACTCGACGATGGCCTGGTATCCGGGAGGAGCCAGGAAGTGCAGAGCGCGCGCCAGGCCGGGGTCAGAGGAAAACGCTAGTTCGTTCAGGGCTTCTTCGATAATCTCTTCCGCGTCGGGGATGTTCAGGTTGCTTAAATCTACGCTGCTCTGCGCAGCTTTTGTCGATTTCATTTTTTCTTCTCCGTATGCCGCGCCTCCCGCCTGCCTGCACCGCACGGTCGCCGGCGGCCTCATGGCCTGGTTCCGGAGTCCGGTTGCGCCGCGCAGCGCGGGCGAAAGAGAGCAGCCCTAGTTCTAAATCCGCAACCTCAAAGGAGGATCGATTCCGGTTACCACCCCGGCTACCACCCCAACCACGAAAAACCCGTCGTTGAGCACCCCGGTTGTCCAACAAAATAAAGTGGATACGGTTTTTTGCGATTCTCGAATCTCTGCAAGGAGATGTTTGCAATTCAGTGACTCATTTTCAACTGGGAGCCATCTTTTCGCTTGTCTTTTCTACCCTACCGGGATTTGAGAAGCACTTTAGCTAATCCCTCGATTCAAGGCTATTCAACCCACAGTGTACCCGATAATCGAGGTCCGCGTGTTGCCAAACGGAAGATGTGTGCGCGCCGTCACTCCGGCGCGACCCCGATTCCGAAAAAGAGTTGCGCACCCGCGGTGCTTTTCTGCGGTGTTTGAGTCCGTACAATAGGAGATATGCGCCGTTGCTTGCTACTGCTGTTGCTGTGGTGTCTGGCTTCATCCGGACTGTGGGCCGATGGCCCGGCCTTCGACCTTTCCGGGCCCAAGGTGGACGTGCATGTAAAGCGCGGGGAGGTCACCCTGCCGATCGGCGAGGTCCCCAACCTTCTGGCCGGCGACCGGCTGTGGATTCATCCCGACCTGCCCGAGAGCCAGTCCACCCACTTTGTACTGATCGTCGCTTTCCTGCGCGGCGCCACGAATCCACCGCCGCCGGAGTGGTTTACACGCGTGGAGACCTGGAACCACGATGTTCGCGAAGAGGGTGTCTTTGTTACCGTTCCCGCGGAAGCGCAGCAGGCGCTGGTTTTTCTGGCGCCGGAGACGGGCGGCGATTTCAGCACCCTGCGCGCCGCCGTGCGCGGGCGTCCCGGCGCATTTGTGCGCGCCACCCAGGACCTGCAGGCCGCCAGTTGGGACCGGATGCGCCTGGAGGCCTACCTTGCCGAAGTCAAGGTCAGCTCCCAGACCGATCCCAAGTTGCTGAAAGAACGGGCCGAGATGGCAGCCCGCAGCCTGGGCATCAAACTGGACAAGGAATGCTTCGACAAACCCAGCGACCAGCAGGCTCCGTGCCTGGTGGAGCACACCGATGGACTGGTGCTGGACGACGCCAATGTGCAATCGCTGGTGGTGCAACTGACCAACGGTTCCGCCGGCGATCTGATGAACCAGCTCAGCTATTCAACCTTGGCCGGGGCGGGCACTTTTAGCCCGTATGTCGGCGCCATCGTGGACACGGCGAGGATTCTCGCCTCGTTGCACACGGCGCATTTCCAATACATTCCGGCGCTGGCGCTGCCGACCAAGGATACGCTGAATCTTCGCCTGAACGTGCCGCCTTCGTTCCGCGATCCCAAGTCGGTGGTGGTGGTTGCGCTGCCGCCGGTAGGGCCGGCCAAGCCGCCACCGCTGCATCCGATGAATCCGGCGGAGAGCTTTTGCGCGCAGAAGCCCGGTCTGGTGTTACCCGCCGAGGGGGCGCCGATGGTTTTTTCCACCCAGTTGGCCCACGGCCTGATGCTGCACATCGAGGCCCGCGTCAACGGAAAAAGCTCGCCGGTTGACCTCACGGTCAAGGCCGATCCATCCGCAGGCGGGCTGGTGCTGGCGGATCCGGTGCCTCCGCTGGGGGCGAGCGATGTGGCCGGCGTGTTGCGCGGCAAGTGGGGCTTCGACGACTGGGAGGGTCCCCGCTTCCACTTGCACGCTGCTCAGCCCGGCAAATGGATCGTGGCGGCCGGCGACCAGTCTGCCCTGGTGGTGGGCCGCGAAGACACACTGCGCCTTGAAGACGAGAGTACACTTTGCGTCGATCGGGTGGAGGAGCAGGGCGCCGGCGGCAACCCCCTGAAGCTGACCTGGATGTCTTCCAAGCCGGATACGCTGGAGGTTTCCGTGCCCCTGAAAGACGCGGCTCCCGGACCGGTAACCCTGGAGATTTACCAGTATGGGTTGGAGAAGCCGGACAGGCTGCTCCTGAAGGCCTATGCCGAGGCCGCATCGCTGGACCGGCTGACGCTGAGCGCAGGCGACGCAGTGGCGTTGCTGCGAGGGACCCGTCTGGACGAAGTGGCAAAGGCCGAACTGGAGGGGTTGACCCTGACCCCGTCCGCGCTGAGCCGCGTCGAGGACTTCGACCAGTTGGCGATGAACGCCGATGGTCCCACGGCAAACCTGGACCCCGGAAAGCGCTACGTTGCCAACGTGCAGTTGCAGGACGGCCGCCAACTGAAGGTGTCCGTGACCGTGGAGCCGCCTCGCCCGCAGGTCGTGCTGTTGAACAAGGGCACGCAGGAAGAGGCATCCGCGACCCCCTCGCCCATACGCTTGGGGAGTCTGGACGACCTGCCCGTTGAGGGGCGGCTGGTGTTCTTTCTCAAGTCCCGCGTGCCGGTGAACTTTGCCCGCAATGAAAAGGTGGAGGTAGCGGCGGTGGACGGCAGCTTCAGAACCGTGCTGTCGCTGGCCGACGGCAGCCTGGTGCTCGAGGACGCGAAGATCGCAATCGGCCTGGTGGACCCGCTGGCCCGCTTCGGCTCCTCGGCCTTTGGGCCGGTGCAGGTGCGCGTGATGTCGGCCGACGGGGTTACGGGCGACTGGCTGCCCCTGGGAACGCTGGTGCGGCTGCCTGGGTTCAAGGAGCTGCGCTGCCCGCGCGCCGTGGTCAAGCCCTGCACGCTCACTGGGACGAACCTGATCCTGGCCACTTCCATCGGGGCCACGCCGGAGTTCGACAACGCCACCGATGTGCCGCCGGACTTTACGGGAACCCAACTGAGCGTGGCCCACCCGGCCAATGGCGTACTCTATCTGAGGCTGCGCGACGACCCGGCGACGGTGCAGACGCTCACCCTGCCGGTGACGCCGGCAATCCAGCCGGGACCACCGGCGCCGGCGGCACCGGCACAACCCATTGCCGTCCCGGCCCCGCCGGCGGCTGCCCCGCCCGCTGTACCGCCGGCTGCACAGCCGGAAAAAGCGGCGCCTAAAACCGCTCCAAGTCCTGAAGCGCCGGTGAACCGATGAATTACTCCGTTCACGGCAAACAAACGTCCGCCCGCCGGAATGGGTAATGACCTCTGGCCGCGTATCGGGGCATGTGCGCCAGAGTCCTACCCGGAAATTGACCTGACTGGCCGTGGTTCGCGCTATGCTGATTCCATGTTCAGGCTGTATGCTTCCCTTTCCCTGCTCACGTTGACCACGCTTGCGCCGCCATTTGCCGCCGCGCAAGCCGCTGCTTCCCCGTGGACCTTTGCCGTCAGCGGCGACAGCCGCAACTGCGGCGATTTTGTAATGCCGGCCATCGCCGCCAAGGTGAAAGCGGAGAAAGACGTCTTCTACTGGCACCTCGGCGACTTCCGCTGGATCTCGTCGCCCGACCAGGATTTGCTGGCCATGCGGCCGCCTGGAAGCCAGCTCTCCAAATCCGATTATCTTGACCGCGCCTGGGACGACTTCCTGGAGCACCAGCTCGTTTCATTCGGCTCCATCCCTGTGTTTCTGGGCCGCGGCAATCACGAGAATGTGAAGCCCATGACCCGCGAGGGCTACATCGCCAAGTTTTCCAGCTTTCTGAACCGTCCTGAGATTGAGGCCCAGCGCAAGGCCGACGGCGACAGCGGCAATGGAGTGCAGCCGTGGTACCACTGGACCCAAAACGGCGTGGATTTCATCACCCTGGACAACGCCAGCCGCGACGAGTTTTCCGACGCCCAACTGCGCTGGCTGCGCTCGGTGCTTGACCGCGATCTGGCTCCGAACTCAGGCATCCGCACCATCGTCGCGGGCATGCACGAGGCGCTGCCCCACTCCACCAGTTCCGATCACGGCATGGACGACTGGGACCTGGGGATCCGCACCGGCGAACTGGTTTACACCTGGCTCTACGACGCCCAGGCGGCCGGAAAGCATGTGTACCTCCTTGCCAGCCACTCGCATTACTACTCGCCCAACATCTTCAACACTCCCTATTGGAAGCAGCACAGCAGCAATGTGGCGCCGGGCATCATCATCGGCAGCGCCGGAGCCCACCGCTACCAACTTCCCAAGGATGCCGACAAGGCGTCCAGGACCAACATCTACGGCTACCTGCAGGCGACCGTGCACGGCGATGGCACCATCGACTTTGCGCTGCACGAGCTGAGCGAAAACGACCTGATCGAGTCCAAATGGCCCAATGCGCCGCCAGACGCGATTCATGAGTGCTTTATTCACAACTCCGACGACGCGGGGAAGTGAACCAGGGCAAGGGCGCGACCGGGTCCCGGCGGGAATCGGCCAGCTTTCGCGTTTGTCCCTGGCAATGGAAGCCGGGCCACGGCACGATCACACGATCAGAAGATGCGGACGCGAATGCCGGAACTGACGCCGATGGAAGAAAAGGCCGGTGTTGTGCCATAGGTGGCTTGCGGCCAGAATTGGTACTCAAAGTCGGCCAGCCGGAGATGAATGCGGCGATTGAGGCGGTAGTCCACCCCGCCCCCCGGCACAATCACCAACGAATTCGCCTGGCCAAGGCTAAATGCCAGATTGGCCTGGCCGAACCCCACCAGACCCTTGGCATAGGGCTGGAATCTCCCATAATCCCTGAAATAACGGACTCCGCCCAGATAGGTCGCGGCATTGATATCGTTCGTCTGGTGAAACTCCAGCCAGCGCGCCTCCGCTTCGATGCCGAGGTGACGCCGGGTGTCGGCTTCGATGAACGCCGTGGCCCCCAGCAGTTTTTGCTCACCGTAGTTCAGATAGTAGCCGGAGGCCGTGCCACCCGCTGACAGCAACAGGCCGCCCTCATCCGCTGAATACACCACCTGCGCTTCAGCCCTGCGCGCCATCCCGAGGCAGACGGCAAGAAGAACGGCCGCGAAGACCGCGCTACGCCCTGGCCACAAACCCGCATTGCCACCCCAGCGACGAAAACCTGTCGCCGGGGACCCCGGATTGCCACCCCAGCAACGAAGACCTGTCGCCTCACCAAAGCGAGCAAAAATCGCTCGCAGCGCCTCACCCAGAGGGTACCCGGCACCCGCCCGATCCACCCGGGACCCCGGATTGCCACCCCACACCCGAACGAAACTATGAAATCTCATCATCTCTCTCCTGCAGCGTGTTTCATCAATTGGCACTACTGCGTGATGGTCAGGGTCACGTTCTGGTAGTGGGTAATGTCGCTGTTGGCGCCGACGCCGACCACCTGGATCACGTAGGTGCCCGGCGCCGCGCTGCTCTGTGTGATTCCAGCGCAGCCGGTCACCAGCATGGCGGCTCCGGAGAGAAGGAGCACCAGTGCCGAGGTCAGGACAAACGCGTATCGCCTGCGGAAGCGCCAGAAGACGCAACCGAAGAGGACGCTGAAGGGCAGCAGGAAACCGGCCAGGGAAACGCCCCGGTTGCCGGGATGCGCGACCATGGCCGACGCGCCCCCGCCCAGCGGGTTGTTGGTGTCGATGGTAAGCTGAGCGGTCCCGGTGGAATTGGCCGCGAGGGCGACGTTGAGGCTGGAGAAGTGGCAGGTTACACCCGCCGGAAGAGACGCGCAGCCCAACCCGATGGTGTCGGTAAAGCCGCTGCTTGAGGCCAGGGTCACGGTCAGCGTGGTGTTCTGCGATTTCGCCAGGGTGACCTTGGCCGGAGTAACGGTAAGAGTGAAGTCCGTGGCGGTGCCGGAGATGGTGACGGCTGGCGACGTGGACGGGCTATGCAGCGCATCGCCACTATAGACTGCGACGATGGTGTACGACGTGCCGGCAACCAGATTCGGGACCAGAGTCGCGACTCCGCTCGAATCCAGGGTAGCCGACCCGATCGCCGTCGTTCCGTTGTTGAACGTGACTGTGCCTGTGGGCGTGGGTGTGGCGGCGGCGCCGGTTGAGGTCGTGGCGTTGTTGAGCACCGTGGCCACCAGAATGACCTGCGGATTGGCGCCGGTGGTCGTCGAGGCGCCCAGGTCGGTGATGGTTGAAATGGTCCCCACCACCTCGGTAATCGCGGGAGATGTGGTTCCCGAGTCGTTCGGGTCCCCGGCATAGACCGCCGTAATCTGATAGCTGCCCGCGGCAAGCCCGGCGTACGTAATCGTGGCTGTTCCCGTTGCGTCCAGGTTCGCGGCGCCCAGCAATGTCGTGGCATTGGCATAGAATTTGACGCTCCCCGTCGGCGTTCCGCCGTTGCCTGTCACCTTTGCCGTAAAGGTGATCGTAGCCTGCACGAGGGCGGGATTCGGCGTCGCGGTGACGGTCGCCGAGGTGGTGGCCGGATTCACCGTCAGGGCATACGGAGCGGACGCGCTGCCGTTGTCGTTCGCATCTCCCGAATAGGTTGCAACAATGGAGTGAATCCCCGGCGCAAGCGTCGCCGGGTTGATGGTGGCCGTCCCCGCCGTGCCGAGGGCCGGCTTTCCCAGCGTGACGGTTGCGCCGTTGAATGTATCGGTAAATGTAACCGTGCCCGTCGGCGTGGCCACGCCCGCAGTCAACTTCACCGTTGCCGTGACGGCCACCGCCGTGCCTGCGATGCCGGGGTTCGGAACCGCGTTAACGGTTGTTGACGTCTGCGCCGGACTCACCACCTGGGTGATGGGTTGAGATGTGCTTTGGGCGTAATTTGAATCGCCCGGATAGGACGCAGTGACGGTATACGTGCCCACGGCCAGCGTAGAGATTGTGGCAGTGCCAGTGGCGGGATTGCCCGCCAGGGTCACGGTTGCGATGGGCGTCGCCTGCCCGGCTGCGAGAATGCTCACTTTTCCGGTGGCGGCAACTGTTCCGACGGTCGAAACTGTGACAGTAAAGACGATGGGCGTTCCGTAAGTTGACGGGTTGGGATTGGACGCTAGCTGGATGGCCCCTGACGCCTGCACATCCTGGTTCAGAACCGCGGACGTGCTCCCCAGAATATCGTTGGCCGCGTCCCCGCCGTAGGCGGCCGTGATCGCGTGCAGCCCCTGCGTCAGCGCTGCGGTCGAAACGGTTACGATGCCGCTCGGGCCGAGCGTCTGGCTGCCCAGGATCGTCCCCGTCGTCGTGTCCGTGAAGGTCACCGTGCCATCCGGGGTAACCCCTCCACCGCCTGAAATCGTCACCAAGGCGGTGAAAGTGACGTTCTGGCCGACAGCAGATGGGTTCAAGCTGGAAGTGAGATTGGTGGCCGTTACTTCGTCTACGATCTGAATCACCGTGGCGGAACTGGGCAGGTAATTCGCGGTCGTGGCGCTGGTGAACGACGCCTTAATCGTGTGCGACCCAACGGCCAGAGCGGCGGTTTGATATGTCGCCACGCCGGATGAGTTCAGGACCACCGCAGCGGCCAGCGTCGTGGCGCCGTCCATGAATGTGACGGTCCCGGCGGGAGTGCCCGCGGTCGCGCCCGAGGTCACGGTTGCGGTGAAGGTGACGCTCTGTCCGAAATTCGATGGGTTCCTGCTGGAGGTCAGCGTGAGAGTTGTTGCATTGACGGGCGTCGCATCCCCGACCAATATGATGTCCAGCGGGAAGTCCTCCGTGTCCAGCGGAAAGTTCACGGTGTTGCCGTAGACATCCACATTGGCGTCCACCTGTTCTGAGGTGACGCCGGTTGGAAACACCAATGTCAGGGAGGGCGCAAATACCGCGGCGATCAGGCAATCGGAGTCCACCGTTAAGGGAGTTGTGAGGCTGCAGGTCGTCGCCCCCAGGTCGACGCCGGCGTTCAGGCCGGGGGTGAAGGCGGTCAGATCCAGCGCGCCGTTTCCATCGTTTTCAACAGTCCGGGTCTGCGCAGGGGATTGATTTCCCACCTGGACCGGCGTCTTGGTGTAATCCAGGACCGCCTTGTTGCTCTGAATCTCCTCGATCAACATGTAGTAGAAGTCGGCAAAGTAGACATCGCCGCTGCCATCCAGGAACAGCCCGATAGGAGCGTAGACTTCCACATAACCCAGCGTTCCAGCGGGGCTGATGGCATTGGCGTTATTCACGGCGATGGCCGTGACGTTTCCGGTGGTGGAGTTTGTCTTGCGAATGCAGGAATCCTGAGTGTCCGCGATGTAGAGATTCCCGGCAGGGTCGAGCGCAACGCCGGACGGTGTGTTAAGGGCTACCGCAAGCGCCTGCCCATCGGCGCATGAGATGCCTGCGCTTCCGGTTCCGGCAACTGTGCTTATGATGCTGCTTGCGCTGATGATGCCGTTCACTTCGGCAACCATGCGGATGCGATTGTTGGCGGAGTCCGGAATATACATGTTGCCGGAAGCGTCGAAGGCAACCGCATAGGGGAGGCTTAGACCGGCCTTGGTCGCCAACCCCCCGTCTCCAGAATAGGTTCCCTTGCCGTCTCCGACTCCGCTCGGGTCACCGTTTCCCGCCACCGTGGTGATGATGCCCGTGACCGCGTCCACCCTGCGGATGCGCTGGTCGGACGTGTCGGCAATGAACAGGTTCCCGCTGCTGTCGACGGTCGCGCCCCAGGGCTGATTGAGTTCGGCCGATGTTGCCGCGCCGCCGTCCCCGACGTTGGTGGGGGTTCCGGGCGCGCCATTGCCCGCCACCGTGGTGATGATGCCGGTTGCCGCCGCGATCTTGCGCACCCTGTTGTTGCCGGTGTCTGCGATGTACAGGTTGCCCGCGCCATCGAGAGCTAAGCCGGAGGGAGCGCTCAAGGTCGAAGCTGTGGCCGGTCCGTTATCGCCGGTAGAGCCCGCAACGCCGGTGCCGGCGATGGTGGAGATGATGCCGGCAACCGCGGGTGGTATGGGCGCGGCGACCATGCGGATCCGATTGTGGGCGCTATCGGCGATGTACATATTGCCGGCGCCGTCGAACGTGATGCTGGAGGGCTGGTCCAGGTTCGCGGACGTGGCCGGAATTCCATCTTGCGTCGAAGTCCATTGGCGATAGGCGCCCGCAACCGTAATCACGTTGCCGGGGACCAGAACGCCCAATCCGCCCAACCCCGTGCCGGACAGATACGCCGTGCCCAGCACGTTGCTGTTGATGTCCAGAAGGACCACGGCGCCGACGCGGAGGCCGGGATAGGCGGGGGTAAACGTAACGGATTCAGTGCAGGTTCCGTTGAGCGCGAGGGTTGCCGACCCGCAGTTTGACGCACCCGCACCGGCTGCGAAGTCAAGGTCGCTCACTCCCAGTGTGAGCACTTCCACTTTGTTCACGGTGCCCGCAACCTGCGCCGTTACGGTTACGGTCTGCGGGCCGGACGTGGTGGTGACGGGTTGCGGCGTGGCGAAGATGGATTGCGCCTGTGCGCCCGTCGCCGCCAGCAGCAAGGCCGCCAAGGCCAGCATCCAGCTTGGGTTGCGTTCCGGCGCAAGCCGCATCGCCACGCCTGTCCTTGCCGGGCTGCGATCGCCCTTGCAGCGGCTGGTCGATTCCTGAGCACTTTCGGTGGCGGCGGTTGCTGGTCCGGACAAAATGCTCCCAGGATTCTCTTGGCTGGCCATTCGACGCGGGATACGGCTCATATGTAGCTCCATGTGATCTTCCAGACTGAACCCTTGACCTCCCTGGCGTTTCGGCCGCCGTTCTTTCAGGGAGAACGGAAACTCGGCCAGGGGTGGCCGAATTGTGACTCAAGGCGCCGGTATACACAGGAGTATACGCACTGCAGTAACCAAATCAATGTGACTTTCGGGCTATTATGATGTTTCGTGTTCTCAAACGGCGATGTGGTACGGAAATGGGAGGAGTGCGCCGTCCCGCTGGTGTGAACGCACGGTTCAATCTCCTGGATGGGTTGACGGAGGGAAGTCGAACCCAGCAACCGTCGGCGCTGTGTCTCCAGCGCGGCCGGTGAGCGCTTCCCGCCCGGTTCACCCAGCCTGTGATGGTTCCCGCCGCGGCTTCAGGGAGAGCGGAGGCCGGCTTCGGACACTCCCGCTCAACCACGCCTGAAGAGGACCGTCCCCGTTCCCTGTCAGAAAGATGCAACGACTGAGCCAAATCGCTCAGACTATTGACTTGCGCGGTGCGATGCTGAGCTGGTATGCGGTGATTGTTCACTCTGGACAGGAGTGACGATCCTTCCCCAGCACGTGCAATGCGTGCAATGAACCAAAGCCGGAGACGCATTCAGGAAGAGGCTGCCCAAATGGATGGAGGAACGAGGAAGCCTTTTGATACTGCCCGTTTTCTTGCGAGTCAAGGAAAAGGGCGCAAGATCGTACATTTCAAGGCGAAGGAAGTCTTCTTCTCCCAGGGCGACGCAGCCGACTCAGTGTTTTATCTCCAGAGTGGCCGGGCAAAGCTGACGGTGGTGTCCAAGAAGGGCAAAGAAGCTACCGTTACGCTGCTCTCCGCCGGAGACTTTGTCGGCGAGGAGTCGATCGTTGATGTGGGCGCGTTTCGGACGGCCTCGGCCTCGGCCATGGCCGCCTGCTCGACGCTCAAGATCGGGCGGGAGCAGATGCTCCGCGTGCTGCACGAGGAGCATGCGTTCTCAGCCTTTTTCCTGAACTTCATGCTGCTCCGGGGCATGAGAACCCAGGCGGATCTCATAGATCAGCTCTTCAACTCCAGCGAAAGGCGTTTGGCGCGGATACTCTTGCTGATGGCGGACTTTGGCAAGCCGGGCGAGCCGGAGACGCTGATCCCGGCGGTCACGCAGGAGACGCTTGCCGAGATGATCGGCACCACCCGTTCCCGCGTCAGTTTCTTCATGAATCGGTTCAGAAAGCTCGGCTACATCGAGTACAACGGCCGCATTCGGGTGAACAAGTCGCTGCTCAATGTGGTTCTGCACGATCAACTCCCGGAACAGAATGCATCCCGGCCCAAACTCCTCGATCCTCCGCCCAGCCCGGCGCGAGACGCCAAACGGGCAAAACTGGTGTGAGCGGCTGAAAACCGCGCTGAATGACGCGCACGCAGTGCCTTGAACAAGCCGGCGCGATTTGCCCGATAAGGAGATCCTATGTCGTTCGGAATCTACGCCGCCGGTTTCGCAATCCTCATCGGCGGGCTGATTTACGCCGCGCACCTCATGCATATCCCCACACAATGGATTGCCGCGGGCGCGGTTGTACTCTTCGGCGTCGGAATTCTGTCGGGTGTAAAAGCCACACGCCAGAGAGATTCTGCAAAATAAGGGAAGATGAATATCGCCTTGGAACCTGTCCAATAACTCCGTTTCGGTGAAGGGTACTGGCTTCAGCCCGTACATAAACCCGGGAGACTTGCTTTTGACCTTTAGAATATGCACTATTCCCGCGTTTTGCCGCTCCTGATGCGGCTTTCATGGCTCTCGCCACGTGAACAATCGTACACCTTCATACAAACTGGTACATGCAAGAATCGAAATAAAGTGTAGCCGGTGGTAGCCAGATTTGGGCTTGAAAAGCCACCCCGTGAGCTGGCTTTCACGTTGGTACGTATAGCCCAGGCTCAGAGTTTGCGCCGAGGCGGAGCAGGGCATATTTGATGCGTGGGAGCGTCCGACGGCCCTTTAACAGTCGCTTGTGGGAGAAACTGGCGAAATTCCCAGGGAGCAGGTAACTTCCCACTGGCAAGCGCCTAGCACGAGTCGCTGCACATTGAAGACCTTGTTCCGGCGCCTCCGCTTAGAACCTCCGCGAGTTCAACATCCACTCGCCGCACCGGTCTGTTGACCTTGACCTTGGTCTAGGCGTGCGCGTGCGGAAACGCAGGAGTTCGAAGAGGAGTTTCGGACGAAGTCACACGCTATCTTCATCAGGCGCAATGTCGCCCTCGCCGGGGGTGATTGGCGCTCCTAGTGTGACGGGCGACAATAGGAAAGTCCGACCGACGACAAACAAAATTCCCGACCGTGTTGCCTCATTCAGAAATGTTACCGAGGAATTTCGCCCGTTTCTGCCCAGAATCTGGAATCGGCGGCGATGAAAATCTTTCGACCGTCAGGGCCATTCTGCAGGATACTGGACCTGGTTGGTGAAGCGGAGGCGGGCTCTGGTGGAGACCAACTCGCCAAGGAATAGCCAACTGCCGTCATACACCAGCAACTTCAGGCGATTCTTCCGCGCGTTGGTAAACAGGAAAACGTGGCCGCTTTCCGGAGCCCAGCCCAGACCATCGCGCACCACACCGTATAAGCCGTTGAAACCCTTTCTCATGTCGGTCGCCCCAGTCGCCCC
>Ga0181524_10000787_pt1 | contig 38103 bp, 32 predicted proteins | sample PEATcosm2014_Bin_34_FD_119761 | JGI IMG/M metagenome (GOLD analysis project Ga0181524, IMG submission 119761) | Peatland microbial communities from MTU Mesocosm Facility, Houghton, MI, USA - PEATcosm2014_Bin05_60_metaG | ecosystem: Environmental > Terrestrial > Soil > Wetlands > Peat | place... | reverse complement strand
GACCGCGGGGAGCTGCCGGTCGGCGTTCGCTGGGCCGGCCTCGGGGGAGAGCTCCGGAGGGCCTCGGGCGGACGCCGGTTCTCGGAGTGGCGTCTCGACGAGGGGCTGCCGAACACGGACTAGGCGTCCGACGCCCCCGAGTCCCCGAGGACCTCGCCGGCGACCCGGCCGGGCAGGAACCGGACGGCGAAGGCCGGTCCCTGGGCGGCGAGGGCCCGGCGCTGGGCGAGGTCGGCGACGAGCTCCGCGACGGCGGAGGAGAGATCGCCGGGGTCGTCGCCCGCCACGACCCGCACTGCCCCGTCCGAGTCCGCCGGGAGGCGCACCGTCGGGAGCGCGACCGGCGCCACGCCCTGGCGCAGGGCGAGCACCAGGCCGGGATCGAAGCCGGGAATGCGGCGCGGGAAGACGGCGACGTCGGCGGCGGCGAGGGCGCGGACGAACGAAGCGCGATCCCGTTCCGGCGCCGCGTGCACGCCGGGTTCGGCCGGAGCCTCCGCCCCGGCGACGACGAGGCGGACCCCGGGGAAGAGCGGTCGGATCCGGCGGAACGCCTCGCGGGCCCGGTCGATCCCGGCTTCCTCCGGGTTCTCGGAGGCGGCGAGCGCCGCGACGACCGGCACGTCCACGGGAAGACCGAGAGCGGCCCGGGCGGCGTCGCGCCCGGGGGGCTCGGACCCGACCGCGACCGGCGGCACCGTCGGCCGGATCCGTTCCCGGGGGATACGGTAGGCCGTCGCGATCTGGTCCGCCAGGACAGGAGCGTCGCAGAAGATGCGGTCCGCCTCATCGAGCGCGGCCTTCTCCAGGCGGCGCAACGCCCGACGGTCCCTCCAGGAGTCGACCCGGTCGATGAGGCCGTTCGGCGGTCGGGTCGTCCGCTCCCGGTCGAACTCGCCGAGCTGGACGGAACGGACGATCGCGGTGATCGGCCGCGCGCCGCCCCGATGGGCGAGGGCGAGCGGCCCCAGGCCCGCCGGGTCGCGGAAGATCAGGCCGGCCCCGACCCGGATCCGCCGTCCGGCGGACCGGGTGAAGTCGGCGGGCTCGATCGCGGCCCCGGGCCGCCGGATCGGCACCTCGACCGGGACGGCCTCGATGCCCGCCGGCGGGCTCTCTCCGCCGGGGGCGTTCGGGAACAGGACCCGGACCGACAGGTGACGGTCGCGCAGCCCTTCGGCGAGCGCCCACGCCGGTGCGGCCGGCTCGTACGGGTCGACCGGGAACGGCCCGGTGGCCAGGATATCGACCGACCGCTCCACCATCGGCCGGGTTCCATCCGGGACGAGCCGAAAAGGGTTCCGGCGCCCGCTCTTCAGGCCGCGAGGCCGAGGTCCTGCGCGAACGACCGTCCACCCATCGACGGAGCCGTCCCGACGCCCATGCCTTCGAGGATCGTGGGGGCGACGTCGAGGAGGCTCGGGGTCCGCTCGATCGATCCTGTGCGGACCCCGTCGCCCGCCGCGATGAGGATCCCGTCCATCCGGTGCGTTCCCGACCCGTAGAAGAACTGCGGGCGCTGGCGGATCAGCGGATGCGGGTAGCCGAAGTCCATCCTCGGTTCGGTCCTCATGCCGTCGACCCGGATCAGGAGCGCGGGGGCGGTCCCGAGGTTCTTTCCCCGGTAGATCTGCTCGGGGCCGAACACCTCGATGTGTGCGTCGGGGAACTGCTCGAGGCGCGCCCGGATCGCCCGGGTGACCTCGGCCCGGCGGTCGGGCGTGAGGTCGGGGTTGAACGGGTTGAGGTAGATCCCTTCCGGCACCGGATAGGAGAAGGCGACCGTACGCCGCCAGTCGATCCGCTCGGCGGCCCACTCGAACGACGCGTCGGCGCTCAGGAGGTCGGCGAGCCGCTCGTGCCGTCCGTCGCGCAGGAGGTCCGCGATCCGCCGGGTCAGGCGCCCGGCGAGCGGCAGCTGCTGGGTCCGGAGGAGGAGACGGGCGATCACCCGTCGCCGGGCGAGCTCCGAACCCCGACGGAAGACGAGGAGCCGCTCGTCCGCCAGCCAGCGGTTGGTCAGGAAATCGGAGGCGATCGGCCCGTGGCCGTGGTCGGAGATCACGAGCGTCACCGCAGGGTCGCCTCCGGACCGGAACGCTTCGTGGACGTCCCGGCACGCTCGGTCGATCGTCCTCCAGAACTCGAGGAGGTCGGCGGGGATCTCCGCGGCCGGGCGGCTCATCTCGTTCCACAGCTGGTGCTCGATCCGGTCCGTTTCGCGGAACAGCGCGAAGAGGAAGTCCGGGCGATGGCGCGCGGAGAGCGTCGCCGCGGCCTGCGCCCGCTGCGTGACGGACCTCGTCGCCCGGGCGACCCACTCGGCGCGCTCCGATTCCCGGAAGAGCGGGAGCTCTCCCGGATACTCGGCCCCGATCACGGAGTTCACCTCCGCGCGGAGGTTCTTCGGGTAGGTCGCCGAGCCCTCCGAGAACATCCCGGGGAGGATGAACCCGTGGAGGGGGTAGCCCGCGGTCATCGGGAAGTTGAGCACGCCCACCTTGAGACCGAGGCGGGAGAGGCGGTCCCAGATCGCCTCGGCCGGCCGGAACGACCTCACGGTCCGGGACTGCCCGGGCCGCCCGTCGGGCTCGGTGAAGCCGAAGATGCCGAGCTCGCCGGGATCCTGGCCGGTGGCGAAGGAGAACCACGCGGGGATCGTCTTGGCCGGGTAGACCGAGCGCAGGGGGGCGCGGACGCCCCGGTGGACGAGGGACCGCAGGAACGGAAGCTCCCCGGCCTCCATGAGGGGGTCGAGGAGGTCGAACGTGCCTCCGTCCAGCCCGAGGATCAAGAATCGGCGCGAGGCTCCGACCATTTCGGATGCTGCTGGCCGTGAGGCCGATAGCTTCCAGTCGGTCCGGTGTATAAAGTGTTTAGTCTAAGGCCGCACGCTAGAGGAGGCGCACCGTCTCGAGGTTGTACGGCGCTCGCGACTCGACCCCGAACCGCTTGTACAGGCTCGAGCACAGGTCGACCGTCTTCGACTCCTCGCCGTGGTTGAGGAGGATGCGCTGCGGCCGGGGGTCGAGGGACGCGACGAAGTTCATCAGCTGGACGCGGTCGGAGTGCCCGGAGAACCCCTCGATGGTGGAGATCTCGAGCCGGACCGGCACCGACGACTGGCGCGGACCGTCCAGGAACGACGCTTCCGACATCCCGCGCTGGAGCCGGCGGCCGAACGTCCCGTCGGCCTGGTAGCCGACGAACAGGAGTCCGTTCTTCTCCTCCTGCGCCCAGGCCCGGAAGTACTCCATCACCGGGCCTCCGCTCATCATCCCGGAGGTGGCGAGCACGATGCAGGGGTCGCGCGAATCGAGGATCTCCGAGCGCATCTGGCCCGAGTCGACCCGGTGGAACATGTCGGCGAGGAACGGGTTGTCCCCCTGCTGGAAGATCTGCGTGCGCAGCTGGCTGTTCAGGAACTCCGGGTAGGCGGTGTGGATCGCCGTCGCCTCGAAGATCATCCCGTCGAGGTAGACCGGGACCTTCGGGATCTTGCCGTCGCGCATCTTCTCCTCGAGCGCGAGCATCACCTCCTGCGACCGTCCCACCGCGAACACCGGCACGATCAGCTTGCCGCCGCGCGAGAGGACCTGGTTGGCGAGGTGGGTGAACTCCTCGGTCGCCTGCTGGCGGCTCGGCTGGAGGTCCCGGAAGCCCCCATACGTCGACTCGAGGACGAGCGTCTCGAGACGCGGGAACCGGTTCGTCGCGGGGTTGAACAGCCAGCTCCGCTCGAACTTGATGTCCCCGGAGTAGGCGAGGTTGTGGTCCCCTTCCCCGAGGTGGAAGTGACAGATCGACGATCCGAGGATGTGGCCCGCGTTGTGCAGGGTGAGGCGGATGTCGGGGGCGATGTCGGTCGTCTCGCCCCAGCGGAGCGGGATCGTCCGGGTGACGAGCTCGCGGACGTGGGAGGAATCGTAGAGGCCGCGGCGCGCCTCCTGGTTGACGACCTTGATCGCATCGAGCAGCATCAGCGTCATCAGGTCGCGGGTCGGGGCCGTGCAGTAGATCGGTCCCTTGTACCCGTACTTGAGGAGGACCGGGACGAGGCCGCAGTGGTCGAGGTGGGCGTGGGTCACGACCACGGCGTCGAGGGAATCGAGCGGGAGGAGCTCGGGGGCGTTGAAATACGGGGTCCGGTCCGAGCCGGGGTCGATCCCGCAGTCGATCAGCACCTTCGAGTTCTGGGTCGTCAGGAGGTGGGCGCTCCGACCGACCTCCCGGTAGCCGCCGAGGGAGGTGTTCCGGACCCACAGCTTCTCGGGCAGCGGGTCCCGAGCGATGCGGATCCCGACCTTCTTGAGGAACGTCCGGCGGTCGTCGAACGAGTTGCGCAGGTGGATCCGTACCTCCTCGACGGTCTTCGACGGGATCGGGGGGGTCCGGACGACCGTCGGCACCCAGCCGATCTTCCGCTTGAGGTCGTTCAGGACGGCTCCCCCCCGGCCGATCGCGGCCCCGGGGTTCGCCGCCTCGATCGTCACCTCTCCGGTCTCCGGTTCGAAGAAGAGCTGGTTGATCTCGGCCTCGGGCGGGATCACCTCGCGGATCACCTTCTCGGCGTCCTTCGTCTCCGCGAGCACGGAGGGGTCGGACCGGACCACGACCCGCCGACGGAGACGCTGCGCGATCTGGCGCAGGTACTCTCCGCCCGACAGGAACAGGTCGAGCTGCTTCGTGTAAAGGACGATTTGCGGGCCTTCCAGCTCGATGTCGGTGACCTCTATCGTTTCGGGGAGGACCTCCTTGAGGGCCGCCCGTGCTTGCTCTAGGAGCGAGTCGAAACTCATCCACTCTGGAAGGGGTTGGCGGGAAACGGTTGGAGCGCCCCGGCCCCGGGGGTATGCGACCTACGGGAGCGGGGGAGGCAACGGTATCTTAAGCGCCTTCAGGCGTTTATTGATTTCGTCGTCGGAAAGCTCGCGGTATTCCTTCGAAGTGATGACGTGGGCGAGGTATCCGTCCCCGCTCGCGCTGTCGCGCCGGATCGCCGCGGTGAGGCCCCGCAAAGCGAGGTCGACCGCGTCCGAGGTCGTCATGTCGCGCGTGTATCCCTCCTCCACGATCCCGTAGGCGAACGGCGAGCCCGACCCGACGGAGACGTACCGGTCCTCGACGCATCCGCCGCCGGCGTCGAGGGAGAACACGTGGCCTCCCTTCGCGTCGGTACCGCCGAGGATCAGCCACGCCCAGTACGGGTAGTACCGGTTGCCGCTCATGATGTTGGCGAGCAGGGTGGCGGCCCCCTCGGCGCTCAGGAGTGCGTTGCGGCGGAGGCGGTAGAGCGAGACCTCGGCCTTCAGGTACCGCGCGAGCACCTGGGCATCCCCGACCAAGCCGGCGATCGTGATCCCGATGTTCTGGTCGATCTTGAACAGCTTCTGCGCCGTCTTGTTCATGATCATCGTGCCACCGGTGGCACGCCGCTCGGTCGCGAGGACGACCCCGTCCTTCGCGACGATCCCGATCGTGGTGGTCCCCTTCAACAGGCGATCTTCGATGTTCCCGTTCGACCCACTCTGCATCCGAGGACCTCCGTCCGTCAAGGGCGGGCGACCGACCCGGGCTCGCTATATAAGGGCTCACGGACCGATTACACCCGGACCACCGAGGGGCCCGGAGGGAGTTCGGGCCGGACGGCCCGGCCGTTCGCGCCCGGGGCACGACACCGATTAAAGGGGGTGGCTCCTCGGGGCGCGGACCAATCATGCGGCGGCACGACGTTGTGGTCGTCGGAGCGGGGCTTGCCGGGCAGCGCGCCGCCCTCGCGGCCATCGAGGCCGGTCGGGACGTCGCGGTCGTCTCCAAGATCCATCCGCTGCGCTCGCACTCGGGCGCGGCGCAGGGCGGGATCAACGCCTCGCTCGGCGCCGACGACTCCGTCGACAAGCACACCTACGACACGGTGAAGGGGTCCGACTATCTCGGCGACCAGGACGCGATCGAGTTCTTCTGCAAAGAGGCCGGCCCGACGGTCATCGAGATGGAGCACTTCGGCACGATCTTCAGCCGGGCCCCCGACGGCTCGCTGGCGCGCCGCGCGTTCGGCGGAGCGGGGTTCCCGCGCACGATCTACGCCGCCGACCGCACGGGGCTCGCCCTCCTGCAGGGCCTCTGGGAGCGGCTCGGGACCGCCCGTTTCACCCTCTACGACGAATGGGACCTCACGCACCTGGTCGTGCGCGACGAACGGGTCCACGGGATCGTCGCCTTCGACCGCAAGACCGGCGAGTTCGACGAGATCGCCGCGAAGAGCGTCGTGATCGCGACCGGGCCGTTCGGACGGGTGTACGGTCGGACCACGAACGCGCACAGCTGCACCGGCGACGGCGTCGCGGCCGCGTACGAGGCCGGGGCGTTCCTCAAGGACATGGAGTTCGTCCAGTTCCACCCGACCGCGCTGCTCGAGTCGGGGATACTGATCACCGAGGGCGCGCGCGGAGAGGGAGGTATCCTCCGGAACGCGCGCGGGGAGCGGTTCATGAGCCGGTACGCTCCCAACGTCCTGGAGCTCGCCTCGCGCGACGTCGTCTCCCGGGCGATCTACACGGAGGTCGCCGAGGGCCGCGGCTTCTCGGGTCCGTACGGGGGATACGTGCACCTCGAGCTGATGCACCTCGGCAAGGAGAAGGTCGAGAGCCGTCTCCAGGAGATCGTCGACTATTCCCGCATCTTCGCCGGCATCGACCCCGTGACCCAACCGATCCCGATCTTCCCCGCGCAGCACTACATGATGGGCGGGATCTCCACGAACCTCCGGGGGGAGGCGACCCTCCGGGGCCTGTTCGCGGCCGGCGAGGCGGCGTGCGTTTCCATCCACGGGGCGAACCGCCTCGGGGGCAACTCGCTGCTCGAGACGCTCGTCTTCGGGAAGCAGGCGGGGATCGCCGCGGCCGCCTACGCCGAGACGGCCCCCGCGCCCGCGATGAAGGAGAGCGACCTGGACACGGCCGTCGCCCCGCTGCGCGCCTGGTCGGACCGCAAGGACGGCGAGGATCCGACCGTCCTGCGGACCGAGATGCAGCAGGTGATGGACCGGTACGTCGGGATCTACCGGGACGAGGCGACCCTCCTCGAGGGGCTGAAGCATCTGCGCGCGATCAAGTCCCGCTTCTCGCAGATCCGCGTCGTCGACCAGTCAAAGGTCTACAACGTCAACCTGACGGACGCGCTCGAGACCGGGCACATGCTCGACCTGGCCGAGACGATCATCGTCGGAGCCGTCGCGCGCCACGAGAGCCGCGGCGCCCACTCGCGCACGGACTACCCGAAGCGCGACGACGCCCAGTGGATGCGACACACGCTGGCCCGGAAGGGGCCGGACGGGCCGACCCTATCCTACAGCCCGGTGGCCTACACGCGATGGGACCCGAAGGAGCGGGTGTACTGATGGCGGGCACGACGGTCTCGGCGACATTCGAGGTGTACCGGTTCGATCCGAAGAAGGACGCGTCGCCGCGCTACCAGCGCCACACGCTGGAGCTCGCGCCGCACACCACGGTCCTGACGGCGCTCCTGCGCATCCGGGGGGAGATCGACCCGTCGCTCGCGCTGCGCTACTCCTGCCGGAGCTCGATCTGCGGCTCCTGCGCGATGCAGGTGAACTCGAAGAGCCGCCTCGCCTGCGAGACCCAGATCGGCCCCGAGCTCGAGCGGCACGGACGGATCGTCCTCGAACCGATGCGCAACCAGGCCGTCCTCCGCGACCTGGTCGTCGACCAGGCGCCGTTCTGGCACCACTACGCCAAGATCGAGCCCCACCTGATCCTCGACCCACGGCGCCCGATGCCCGCGGGGAAGGAGAACCCGATGTCCCCCGAGGAGGTCGAGCGGTTCAAGGAGACGCCCCGGTGCATCGCGTGCGCCGCCTGCTTCTCGGCGTGCCCCGCGGTCGAGGCCGACCCCGGGTTCCCCGGCCCGATGGCGCTCGCGAAGCTCTACCGGTACGTCGTCGATCCCCGGGACGCCGCGCACCAGGACCGCCTGCTCGCGATCCAGCCCGGCGGGCTGTGGACCTGCCTGCGCTGCCACCTGTGCACCGAAGCCTGCCCGAAGGACATCCGGCCCTCCGAGCGGATCCGCGACCTGAAGGAGATGGCGATCCGCGTCCAGGGAGCGACCGAGCTCGGTTCGCGGCACGCGGTCGGGTTCAAGGCGAACCTCCGGGACCGCGGCCTGCTGAACGAGATGAAGCTCGTCCGGCAGACCTCCGGGCTCTTCGGGATGTTGGGCCAGCTCGGACAGGGGATCCGGGTCGCGCGCAAGAAGCCCGAGATCCTCTCGCGCCCGCGCCGGATCGAGGGGCTCGACGAGGTGGAGCGGATCTACGCCGCCCTCGACACGGACGGGGGGGACGCGAAGTGAAGCTCGCCTACTATCCGGGCTGCGTCGCCCAGGAGTCGGGCAAGGAGCTCGACCTCGCCACGCGCTGGGTCTGCCGCGCCCTCGACATCGAGCTGGTCGACTTCCCGAACTTTTCCTGCTGCGGCTCCGGGTTCATCGACGAGGCGAACGAGGTGCTCAACGTCGCGCTGAACGCCCGGAACCTCGCGATCGCCGAGCGGGCGGGGCTGGACGTCCTCACGATCTGTTCCACCTGCCAGGGGATGCTCTCGCTGGCCAACCTGCGCCTCGGCGACGCCCGGGTGAAGGCCCGGGTCGACGGCGCGCTGAAGCCGATCGGGATCGAGTACCGGGGGACGACGAAGGTCAAGCACCTGCTCCAGGTGCTCGTCCAGGACGTCGGCCTCGCCGCGATCCGCGCGAAGGTGCGCCGGCCGCTCCGCGGCCTCAAGATCGGGGCGTTCTACGGCTGCCACCTGCTGCGCCCCGCCGACGAGATGCAGTTCGAGAGCGGCGAGGAACCCCGGTCGTTCGAGGATCTCCTCGACGCCCTCGGGGCGACCCCGGTCTACTACCGGGGCCGGGTCATGTGCTGCGGATTCCCGATCCAGTTCGTCAAGCCCGGCACCGCGACCGGGATCGCGGGCCGCCAGATCGACGATGCGAAGGCCCACGGGGCGGAGGCGATGGCGACGCCGTGCCCCCTGTGCCACCTCTCCCTCGACACGTACCAGAACCAGGCGGCGAAATCGGTCGGCCACGCGCTCGACATGCCGGTCTTCCACCTTCCCCAGGTCGTCGGCTTGGCGTTCGGCGCGACGCCCGAGGAGCTCGGTCTGCCGCGTCACCTCGTCCCGACGGACGCCGTCGTCGCGAGGATCGGCCCGACGACCCCGGCGTGACCCGACCCGACGACCCTCGGGGCGGTCGCGGGGCCCGGCGCGGCCTCCTTCCCGGCCCGATCCCTGCCGCGCGCGCTACGGGGGAGGCCGACCGTCCGTCCTCGAGGTGAGGAGCCGCGCGCCGTCGCCCTTCGTGACGTAGACGTGGAGGCGGTCGCACGTCCCGCGGAAGAACTCCCGTCCGTCAGGGCCGAAGCGCGCGACGAGCCGCTCCGAGATCTCGGCGTCGCTCAGGGCCGGGTCGACCTCGGGCGTGAACATGCAGCGGAAGACGAGGAACCGGCTCCCCTCGAGGTCGATCCGCTCCGTCTCGGGAGCGCCGCAGAACGGGCAGGAGAGCACGCGACGGGGAACCCGGCGGACCCGAAATCGTTGGCGGCGCCCCTCAGTCGATGTACCCGAGCGCCCTGAGGCGTTCGCGCAGCCGCCGCTCGTCCTCCTCGCTGAACCCATCGTGCGTCGGCTCCTCCAGGAGGCGCGCGAGGACGAACGTGACGAACGCGTCGACCGACTCGAACCCCGTGCCGCGGATCCGGGCCTCGACCCCGCGGGCGATCTCCTCGGGGAGTCGGACCGCGACGGTCCGCTCGTCGGGCGGCGGGGCGTTCGCCATCGGTCGGCCGGCCGAGGCCGCGCGCGATAGATAGCCCCTTCGCGAGGGAGGGGTCTCACTCCCACTCGATCGTCGCGGGAGGTTTGTCGGTCACGTCGTACAGGACGCGAACGACCTCCCCCGCGAGCTCCCGGGTGATCCGCTCCGAGATGCGGCGCAGGAGCGGGCGGGGAACGGCCATCGCGGTCGCCGTCATCGCGTCGACCGACTCGACGATCCGGACTCCGACCGCCTCGCCGCGGACCCGGTTGTCGCCCGTGACGCCGACCGTGCGGGCGTCGATCAGGACGGCGAAGTACTGCCACGGCGGCGGGATCTCCTTCGCGGCGACGCCCCGCTCGACCTCCTCCTCGACCACCGCGTTCGCGACCCGGGCGCGACGGACCCGCTCGGGGGTGACGACCCCATTGACCCGGACGGCGAGCCCCGGACCGGGGAACGGCTGGCGGTCCGCCTCCGGGATGCCGAGATGCCGCGCGACGGCCCGCACCTCGTCCTTGTAGAGGTCCCGCAGGGGTTCGACGAGGACGAGCCGGCTGTCGGTCGGGATGCCTCCGACGTTGTGATGCGTCTTGATCGTGTCGCGCAGGCCCCCCCCGCTCTCGATCCAGTCCGGGGCGATCGTTCCCTGGACGAGCCGGTCCGTGCCGAACCGGGTCGCCTCCTCCTCGAAGATCCGGATGAACGTCGTCCCGATCCGCCGGCGCTTCTCCTCGGGCTCGGTGACGCCCGACAGCGCCTCGAAGAACCGGTCCGCGGCGGGGATGACCTCGTAGCGCAGGCGGCTCGCCCGGAAGAACCCCTCGACCCGTTCGACCTCCCCGGCCCGCAGGAGCCCGGTGTCGACGAAGATCGCCCGCACCCGCTCGCCGAGCGCCCGTTCGGCGAGGACGGCGGCGGCCGTCGAATCGATGCCGCCGGAGGCGGCGATGATGGCCCGTCCCGGTACCTCGGTGCGGAGGCGCTCCTCGGCCGAACGGACGAACTGCTCGGGATCGTTCACGGTGGGCTCCCGCCGGAGGCCGCGGGCTCCTCGCGCCACCGGGCCCGGTACGCTTCGAGGCGCGGCACGATCTCGGGATGCTTCAGGGCCAGGATCTCCGCGGCGAGGAGCGCGGCGTTCTCCGTGGCGTCGAGGCCGACGGCCGCGACCGGGACCCCGGGAGGCATCTGGACGACCGAGAGCAGGGAGTCCAGGCCGAGCCCGCGATGGAGCGGGACGCCGATCACCGGCTTCAGGGTGCGCGCGGCGACGGCCCCCGGGAGCGCCGCCGAGAGGCCGGCCATCGCGACGAACACGTCGGTGCTCGGGTCCCGGACGAGCCGGTCGACCTTGTCGGGGGTCCGGTGGGCGGATGCCACGTGAACCTCGCACGGGATCCCGAGCTCGACGAGGCGCGACTGCACCTTGCCGGCGAGCTCGAGGTCCGACCTGCTTCCCACGAGGACGGTGACCTTCACGTCCGTCGCCGAGCGCCGCGTCCGAAAAGCCTTTCGCCGGAGGGTCCCGGGGAGGGTTGCCCGACCCCGCCGGCCCGTCGGGTCCCGCGCGGCCGGAACGCGGACGCTCGAAACCCTGAAATCATCCCGTCCCCGACGCCCCCAGATGGCGATCCCGCGCGGGCTCCAGGATTGGCTCCTGGACGGAGCCGATCCGAGCGTCCGGTACCGGGTCCTTCGAGAGCTCCTCGACCGCCCCGAGGACGACCCCGAAGTGCGCGCCGCCCGCCGGCAGATCGGCCGGGTCGGCTGGGCCGCGGAGATCCTGAAGGAGCAGCTTGCCGACGGCCAGTGGCACACCCCCGGGACCTCCGGGAGGGAACTGTACCGCCCGAAGTACGTCGCCACGAACTGGCGCCTGCTCGTCCTCGCCGACCTCGGGGTGTCGGGCACCGACCCCCGGGTCGGGAAGGCGCTCGGTCTCTTCCTGCGCCGGTTCTCCGGCCCCCGGGGCGGGTTCGGCGGCCGGGAGAGCGAGGTCTGTTTCACCGGCAACGCGGCCCGCATGCTCGTCCGGTTCGGGCGGCTCGACGAGCCCCGCCTGGGCACCAGCATCGACTGGCTCGTGCGTCACCAGAAGGCGGACGGCGGCTGGCACTGCTTTCCGTCCCGGACCGGCACCCTCGACGGGTGGGAAGCGATGTCGGCGTTCGCCGCCCTTCCACCGGCGGCCCGGAGCCCGACGGTGGAGCGTTCGATCGAGCGAGGGGCCGAGTTCTACCTCGACCGCGGCCTGGTGCGCGAGGGGCCGCGGCCGTACGCCCCGTGGCGACGGCTCCACTTCCCCGTCCACTACTACTACGACCTTCTCGTGGGGCTCGACCTCCTCACGGCCCTCGGGTACGGCCGCGACCGGCGGCTCCGGGCCCCGCTCGACCTCCTCGAGTCGATGCGGGGTCCGGGCGGGCGATGGTACCTCGACGCGATCCATCCCGACGTCGACGATCCGGCCTACCCGCTGCGCCCCCCGATCTACCCGTTCGTCCTCGAGTTCCCGGGGCGGCCGAGCCGATGGATCACGACGACCGCGCTCGCCGTGCTCCGCCGGGCCGGCCGTCTGTAGGGAGGCCGATGCCCCTCCGGCTCCACCGCGGAGGACGGTTCCGACGATGGTTGGGCGCGCGGCTGGGAGGCGACGAGGCGCTGGGGGACCGGGTCTGGCGCCGGGTGCTCCACGGGATCGTCGCGGTCGTCCTCCTGTACTACGCACTGCCCGACGGCTTCTTCGTCGTCGCCCCGAAGCGGACGATCCTCCTGGCGGCGCTCGCCGCGATCCTGGGGCTCGAGCTGCTCCGCCACGCGGGCCTCGTCGAGCTCCCGACGATCCGGTCGTACGAGTCGGGCCGGATCGGGAGCTACGCGTTCTACGCCCTCGCGGTCGTCGGGGCGATCGTCCTGTTCCCGGAGCCGATCGCGGTGGCCACCGTGCTGGGCACGGCCCTGGTCGACCCGATCGCCGGGGAGATCCGGGCGCGGCCCGCCCTGCGCCGGGCGTATCCCGGTCTCCCGCTCGCCGTCTACGCCGTGCTGGCCTGGGCGGGCCTCGGGATCATCGGCCGGTGGCCGCCGGCCGACAGCGTCGGCCTCGCGCTCCTGGCCGCACCGATCGCGGTCGCGGCGGAGTGGCCGACGATCGCCTGGCTCGACGACGACCTCGCGATGACGTTCGCGCCGGCGATCGCGCTCTACCTGGTCGGCGTGGTCGGGCTCGGGCTCCCGCGGTAGCGCCCTACAGGACCGGCGTCAGCGTCGCGTGCGGGGCTCCCTTCTCCGGGTCCGGGCTGATCGCGTAGATCGTCGTGCGCGGCCGGATGCCGTAGATGCACGGGGCGTTGTCGATGTTGATGATCCGGAAGTACGTGTCCATCATGTTCAGGATCTCGCTCGACACGAGCAGGCCCGGCTTCAGCAGACCGATCCCGAGGTTGCCGACGTGCTTCGTCCGCGAGACGCCCTGGAAGTACATCCGGATGGCGACCTGGTCGCCCATCAGGCTCTCGAACGTGTCGAACGCCTGGTACTCCACGAACGGCTTACGGTCGGGTCCCATGACGGCCTTCTCGGCGGTGACCATCGCCCGCATCGCCTCGTCGCGACCGAACCGTCCCATCGGCAGGATGTACGGGTCCTCGGTGTCGTTGACCGTGTAGTCCGGGATCCTCACCCGGGTGTCGAAGACGTTCCCCGGCACGTGGCGGATGAGCGTCTCCCGAAGCTTCTCGGGCGACTCCCCGGCCGCGAGGACCGCCAGGATCCCTCGGCCCTGTGCGAGGAAGTTGAGGAACGTCGGCGTGAACAGCGTGTAGTAGTCGTCGATCCCGACGTTGACGTCGACCTCGAAGGCGTTGAAGCTCCCCCGGCGGAACCCGCCGCCGAGCAGCTGGTCGAAGTCGGGGATCCCGGTGGAGTAGAACTTCTCCTGGTCCGGGAGCGGCTTCCACGGGGCGCTCGACGCCTTCCCGCCGTTCGGGCGCTCGATCCCGAGGGCCTCGAACCGTCCCCCGTCGAGCGTCACGGCGTACCGGGCCCGGTTGATGATCGTGGCGCGGAGCTTCTCGAGGCGCAGGTGGCGCACCCGGCGCTCGTCGAGCTCCTCCCGCTGGATCGAGATCAGCCCGTCGACGAGGTACTCGATGCCCCCGGCCTCGGGCTTCTCGAGGATCATCACTACGTCCGTGCTGGACGCTTCGACCAGGTCCTTCTGGAGCGCCATCACGAACTCTTCCATCTCGAGACCGTACTTGTGGGTCACACCCTCGAGCGAGTCGATGACGAGCAGCGCCTTCTCCGGAAGGCAGCGCTCGATCCGCTGGTAGACGTTCTCGACCTCGGGCATCGGGCTGCGCTTCAGGAGCGCGGCGAGGTGGGTCCGGTCGACCTTGGTCGGGGGGCCCCGTTCCTGGCCGAAGCTCCCGAGCACCTCGCGGCCGGCGCGGATCTTCCGCTGCTCCGTCTCGGGAAGGTCGGCGTCCTTGCTCTTCCCCCCGGCCTGGATGGTATCGAGGAACAGCTTCGCCGCGTCCAGCACGCGCGAACGCATCTCGGTCGTCTTGAGCCACGGGAACTGGCGGTAGAGCGCCTCGTCGCCCACCCGGGTCGAGAGGTAGAACGACCGGTTCGGCTGACCGACCCGCTCGAGCAGCTCGAGGCCGAAGGTCGTCTTACCGGTACCGGCACCGCCCTTGACGATCAGCGACCGGCCACCCTTTCCGCTCAGGAACGAAACCACTTCCGGGGGAACGCCCCCGACCGAGCTGCCGTTGTTCGTGCTCATGGTGCTTTTGCCTTGCACGGGCGGGCCGAGGGTTCCGGAGCCCAGCGAACCATTCCGTGTACGACAGTCGAATGGGGAGGGGCATAAAGTAAAGCTTTCGCCGGCTCGGGCGGGGCCCTCCCGGTCACGGATGGGCCGCCCGGCGCGCTTCCTCGCGGGCCCGGTCGACCGCCGTGGCGAGGGGGTTGCCGGGGTCGCCGACCGCCGTGGCGGACGAGGGATTGCCCCCCCCTTTGCCCCCGAACGCCTCCCGGGACGCCTCCACGACCGCCTGGGCGGAGACCCCCGGAGCGGTGGAGCCGACGAACAGCGTCCCCCGACCCTCCCGTTCCCCGGCCAGGATCGCCACCCGGCCGGGAACTCGCCCGAGGAGACGGGAGAGCTCCATCAGCTCGGACCGGTCGAGGTCGAGTCGCGCCGTGACGATCGTCACGCCGCCGACCGTCTCCGTCCGAGCGGGGTCGGCGAGCAGCCGCTCGGCCGTGGCCGAGAGGTCCTCCTTCCGGCGGTCGCGGGTCGTGCGGCGGGCCGACTCCACGTCGGCGAGCAACCGGTCGATCCCGTCGGGCAGGCGGCCGACCGGCACGCCGAGCCGTCGGGCCGCCTCCTTCAGGATCTCCTCGTGCTCCTCGCGCAGCTCGAGCGCTCGCTCGCCGCTCGCGAACGTGAGACGGACGACCCCGTCCTGGATCCGGTCGACGTCGAGGACGGTGATCGCGCCGACCTCGCTCGTGTGCGTGCAGTGGGTCCCCCCGCACGCCTCGACGTCGAACCCCTCGACCTCGACGATCCGGAGCTCGCCGCCGGGGACGGCGCCTCCCTGGTACAGGGTGAAGCCGAACCGCCGCTCCGCCTCGGAGCGGCTCTCGAAGTAGCTCTTCACCGGGCGGTCCTCCCGGACGATCCCGTTGACCCGTCGGTCGATCCGGCGCAGCTCCTCGCGGGAGATCGGGCGGTAGTGCGTGACGTCGATCCGGGCGAACTCGGGGCTCTTGTACGCCCCGGCCTGCCAGACGTGCGGGCCGAGGACCTCCCGGAGGGCGCCGTTCAGAAGGTGGGTCGCCGTGTGGTGCTGCATCAGCTGGGTGCGCCGGACCGGGTCGATCCGGCCCCGCACCCGGTCGCCGACGCCGAACGGGGGATCCCGTTCGAGCCGGTGGAAGACGTGCGGCCCCCGACGGATGACGTCGACGACCGCCACGTCGGCCAGGTGACCCCGGTCGGCCAGCTGGCCGCCCCCCGTCGGGTAGAAGTACGTGTGGTCCAGGACCACGAACGGCCCGGCCGCGTGCACGACCCGCGCCTCGAAGGAGACGGTGTGCGGGTCGAGGTAGTACCGCACGTCGGTCGGCGGGACGGTCGGAGGGACCGGGGGGAGCGCCTCGGTCGGTTCGGCGTACTCGTTCGTCGGTCGGTCGGCCTCGTGACGCGCGGCGGCCTGCCGATAGAAGTCCTCCGGGATCGCCAGGGGCGCCTCGAGCTCCTCGACCGCAACGTCCGGGGGAACGCCGAGCGAATCGTACCACTGGAGGAGCTCCTCGACCCCGATCGTGCCGCCCTCGGCCTTCGTGCGCTCTCCCTGGCGGCGGATCGTCTGCCGCGCCCGCCCGATCGCCTCGTCGTACCGCTCGATCTCGGCCTCGACGACCCGGCGCAGGTCGTCGCGGTGGGCCCCCACCTCGGGGAAATCCCGCGCGATCTCCTGGCCGGTCCGGTCGATGATCGAGACGAGAGCGGGGGCGTCGGGGACCTTCGCAAGGATCCGGAGCGAGCGACGGAGGAGGAGCCGGGCGAAGTATCCTTCCTTGCTGTTCGACGGAACGACGCCGTCGGTGAGGAGGAAGTTCAGCGCCCGCGCGTGGTCGATCAGGATGGCGGTCTCCCGGGGCGGGAACGTCCGCCGCATCTCCTCGTACTCGCGGCCGAAGACCGCCTCGTACGCGGTGCGGGTCCCCTGGCTCGCCCAGGTGAGGCGCTCGAGCCCGTAGCCCGTGTCGACCACGGTGAGCGGCATCGGCCGGACGGCCTCTCCCTCCCGGACGTATTCCATGAACACGAGCGTGGCGACCTCGAGCCCCGAGATCCCGACGCTCAGCGACGGACCGAGGTTCCCGCCGCCCTCCCATACCTCTTCCTTGTACGTGATCGCCCGGGGGTCGGCGCCCAGCTCCTCGGAGAGCAGCTCGTGGCACAGCTCGACCGTCCGGTCCTTGAAGTAGACCTCGTGGTCGGGCCGGTTGAAGGCGTGGTGGGCGAGCATCTCGAACAGCGTGAGGTGCCGGCCGCTCCGGCCGACCTCCTCGATGTCGATGAACCGGAGGACCGGCTGGCTGATCGTCAGGGGGTTCGCCGGCGGGGGGATCGCCCCGCTCGTGACCCACGGCTGGAAGTCGTAGATCGAGGCCTGCGTGAAGAAGACGTCGTTCCGCCAGCGGGCGACCGTCGGGTACCGACGCAGCCGGGTGTGGCCGCGATGCTCGAAGAACGAGAGGTACGTCTCCCGCATCTCCCGGTTCGCGAGCGGTCGCCGGAACACCGGGTGGCCGACGAAGCCGTACTCCCGGCAGGGGGCCTCCTGGCACCGGTCGTGGTCGCCGAGCGTCCAGAACGGCGTGTGGCAGACGATGCACGTCCGGCGGTGGAAGCCGGCCCGATGGAAGAACGCCAGGTCGTACTCTGCGTCGTCCATCGCGGAGCGCCGACGACCCCCCTCGGCTTAAACGGTTTGGCCGATGCCTTCGGGCGGGCTCGATCGAGGGCCGACCGGAGGGAGACCCGGGCCGCAGGTGTCGAACGATCGTCCGTCCGGGGGCGCTGCTCCGACCCCGCCGTCCGCCACCCGCTCGACGTGGGTGCTGGTCGCGATGCGGGCCGGCTACGCCTACAACTGGTTCGACATCGGGCCGGCGCTCCGCGGGGTCGGGACGGCGTTCGCGGTCGGACCCGCGCAGTGGGGTCTCCTGGTCGGTGCGTTCCTCGCGGGGGCTGGCCTCCTCCAGGTGCCGGCGGGGCTCCTGGGGCGTCGGTACGGGAACCGTTCGGTCTCCCTGGTCGGCGCAGCCCTGCTCGCGGTCTTCGGTGTCGCGAGCGGGCTCGCCCCCTCCTTCGCGGCGCTGCTCGCGTTCCGGATCGCGGCCGGCGCCGGGGCGGGCCTCTTCTTCTCGCCGGCGATCAGCCTGGTCGCCGGGCTGTACCCGGCCGGGCGCCGTGGCCTCGCCGTCGGCGGGTTCTCCTCCGCGTTCAGCGCCGGAGCGGCCGCCGGCGTCCTGCTCACGGCCCTCCTGATCCCGTCGATCGGCTGGCGCGCGTCGCTAGTCCTGGGCGGGGTGGTCCTCGGTATCCTGACGGTCGCGGGAACCGTGGCGATCCCCCCGTCCGTCGCGCCGGCCCGTCCCCCGACGGTCGGTCGCCCGACCGCCCGCCTCTCGGCCCTGCGGTTCCGGGGGGTCTGGGCGATCGGCCTGGCGTTCATCGGGATGGAGGGCGCGACGTTCGTGACGGGGCAGTTCATCGTCCCGTACGGGGAGGCGCTCCGGGGCTGGTCCGCGACGACCGCCGGGCTCGTGGGGATGATGTTCCTCTTACCGAGCGTAGTAGGTGGTCCGATCGGCGGACCGGTCGCCGACCGTCGGCACAACCACCGCACCCAGCTCGCGCTCGCGGCCGGGGCGGGGGCGGTCGCGATCGCGTGCCTGCCGGTCGCGAACCTCGCGGCCGTGTTCGCCATCGGGACGACGTTCTCGTTCGCGTACGGGTTCGCGTACGCCGTCATGTACGTCGTCCCGCACTACTGGCGGGAGATCCCGGCGGACCAGGTGCCGCTCGCGATCGGGCTGTTCAACGCGATCCAGCTGGCCGGCGGCGCGTCGGTCGCCTACGTCTTCGGCCGCGTGGTGGCGATCTCGTCGTACCCGGTGGCGTGGGAGGTCCTGGCGGGACTCGAGATCGTGACCCTGGTCGCGCTCGTCGCCCTGCCGTCGACCCCCGCGGGGCCGGCGGAAGGCGGTCGGCCGGGCGCGGAGGGTTCCGCCCTTCGGTGAGCGCCCCGCCGGTCGCACACTGGTCGGCGACGGGGCACTCCGGACAGCGCGGCCGCCGGGGACGGCACAGGTTCTGTCCGTGCTGGACGAGCAGCGGGTTGAGCGGCAGCCAGAACGCCTCGGGAAGGACCCGGCGCAGCTCCTGCTCGGTCTGCTCGGGCGTGTCGGTGCGGACGACCCCCAGGCGGTTCGCCAACCGGTGCACATGGGTGTCCACGGGAACCGCGGGGATCCCGTAGCCGAAGACGAGGACGCAGTTCGCCGTCTTCGGCCCGACGCCCGGGAGCGTCGTCAGCTCGGCGAGCGTCCGGGGGACCTCCCCGTGGAAGCGGTCGAGCAGGGCCCGGGCGCACGCCCGCACGGTCCGGGATTTCGCACGGTAGAAGCCGACCGGGCGGATCAGCACCTCGACCTCGCGGCGGCCGGCCGCGGCCAGCGAGCGGACGTCCGGGAACCGGGCGAACAGCCGGGCGGAGGCCACGTCCGTCTGCTCGTCCCGCGTCCGCTGGGAAAGGATCGTCCCGACCAGGACCTGGAACGGGTCTTCGGCATGGTCGCGGAGGTAGGGGGTCCGCCAGTCGCCGGTCCGGTAGAACGCCGAGAGCCGGTCGAGGAGGAGCTCCCAGTCGAAGGGGGCCGGCGCCGGGCGGGTCATCCGCCCGTCCCCCGGGGGCGGGGGGCGGCCGCGCGGGGCGGCGGGGCCGTCTCCGTCCCCGGGTCCGAGAGGTCCGGTTCGTCGGGCGCATCGCGGGCCCGCAGGAGCTCCCCGATGAGGTAGTCGCTCCCGGTCGCGAGCGTGATCCCGTCGGGCCCGGTCGCCGCCCGGGCGAGCTTCAACCCGGTCGCCGCGTCCGGGGCCTCCACGATCCGGGGGAACCGACCGGCCGCGGCGACCCGGAGCTCGCTGCCGGGGAGTCCCCGCCCGGACCGGACCCGGACGACCACGAGGGTGTCGGCGAGGGGGGCGAGCGCGTCCAGGATCCGGTCGACGTCCTTGCCCCGGAGGCAGCCGAAGAGGATCGCGCTCGCGGAACGGTCGGCGAGCGGCGCGATCTCTCCGAGGCTCTCCGCCACGGCCCGGGCGCTCTCGGGGGTGTGCGCGACGTCGTAGAACAGCTCGGGGCGGCGGGCGATCCGGTCGAGGCGGCCGGGCCAGCGGACCCGCGCGAGGCTGGCCGCCACGGCGGCTGGCACGAGGGCGGTCCCCGTCATGTCGAGGAACCGGGCGGCCGCCGCGACGGCGAGCGCCGCGTTGCCGACCTGGAACCGGCCGAGGAGGGGGATCTCGAGCCGGGGCAGGGTGAGCCCGGGGAGGGTGAGCGAGAACGACTGGCCTTCCTCCGACAGTTCCCGGTCGCCGACGACGACCTCGCGGCCGAGACGCCACGGGATCCCTCCCCCGAGTCGGTCGGTCACCCGACGGACGACCTCGGCGGCCTCGGGCGGGAGGTCGCCGAGGACCGCCCGCATCCCGGAATGCAGGATCCCCGACTTCTCCTCGGCGATCGCCCCGAGCGTCGGGCCCAAAAGGTCCGTGTGCTCGAGCTCGATCGTCGTGATCACGCCGACCCGGGCGTCGAGGACGTTGGTCGCGTCGAGGCGGCCGCCGATCCCCACCTCGACGACCGCAGCGTCGACCTCCTGGCGCGCGAACCAGTCGAGGGCGAGCGCCGTCGTCACCTCGAAGAACGTCGGGTTCCGGTCGATGCGCCCCTCCTCCTCGAGGGTCCGGGCGAGCCGTTCGATCCGGTCGATCCCGTCGACGACGGCCGCCGGGCCGATCGTCCGCCCGTCCCGTCGGATCCGCTCCCGGTAGCTCGCGAGGTGCGGGGAAGTGAACAGCCCGGTCCGGAGGCCGTGGGCGCTGAGGATCGCCGCGGTCATCATCGCGACCGATCCCTTGCCCTTGCTTCCGGTGACGTGAACGGCCGGGTAGTTCCGCTGGGGGTTGCCGAGGCCGTCGAGGAGCGCCCGTTCGATCTCGAGCCCCGGTCGGAGGCCGAACCTCCGGCGCCGGAACAGCTGGTCGAGCGTGGCGCGGTACCGTTCGGGATCTACCGCCATTCCGCCGGACCGAACCGAGCGCCCCCTTAACCGTCACCCGGGGGGGTTCAGTACATCGACCGTTCCCGGTACGCCCCGTAGACGTCCCGGAAGGCGCGGACGATCTCGCCGAGGGTCGCCTTCGCGCGGAGGGCGTCGAGCACCGGGGGCATCGTGTTGCCGTCCTCGGTGGCCGCGACCTTCCGGAGCCGGTCGAGCGCGGCCTCGTGCCGCCGCGGGTCGCGGCGCGAGCGCAGCGCCGCCAGGCGTCGCGATTGGAGGCGGCGGGCCTCCTCGCTGATCTTGAGCCGCGGGACCCGGATCGGGGCGTCGACGGTGTGCTCGTTCACGCCGACGATCTTCGCCTCGCCGGCCTCGACCGCCCGCTGGAAGCGGAACGACGCCTCCTGGATCTCGCGCTGGAAGAATCCCTTCTCGATCGCCGCGACGACGCCCCCGATCTCGTCGATGCGGTCGAAGTACCGTTGGGCCTCCTCTTCCAACCGGTCGGTCAGCCACTCCACGTAGTAGCTGCCGCCGAACGGGTCGACCGCGTCCGCGACCCCGGCTTCGGACGCCAGCACCTGCTGCGTCCGGAGCGCGATCCGTACCGCGTCCTCGCTCGGCAGCTGGATCGCCTCGTCGTACGAGTTCGTGTGGAGCGATTGCGTCCCCCCGAGGACCCCGGCGAGCGCCTGGACCGTCGTCCGCACGACGTTGAGCTCCGGCTGCTGGGCGGTGCACGAGCAGCCGGCCGTCTGGGTGTGGAACCGGAGCCAGAGGGAGCGCTCCTTCTTCGCGCCGAACTCCTCCCGCATGACGCGCGCCCAGATCCGCCGCGCGGCCCGGAACTTCGCGATCTCCTCGAAGAAGTCGTTGTGGGAGTTGAAGAAGAACGAGAGCCTCGGAGCGAACTCGTCGACGTCGAGCCCGCGCCGCTTCGCCTCCGCGACGTACGTCCGGCCGTCGGCGAGCGTGAAGGCGAGCTCCTGGGCGGCGGTCGACCCGGCCTCCCGGATGTGGTAGCCCGAGATCGAGACCGGGTTCCAGCGGCCCGCGTGGCGGGTCGCGTACTCGATCGTGTCGGTGACGAGCCGGAGCGCCGGCCGCGGCGGATAGAGGAACTCCTTCTGGGCGATGTACTCCTTCAGGATATCGTTCTGCGTCGTGCCCCCGAGCCGTGCGACCGGCACGCCGTGCGCCGTCCCCGTCAGGAGGTACATGCCCCAGACGACGTTCGCCGGCCCGTTGATCGTCATGCTGGTGGTCACCTCGCCGAGCGGGATGCCGTCGAGGAGGCGCTGCATGTCGTCGAGGGAGCCGACGTTCACGCCGCACTTGCCGACCTCCCCCTCCGCTTCGGCGTCGTCGGCGTCGATCCCGTAGAGCGTCGGATCGTCGAACGCGATCGACAGCCCGGACTCCCCGTGGGCGAGCAGGTAGCGGAACCGCCGGTTCGTATCCTCGGGGGAGCCGAACCCCGAGAACATCCGCATCGACCAACCGCGGCCGCGGTACATCGTCGGGTGGACGCCGCGCGTGAACGGCGGCTGGCCGGGGTAGCCGATCCGGTCGAACGAGGAACGGGGCGACCTCGGCGTGTAGATGCGCTCGACGGGAATCCCCCCCAGGGTCGCGAACGGGCCTCTCGTCTCGGGGCTCTTCAGGAGCGCCGGCGCGAGCACGTCGGCGGCCCACCGGCGCTGCGCCTCCTCGACCGGGTCGCCGGACGACGCGACCGGCGCCCGGGACTTCCCGACCCGCGCTGCCCCGCTCCCGGCCATCGACCGGACGGAGGGTGGCCGCGTCTATAACTCCGGGGGCCGGGGCGGCAGGCGGACCCCGACCAGGTCCCCCCGGCCGCGCCGGACGACGCGGACCCCGAGCGACCTCGCGAACCGGGGAAAGGCGTCCCCGGTCCAATCGGTGTTGTCGGCGAGCACGACGGCGCCGGGCCTTAGCCTCGGGCGGACGGTCTCGAGCTCGAAGGTGAGGTGGGTCGGCGTGTGGAGGTCGTCGTGGAGGAACAGGTCGACCGACCCGATCTCGTCCATGAGCGCCGGCAGCAGCTTCTCGCTCGGCCCGGTCCTCAGGTCCCAGCGGTCCCGGAGGGCCTCGGGGACCGACCAGCCGCTGTCGAGGCCGGGCGGGAGGGCGGTCGCGGGCTCACCGGCCCGCAGCGTCGGTCCCCGCTGGCGGGTCGGAAGGTCGATCGAGTGGAGACGGCCCCGATGGTTGCGCCGGAGCGCCGCGAGGAAGTGGGCGGACGAGACGCCGCTGCTCACCCCGGCCTCGACGATATGCTCCGGCCGGAGGAGTCGGACGATGGCGTACAGCTCGAACGGCGCCCGGATCTGGGCGTAGGAGGGTCGGCCGGCCGCGAGGTGCCGGTGCCGGATCTCCTCCTCGAGCGGGAGGAGCCGCTCCAGCTCGGCGAGGGTCCGGGCGATCTCCGGCCGTCGCGCGCCCGTGAGCCCCGCGATCCAGGCCAGGTTGGGCGTCGCCCGCCGGTCCCCGAGCGCGCGCCGGGCCCGCTCGACCGCGGCCCGCGCGTCCTCCGGGAGCGTGGCGACCCGCAGCGGGACCTTGCGACGCCTCATCCGGACGGCCCGGAAGGTTCGTGTCGTTCCTTTCTCTTGAGATGTGCGTTCGAGATGTCGAGCCGGGCGGTCGCTCCCGTCACCGTCGTGCGGGCCTCGTCGACCTCCAGCCGGCTCGAGAAGAACGGGGCGTCGACGACCAGGGTCTCGTACTCCCCCCCCTCGCCGGCGACGTTCAGCCGGCGGCCCCCGTCGCTCCGGAGCTCGATCTCGGCGAGGAGCCGTTCGTCCAGCCGGGCCCCGATCCACTCGGCCGGCAGCGGGTCGGCCGAGAGATGGACCATCCGGATGTCGAGGCCGGCCGAGATCTCCTCCCGTACGACCCGGCCCGGGTCCTTCCTCCAGAGAGGGGCGTACACGCGCCGCCCGACCCGGTCGGCGATGCGGAGCAGCCGGGCCCACTGGTACGAGGAGGCGATCGCGCCGGCCACCACGGGGCCCCGGTCGCCCCGGAGGGCTCGCTCCAGGGCGTCGAGCTCGCCGCGCTCGTCCCGACCGTGGACCACGACGGCCCGGTGGTCCCGCCCCCAGGCCTTGGCCTGGAGGGCGACCAGGTCGAGGTTCGGCGTGTGGAACATCATCGACTCGGGGTCCTCGGGGCGCAGGGTCACCAGCTCGTCGACCGGCCAGCCCTGGCTGTCGGCGAGGTAGGCGGCGTAGACGGAGTCCTTGCCTCCGGAGACGAGCGCGGTGACCGTCACGGTCCCCCGCTACGGGAGCGACAGTCCGTTCCGCCAGCGCGCGTACAGCCCGTCGAGGTCGATCGTCGCGACCGTCCGGTCGACCCAGCGCAGGGTCCCCGCGCCTTCCGTTACCGTTCCAATCGGAACGCACGGCACCGGCCGCATCGTCCGCTCGAACGCCGCGGCCGACCCCGGGGGGACCTCGACGACGAGCCGGGAGCGGCCCTCGGCGGCCAGGGCGATCCCGGGGCCCGAGAGGCCGGTCGCCGCGAGGTCGACGTCGAAACCGAGCCCTCCGCCGAACGCCATCTCCGACAGCGTCACCGCGAGGCCTCCGTCGGAGACGTCGTGGGCGGCGACGGCGAGTCCCCGGCCGACCGCCCGGAGGAACCGCTCCCCCATCGCCCGGAGGGCCTTCGGGTCCGTGCCGGGGATCGCGAACCCGTCGAGCCCCTGCTGCCGGGCCCAGAGGGAGCCTCCGAGCTCGGGAGCGGAGCGTCCGAGGAGGAACAGCCGGTCGCCGGACCCCTTGAGGTCGCTCGTGAGCACGTGACGCAGGTCGCGGACGATCCCGGTGGCGAGGAGGACCGGGGTCGGCGGGATCCCGACCCCCAGGCCCCCGTTGTAGAAGCTCACATTCCCCGAGGGGACGGCGAACCCCAGCCCCTCCGCCGCGGCGCCGAGCCCCCGCGTCACCTCCGCGAAGTCGGAGAGCACCGCAGGGTCCTCGGGGTTGCCGAAGTTGAGGCAGTTCGTGAACGCATCCGGCTGGGCCCCCACCGCATAGAGGTTCCGCGCGGCCTCCTCGACGACCCAGCGGGCTCCCCCCCTCGGGTCCTCGCGGCACGCCCAGGGCTGCGCGGCGACCGCGAGCGCGAGGCCGCTCCGGCCCCGAGGGCGCGGCCCGATCACCGCGGCGTCCCCGTGGGACGGCGAGGTGACCCGACCGTGCATCGGCTTGATCACCGTCCGTCCCTGGACCTCGTGGTCGTAGAGCCGAACGACCGCTTCCCGCGACACCGAGTCGGGCGCGAGCACCAGACCCTCGACGAGGTCCCCGCATCGGTCGTCCGGGACCGGCGGGGCGGTGCGGCGTTCCCGGCGCCGCGCGCGCAGGCTGCGCCGGGTAGGAGAGGGCTCGACCCGAAAGCCGAGACGGAGGTGCCCGGCGGGAGCGCCGTCCCATTCGATGGATTCGAACGGACCGGCCGTGACCTCCCCGATGTCGGTCGCGAGGACCTCGTGCCGACGGAATATCTCGAGCAGCGACGGGACGTCGGCGGGGCGGACGTCGAACAGCATCCGTTCCTGCGACTCGGAGATCCAGACCTCCCACGGTTTGAGCCCGGGGTCGCGGAGCGGGACGCGGGCGAGGTCGATCCGCGAACCGAGGCCCGCGGCGTGGACGAGTTCGCCCGAGGCGGTCGCGAGGCCGCCCCCGCCGAGGTCCTTCAGGCCCGGGACGAGGCCCTCGTCGAACGCTTCGAGCGACGCACGGATCAGGGGTTGCTTCACGATCGGGTTGCCGAGCTGGACCGCGCCCCGGGACGCGGTCTCGCTGCGCTCGGTGAGCTCTTTCGACGCGAAGGCGACCCCCCCGAGGCCGTCCCGCCCGGTCCTCCCCCCCGCGAGGACGAGCCGGTCCCCGGCCGCGCGCGCCCGGTTCGGCAGCGGTCGGCCCCGGGGGAGCCAGCCGACGCACGCGACGTTCACCAGGGGGTTGACGACGTACGCGCGGTCGAAGTAGATCCCGCCCGCGACCGTCGGGACACCGACCCGGTTACCGTAGTCGCGGATGCCGGCGATGACCCCGGCCGCCAGGTACCGCGGGGACTTCACGCCCTTCGGCAGCGCGCCCGGGTCGAGGTCGAGCGGGCCGAAGAACAACGGGTCGGCGAGGGCGACCGGCTTCGCGCCGACCGCGAGCACATCCCGCAGGATCCCGCCGATGCCGGTGGCCGCGCCGCCGTACGGCTCGACGGCGGACGGGTGGTTGTGGGACTCGATGCGGAGGGCGTAGGCGGAGCCGCCCTCGAACCGCATCACGCCGGCATCGCCGGTGCCGAGGACGCGCGGACCGCCGCGGACCCGGGCGAACGCTCGCTTCAGAAACCGCTTGGAGCTCTTGTAGCTGCAGTGCTCGCTCCAGCTCTGGGCGAGGCCCGCGAGCTCGAGGTCGGTGGGGTCGCGGCGTTCCCGTGCGAAGTAGCGCTGGATCCGTTCGAGCTCGGAGGGGTTGAACCCCAGCCCCATCGACTCGGAGACCTCGGCGAGGCCCGACGCCGACCGCCGTCGGATCGGGACGGATCGGACGCCGTCCGCCCACCGCAGCATCGGCTCAGCCCGGGCCCGGTCGGACCGTCACGCGGTGGATCACGGGGTTCGCGAGCAGTCGTTCGACCGCCTCGCCGGCGAGCCGACGGGCCTCGGACGCGGTGACGCCGGAGAACTCGAGGTCGTACACCCGCGCGGTCGCGACGTGGCGCACGGCGGGGATCCCCAAGAGCGACAGCGCCTTCTGGATGCTCTCGGCCTCGGCGTCGACGACGCCGGGCTTCAGCTCGACCCGCACCTCTACGCGGACCGGTCGGCCCGCCCGGGGGCTCGCGCTGCCCACGCCGTTGCTACCGGACGGCGAAGATAACGGTGGCCCTGCGTCGCGGCCCGGGCCGAGGGCCGACCCGTCCGAAAGCCGAGCCCCGGTCCAACCTTCGACAAAGCATAAATAGAGGGTCTTTTTCGGCCGGCCGGCGCGGTGGGGGCCGGCTATCTTCATGGAGGAGTTCATCTGCAGCGTCGAGTTCCTTCGGGGTCCCGCGGACCTCTTGGCGCGGGTGTCGAGCGAGGCCGGCGGTATCCGGGAGTACCGCGGTCCGGCCGCCGGTGCGGTGGTCGATCAGGTCGTGAACGACCTCCAAGAGGAGTTTGAGTCCGCGCCCACGGCGTAGGTGTCGGGCGGGGGTCGGGCATTCGCTTTCGGCGAGAGGATTCCGCGCAGGAGGATACCAATGGAGAGACCATCGACGGGGAAGGCGCCGGTCAGCCGGGCCGTCGAGACCGCGTTCACGAGGATGATGGGGAACGAGCAGGTCGTCGCGCTGGTCGCCCTCAAGGTCGAGACGGCCGAGGCCGACGTCGTCGCGAGCGAGGTCGCCAAGTTCGCCGAGGTCGAGGACGTTTTCCTGGTCACGGGCGACACCGACATCTTCCTCAAGGTCCGGTTCCCGCACTACGAGGAGATGAAGGAGTTCGTCCTCCGTCGGCTCCCCGGGGTCCGCGGGATCCGCGAGACGAAGACCCTCCTGGTCGTCACCGCCTACAAGGAAGGCGGGGAGGCCCGTCCGACATGAACTCCGTCCCTCCTCCGACCTCGGCCGAACCGGCCGCCCCCGTGGCGGGCGAGACCCCCGAGCTCGCGCGGATCTTCGCCTCCCTCGACGAGCTGGCGGACGACGTCTCCGTCCCCCGGAACATTCGCCGCGGCGCGAAGTCCGCGAAGGACGAACTGTCGAAGCCGCGCGTCGCCCTCGACATGCGGATCGCGGGCGCCGTCTACGTGCTCGACGATCTCGCGAACGACCCGAACCTGCCGACGCACGGCAGGACGGCGATCTGGTCGATCATTTCGAGTCTGGAGAGCCTGCAGTGAGTCCCGACGGGCATAGGCTGAAATACGCCCCGAGGGTCCAACCCCCTCGGAGCGGGAGCGGGCCCGTAGCTCAGTTCGGTAGGCCGACCGGGGCCACCGGCGGCCCGACAAAGAGCATCTGGCTTTTAACCAGGTGGTCGGGGGTTCGAACGAGCCACTCCGCCGAGCGGGCGGGGCGTCTCCGGATTTCCCCCCGGGCCCGTACCGCGCCATGGAGCCGACCGTGAGCCCCCCTACCCCTCGCCGCAGCCGACGCCGGGCCGCGACGGCGGCCCCGGCGACGCCGAAGCGTCCGTTCGTCGCCCACCACCTCGCCCCGCCGCACGAGGTGCTCGGCGAGGAGGAGTCCCGGACGATCCTCGGCCGCCTCGGCACCCCGGCCGAGCGCCTCCCCCAAATCTTCCTCAGCGATCCCGGCCTGCAGACCGACCCGAAGTTCACCGCGCTGCGCGACTCGGGCGAGAACCTCGTCGGACGCCTCGTGCGCGTGCGGCGCCCGAGCCCGACCGCCGGGGAGGCGATCGCCTACCGGGTGATCGTCGCGACGGGCGGGGGGGAGTGACGGATCAATGCGAGAGATCGTAGACGCCTTCTTCCGAGAGCGGTCGATCGTGAACCACCACCTGGCAAGCTTCAACGACTTCCTGCCGACCCGCGACAACCCGAACTCGCGGATGCAGCGGATCGTCGACGAGGCGCGGGTCAGCGAGGACTCCACCGAGCGCGGCGTGATCCGGCTGGACGTCCAGAAGACGAAGAGCTCGATCTACGTGCGCGTCGGCCGCCGGCGCGACGCCCGCGGCAACGTCAACCCGTCGGCCGAACCGACGATCTTCATCGGCGCCCCGTTCGTCAAGGAACCGGTCGGTTCGAAGCCTACGCTCACGCCCATGGAGGCGCGGCTCCGGAACCTGACGTACCAGGCCCCGATCTACCTCAAGGTCACGGTCGTCGAGAACGGCGTCGAGCGGGCCCCGGAGGACGTGCACATCGGCGATCTTCCCATCATGGTCAAGAGCCGGCCGTGCAACCTCAACCGATACAAGATCACCGAGGACGACCAGATCTGGCTCTCCGACGAGGAGTACCGGGCGAAACTGGTCGAGTACGGCGAGGACCCCCTCGACCCCGGCGGGTACTGCATCATCGGCGGCACGGAGCGCGTCATCATCAGCCTCGAGGACCTCGCGCCGAACCGGATCTTCGCCGAGCATAACGAGAGGTACGGGACGCCGATCGAGAGCGCGAAGGTGTTCAGCCAGCGCGGCGGCTACCGCTCGCTGACGGTCGTCGAGAAGAAGAAGGACGGGATCCTCCAGGTGTCGGTCCCGACGGCGAGCGGGCAGATCCCGCTCACGATCCTGATGAAGGCCCTCGGGATGAAGAACGACGAGGAGATCTTCCAGGCGGTCCTCGGCGAGCTCCTCCCGCTGGACGAGCCGTTCGTCCAGACGATGAAGCACCTGCTCAACGTCAACCTCGAGGAGTGCGTCTCGAAGAGGCTGTACCCCCCCGAGGGGATCCAGTCGACCGAGGACGCCCTGATCTTCCTCGAGAAGAAGTTCGCGACCGGCCAGGCGAAGGAGTACCGACAGCGGAAGGTCGACGGGATCCTCGACCGGTCGCTGCTCCCCCACCTGGGCGACACGAAGCAGGACCGCCTGAAGAAGGCGCTCTACCTCGCGCGGATGGCCCGGACCGTTCTCGAACTGCACCTCAAGGTCCGGGGAGAGGACGACAAGGACCACTACGCGAACAAGCGCCTCAAGCTGGCCGGCGACCTGATGGAGGACCTGTTCCGCGTCGCCTTCTCGCTCCTCCTGAAGGACCTCAAGTACCAGCTCGAACGCTCCTTCGCGCGGAAGAAGGACCTGCGGATCGCGAGCGCGATCCGGCCGGACCTGCTCACCCAGCGCCTCGTCCATGCGCTGGCGACCGGTAACTGGGTCGGCGGCCGCGCCGGCGTGAGCCAGGTGCTCGACCGGACGAGCCACATGTCGACCATCAGCCACTTGCGGCGGGTGACCAGCCCGCTCACGCGCAGCCAGCCGCACTTCGAGGCGCGCGACCTCCACCCGACCCAGTGGGGCCGCCTCTGCCCCAACGAGACCCCCGAGGGCCAGAACTGCGGGCTCGTCAAGAACTACGCGCTGTGCGTCGACGTTTCCGAGGGCGCGGACGAGGAAGAGGTGACCCTGATCCTCCGGGACCTCAACACGCGCGAGATCGGTCCCGAGGTGTTCCAGGAGGCCAGTGCGCCGAAGGGCCGGCGCGCCGCGCGGGTCTACGTCAACGGGAACCTGATCGGCCTGCACTCCCAGCCGGTCGAGCTCGTGAAGGAGATCCGCGAGCGCCGGCGCACCGGGACCCTCTCGCCGACGCTCGCCGACCGGACCTACGAGATCAACGTCCGCTACGACGAGGCGATGAACGAGGTGATCGTCCACTGCGACTCCGGCCGGCTGCGACGCCCGCTGATCGTCGTCAAGGACGGCGTCCCCCGCGTCTCCCGCTCCGACCTCGACGACCTCGCGCGCGGGACGCTGTCGTTCAGCGATCTCATCCGCCAGGGGAAGATCGAGTGGCTCGACGCCGAGGAGGAGGAGGACTCGCTCGTCGCCGTCGAGCCGTTCGTTCCCCCCGAGGTCTGTCCGAAGTGCGGGAAGGCGCTCAGCCGTTCCGACCTTCGCTGGCTCTCGATGGGCGAGCGGAGGGAGAAGGCCACGGTCGAGTGCGGCCTCTGCCACTCCGACTTCCCGACGGGCAACCTCGTCACCGAACACCACACCCACCTCGAGATCGACCCGAACCTGATCCTGGGGGCGTGCACGGGGCTGATCCCGTACCCGGAGCACAATTCGGCGCCGCGCAACACGATGGGCTCGGGGATGGCGAAGCAGGCGCTCGGCGTCGAGTCGGTGAACTACCGACGGCGGCCGGACACCCGGGGCCACCTGCTCCACTACCCGCAGGCGCCGCTCCTGCAGACCCAGACGATGCGGTACGTGCACTTCACCGAGCGTCCCGCCGGCCAGAACTTCGTGGTCGCGGTCCTCTCCTACGAGGGGTACAACATGCAGGACGCGCTCGTCTTCTCGAAGGCGGCGATCGAGCGGGGGCTCGGCCGTTCGTCGTTCTTCCGGACCTACCGGGGCGAGGAGCGCAAGTATCCGGGCGGCCAGGAGGACCGTTTCGAGATCCCGAGGCCCGACGTCGCGGGGGCGCGCGTCGATACCGCCTACCGCAACCTGGGGGAGGACGGACTGATCTTCCCGGAGCTCGAGGTGACGGAAGGCGACGTGCTCGTCGGCAAGACGAGCCCGCCCCGGTTCCTCGAGGAGAAGACCGACCTCCTGACCCCGCAGAAGCGGCGGGAGACGAGCGTGACCGTCCGGTTCGGCGAATCCGGCTGGGTCGACAACGTCATCCTCACCGAGGGGGAGAACATCTCCAAGCTCGTCAAGGTCAAGGTCCGCAACCAGCGGGTCCCCGAGCTCGGCGACAAGTTCGCGAGCCGCCACGGCCAGAAGGGGGTCATCGGCCTCATCGTCCCGCAGGAGGACCTTCCGTTCACGCGGGACGGCGTCACGCCGGACCTGCTGATCAACCCGCACGCGATCCCGTCCCGGATGACGGTCGCCCACGTCCTCGAGATGCTGGGCGGGAAGGTCGGAGCCCTGCGGGGCACGACGATCGACGGCACGGCGTTCTCCGGGACGCGGGAAGAGGCGCTCCGCGAGGACCTGAAGGCGCTCGGCTTCCACCCGTCCGGTCGGGAGACGCTCTACGACGGCGTGACGGGCCGCCGGTACGAGGCGGAGATCTTCATCGGCGTGATCTACTACCAGAAGCTCCATCACATGGTCGCGGGGAAGATGCACATGCGGTCCCGGGGACCGGTGCAGATCCTGACCCGCCAGCCGACCGAGGGTCGTTCCCGCCAGGGCGGCCTCCGGTTCGGGGAGATGGAGCGGGACTGCCTGATCGGCCACGGCGTCGCGATGGTGATCAAGGACCGGCTGCTCGACCAGTCCGACGGGACGATCCAGTACGTCTGCGGCAACGTCGATTGCGGCCACATCGCCATCCCGGACACCCGCGCGAGCTCCCTCCGGTGTCCGAGCTGCGGGAACACGTCGTCGATCTATCCGGTCGAGATGAGCTACTCGTTCAAGCTCCTCCTGGAGGAGCTGATCAGCCTCGGGGTCATCATGCGTCTCCAGCTCGAGGAGATGCGCTAGGAGGACGACGATGCCCCAGGGACTTTCGAAGAAGATCCGCAGCCTGCAGTTCGCCTTCCTCTCGCCGGACGAGATCCGCCGGATGAGCGGCGCGAAGATCATCACCGCCGACACCTACGACGACGACGGCTACCCCATCGAGATGGGGCTGATGGACCTCCACCTCGGCGTCATCGAGCCGAACCTGAGGTGCCGCACCTGCGGGGGCCGCGTGAACGAGTGCCCCGGTCACTTCGGCATCATCGAGCTCGCCATGCCGGTGATCCACGTCGGGTACGCGAAGGAGATCAAGCGGCTCCTCCAGTCGACGTGCCGGGCGTGCGGCCGGATGCTTCCGGACGCCCCGAGCGGCCGGGCCGAGGCCGTGTCGGATTCCGACGACGCCCCCGCGCGGCCCGTCCGGGCCCGCGAGGCGAAGGAGGAGCGTTCCTGTCCCCACTGCCACGAGATCCAGCACCGGATCGTCCTCGACAAGCCGACGACCTTCCGCGAGGACTCGCACAAGATCACCCCCAAGGAGGTGCGGGCCCGCCTCGAGCGGATCCCGGACGACGACATCCGCGCGCTCGGGCTGAACCCCCGCTTCGGCCGTCCGGAGTGGATGGTCCTGACCGTCCTGCCCGTGCCGCCGGTCCAGGTCCGCCCCTCGATCACGCTGGAGAGCGGCGAGCGGAGCGAGGACGACCTGACCCACAAGCTGGTCGACGTGCTGCGGATCAACCAGCGCCTGCGCGAGAACCGCGACATGGGCGCGCCCCAGCTCGTCGTCGAGGACCTCTGGGAGCTCCTGCAGTACCACGTCACGACGTACTTCGACAACCAGACGAGCGGGATCCCCCCCGCCCGCCACCGCTCGGGCCGGCCGTTGAAGACGCTCGCCCAGCGCCTGAAGGGGAAGGACGGCCGGTTCCGGTCCAACCTCTCGGGAAAGCGGGTGAACTTCTCGGCGCGCACCGTGATCAGCCCCGACCCGTTCCTCTCGATCAACGAGGTCGGCATCCCGGTCGAGGTCGCGCGCGGCCTGACCGTCCCGCTCGAGGTCACCCTCCACAACCAGGAGGTCGCGAAGGAGCTCGTCCGCCGCGGCCCGTCGCCGGCCGTGGACGCCGAGGGACACTACCGCTGCGGCGTGAACTACCTCGTCCGCGAGGACGGCCAGCGGATCAAGGTGATGGAGAAGAACGCCGAGGCGTGCGCGGAGCTCGTCACCCCCGGCTCGATCGTCGAGCGCCAGCTGATCGACGGGGACATCGTGCTGTTCAACCGGCAGCCGAGCCTGCACCGGATGAGCATGATGGCGCACTTCGTGCGGATCCTGCCCCACAAGACGTTCCGCTTCAACCTGTGCGACTGCCCGCCGTACAACGCGGACTTCGACGGCGACGAGATGAACCTGCACGTCCTCCAGGGCCAGGAGGCCCGCGCCGAAGCCAAGGTCCTGATGAAGGTCGAGGAGCACATCCTCTCCCCGCGGTACGGCGGCCCGATCATCGGGATGCTGCACGACCACATCACCGCGGCGTTCCTCCTCACCTACCAGAACCCGTCGTTCTCCAAGAGCGAGGTCGTCTACCTCCTGTCGAAGCTCCTCTACCCGCTCCCGCCGCCGGCGGGCAAGGACAAGGACGGCGAGCCGTTCTGGACGGGCAAGCAGCTGTTCTCCCTCACGCTGCCGGCCGACCTCACGCTCGAGTTCCGCTCGAACATCTGGGCGCGGTGCGACTGCGCCCCGCTCAACTGCAAGCACGATGCCTACGTCGTGATCGAGAACGGCGTCCTCAAGGCCGGCGCGATCGACAAGAAGGCGATCGCCTACGAGAAGGGCGCGATCCTGGACGCGATCGCCCGGACCCGGGGGATGCCCCGGGCGCGGCAGTTCCTGGACGAGATGAGCCGGCTCGCGATCACCGCGATCGGGCTGAAGGGCCTCTCCACCGGCATCGACGACGAGGACGTGCCCGAGGGGGCGCGCCGCGAGATCGCGAGCGCCCTCGAGGCCGCCCGGCTCCGGGTCAACGAGCTCGTCAAGCAGTACCAGGAGAACCAGCTCGAGCAGATGCCCGGCCGGTCGCTCGAGGAGACCCTCGAGGTCATGGTCCGGCGCGAGCTCGGCCAGGCCCGGGACACGGCGGGCGACATCGCCGGCCGCTACCTCGGGCTCGAGAACCCGGCGGTGATCCTCGCCAAGTCGGGGGCGCGGGGCTCGATGCTCAACCTCACCCAGATGGCCGGGGCGGTCGGCCAGCAGTCGGTGCGGGGCGAGCGTCTCCTGCGCGGCTACGTCGGGCGCACGCTGCCGCACTTCGAGCGGGGCGACCTCGGCTCCGACGCGCGCGGCTTCGTGAGGTCGAGCTACAAGGGCGGGCTGTCGCCGACCGAGTACTTCTTCCACTCGATGGGAGGCCGCGAGTCGCTGGTCGACACCGCGGTCCGGACGAGCCGGTCCGGGTACATGCAGCGGCGCCTGATCAACGCCCTCGAGGACCTGAAGGTCGCCGAGGACGGGACGGTCCGGAACACCGCCGGCACCGTCATCGAGTTCAAGTACGGCGAGGACGGGATCGATCCGACCCGCTCGTTCCAGGGACTGCCGGTGCCGATCGACGAGGTCGTCGCGCAGGTGCTCGGCCGTCGGGTCCGCCCGAGCGACGAGCGCAAGCCCGACGGACCCAGCGGGGCGCCGCCGGTGACGGAGGAAGAGATGGACCTCCAGGCCGAGGCACAGCTCGAGGAGGATGCCGAGGAGGAGGAGACCGAGGAGTTCGGGCCCCCGGAAGAGGGCCCCGAGTTCGGAGGGGAATGACGATGCCGGACGATCGGAAGGCCGCGCCCCGCGACAACGCGCAGCGCATCCAGGATATCGCCACGCACGAGATCGGCGTCCCGCTCCCGCCGTCGCTGGTCACCGAGGTCAAGGAGAAGCTCCAGGGCCTGCGCCTGACGGGCGCCGACGCGACGAAGGTCGTGAAGGAGGTCGCCCGCCGGTTCCGTCGGGCGGTGGTCGACTCGCACGAGTCGGTCGGGATCATCGCCGCGCAGTCGATCGGCGAGCCCGGCACCCAGATGACCCTCCGGACGTTCCACTACGCCGGGGTCGCGGAGATGAACGTCACGCTCGGACTTCCCCGGCTGATCGAGCTGGTCGACGCCCGCCGCGTCCCGTCGACCCCGATGATGACGGTCCACGTCGAGAAGAAGCTCCGGGCCGACCGGGCCGCGGTCCAGAAGATCGCCCTGCAGATCGAGGTGACGACCGTCCCCGATGTCGCATCGATCGGCACGGTCGTCGAGGAGCTGAAGGTCGTGATCGCCCCGCAGGGCGCGCTGCTGGAGGCCCGCGGCGTGAAGCGGGCGGACATCGAGGCGGCCCTCCTCGAGAACCTGGAGCCGCGGCTGTTCGTGGTGAAGCCGGGGTCGGGGAGCGGCGAGACCCGGACGTTCGAGATCCACCTCAAGGAGTCGGCGGCCGGGGAGACGAAGACGAAGAAGGAGGAGGCCGTCGAGGAGATGCCGTTCAAGCGGCTCCTCATCGCGAGCGAGGAGGCGAAGGGGATCCGGATCAAGGGGGTCACCGGGATCCGCCGGGCCCTCATCCGCAAGGAGAAGGACGAGTACGTGATCTACACCGAGGGCTCGAATCTCGAGGGCGTCATCGAGATCCCGGGCGTCGACGCGGTGCGGACCACGACGAACTCCGTCTTCGAGATCTACCGCGTCTACGGCGTCGAGGCGGCCCGCGCCGCCTTGATCCACGAGGCGAACCGGACGCTCGCCGAGCAGGGGCTCTCGGTCGACATCCGCCACCTGATGCTCGTCGCCGACGTGATGACGAACGAGGGGGACATCCGGGCCATCGGCCGGCACGGGATCTCCGGAAAGAAGTCGAGCGTGCTCGCGCGGGCCGCCTTCGAGATCACGGCGGCGCACCTCCTGCGCGCGGCGATCACGGGGGAGGTCGACGAGCTCAAGGGCGTGGCCGAGAACATCATCGTCGGCCAGCCGATCACCCTCGGGACCGGCGCGGTGAACCTCGTGTACCGGCCGCTCGCGGCTCCCGCGGCTCCCGTGAAGGCGACGGAGGCGACGTAAGATGGACCTCGCGCACGCGCTCAAGGTCGCCCTCGAGACCGGCAAGGTGAAGATCGGCCTCGACGAGACGCTCGACGCGGCGAAGGCGAAGAAGGCGAAGCTCCTGATCGTCGCCCGGAGCTGCCCGGACGCCGCGCTCCGGACCGACCGCGCGATCGGGAAGATCCCGATCTACCACTACGACGGCAGCGCGGTCGACCTCGGCCAGGCGTGCGGCAAGCCGTTCCCGATCAGCGCGATGGCGATCCTCGACCCCGGCACGAGCGCGATCCTCACCCTCCAGACCTGATCGACCGGCTCCAACCCTTTCCGATGGCCGAGATCGCGTTCGACAACGAAACGCTCGGCTACATCCGCCTGTTCGAGGAGCGGACCGGCGCCCGCGTCAAGGACTGCCTCGAGGCCGAGGACCGCCTCGTCTACCTGGTCCACCCCGGGGAGATCCCGAAGGCGGTCGGCCCGGGCGGCGTGCTCGTCGACCGCCTCAAGGGGATGATGAAGAAGGAGATCCAGGTCGTCGAGTACTCGGACGACCCGTCGACGCTCGTCAAGAACATCTTCTACTGGTACTCGCCGAGGACCGTCGACCTCGTCCCGAAGGGGAAGGGGCGCCACGCGACCGTCACCGTCGACCCGGCGTGGAAGGCGCGCGCGATCGGCAAGGCCGGCAAGAACCTCAAGGTCGCCCGCGCCATCCTTCTCCGCCATACCGACATCATCAGCGTGAGCGTCGGCTGAGCGTCCCGGGGAGGCCCCCGGCGGGGATCCGGGCCGTCGGCCGGGCCCGTCGCGCCGGGTTGGGCGAGACGGTCGGGTCCCGCGGGGCGGCCGCGAAGCTTTTCCCCACCGTTCCCGTCGTCCGGTCGTGAAGAACCCGTCCCGGCGCATCCGAGCGGTGCTCTTCGACCTCGGGGGGACCCTGGTCGACGAACGGGACTACTCCGGCTGGGTCGACCTCGCGCGCCGCGTCTACCTGGACCTGGACGCCGACACGCTCGCCCATTTCGTCGGCGAGGTGGAGCGGGAGCTCGACGCGAACCCGGGCACGCTCGAACGGGAGGAGGCGATCGTCGACTTCTGGCGCCGCGTCCTCTCGCGGGCCTCCGGCAAGGAGATCGATCGCCGGACCGCGGTGCGCTACCTCGCCCTCGTGCGGGAGTCGGAGAAGCCGGTCCGCCTCTTCTCGGACGTGCGCCGGTGCCTCGACCAGCTCCGGTCGGAGCGCCGGACGCTGGGGGTCGTCTCGAACTCCACGAGCGAGGCGAGCGTCCGGAGGATCCTCGACCGGGTCGGTATCCTCGACTACTTCGAGCGGGTCGTCTCGTCCGGCACGGAAGGGGTGTCGAAGCCGGACCCGGAGATCTTCCGCCGGGCGACGACCCGCGTGGGGGTCCCCCCGGGCGAAACGCTCTACGTCGGCAACCTCCCCACGACCGACGCGCGGGGGGCGGCCAGGGCCGGCCTCCACTCGGTCTGGCTCAACCGCGAGGGGATGGGGCTCGGGGACGACCCCCCCGAGATCATGTCGCTCCTCGAGGTCCCGCTGGTGATCTCACGGCTCGAGCAGGGGCCCTAGCGGCCCCGGCCGTCGCCCCGACACGGCTTTAAATATGCGGGGCCTGTGGCGCCCGCACCGCGCGGGGTCCCTCGGGACCCCGATGCGGGGACGCCGCCACGGCGAGCCGGGGACCCGATGAACCGCGCTCTTCCAAGGTGACGCCACAGATGGCCCGGAGGGGCGTGGAGCCCCGAGATCCCCTTCCCGGAGACGGGAAGAGACCTCTCGGGACTGACGGAGGAGAGAGAAACGCGTACGCGAATAGCTCGATCATAGCGAAGAGCAAATCCGCAGTCAGTTCCGATCGGTTCACGACCTAACAATGTATTCCCGGGCACACGATCGTGTGCTCAACAATCCGGTTGATCCTGCCGGCGGGCACCGCTCTTGGAGTTCGCTTAAGCCATGCGAGTCGAGAGGGGTAAGCCCTCGGCGCACTGCTCAGTAACACGCGGACAATCTGCGCTCGAGACGGGGAGAATCCCGGGAAAGTGGGAATAATACCCGATGGGTCTGGGATGATGGAAGGCCCCCAGGCCGAAATCCTGCGGGGCTCGAG
>Ga0181524_10000786_pt1 | contig 38111 bp, 24 predicted proteins | sample PEATcosm2014_Bin_34_FD_119761 | JGI IMG/M metagenome (GOLD analysis project Ga0181524, IMG submission 119761) | Peatland microbial communities from MTU Mesocosm Facility, Houghton, MI, USA - PEATcosm2014_Bin05_60_metaG | ecosystem: Environmental > Terrestrial > Soil > Wetlands > Peat | place... | reverse complement strand
CCCAAGAGCAATCGCCTCGAACCCTGGCAGTATGACAAAGCCATGTACTGCAAGCGCAACGAGATCGAACGGCTCTTCCGGCGTCTCCAGGGCTTCCGCCGCATCTTCTCTCGCTTTGAGAAACTCGATGTCCTCTTCCTGGGATTCCTCACCTTCGCTCTGATTGTCGAGGCTCTCAGATAGTGTTAACACGCCCTAGTTTGCCTGAGCCGGTCGTAAAGGGGAGTTTTTTGCGGGGAAGTAGGGGGTCAGGAAGGGCGCCGGGGCAGGGAAGTGAAGGGCCCGAAAAGTGAAATCTCCCGGACGTTGGCGCGGTTACCCTGGAAACCGCGCCAGTAAGCGTCGGCTCAGATTCCCAGCCCCGCCGCCGCGTTCTCGCGGAAGATCTCCCCGGAGCGGATATAGCGCCGCAACGCTTTCACGGTCCGGCGGCCGGTCTGGCGCATGATGACAAACTCCCGGACGCCGTTCATGGCGGCCTGCATGACGTGGCCGAAGCGGAGGCTGTGGCCGCCGAGCGAATCCACCTCCAACCCGGCTGGCGTGGCGGCCCGCTTCAGGATCTTTCTGATCGAATCCTTGTGCAGGCCGCGCCGCGAAACATGTCCATACCGGCCGACGGAACAAAAGACCGGGCCCTCCACAATCTGCGCGGCATCGAGCCACTTGCGCAGCTCACCGACCGGACACGTGTCCTGAGTGGAACCGAAGGGCAGGCCCACCTCGCGTCCCGCGCCCTCTTGGTCGGTCTTCGACTTGCGCAGGTTGACGACGACCCCGTCGCCCGAGAACTTGAGGTCGCGCATGTCGATGCGGGCCAGTTCCGATCGCCGGAATACGCCCGCAAACCCCACCAGCTTCAGTGCGCAGTCTCGGAGTCCCAGAAGATCCTTGCGCCGGGCGGCGACAATCCGGCGGACGTCGGCCGAAAGAAGCGGGTCCTTTCCCTTCTGCGCGGTGCCGAGGATGCGGCGGATTCCCTTGAGGGTTTCGCCAACGACGAAGTGGCGGGTCGTGGCGGGAGAGTCGGTGTGGGTGTACGACACAAAAGCGAGAATATTGGGGATTCCTTTTTTGGTGCCTTCGTGACGAGCGTATTTGATACGCTCGGGCAGGAAGCTCCGATGCCCGACCTCATGGCGATGTTGCTTGGCCAAGAGGCCGCCCTTTTGAGGCAAATCGCGGACCTGGGGACTTTCGCCCCGGCTCCATTACCACCACAACCGGCCGTTGTGGTAATCCCAACTGCCGTTGTCATCGCCCCAATGAACCGGGGCATGGACCCAATTTTCGTCTGACCTACAAGATTCAGGGAAAAACCGTTACCGAAGCTGTCCCCACACTGGCGGCGCGAGATAAGGCAGAACGTGAAATCGAGCAATTCCGTCGCTGGCAGTAGTTAAGTCAGCAATTCGTTGAGGTCAACGCTTCGGTCCGCCGTTTGCGTCCGATCGAAGAGGCCGCGCCGTCGGTCCAGGGAAAAAAGCGGCGCCAGCGATCCGCCAGGAAGTCGGGCGCGAAATAGATCAATTCCTGTGCGTCGTTTTCAGCGGCCGGCGCAAGACGGGGCGTCTGGATGATGTGTGTTCACCCAAACCAGGTGCGACAAGGAGGGTTTCCCCATCCGCGATCCGGATTCCACTGCCTACAGCGGAGCGATGGAGACCGCCGAAGAGTTTGGCAAACGAATCTATCTGGAAGCCTGCCAGCGCGGCTGGAACAGCGCGGTAAAGAAAGTCGTGCCAGGCGACGGCGCCGAATGGATCTGGAATCTGGCCGATCTGCATTTCCCGCAGGCGATTCAGATTGTCAATCTCTATCACGCGCGCCAACACCTGTGGGAATTGGCGCGCAAGTTGCACCCCAATGATGCCGTGAAGCAGAAAGCCTGGATGAAAAAACACCAGCGCCTCCTGGACAAGGGGAAAATCGAAAAACTGGTCCTCACCCTTCGCGCCATCGATTCAGCTAATTCCGAAGTCATCGAGAAGCTTCGCATCGAGACAAACTATTTTGAGAGAAATGCCGAGCGTATGCGCTACCCCAAGTTTCGCCGCCAGCACTTGCTTGTCGGCTCGGGCGTCATCGAAGCGGGATGCAAGAGCGTAATCGGCTCCCGCCTCAAGCAGTCCGGCATGTTCTGGACGGTTCGCGGCGCCAACGCCATCGTCGCCCTGCGGTGCTGCCAACTCAACGGCCAATTTGAGGACTACTGGGAGGGACGCCGGGCCGCGTGATTCCACTTCTATGTCGCGCACCCGGAACGGACGTCGGCAGAGTTGCTTGAGCCAGCCAAGTTGGGATTTCGTCAAATCAAGGTCAACGGAGACTTCTTCACGGTCTCCATTGCCGGTTGCCGCTGCGCTGCTGTGAGCCAGTAGGTCATTGCGCGTCTGATCGCGCGTGACAGCGACCGCGTATCTGCCTGACTCGCTGTAGCGGAGAAGAATGATTGTCACCTTCACCAGTCCTGCGGGTAACGACACTGATTGCAACCGGCTTGGCGGCTGGTCATTCCGGAGCGTCCCGGCGTTCCACAGGTCTACGGTCTCAAGAATCGCTGCCGTATCGGTCGCCGGATGCGGCGTGTTCGTTCCGCGGTGAGCCAACACAGCGAATGCGAGAACAATCAGGCAACAACAAGCAACAGTGGCCGTGAGCACCAGCCTTCGCCGGCGCGACTGGTATGCTGGCCGCAGGGCGAGAAGCCGTCTCATACAAGTGGGACAGTTCGCCGCATGATCCACTCTCGGATCTGGCAGGGCAATCTGCTTGGATTTCCTGGCAAGGCCCTTGAGAAACGGTTCGTCAGGGCAGGGTCCGGCAGGCGTCGCGCTCCCTTCGAGCACCCGCTCCTGATGGCGCTGCGCAATCCAAGCTTCAATGTGATCTTCCGGATGCGAAGATCCGGGCCATCTCAGTGTCATTGAGGGGCATCTCCAAGGCGGGAGAAATCGTGGAGGAGAGACTCCATCTCCCGAAAATATGCACGTCGTACAGTAGTGTGATTCATTCCGAACTGTTCGTCTCTAACCCGGTCTTGGGCCTTTCCAGGGCCCCTGGCAGCCACCGGCCGGGGTTGGGGAAGATTGGCCGACAGTCCTCCCGAAACACTCCTCCCAGAACACGCCATTAGGCACCGGTTAAATCCCTCGTTTTCTCTTCTGGCGGATCGTCGCTCTGCGGGCTGTGCTGCCCGAGCGTCCCTTGCTCGAGCGTCCTGGGTGGGATGCGAGTTGATCCGAAGCAACGGACTGTCCTGTGCGCCGGTGCGCAACAGCAGGGCGAAGCATTGCACCCACGCGCCGTTCCGCGATTCCAGGCTCATTGAGATACTGTGGATCGAGCATGGCGATCACCGAGACGGCGCGGACGCGATAAAGCCTCGCCCATTGGCTTTGAAGCAGAGATTGCTGCACCGTCTTCCAGTACTCTGCATCGGCTGCGATAGCGGCGTGCAAAAGGGGCGCTGCACCGGTGTCAGTCCTGTGGGAGTTGTTAATCAGATTGAGAAACTGACTGAACTCCTGAAGGTTGACACCCATCTGGTAAACCATCTGGCTCAAAGCCATCTGCTGCGAAGGCGTCAGTTGATCGAAGTCGCGAAAGTAGCCCTTGGCATTGTAGATGGCCTGTATCGCGGAAACGCGGAGCAGGAGCGTCGCTTCCTCGTCGGTGATTTGAGGCGTCAGTGTTTTGATCCTTTGGCGAAATCCCTTCCTGGTCCACGCTGCCAGCCGATCGTTAAATTGATCAAGGATCGTCTGCAGCCGTTCCGAATCCAATCCAGCAGCCTGCCAAAGCTCGGCCGAGGACGGCTCGAGGAACGGATGGGGATTGAGCTGGTCGCGCTGCGGGTGCTCTCTTGCCGGCAGATCGAGACTGAATCCGGCGCCAATCAGAGGACGGCCGGTCTTCGGGTCGGGATAAGCCGCCAATACCCAACCCTCGTGTCTGCGATCCCTCAGAATCTCCATCAGGTCGCGCAGATCGAACTTTACGTCTGAATCCGTGAAACCAAGCAGTTGCTCGGCCGCCCGCGTAACCGGTGTAGCCGAGGGATCGAACTGCGCCGCCGAGGGAGCAGCAGGTGCGGACAGCTGCAACTGTTCCTGGACTTTCCTGGATGTAGCCGGAGAGGTTTGCCCGGCCGCCGACATGGCCATCGCGGATACTAGAATCGCGCTGCTCAAATGTTGGGTCGTGACTCTCATGTCTTGAACAACCCTCGCTTCAGAGGTTTCCTACACGATGACCGAAAAACCGGCCATTAGCAATGCCAGAATAGTTGCACGCATACAAAAAGTAATTGGTAGCTTCTCATTTGCAGTTCGCTCATCAGCCTGTTCGCCAAAAACGGATTTGAGTCTCAAAGGCAGACTGGCGAGGGTGGAAACCAGCAACCCGCGGATCTGGGTGGAAGCCGAGAGGCGACAGACAAGCCGAATCTCATAGCGGGTTTCGGCAGGGGTCGCCTCGGACAACATCGGATGGAGGCGATAGGCAGGGCGATCGCATGAAGGGGCTTTGTCGCTGTGACCGGTTCCTCCCGATCTCTGAACCGATCGACAACCGCATTTCCTCCCGTAGGGAGGAGTCGAAAATAGCCCAGGGTGAAGTCCGCCGCGGTCCGCCGCGGCGGACAACCCTGGGAAGACGTTCCAGCCCCAATGCCCCGCCCCTTAGGGGCGGTACGAACCCAGGCCATGTGCACAACTCATGTTCATGCGATTGCCCTGAGGCGATAGGCGAGGGGGCGGAGTACCATGTTGGTGATCAGAACAGCAACGGCAAGCACAAGCGCCAGGTTCAACGCGCCCAGCCCGCAGAGCGCGCCCATGGCGGCGGAGCACCAGACGGTGGCGGCGGTATTCAGTCCGCGCACGTTTGCGCCGTCTCTGAAGACGACGCCAGCGCCAAGGAAGCCAACTCCGGAGACCGCATACGAGACGATGCGTCCTTGCGCGGACGGGTCAAATACGATCAGAGATCCGCACATGACAAAGGCCGCGCCTCCGGCGGCCACCAGGGCGTTCGTGCGGGTTCCCGCCATGCGCTGCCGCCATTGCCGTTCCAGGCCTACTGTGCCGGCCATCAAGATGGCAGCCAGCAGGTGCGGGCTGAATGGGATGATGCCGATTCCGTTCATGCTCCCCCTTTCCCTTCTTCCCCCGGCGAGCGAAGTGGAGTACGCCGGCCAGGTCCAGCACATGATAGCCGGCATCAGCGTCATCGCAATCAGGTAGTCGCGCAATCTCGAAGTGGTCGATTATTCACTGTCAATTCGGTTGCCTCCTGCGTGCACGGAGTGGACGCTACTTTCCCGTAATTACGGGACGGCTTGCGCGCAATTTCGAGTGCGATATTTCCTTGACGTCCAGCTCCCCGCTCTTGCCGTTGTCCAGCCGGTCGAACTCCGCTTCTATGAACTTCATCCACTCCTGCTTGGAGATCTTGCCGTTCATGTCGGAATCCATGAGGAGCAGCAATTGCTTGACCTGGTCCGCTCTGAGCGCCTGCTTATCCTGCGCCTTCGGAACGACTAGCTTTTGTTCAACCGCATTCCCCGGGATGGCCCAGGTTGCGGCCAAGACTGTGATGGCCAATACGATGCTCATTCGCCTCAACATGTTTGACTCCTTTGCTCAAAGCAACCTTGCATGATGTTAGAAGCTGATACGCAGCGCGACCTGACCTGTGCGGTGGAGGCGTATGGGCCGGAATGCCTTGATGCTCTGGCCCCTCACAACGCTGGCTGGCTCCGCCTCCAACTGGACCTAGGCCTTTGACCGCATAATTTTGTACCAAAACCGGGTGCCCCACCTGGGTGCCCTTTGGGCAGCGCGTCTTTGTTTTTGCGCCTACCCATCTGATCCGGTTACCGGGAGAGCTCAGCGATCTGCACACGATAGGAAGCCAACAAGTCACCCGTGGAGTGGCCGACGGCGGTGAGAGCAATGCGGTAATTGATCTGGGTCTGCAGCAGGATGAGTTCGGCCTGGGCCAGCCGGGTCTGGGCATCGAGCACGAAGAAGTTTGTCTCCGCGCCCAGCTCATATTTGCGCTGCTCCGAGGCCAGGGTTTTCTGTGCCAGTTCGAAGGACGCTTTGCCGGCAGCCAATGCCATGCGGGCCTCGTCGAGTTGATGGACGGCATCGTGGACTTCACGCGTGATCTGCTCGCGGATCTGGCCGCCCGCATAGAGGTCATGGGTGCGCGACACGAGGGCGCTTCCCAGGGTTGCCTGTCCGCCGCGGTTCCTAATGGGAAGCGTCAGCGAGAGGGTGCCGCCATAGCCTGGGTAGCCGAAACCGAAGAGCTGGCTCATGGACGAGCCAAAGCCTCCGGGAGCAAGAAACGCGCCGGTCAGGAGGTTATATTCATTGCCGCCTAAACCGCTGCTCTGGTAAAAGCCTTGAAGGGACAGATTGGGTTCGAGCTGATTGTGCGCGAGACGAATGCTGGTTTCATCGTTGGCCAGGGAATCCTTGACGGCATCGAGCTCCGGACGCCGGCTGAGCGCCTGGGTCAGAGCGGTCTCCGCGTCGATGATTTCCAGCTCTCCATCGGTTTGCGGCTTTTCCGTGAGGTTGAACTGCAGCGCGTTGAACTGGGGATCGCGATCGGCGCCAATGGCGAGGCGGAGCGCCTCCTCGGCCTGGGTGAGCGCGTATGCGGCCTGGATGACCTCGACCTTGCGGGCGGCCACCTCCGACTGGGAGCGATAGATATCGAGCGGCGGCAGGGCTCCGAGCTCGAGCGAACGTTTGTCGCGGTCGTAACTGGCCTCGGCCAGCTTGAGCGACTTTTGTTCCACATCGAGAGCGCCGCGCGCCTCCACGGCGTTCCAGTACTGGCCGACAACATTCAGGATGGCGTCGTTGACCTCGGCTTCAAAGTTGGAGCGCGACTGCTCGAGCGAGCGCCGCGCGATCTTGATCTGGGCGGTGTTGGCGAAGCGGCCGGCGCCGCGCAGCAGGGGCTGGGTGAAAGTAAAATTCAACGTGGAACTGAAGTAGGGATTGAAGTAGTTATACGAACTGTTGGAGGAAAACTTATTGCTGGAGACGGTGGCGGCAATGTTGGTGCCGGGAGTGAAGGTTTGCGTGTAACTCACCAGGCCGGTTTGACTGAGGGAGTTAAGGGTTGGGTTGCCTGAGACTCCCACGCCCTGTAACTGGCTGTAAGTGGGATAAGAGTACCGATTGACGTTGAGACTGCTCTGGAGGATGGGATCGAAGGGCTGAAACTGGCCGAGCAAGTTGAACTTCTGGGCTTCAATCTGGGTTTCTTCAATTTGGACATTGCTCGAGTTTTCGAGCGTGAGCAGAATTGCGTCGCGGAGGCCGAGACTGAGCTTGCCGTTCTGGACGTAGTCCTTGAGGTGCTGCGGGGGCCCCAGCTTGTCTGCGCGGACGCGCGCGGTGAGCATGCCGCGATAACTTTCAGGAGACTGTGCCCTTGCGGGCAGGACGGCAACCAGGGCGAAGAGCGAAACAATGGCTAAGCGAATGAAACTCATCCCAGGACTCCATGCAGGTGCGGAGATATCCAGCAGCAGAGAAAGAAGCGGTATTCCATGGACGGTGGAAGGAAAGGCGCGCAGGCCGCTACTCATAGCGAATGGCCTCCACCGGATCGAGCCGCGCAGCCTTGGTGGCGGGATAGATTCCGAAGACCAGTCCAACGGAGATGGAAACGAGAAATGCCAGGGCGATGGAACTGAAGGTGACGATGGTCGACCATCCGGCGAGCCATGCGATCAACCGGGAGATGAAGAAGCCGAAGACCACGCCGATGGTTCCGCCGGCGAACGAGATCATCGTGGCCTCGACCACAAATTGCCGCACGATGTCGGATTGCTTTGCTCCCACCGCGCGGCGCAGGCCGATTTCGCGCGTGCGCTCGAGGATGCTGGCCAGCATGATGTTCATGATGCCGATGCCGCCGACGAGCAGAGAGATGGAGGCGATGGCCACCATGACGGTGTTAAAGAGATGCTCGGTGCGCTTCTGCTCGGCGAGCAGTTCGGCAGGAACAATGATGCTGAAGTCGTCCGCGCCGTGATGCGATGAATCGAGAACGGCCCTGACCACCTGCGCGCTCTCCTGTATGTTGGCGCTGTCAGCGAGGTTGAGATAGATTCCGTCAATCTCGTCCCTGACATCGCTGTAACTGTCTTCAAGGCGCAGAAAGGCCGATTGCAATGGGATATATATGTTGTTATTCACATCCACGGGGGCTGTGCCGGAGCTATCGTCCTGCGCGCTGAGCTGCGGGCTGACCACGCCGATGACGCGGAACCACTGCTCATTCACTTTGACGTATTGACCGAGCGGATTGGAGGAGCCGAAGAGGCTCCACTTGGCCGCCGCGCCCAGCACGCAGACGGGCGCGCCGCGGTCGTCATCTCCCTGGTCGAAGAACCTTCCGCTCAACACGTGGAGCCCTGCGATCTTCTGGTACGTGGAGTTGACGCCCATGACATTGGGCATGTCCTGCTGCGCCTTGGGGATGATCTTTGACGGGGTAAGCTGCTTGCGCGGAGTGGAAGCGGCGATGCCTTGGAGGTCATCGCGGATGACGCGGTAGTCCTGCAAGGTGAGCCCCGGAGAGAGCTTGCGGACCTTTTGATGGGCTTGCCATTCCACGGTTTCCTTGGCATTCACGATGAGATTGTGGACGCCCATTTGTTCGATGAGGGCCATGACTTTCTGACGCGCGCCCGCGCCGATGGACAGCATGGCCACGACGGCGGCCACCCCGAAGATCATGCCCAGCATGGTGAGGAGCGAGCGCATGCCATGAAGCAGCAGGTTCTGCATGCCCAACTGCGCGTCTCTTGTCCATTGCTGGTAGACGAGCAGGAGGCGCCCCGGCATCTGCGAGTCGTTTTCGACCATCAGGGTGCCCCTCCCATGCCGCCAGTTGCGGGGCTGCTGCCGGTTGTCTTGCGCGGCGCCGTGGGATCGACCAATGCCACGCGGCTGCCTTCTTCCAGGCCATCGATGGCCGCGCGGCTTTCATTCTGGCTTTGAATCCTTACCTCCCGCTGCTCGTAGCCGTTGCCTTTCTTTATATAGACAATGCGCTTGCCGTCCTTGAGGAAGAGCGCCTGGCGGGGCAGATAGAGCACATTCTTTTTGACGCCGCCGAGGAAGACGATTTGGGCTGTGAATCCGGAGCGGAGGCGGGGATCCTCATTGGCGAGTTGAATACCAACTTCGAAGTTGCCGTTGGTGTTCGACGAGAAGAACTGCCGCACGGACATTCCGCCCACGCTCTTGACGGTTCCGTGAAAGACCTGCCCCGCCAACGCATCGAAGACGACCTGAACCGGCTGGCCCACCTGGACATTGCCGCGGTCCTGCTCGCCGATTTTGGAGTTAAGGTCGAGGCCCTGGGGGTCGACGACCTGCGCAATCGAGCTGCCCGCCTGCACCTGATCGCCCTCATGGTAGTCAGGCAACGACATCCCGGTAAAATAGAAGCCTCCCGATGCATTCATGTTCTTGTGAATCGAGACCAACCCATCCATGGGCGCAGTGACGCGCATTTTATCCAGGTTCTGCTGCGCCTGGTCCATGCCCAGTTTGGCCTTGTTGTACTTCTCCTGAGCGAGGTAAGTGGCGGCCTGGCCGGAAGCCTTGTGGGACTCGATATCCTTTTCCTGCTCCGCCAATACCCGCTTCGCCTGCGCCAGCGCGAGTACGTTCTTGTCGCCGTCGATTTTGCTGACGAGTTCATTTTTCTGCACATCGAGCTCGGCCCGGCGCACGCTGTAGCGGTCTTTGAGCAGCGTCACCTTGTCTTCCGCGGCAAGAACCGCGGCATCCGCCTTGGCCTTGGTGATCTCCTGTTCGGCCTGCTGCAGTTCGGAGCGGTTCTGCTCCAGTTTGTAAAGCTGTTCGCTGGGATCGAATTCAAAGACGACGTCGCCTTTTTTTATCGACTGGCCGGTGCGAACCAGGTGGGTAAGCTGGAGCGCATCTCCACCAACGGCCGGAGCCGAGAGCGTGATGGAGTGGCTGGCGCGGAGCTCGCCGGTCGAGTGGACCTGGAGATCGATCTCGCCGCGCTTGACTTCAGCGAGTGGAATCTCATTGTTCTTTGCCGCCAAGGGGACGTGGCTGGAAGCCACAACCACGCCGATGCCCGCGGCCAGCAAAACGCCAACCACTGCCCAGATGAGGATGCGACGCCGTTTGATGCGCGCCATCTCACTCCTTCCCCGAAGGGTCTTCAAGCGCCACACGGTCATCCGGCTTCAAGCCATTGGAGACCAGGATGCGATCGCGGCTTCTTCGTTCCACTTGAATGGCGCGTTCCTGGAACGCGGCGCCATTCCAGACATAGGCCACGGTCTGTCCGGATTTGAGGAACGACGCTTGCGCGGGAATGGTGATGGCATTGGGAACCCGATCGACGATCACGGTGATTTGCACGGTCATTCCGGGCTTGAGGCGCGGGTCCGCCTGATCGATGCCGATTTCGAGATCGAAGTTGCGAGGGATGGGCCAGCCCGCGGAGAAGTCGGAGGTGGCGATGGTGCCGATGCGCTCCACCTTGCCTGTGAACTGGCGATCGGCAATGGCATCCAGCTGCAGCGTGACCGGCTGCGACAGTGCAAGGCGCCCGCGCTCGGTTTCGTCCACGCGGGCCGCGATGCGCATCGAGGCGACATCGGGAAGTTCGGCGATAGCCGTGCCGGGCCATGCGCGTTCGCCGGCTTTGAAGGGAGCTTCACCGCCATTGTGCCAGATGGAAAGAAGACTGATGGTGCCGTCCGACGGCGCTTTTAACGTCATGGCAGCGAGTGCGGTCTGAGCGCGCTGTGCGTCATAGTCCGCTTTGCGGCTGGCATTCTTTTTGTCCTCGATGGTGGCCTGATCGACCGCAGTATCGGACTTCAGTTGCTCCTCGGCCTGGCGCAGTGCCTGCTCCGCGTCTGCAAGTTTGAGATTGGCTTCAGCGCCGTCGATTCTGGAGACGACCTCGCTCTTGCTGGCGTCGAGTTTGGCCACTTCGACGTCGTATTTCGCTTTCATCACCGCGGTCGTGTCGACTTCTTCATTGAGACGGCCCTGGGCGCGGACCTGCTCAATCTCGGCTTGCGAAGACTTGAGCACGGACTGGTCCTGCGCGAGATCCTGTTGTGTTTTGGATGGATCGAACTCGACGACAACATCGCCCTTTTTCACCTGCGTTCCGTCCGTGGCGATCTTGAGAATCTGCAGGTCGCCGGCGTTGGCGGGCGCGGTCATGGTGACGGATTTCATGGCCTTCAACTCACCGCGAAACTGGAGCACATCGAGAAACTCGCCGCGCTTGACTTGAAAAGTGGGAACGGTTGGGGACTTCGAGGAGAAATGAGCCACTCCGTAGACGGCCGCACTGGCAGCGGCGAGAACGACGACAACCACGAGGGTCCTGCGCTTTACCCACAGGTCGAGCAGCGTGCGCTTCATTTGGACCCGCTCCCGGCGCTGGCGGCGCCTGCCGGATCGACATCGACCGCGGCGGAAAGGTCGGGCATCAATCTTGGGTCGTGGCCATCGATGGAGAACGTGGCGGAGAAGTTGCGCAGCTTGGGCGAGAAGTCGCCGGGCGTGCCCATGGGATCGATGGATTCCAACTGGCCCGGAAACGCCAGGTCGGTATACGCATCCAGATGCACCAGCGCCTTCCCGCCGATCTTCAAGCCAAGCAGATCTTCCTGGTTGACCGGAACGCGGACCTCCATGATGGCGGGGTCAACCACCTGCATGAAGGGAACGCCGGGGCGCACCTGGTCGCCTTCCTGCACTTCGCCCACGTTTCCTTCTTTCCAGATGGTGTTGAGTACAACGATGCCGGCAATAGGGGAATGAATCTCCATCAGGGCAGAGTTGGCCCGCGCGTGCAGCATGGTCTCGCGCGTGCGGTCGCGCTGGATCTCAAGAATGCGAATGGAGGCCTGCGCCGCCTTGCGCTTCAGATCGAAGGTCTCCTTCAACTGCGCCAGCGTGGCCTGGGCCTCGTCCAGATCTTCCTGGGCCTTCTCGGCGTCGATGCGGGAGAGCAGCTCAACCTTCTCCATCTCCAGCTTGGCTTTGGCGAGATTGTCTTCCGCCTGCTTGATCCCGGTCTCGTCCTTGGCGCGCGCCGCGGCCTCTTTGGCCTGCTCCTCGATGACTTTTTCATTTTCGTCGTCGCTCTGGGCCTGTTTATCGATGGAATCGCGCAACTGCGCCTGGCGGTCGAACTCAACCAGCAGATCTCCCTGCTTGACGCGCGTTCCGCTGGGGACCAGCTTGGTAATGGTGAGTGTGCCCACCTGCTGGCCGGCAATGAGAGGGGCCATAATCGATCGCGCGGCAACCGCGGCTGTCATGCCCTTGAGGCGGAGGGTTTGAGGTGGGGCGGCGGGTTCCAGGGAAGAATGTGAGGCAGCGCCTCCGCCGTGAGCCCCGGCACTGGCGCGCAAAAACAGTACCGCGAGGACAACTGCAACCGCCAATGCGACTGACAATGCGGCGATCATAACGCGCGGCAGCCGGCCTGACCGGGAACGGACCGCGGAGTCCGCGGACGCCGCTGTCTCCGCACCTTGAGGCGAACTGTCCGGGCTCTTCACCTGGGCTCCACTTCAGCAGGAGATGATTTCATGCAAGGTGGCTCCAGTGTCATTCGCTTCCCCCAAATATACGCGCCGCCCCTCCGCATCAAGAAACGGGGCCAGCGGGTCTGCACGAAATGCATGAGACGAAAATGGCTCTTTCATTGGACGCTTCTAAGACGAATTTGTCCGGCATTCCGCTCCTAGAATCGTTGTCTCGCGGCTTTGGCCTGGTTCATATCCCGAGGATAGAAGCATGGCCGGCGATCCTGGGCCTGAACCTTTTCCGGCAGGCTAAATAAGTGACTCGCCTGGAGTCGCCAGTTGCGAACGACTTCCGGTTTCCCGGTCATCCGGCCGCAACCCGGCATCTGGGGTGTCTCGCGCGGCAGCGCCTGTTTTCGCCGATTCACTCCTCGCGCAACAGGATCAAAGGATCGACTGACAGCGCGCGTCGCGCCGGAATCCAGGCGGCCAGCAAACCCAGCAGCAACATGGTCGCCACCACCCCGGCCAGCACCACCGGGTCGCGCGGCGTGGCCTGGTAGACAATGAACGACAGCAGTTTAGTGGCCGCCAATCCCAGCAGAAGCCCCGCCGCCGAACCGATCACGAGCAGCCGGAACACGCGCCCCAGCGCCGCCCGCAGCACCTGTTTCCGCTGCGCCCCCAGCGCGATGCGAATGCCCAACTCCCGCAGCCGCTTGCTCACCGTATACGCGCCCAGGCCGAAGATGCCGGTTACTGCCAGCATTGCGCCCAATCCGCCCAGCACTCCCAGCGCCAGGGAGGCCGCGCGCGCCGCAAACAGCGCCGAGCCCAGTTCCCGGTCCCACGTGCTGATCAGGAAGGGCAGCCCGGTGTTCAGCCCGTTCAGCGTGCGCTCCAGCGCCGGCCCCAATTCCTGGGGTCCGCGGTTGGAACGTACCAGCAGCCAGGTATGGTCCGACGGCGATTGCAGAATCGAGAGAAACATGGCCGCTTGCGGATCTTCGCTCAGCGTCTTGTACTTTCCGTCCTCCACGATGCCGACTACTTCGACGCGCGTTCCGCCCCATATCTTGAAGAAATGGCCGAGGGCGTTTTGCTCGGAGCCGAAGACCTTGCGCGCAAACTCGCGGTTTACCACGCCCACGCGCGGCGCATCTTTGCCGTCGTCCCACGTGAATGTCCGTCCCGCTCGCACGGCGGTCGCCGCGGCCTGGAAATACCCCGGCGAAACGTTGTACCGCATGGCATCCGCCACCCGGTTTGTGGGTTTGTAATCCGTGGTGCTGTCCGAGTAGACGTACGAGTCGCTCCAGCCGATATACAGCGGCACGCGATCGGCATATCCCGCCGCGGTCACGCCGGGAATGGCCGCGACCGCGTCCAGCAAGCGCCGCTGGACCACCGGCATCTGGTCGCCGCGATAGCCGCTCATGCTCAGGTCGGTGTTCACCTGCATCGTATTGCGCGGATCGAACCCGAAGTTGCTGTGCAAAGACCGCATCATGCCCCGCACCGCCACAAGAGACGACGTCACCAGCACGGCGCACACCGCGATCTGCAATGCCAGAAGGAGGTCGCGGAGACTCAGACGCCGCATCCCCGCCAATGTGTTCGTTCCCGCCTTGATGCCCTGGTAGGGGTTGGCCTTCATCACCTGGCGCACCGGGACCAGGCCGAACAGCAACCCGCTCGCCAGCGCCAACAGCAGTGCAACCCCATACGTCCGCGCGTCCGGATCGACCGGCACGTTGATGGGCATGTCAGGGATGGGCTGCCAAGCGCTCAGCCCGTGCAGCAGGGTGACGGAACCAGCAAGTCCCAGCACCGCGCCGCCCAACGAAACCAGCACCGCCTCCGTCAGCAGTTGCCGCAGAATTCTTCCCCGGCTCGAACCCAGCGCCAGCCGTAGCGCCACCTCCCGCCAGCGGTCCGCCGCCCGCGCGGAGAACAGGCTCCCCAGGTTGGCGCACGCGGCCAGCAGAATCAGCCCAGCCAGCAGCATCAGTCCCGCCACAAACGCATGGACCGGCCCACCCAGCATATCCCCCACCAGTCCTGGACGCCCCAGGGCAAATTCGAGGCCGTCATCGTCCTTGGGATACGCCTTCGCCAACGAAGCGGCGATGGAATTCAGGTCTGTCGTAGCCTGTGCCACGGTCGCACCTGGCTTCAGGCGCCCCACAAGCCAAATACTGTGGTTGCCACGCTGCGTCAGGTTGGCGGCGCCTTGAAGCTGCTCCTCATTCACCATCGGCGCCCAGAAATCCGGCGAAAAGAACAGCTCGGTTCCGCGGAAATCCTGCGGCGCCACCCCAAGGATGGTGTACGAGAATTTGTTCAATCGAACAACACGCCCAACGACGCCCCGATCGCCCTGGAAATGGCTCCGCCAGTACGCATAGCTCAGGACGATATAGGGAGCGCTGTTGAACCCATGCTCGTCCGTGCCGTGAAAGAATCGGCCCAGGTACGGCTGCACGTGCAGCACGTCGAAGTAATTCCCACTCGCTTCGTAGAACCAGGCGTGGCTGGGCGTGCCATCTGTGTCCAGGCCGGCCTTGTCGATCTCGTAGGCCGCCACTCCGTCAAACGCCTTGTTCCGGTCGCGCAGATCGACGTAGTCGGGATACGAACTCGAGGGGTAGTGTTCCTTCCCTATTTCAATCTGATAAATGCTCTGGCCGCCGGGCACATTCAGCGGCCGCAGCACCAGCGCATTCAACAGGCTGAACACCACCGCGTTCGCGCCAATGCCCAGCGCCAGCGTCACCACGGCCACCAGCGTGAAACCGGGAGCCTTGCGCAACTGGCGCAAGGCGAATCGCAAGTCCTGCAGCAGAGCGGTCACAATCGGCCTCCTTGGGAGGATAGGTTTCCATGGACTAAAAAGCAATTCGAGGGCCAGAGCGGCGAAAACGCAACCTCATGATAACAAAGCGGATTGCGGGACGATGCAGGTGCATGGGAACCGAAATGAATGTCCGGTCTCGCCGCAGGGTGTTCGTTAACGAACAGGGATCCGCTCGACCGGCAGGGTAACGCCGGGCTCGTCGGCCACCGGCGCCTTTCCGCTCTTTCGTCCTCGATTTGTTGTCTCGCGTGATGTGTCCTCACGATAGCGCTCTCAATGAGCAAATCGCCGATGCGCTATTGGAGCGTCTGGCAGGCAAACTCCAGGGTTCCGGTCGGGGTGGGGACGACCATCACTGATCGCCCCCCGCACAGAGCCCTCCCCAGCCTCCGCAGATGGTTGCCCCCTTGTTCGGCTGGTTCACAGGTACTACTGCACAGTCCGACCTCTCGGGCACGTGCATGTCCGCGGTGCGGTTTATGCCCGTTGCGGACCGGCCTTGATCGTCACAGCAAGGCGTGCTGGAGATCTCCCGGTTCTCGTGTATGTTGTTTCTCGGCGTGCGCGAGTTCTTCGACTACGCAGGATCTGAACAGCCACTCGCGAATAACGCGGCTGCCGTGTTGCCTTCCTTCTACTTAGGATGGAGTCGGCATCCTGATCTGCGACTTTTCGAAGCTCGATAGCCCGGCCCACTGGTTCCTCTGTCTACGCTGAACCAGACACCTCACGATGTCCAATGCAAGACTCGAGGCCAGGATGGATTAGCTGTTTCCTTTCCTGGAGGGCTCTTGCATCCCCAACAACATGCCGGTTTATCCCGCCGCACCCTGGATGACCGCCAAACCGCCCCCAACTCGCCTGGCTTCTGCCCCGGGGACTGCGGACCTGACGCTTCTGAGCCAATGACGCCTCCCACGGCTGTGCGAATAGGGAAATCGCAAGCGTCTTACGGAGGTTCCGCGACCCGAAGGAAACACGCGTGGCTTACGAGAACGAGAGCCGGTCATGTTTCTGTTGCAGCCCGCGGCGGCCGCCATCCTCACTGATTCACGTTCAACGTCAGCTTGGCCCCGTTGTACACCGTCTCGGTACTTGAGTAGGGGGTGGCGGCCCAGACGCTGAAGACGCCGCTGGTTGCCGGCGGGCCAACATAGCCGGTACCGCTGCCCCCGCCGCTCCCGCCGCACGAGGTAACGCTCGATATCGTCAGTGCGGCCAGCACGCACGCCAGTAAAGTGCGCCAGCGCCTCTTGCGCGCGCGCCAAAATACCAATGCGACTACCGGCGGCAGGGTAAATGGCAAGGTGTGGAACGGCGGATGAGATAGAAGCGACTGTGCTGTTGTAGTGATGGTCACGACCACCGGGACGGCAGCGCCGCCCGAGGTCAGGTTTGCCGAGGCCGGGCTTACGCTGCATTGTGCCTCCGGAACGGTTACCGTGGGATTAAAGAGGTCCATGCTCGAGACGCAGCTGAGGGTCGCCACGCCGCTGAACCCGGAGGCGCTCAGGCTGAGATTGTAGGTGGCCGCCTGTCCCGGATTGACCGTTGCAACGGTCGTCGTGGCGTTCCATCCCACTGGCACTCCCCAATACATGAGCGAGGAATACGTGGCGGACGCGTAGTTGCTGTCGCCGGAGTAGTTGGCGGTGATCGTGTCCGCGCCTTGTGGCAATACGACGTTCTCGATCGATGCTTGCGCCGGATTGCCGCTGAGCAATATGGGCTGGCTGATCGCGGTTGTGCCGAGAAAGAACTGGATCGTACCCGTGGGCGCCGCCGCGTTGCGGCTCGTCGAAGGGCTCGTCGTCAATGTGAGAGGTTCACTCAGGGTGTAGTTGGGATCGGATTGGGTGGGGTTGAAACTGATTCCGCCGTACGTGATTCCCGGGCTGACTTGAACGTTCGCCACCTGGCTCGCTGCGGGAGGGTTGGGGCTGGCGGCGAAACTGGTGTCGCCACTGTAGGTCGCTGTGTAAACATGAGTGCCCACGGCAGCGCATGGCAGCGGCGAGAAGTTGGGAAAGATCTGTGTCGGGCCTGACGGAGGGCACCAATTCAGATAGGCCATACCTTGGTTATCCAGCGGAACCTGCGCCAGCACCGCTCCGTTATCGAGGAATGTGATCACTCCCGATGGAACTCCCTGTCCGGTGGGGCCGGTGACAGATGCGCTGAACGAGGCGCTCCATCCGTAGGACCAGCCGGTTGAGGACCAACTCAACCCACCGTTCGCACTAACTGCCATCCCGTAGGCTCCCAGCGTAGTTGTGCTGCCCTCGGGCGTGATGTTGACCGCGACCGGATTCGAGATGCTGCCGGCAAAGGTGCTGTCCCCGGCGAACCTCGCCACCAGATTGTAGGTTCCTCCAGGCAGGCTGCCGGTGCTGAAGTCGCCGGTAGCCGCCGCGCCGCCGCTCCCCGAGAGTGGAACCGCGGCCAACACCCCCATGCTGTTGGGCAACGTTCCTCCCTGGGCAATCAGCGAGATGTTTCCCGTGGGTGTAGCGGTGGTGGCATCGCTCGTCAGCCTCTGCACGCCCACATTGAAAGTCACAGACTGTCCGTGAGCGATCGAGATCGAGCTCTCCTTGGGGTCGGTCGCAAGCGCGGTCTGTGTGCCCTGGAAGCCGGCGACGGCTTTGGTCCAGTTGGCTACCAGGTTGGCGGCATCCACCGAACCCAGTCCACTGGCAAGGTCATAGCCGGGTGCCGCGTCGTACCCCGTGACAGCCGGATACCCAGGCACAGAGTTATTGCCAACGGTGATGTCGTGGAAACTGCATGCCGCGGGCGTCGGAGTTTTGGGAGTCGTTTCATTGCTCGAGTTGCAGGAGGAATATTGCTCCGACACCGCCAGCGGGTAGAGCACGTAATTGGCCAATCCCTGGCGGCCATCGCCGGCCGGATTAGGCGAAGGAGAAGTGATCACGGACTTCACCTTCTGATTCACAATGGCCATAATTCCCGCAAAAGCAGGCGCGGCAAACGAGGTCCCGCCCGCCTCGTTCTGGAAAGTCGTCTGCGTCACTGCGCCCCCCGCGAGCTGGCAGTCGGGCGTAGATGCGGTGGTGGTGAAACAGAAAAGATAGCCATCGTGATCCGCCGATGCCGCCAGCGATACGTCGGGTACGCCTCGCGGAAACACGCCCGGTTGCCCCGGCAAAGTGTAGCTTTCGAGCGCACTCAGGCCGGTCACGGGCAAGGTCTGCCACGACGGCGTTGCATAAACCGAGCTCACTCCGCCGCCCCCCGCTGAAAAGAAGGAAAATTCGTATGAACCGTTGGGCGGGCACCACAGGCTGCCGGGACAGCTATCGTTCCAGACCATCTCGGGAATATAGCCGATAGCCGAAGCAAGATTTGCTGTATTCGTAGCATTCCAGAAGGTGCTGATGCTGCCTCCGTTCACGGTCTCATCGAACTCCGTCCCACCCACTGCCGTCACATATGGGCTGGAGGCAAGGCCGCTGACCGTCGCCACGTTGTTCATATTCGTGTAGGTGTCGCCTGCCGAGGCGCATCCCGCGGCACCCGCATCGCCTGAGGCCACAAAAACGCTCATGCCTTGCGCGGCAGCCTGCTCCCACACCTGATTCCAAAGCGCAGTTTGCGCCGTTCCCAGATATTGCTCGCAGGTTCCATAACTCACGCTCACGATCTGGGCCAGGTTCTCGTCCACGATATACGCCGCGGAAAGCTCGGCCGGATCGCCGGTCGATTGCGGTCCGGTCACCACCAGGTCGATGGTTGCTCCCGGCGCGATCGCGGCGGCCCATTCCGTGTCGATCGTCGCTTCCGCGCCCAGACCGAGGAATACATCGAATCCCGGGTCGGCGCCATTCTCAATCACATGGGGCTGGTTCGCCGGCAACCCGAAGATCTGCTGAAATGCAGTCAAATCGCCGGGAGCGATATCCGCCTCGCCCACAATGGCAATCGTCTGGCCCCTGCCGTTCAGGCTCGATTTGTACAGGGGAGCGAGATCGTAGATGGCGGCAAAATCGCCCGGCGTGATGGCATTGGCGCCATTCCAGGGTGCGGTAATTGCCGGAGAATCCTGGGCCTGGGAACGCACCAGCGTGGGCTTGCTAAAGAAATCGTGCAGCGGTACGCCTTCCACCAGCGGTGCCAGCGCAGCCGGTATGGAGATATCGCTGGCGTTCGAAATATGAGTCTCGCCGTTCACCCGGTAGCGCCGCATCTGGGTGTGAAACGCCGCGTTCACCTGCCCCACGGTTCCCGAGAACTCAATCCGCATGCCGCTCTTGGCTACACTCCCAATGCTGAACCCCTCCTGCTCCAGCCAACCGGTAATCTTTTTCAGGTCTTCCGGTGCGGGACCGAACTGCTTGCCGAACTCTTCCGGCGCCAGCCAGTGGTGGTAGTTTGCCGATCCCCGAGTCTGCTGGCTATCGAGCAAGGCAACCAGAGCCTGCTGCTGCTCGGACGGCCTCCTCAATACCAGGGTCATTCGGTTAAACTGCTGCCCGTCGTCCAGCGGCCCCAGGTCCGTGGCCCCGCTCAGTATTAGGTGCGAATGCGCGACCGTGCTCCGCGATGAGTCGTCGACCGGAACTGCAATCCGCGGCTGTTGCCCCGCCATCGTCGCAGTGCCAAGCGCGAATAGCAAAACTACCGAAAGAGTGAAGGTCGAACGCGTGAAGGATTGGATCGCCCGCTTGATGAACGCGGCTGTGTGCGGCGCAACAGATTCTTTACGCACTGTCCCGCCCCTCCCGTGAGGGCGCAATTCCTTTTCGGCCTCCGGGGGAAGAATCGGATGCGGCGAAGGCAGCCTGTCCTCCTCGCATCCTGCTGAGAGATGCCTGTCAGTCATCTTCGCTGCATCGAAGCCTTTGTGCCTGCAGAAGACCGGCGGCGACTAACAATTAGATGGTTGCAATTGTAATCCCTTATGGGAGGCTGAGTGAGAACTCTTGAATATCGAGCCTGAAACGCAAACCCCGCCGCCAGATTCCGGCCGCTGGGGGCATCGAACCAGGAAATGCGTCGCTCTCACGCCCGTTCCTCCTGTATTACCGGCTACAGGAACAAAGCCCGGCAAAAGGTGGGCTCTGTCCAACGTGGCGACCATTCGACCCCCAACAGCGCTGACGCCATCCACAGGACGCTCACCCGCCGCCCAAATAGGCGGGTGGATTCGACTTTACCCAGAAACACCTCGACTCGGATTGAGCAATTTGCATTCATCCCCACAGCTTTATTGACAGATGCTCCCTCCTTGATTTACTTTGCAATGTAAAGTGAAACCCGCATGAATGACCTGAACAAAGCGCTTGGAGACATCAGCAGCATCCGCAGACAGGTGGCCCGTAGCACGGAGTTTCGCGGTTACGGCACAGCAACTTTGGCTGCAACGGGTGGCATCGCGATTTTGGCTGCGGGGGCGCAGGCGCTGTGGTTGCCGGATCCGACCAATCGCATCGCAGCATACCTGGCCATCTGGCTCTCGACCGCCGTCCTGTCGGCTGCCTTGATTGGCGTGCAGATGGTTACGCGCACACACCGCGTCCACTCCGGCATGGCTGACGAGATGATCTGGATGGCCGTCGAGCAGTTTTTGCCGGCGGTCGGCGCCGGCGCGCTATTGACGATCGTGCTTGTTGGTTCTGTTCCCTCGGCTCTGTGGATGATTCCGGGACTTTGGCAGGTCATTTTCAGCCTCGGAGTGTTTTCGTCGTGCCGGTTTCTGCCGCGGCCGATGGTCGCAGCGGGGGTGTGGTACCTGCTGTCGGGGCTGACCTGTATCACGCTGGCGGATGGCCGCGCTCTTTCTCCATGGGCCATGGGTGTCCCGTATGGAGCAGGGCAGTTGCTCGTGGCGGGGATTCTGTTCTTTACCGCACAGCAGGGCAGCGATGAGAGCTAAGACTCCGTCCGGCGAAGGCCGCTTCGCGTACGAAGGGCTGGATCGAGTGATTCACGAGCGCGCTCGCCTCAGCGTGCTCACTTCTCTGCTCACAAATCCCAAAGGCCTGACTTTCGGCGATCTCAAACAGTTGTGTGCTCTTACAGACGGCAATCTGAGCAGGCATCTCAGCGTGCTGGAGAAAGCAAAGATGGTCGAGATTCTGAAGGGACATGATCGCAATCGTCCCCAGACGATCTGCCGCATCACGGCCAACGGCCGCAGGCGCTATCTCGAATACCTTTCCACGCTCGAGCAAGTGGTCCGGGATGCAGCGAAGGGAACCAAGGAAGATCCGGTGTCCAGCTTGATTGCTGGCCTGACGCCATCACGGGCCTGACCCTTTTTTTTGCGAGGTAACTTTACAATGCAAAGCACGACTCCTCTGCACAATAACTTTGCCATGCAAAGTGAAAACCGTAAGGGACTGCACGTGGCCATCATCATGGACGGCAATGGCCGCTGGGCAATACAGCGCGGTCTCCCCCGCATAGCCGGTCATCGTGCCGGAGTGGCAGCGCTGCGGCGCGTCGTGGAACACGCACCGGACCTGGGCATCGGTTGCCTCACGGTCTACGCATTCTCCTCGGACAACTGGCGCCGGCCCGCTGATGAGGTGCAGGGCATCTTCTGGCTCTTGCGCGCCTTCCTGCGTCTGGAGACTGAGCGGCTCCGGCAGCGAGGCGCACGGCTCCAGGTCATCGGCCGGCGCGATCGATTGGCAAAATCCGTGCTGCGCGAGATCGACAAGGCCGAATGCGCAACTGCAGCCGGGCGTCGCCTTCATCTACGGGTCGCAATCGATTACTCTTCCCGCAACGCCATCACGTGTGTCGCGACTGGCGCGGTCGCCGCACTTTCCCGTGAACAACTGCCCTCGGTCGATTTGATGACGCAAACCCTCATGCACGCTCTGACCTCTGAGAGCGGAGAAGTCGATTTGCTGATTCGCACAGGCGGCGAAAAGCGTCTCTCAGATTTCCTGCTGTGGGAGTCCGCCTATGCTGAACTCATCTTTACGGACCGGATGTGGCCTGACTTTGACGAGGCTGGCCTTGAAGCCGCGCTGGAAGAATTCAGCCGCAGGGAACGTCGCTTTGGCGGTGTTCAGGAAACCGTCGCGCTCTCCATGAATGGTGCGCGATGATCGCTTCAAGTTCGCGTCTGCTGTCCAGCCCCCGCCCTATCGACGCCAAGTTCATCCTGCCCGCGCTGACAGAGGCCACCGATCCGTACTGGCGTCCAATCAAGTATTCGCTGTTTCCTCCGCTTGGCCTGGCAACACTCGCCGCATATCTGGCCCCTGGCGACCACGCGGTCATCGTGGACGAACATGTGGAGCCGCTGACCCTCGACGATCTGCCTGACTTGGTCGTGATCCAGGCCTACATCACCAACGCCTATCGCGCGTATCGGATCGCGGACCATTATCGCAGCCAAGGGGCATTTGTCTGTCTCGGAGGGCTGCATGTTACCTCGCTTTCTGAAGAGGCTGCGATGCACGCGGACGCTATCTTTCTGGGGCCAGGAGAACAGACCTTTCCGCAGTTTCTGGAGGACTTTCGCGCAGGCAGACCGGCGCGCGTTTACACCTCTGCGTCCGGCCGGACTTTGGAGCGAGTTCCGCCCATTCGCCGCGATCTCATCCGCCGTAACTATTATTTGGTGCCGAACTCCATCGTTGTGACGCGTGGATGTCCCCAACATTGTGGTTTTTGCTACAAAGACGCATTCTTTCAGGGCGGCCGGGGCTTTTACACGCAGCGAGTGGACGACGCGCTGGCCGAGATCGAGCGGCTGCCCGGACGCCATCTCTATTTCCTCGACGATCATCTGCTCGGCAACCGGCGTTTTTCTGAAGCGCTTTTCGATGGCATGAAGGGCATGAGACGGCTCTTCCAGGGCGCCGCGACAGTGGACTCCATCTTGCGCGGCGACCTGATCGAGCGTGCCGCGGAGGCTGGCCTGCGCAGCATCTTCGTCGGCTTCGAGACGCTTACACCGGAGAACCTCCGGCGAAGCAACAAGAGGCAGAATCTGGGCCGCGACTACAAGGCGGTTGCCGACCGCCTGCACTCGCTTGGCATCATGATCAACGGCAGCTTTGTCTTTGGGATGGATGACGACGGAGAAAACGTATTTCGGCGTACCGTCGATTGGGCCATCGACCGCGGCATTACCACGGCGACGTTTCACATTCAGACGCCTTATCCTGGCACCCAACTTCATGCACGGATGGTTCGCGAAGGGCGCATGTTGACCCGAGACTGGAGCCTCTACGACACGAGGCATGTAGTCTATCGTCCGGCCAAACTCAAGCCAGAGGCGCTGAAAGAAGGTTACGACTGGGCTTACCGTGAATTCTATCGCTGGGTTTCCATAGCACGCGCTTCGCTGTATCATGGCACGCTCAAACACCAGGCCAAGCACTTCTCATATGCTGCGGGATGGAAGAAGTTCGAGCCACTTTGGGATCTGATTATTCGGGCTCGCCAACTCACCCGAGTGACGCCATTGCTGGAGGGCGTACTTTCACGCGTAAGTCGGGGAAGGAAGGAGTACCAGATCGAAGACGTCCGTGAAACCTTTCCGATCATATCTTCCGATGCGATTCACTCGAGACTTGCTGCGAACGATGGATCGGCACAACCCAACCGCCATGTCGACGCGCTGGCCACAACCAGCTACTCCTCGTACATCCATGACGCAACCTGACCATCTTCGTCGAAGTCGCTTCTGGTTCGCCGGTTTCATCTCGGGTCTTGTCGTTAGTGGCATCACGGCCTTTCCGCTTAAAACCGAACTGGGCGGGCTGGTTTATTACAGCGCCGGGTCAAGGCTGCTGCGTATCGTTGTGGTCCGTGATCGTGAGTGGCCGCCGCCGCGACGATTGCTTCTTCTCTACCGACCGGACCCTGAAACCTCCACAGATACTCGAAACCTTTGCTCTGCGCTGGCCACTGGAGGTCTGCTTCCGCGACGTGAAACAGTTCCTCGGTGTGGAAGACCCGCAAAACCGAGCCTCCAAAGCCACGCAGCGAACCGCTCCCCTGATCTGCTATATCTATGACCTGGTACTGCTGTGGCACGTTGAATCCGGCCATCGTCTCACCCCACAATCTGCCATCGAGCGGCCCTGGCAAATGGCCGCTCCTACCTGCAGCGCGCACACGAATGGCACACATGGACCGCAGAGTCCAGGATTCACAGGGGAATTGAGAGGGTGCTACTAATAAGAAGTCTCAGTGGTCGATAAGGAGGGTGGATATGCGGTTGGTGGTCTTCCAACTTATTGGTTGTTTTCTATAAAGATTGTGTCCCAATAGTGCAGCTTGGGCAGTGTGAACTCGATCCACGTCGATTTTCCATCTTTGCGAAGATGAAACGGAATCGAGTGAAATTGTCCACCGTCAAAATCCGGAGACGCCCACCCCACCGATCGTATCATCTCCGGAGAAGAGACTTGCACTTGCACATTCTGAAGGGTTGGTGGCTCAGGTCGCGTCATCATGACATCGCGCCAATGAGGATCGTTCGAGCCCAACAGATTGATCAGATGAATGACGGTCCTGTTGTCTTTCCGGCGTGCGATGGTCCAGATGGTATTCGGGACTGCAAGTGGATTGGTTGTTTGATCAGGAATCTTGACTTCAACACCACACGGTTCCACGTCCACGTTATCTCGCAGGTAGTTTTCGTAGGCTGTAAGATAGTCGTAGTAGTTTCGTAGTGCCTCGTGCAGCGCAGTTGAAACAGAAAGGCGCGTGTCCGCTGGAAAATATTCCCTTGAGAGCATGCGGTCACCGTCGCCCAACTCGATGTGATCCGCTCCCGAGGCGAAGATAGCTGCATCGGTAAGCAGGACACTTGGCATGTTGAACTGCTTCCCGGTTGGTACTGGACCGACCTCAGGCTCTTTGTGGACATAAGCGGCGATGACAAAGCCATCTTGGGGATTTGCGAAGTGGACCTTCTCAGCGGTCACAAGAATGCTGGCAAATGTTTCCTGGTCTTCCCATAGTTCGGAGTAGACGAAGTCTGCCGCTGAGCGGGCAATTCGTTCCTGTCCGAGGGTGCCGACCGCGTTAAAGACAATGCGTTTATGCAATGTTGCGCTTGCATGATCGATGAAGGAACGAAAGCCGGCAATGTAGTCGATAGAGGAACCGTCAAAGGCGTAACCGCCCCCGTCACCGAAGGTGTCAACGTGCCAGCCATCGAATGGATAGACCTCAAACAGCTCGTGCATCTGGGCAAACAGATACTGCTGCCATCCCGGATCGTTCAGGTTCATGTAGTAAAGGCGATTGGTCGACCAGCCGCCAGATGGGTGAAGTTCTAAGCTCTTTGCGGAAGCGGCTGTACGCGGGCCGTCGGGAGTGTCCCAAATCGCCCATTTCAGCGGCAACGGGTCTTGCGACCTGGTGAACGCATCGTCATATGTGCTATAGCCGGCGTTATACGCCATTGCCATCATGTTGTAACGATGCGCCTGGTCGATCAGGTCCTTGACCATAGTGCCGTCCACTGTGCGCCCAGCGATGTCCTTCCAACTAGTGGCTGGATGCGTCACGGTACCCGCAAGCGGCCGGTCGTGCCGATACTGAAAGTCGTAAAACTGCAGCCCATTGATATGGAAGCGATTTAGCTCGGCGATCCAGGATTGCGGTTCTGTTCCCTCGCTGACGTTATAGTGCGCAAGATAGCCATAGCGAGGAAACCGCTTCCAATCGGATGAAATATCGATGGCCGTCTGCCGCTCTCCGAGTGTTCGCCCGTCCGCACCTGAAAGCCGCACGGTGACCAAATAGCCCTGGTAGTCCTCGTGAGGAGTGAGACAGTGGAGCGTCTGCGTACTGCCTGATCCAGGCGTAAAGCGGATGGGGCCGCATTGGCCGATTTCCTGTCCGAGCCTCCAAATTGTGGCAGATATCTGTTCGGTTCCCTCCGGCTTGCCGTCCACCTCAACGACGAGATTGACCGCATCGGAGGGAGCGTAGCGTGCCTTGTCAGGGTATGCATCAATCAGCCGGACACCCAAGGCATGAAGGGAGGAGCCGGGCAGACACAGAACACAGAACAGAAAGAGCTGAGAGCGCATGCTTCAATCATGCATCGAAGTTTGTGGTTACAGTCCTAAAGGATTTCCGAGGTTTCTCCGAGGGCATCACCAGGTGGGTCATTCGAAGTGCTCGACAAGCGTAAGACCGCTAGAGGCCCGAGCGAGCTCTGCAAAAATAATCCGGTTGCCGTCGGGAGTCAACGAGATACCGGCGAAGGGAGTCGGGCCGTGCTTCAGTACGTATACGATCTGAGTGCGCCCGGTTTCTGGATCGATTCGTTGCAAAGTGAATTGTCCCCCTTGGTCCGAAAGCGAATAGACGGTGGCGCCGCCCAGTGTCCAATAGTTCAGATTGCCTGTTGGCGGTCCGTCAAATATCTTGCGTTCCGGTCCGCCGCCGGTGGGGCGTCGCCAAATGCCGGGTTCGCCATAGTGGGTGAAAAAGAGCCAGCGACCGTCGGCGCTCTCGATGGCCACCATGCCGCCTCCAGTGGTCACCTGCTGGGCAGGTCCAGAGCCGTCGGACGGTACCTTCCAAACCTGCCAAGATCCGGAGCGGTTGGAGCCAAAGTAGAGCCAGCGATTATCCGCCGACCAACTGGGAACGATATCGTTGTAGCTTCCATGGGTGACCGGACGAGGCGTACCGCCGTTCGCGTCGATCAAATAAATGTGCGCGAAGGAGTCGGCCCTGGCGTCGAAGGCGATGAGGCGTCCGTCGTGCGACCAGGATGGACTTCCGGCCATGGCGCCCGCTGATGTGAGCTGAATGGGGTTACTTCCGTCGATTCCGGCCGTCCATATCTCCTGCGAACCGGACCGCCAGGACTGGAAAGCGATCTTGTCGCCTGCCGGGGAAACGTGCGGAGATGCGTCCTGCTCGCTGGAGGTTAAAATCTCCGCTTCGATTTCCGGACCCTTTCCATTGAGATCGGCTGCGAGGATGCTCCACGTGGCACTACCGTGAGAATAGACCATCCGATTGCCCTCTTTTGCGATCGACGGCGAGTACGCGTTATCCCCGCCGGCGGGCTCATGCTCAGGCGTTCCGCCCTGCGCCGGTACCCTCCAGAGGGAGATGCTGCCACTTCGATTCGAAGAAAAGACAACCGCTGAGTTGTCGGCCGACCATGTTAGACCCACGATCAGCCGGCCATCGTATGTAAGCCGCTGCGGCGCACCGTCTGGCAGCCTCATCAAATAGATGTCGTGTACAGAGCCCTCAGGCCCACGAACAAAGGCAAGTCTTGTTCCATCTGGAGACACCGCAGGGGTCCAGTCTCCATCCCAGCCCTGTGGTGGGGCCGTGAGGTGCCGGACCGTACGCCCGTCAAGGGTGAGCTCGACCAGCGAACTTGGGGCTTGCGGGCCGGGCTGCTGGGGAAAGATGAGGCTCTTTCCATCGGCGGTCCAAGTGAGGCCGCCATACTCCCACACATGGTTCGTAGGCAGCGTGTAAACCTCTTGTTCGGAGCCGCCGATCGCCGGAACGATGAGAATGCTGGTGCGGGTCTCGTTTTGACGAATAAACGCAATCCAGCGGCCGTCGGGTGACCAGGCGGGGCTAAGCTCTTCTGCCGCACCAGTCGTAAGCCGTGCCGGGGCTTCAGAGCCGAGTTGCTTCACATATATATGACCATGGCGCTCACCATCTCTATGCCACACGAAAGCAACCGCGCTTCCATCAGGGGAAAAGTTGGGCTGAAGTTGTGAGCCAGGGTACGTTGTCAGGGGGCGGCTGGTATATGCGCCCGCCCGGGCCGGGCGACGGTTGGCCCGAACGGCCAGCACAACCCAGACAGCCCCGGCCAGTGCCAGCAGCGAAAATGCGCTCCACAGTAAAAGCGGCCTGCGAGAAGAGCCGACCACGCTTGAAGGTGACGCCGGTGCCACCGTTCTTGGGACGGACGCCATTTCGCGGGCCCCCGCCGGCGCCGATTCAAGTGATTTCGCGGGTAGAGCAACAAGACTCGGCGACCCAACTGCTGATCCTGTTGGTGCCTGGGAGATCGGGGCGATCAACCGATATCCAACCTTGGGAATGGTTTCGATGGTGTGGGGCACTCGCGGATCATCGGAAAAGGCGCGTCGGATTTCCGAGATGGCTCGGATCAAGACGTCTTCGCCAACAAATACATCTGGCCAGACAACACTTCGGAGGTGCTCCCGGGTGACCACTTCCCCTGGCTCGGAGGCCAAGGCAACGAGCACCTGCATCACCTTGGGCTCCAGATGCACTGTCGCTCCGTCGCGCTCCATCGAGTTGACCCCAGGATGGATCAACCAGTCGCCGATACGGAAATCGCCTCGCACAGATTCGTCCTCAAATGCAGCTTAAACAAGCCTCATCGAAATGCTCACCCTCGCTCGTCTGCTGCAAGTCTATGCAGCACAAGGGGTTAATGGCCTCGGGAAAACCTCGGCAAAATGTCGCAGCGCGTCCCTAGTCAATTGTATGTCCCAACTCATACTGTCAACGCCAGAATTCAAAAGGCTGCGCTGATGTGGCGGAACCTGGCCATGGCGGAGGCGCTTGTGAGGTTCCATCAACCAGTTCCTACATTGATCGTCATGGTGGCATGAATTCCGGCGTTGGCGCAAATCCACACCGAGGCCCTTGAAGGCTCGGACTCAGATTCCCAGGGCGCAGTGGTTGTAGTCTGCGCAACAGAATGCCTGGATTGCGCTACACCTTGTCATGAGCCGTCACGAACTGGCTTGGAATCCAAGAGCCGCCCGGTTCCGAACACCTTGAGAAGACATGGCAGATTTCAAACCGCTGTTGAAACCAATGAGGGAGACAATCACATGACCATAGGGCGGAAAGAGACAGTACCCGCAAGGGACAACCGGCAATTCGCAACCCATCTCACACGGCTGGCCCTGGCCTGTCTTGCAATATTCGCAGCCCTGCTGCTGCCGATCAACAGAGCAATTGGCCAGACCCAAGCGGCCAGTGCAACGCTATCCGGCACCGTTACTGACACGACCGGCGCCGTAATACCCGACGCCACGGTAACGGTCGTTAGCACGGACCAGAGCTTTCAGCGCCAAGAGAAGACCACTGGCACCGGACTGTATATGTTCACTCTCCTGCCGCCGGGCCAGTATTCATTGACCGTTCAGAAGCAAGGTCTCAGTGCGTACACCCAAACGAACATCAACCTGCAGGTGGGGCAGTCTCTTGAGATTCCCGTTGCGCTGCCGTTGGCAAGCGTTTCCGAAAAGATCACGGTCACTTCACAGACGGCGCAGTTGAACACTGAGGATGCCAATATCTCTACCTATGTGGACGAGAAGGAAATCCTCGATCTTCCTCTGAATGAAAGGAATGTCGCCAGCCTGGTTTTCCTCAACGCGTCCGTCACCAACCAGGCTCTCGTTCAATGGACCGGTGGCTCCAGCGCGAATTCGGCCAATGCCGACCAGGACTTGACCTTCCTGAACTTCGCGGGAAGCAGATTCGGCGATACAGAGTGGCTTCTGGACGGCCATTGGAACGCCGATGGCCAGTGGGGTGCGATCATGTACCCGCCGGGAATTGATGAGACGCAAGAGTTCCGGCTCCAAACCAACAGCTTTTCCGCCCAGTTCGGCTTCAGTTCCGGCAATGTCATCAATATGGTCACCAAATCGGGCACCAGAAATCTCCACGGCGATGCCTTTGAGTTCTTGCGGAACAGTGCCGCGGACGCGCGGAACTTCTTCGATAGAACTCCTGCGACCCATTACGAGCGCAGCCAATTCGGCTTTACCCTTGGTGGTCCGGTTGTTCTGCCGCATCTCTATGCAGGACGCGATAAGACCTTCTTCTTCGGTTCCTACGAGGGTCTTCGCGCAGCCTCGCCGGTGACCGCCGTTGAAACCGTTCCCACAGCGAACAACCTTACAGGCGATTTCTCCGCGCAGTTGGGAACGGCCACGGGAACCCTCGACTATCTCGGCAGGCCGGTCTATACCGGAGCTATCTATGATCCGTATTCGGCTCGTCAGGTGACGGCGGGGCAGAAGGATACAGTATCGGGGCTGACCGCCACGGCTTCCGGGATTATTGTGGACCCCTTCGGGGGAGTTTATGGCGGCGTTCCCACGAATATGGTTCCGTCGGCAAGATTTGACAAACTCGCTTCAGTACTCTTGAAGTATTACCCGCATCCGACAAATTCGCAAACCGCTAACAATTTTGTGGCGAACGCCTCGTCACCGCAACAGCAGGATGCCTACACTGTCCGCATCGATCACAATTTCAATGACAAATCGCGCATCTATGGGCGTTGGTCAAACAAGGATGAATACAAAACTGGAGGCGCGGCCCTGTATGGGAACGACGCGGGTGGGCCGGGACTGAAAAACGGCGACAACCGTTGGGATTTCGCCATGGGCTTCTCTCAAGTATTGTCCCCGACACTGGTGATGAGCGTGAATGGGGGTTGGAACAGATGGATCGAGACGAATGTCCCCCAGGGAAATCCGTTTGACGTGACTCAACTTGGCTGGCTGTCCTCGTTGAATGTGGGCGGGGGCGTTTTCCCTGGCGTCAGCCTGGGTGAGTACGCTGGACTCGGGTCCGGCAGTCCTCAAACTGCTCCACGGGAAGACCGGTCAATTGGCACAGATTTCACCGACACCTACGGACGTCACCTGTTTACGTTTGGGTTTGATTTCACTTCTCAGTACTACAACAATAAATCCCCCGGAAACGCTAACCTCAACTTCAGCCAGAGCGGAACAGGGGGGTATGATCCACTGGGCCTTAATCCCAGTACCGGCAATTCCTTCGCGAGCTTTCTACTCGGGGTGGGGAGCGGGTCATTCAATCAGACCGGCTCACAGACGGCAAACATGAAGAAGGTGGATTGGTATCTTCAGGACGATTGGAAAGTCAACAAGAAGCTGACACTCAATCTGGGAATCCGCTACGAGCTTCAGCCTTCTCCAACAGACCGCTTCAACAAGCTCGCCTGGTTCGATACCACTGCAACCAATCCAGTATCGGCGCTAACCGGATATGCCGCGCCGGGAAAATTGGTCTGGACGGGCGGAAACAATGGGCGGGGTGTCATCACAAACAGCTATAACAACATTGCGCCTCGATTTGGATTCTCGTACCATGCGGCGGAGAAGCTGGTGGTGCGCGGGGCTTATGGCATCTTCTATCCACAGAGGGCGTCGTTGGCCTTTGATGCGAACCTGAACGGGTACTCGCAGACGACGAACTGGGCGGATGCCCCGACAAATGGGTACACCATAACCAATCCCGCCAGCCAGGCGTTCAGCGGTGGGCTGGTGCCAATCGTGGGAAACGCACTTGGTGGCCTGACCAATCTCGGCAACAGTGTGAACGCCATTCAGCACAATTGGGTCAGTCCTTACGTTCAGGACTACACCTTCGGACTTCAATACGCATTGTCGAAAAACGATGTCGTGGAAGCGCAGTACGTCGGCAACCGTGGAACCCATCTCGCGGTGGCCGGCGCCGTCAATCTGAACCAGGTTCCGGATGTGTATATTCAGCAGGCTGCCCAGGCGGTCGCCGCGGGGCAGTCCAATCCGCTCTATAATCTGGTTCCCAACCCGTTTTATGGTCAGGCTCCGAATAGCGGCTGCGGCCTTTCGGGCGCGACCGTTTTTCAAGAGCAGATGGATAAGCCATTCCCGGAGTTCTGCAGTGTAAGCAGCCAGCAAGCGCCCATAGGGTTCGATACTTATAACGCCCTGATGCTTACGTGGACCCATCGGTTCTCGCGTGGATTCCAGGTTCTCGCCTCGTATAACCGTTCGAAATGGATTGACGACGTCACAGGCAATGCGGCATGGAGTTGGGGCGCCTCAAACCAGGAATTCAGGGATAACAACAACATCGCACTGGACAAGTCGGTCGATGCATCGGACATTCCAAACAGTCTGGTAATCAACTACATCTATCAGCTTCCCGTCGGACGTGGCAAAGCTTTGGGAGGAAATGCGAACAAGGCTGTTGATGCCGTGGTGGGCGGCTGGCAGTTTAGTGGCATCAGCACGTTCAGAAGCGGCGTGCCTCTATCGCTGACTGACGACAACAATACCTCCTACTCCTTTGGTGGTGGCCAAACTACGAATCAGGTTCACTCCCCCAAAAAGGTATCGCACGCCATCACCCCAGAGGGGGTTGTTGGTTTCGATACGACCGCTTTCGTGCAAGCGCCCAATTTCACATACGGCACGACGGAACGAAATCTCTCCTACGTGCGGAGCACTGGGACCGACAATTGGGACCTCGCGCTGCAGAAGTATTTCACGTTCGGCGATCTGCTGAAACTTGAGATTCGCGGCGAGGCCTTCGATGCATTCAACCATCCGAGGTTCACCAATCCCGATACCGGACTTGGCGACGCCTCGTTCGGCTACATTTCAGGTGCTTTCCAACCACGCGAAGTACAAGCTGCGGTAAAATTGATCTGGTAAGCACTCGGAGGGGATGGCCGATCAAGTCTCAAACGGGCATTTGGTCAAAATCGGGCATTTCCTCGGAAGCTAACCTGAGTCATTTCATCAACATTAGGGGCACGGCTCAGGCCGTGCCCCTTTCACACTCCCCGCGAAGCTCAAGGGGTTTCGGCTTATGCAAGAACATCCTGTTCCAGCAACACCAACCCTTCGATTGTTTTCCCGTTACACTATAGTTTTGGCTCTTTTCGGATGCTCCATGATTCGCGTTATTGCGGCGCCGCCTCAGTCGGCCGAGGTTACGATCGAGCAATTGTGGGGAGAGGCTTCCGCGGCTCAACAAGCGCAGCAGTACAGTCGTGCCGCAGCGCTCTACCGGAAAATACTCGTGATGCAGCCAGATCTCATGGAAGCGGAAGTGAATTTAGGGCTAATGCTTCACATGAGCGGCGATCTACAGGAGGCTATCGCCTGCTTTCAGCATGTACTCGTCAAGCACCCCGATCTGTTTGCTCCCAACCTCCTGACGGGACTGGATTACCTCAAGCTCGACAATCCAAGCCTGGCACTGCCTTATCTTCAGAGGGCAACGAGTGAGAAGCCGGATCAGGCCGAAGCCCGTGTCGGCCTTGCGAATAGCTACTTGCAACTCAGACAATACCCTGAAGCCTTAGCGCAATTCACTCGTGCAGCTCAACTGGACAGCAGGAACGCAACCGCATGGTATGGCCTCGGCGCAACGTACCTCAGTATGGAAAAGGAGATCGAAGCTGGCCTTCGGCATTCTCCATCTCCATTCCGCGGCGTGCTTCTTGGCGAGTCCTATCTGCAGCAAGGACACACAGACAAAGCTGTCTCCACTCTCCGCGCCGCTGTTGCAAGCCCGCAGGTTGTGCCCTGTGCGCGCTCTTATCTTGGCTTTGCCTATCTGAAACAATCAAAGCTTGACGATGCTGCCCAGCAATTCCAGTTGGATTGGGATTCCCGGTCGCGGACAGGGTGCTTGCTTGCCAAACTCGGCTTGGCCGCCCTGGACGCGGAGCGGGCCGACACCGGGGACGCGCTCCGCGAACTCCGCGAGGCTGCGGATATTGATTCCGTCTTCGTCCAAAAGAATGCTGAAGTATTTTGGAGCGACCTGGTTAAGGCTGGAGCCGAAACCCGTACTCGCGAGATTCTTGGGACACACCAGTCAAGCAACTCGACGCCCGTCAGGAATGAACTGGCCGCGAGCTATATGCAGAAAGGATATTACTCCGCATGCAGTTCTTCTCTCGCTGAGGCGTTTTTGCGGCTCAACGTGCACGACCTCCGTATCCTATCTCTTTGTTCCTACTATATAGGGCGCGACGACATTGTGTTGACCGCGACTGAGGAGATTTTGAAAAGGATTCCTTCCGATGAAGAAGCACTTTATTGGCGCGTTCAATCCGTAGAGCGCCTAGGCCTGGCTGCGCTAACGAAGGCGACCGACATCAATCCTGAGTCAGCTTCGCTTCATGCGCTCTCAGGCGACATGCTCCGCGAGAAAGGCGATCTTGCTGAAGCCACGGACGAATACCGCAAAGCGATAGCGGTGAAGCCTCAATTCCTCGCGGCGCACCTGGGGCTTGCACGCGTTCTCAACTCGGACCACAACACCGAGGATGCTGAACGCGAAGTGCAGTATGTATTGAACTCGAACTCGGACGATCCCGAAGCAAACTACCTTATGGGTGAAATCCTTGTCAATCGTGTGAACCTAGCTGAGGCGTTGCCGTTCCTGCTTAAAGCCTTGCGCGTGACACCAGAGGAGCGTCCCTACGTTCATGCAGATCTGAGCAGGGTCTATGAGGACCGAGGTGACCTCGTGCAAGCTATCGCTGAGATGAAGCAGGCCTTGCCAGTCGATGTGGACGGAAGCTACTACTTTCGTCTCGGTCACCTATACATGAAGACGGGAGATCGTGCGGCAGCTTCACAGGCTCTGGAGCAGTCGGCCAAACTGCGGCACGAAGCGGACTCCGCATCTCTGTTCGTGAAATAGAAGCACAGCGTCTGCATCGACAGTTACTCCTAGCAGTCTCGTCGGCATGTGAAGACAGAGTATGAAACGGCAAGGAATCCTCCAAAGCGACTGTAAAACGCACTGCTCGATGACAGCCCGTAGCAGGATAGACATTGCACAGGGTTCAGGCGGGATCGCTACACATGTGCAGTGCTTATCGGTCGCGAGGCCCTTTGCGGCATTTGCAGCTCTACTGATGCTTCTTGTGGCGATTGCTTCGTCCTGTTCAGGGGGCAGTGGCGCCACGCCGACCCCAACTCCCACAGTTCCGGCAACGCCTACCGGATTGACCGCCATTGCGGGCAATGCGCACGTGTCCCTGTCGTGGTCCGTCAGCAGCGGGGCTACCTCTTACAACGTCTATCGCTCCACGACCTCGGGCGGCGAGGGAAGCACCGCATACCAGTCGGGCATCGCAGCCACATCCTTCACCGATAACGGCGTGACCAACGGAACGGCCTACTTCTATACAGTGGCAGCTATAAACAACTCGGGAACATCGCCTCAATCGAGCGAAGTCGCGGCTACGCCGTCTGCCGGTTTCATCGGCAGCTTGAGCACGGATGCAGCGCGATACGCGCCCGGATCCACTGCAACGATTTACGTAAACCTTACAAACACAACGGGGGCATCGGAAAGCGGCGACGTGGCAATTAACGTGACCCAGCTAGGGTCCCTCCAGGCGACGCTTCCTGCGCAGGCATTCTCTTTGGTGAATGGCGGCACGGATACTCTTACGTTTACCTGGGTCACGCCGACCACAGACTTTCAGGGGTATTCAGTCGAAGTGACCGCAACCAACTCAGCAAATTCGGTCCTTGGGAGCATGAACTCGGCCATTGACGTCTCGTCGACCTGGACCAAGTTCCCACGTTACGGATATGTAGGTACCTACCCGGATCAAGCCACAGCAACATCTTCCGGCGAGATTGCTCAACTCAACAAATACCATATCAACGGCATTCAATTCTACGACTGGCAGTGGAAGCATCATGTTCCCCTGGCGGGAACTGTGGCCAGCCCTGCAGCCTCCTGGATTCAAGTGGACAATGAAACCAACTACCGTCAAACTGTGCTCGACTACATCACTGCCGCCCACACGTACGGAATGTCGGCAATGAATTACAATCTCATCTACGGCGCGTGGGCCGGATACGAGACGGACGGCAGTGGCGTGAATTCTCAGTGGGGACTCTATCAGAACAGCAACGGGACAGATCAGGTCAACATCAATTTCACTTCGATTGACTGGGCCACTCCTTACATCTACGTCTTCGATCCTGGAAATACGAGTTGGCAGAATTACATATATGGACAAGAGGCCAACGTCTTCGCGGCTTACCCGTTCGACGGATGGCACGCCGACCAACTCGGCAGCACTGGATACACGTACACTGGGACGCTAGTAACTCCCAATCTACCGGCTGAGTATGCATCCTTTCTGGACGGCGCCAAAACGGCATTGAAGAAGACCATCGTATTCAATGCGGCGAGTGGCAATGGGCTGCCAAATGTCTTAGCCGATGAAGACTTCGCCTACGTCGAATGTTGGCCCAGTGCGAATGGGGGAACTCAGAACACCTATAACGATTTGAAGGCAGTCATCGATAGCATAAACTCATCGAATCCAGGGCAGGGCGTGGTCCTTCCAGCATACATGGACTACTCGTATGCGCTGAACCTCGGGAATTCCGGTCAAAGTGGCATGTTCAATACGCCTGGTGTTTTGCTTACCGATGCTGCGATCTTTGCAAGCGGGGCGTCGCATCTGGAACTGGGAGACGGTGCTGGAGGGAGTCCGGGATTGGATATGCTCGACAATGAGTACTTCCCGGACGAGGACCTTACTCCGTCAACCTCGCTGCTCAACACGCTTCAGGTCTACTACGATTTCGATGTCGAATACGAAACTCTTCTTCGTGGCGGGCTGACCAACAACAGCAATGCGATCAGCTTGAACGGCGTTGAGAGCAGCAGCAGCGCATCCGCCGATGCAGTGTGGGCCTTCGCAAAGAACAACGACGGTATTCACATGCTCAACTTCATCAACCTGATTGGCGAGGCCAACGTCGATTGGCGGGACGACAGCGCAAACTACCCAGTCCCTTCGCCTCAAACCAATGTCGCGGTGAGATACTACTACGGCAGCGGCAAAATCGGAAGTGTGTTCTGGGCGTCTCCCGATACCAACAACGGTAGAATGACTTCTCTTTCGTTTACGACCGGCCAGGATACCGTCGGCTCGTATGTGTCGTTTACCCTGCCTTCGCTTGTCTATTGGGATATGGTCTATATCTCACCAACTTCCATCGCCCCATCTGAGGCGGATAGCGGAAGGAATTGAGCGCGCTCACCAGGGATACACATGCGCAAGTACATCCTGCCAGGAACCAGGCACACAGACCGCACACACGTGCAGGGGGAGATCAAGAATTGTTGGGGAAATGAGATAGTGTCACTGATCAGGAAGTCTCAGTGGTCAGAGCCAACCCAATCCTCCCTACCTTCTGATCTGTTCTTCGAGAGCGAGATCGAGGGCGGTGTCTCGAACCCAGACATCGGTGAAGGCGTAGGTCTCGCTGACAAAATGCCAACTGACTTTCGGGGCCGAAATCGGCGTCCGTTCCCGACCGGCATCAGGGAAGTAACGTGAGGCCTTCTGCGAGGGGTAAACCGGGGCGGCCGCCGCCAGGGCCGCGGCGAGTCCGCCGGCGCCATAGAGAGCCAAGCAGAGACGCAGAGTCTCATTCAGATCAATCACCCCCTGCCCGGCAGAACATCATCTCCTTGATCCAAAAAACCAGACAACCATCCATCCCGGCAGGCCCGGGACGACATCGGGCAGGGCCAGGATGGAAAGCGGCGGGCATGACAGGCCGGGCGGCGGCATTTCTGGCGACGGGCATGGGAGCTGGGACGGCGGCGGCGGTTTCCGGGCGCGTAGTCATTTTCAGTCCATTCCGTGGCCGATACAATTGAGTATATCGGGGACATTCAGGGTCTGTTTCTGTGGTAAATTGTACGATTTGCCGATGAATACCTATAGTCCCCGTGATCCCCTTGTATCCCCCGGGAAGTGGCCAAAAGTATCAAGACTCGCGCGGTAACCCCGGGGTTACCGCGCTCTGCCTTGACAAAATGGCCTACTGACTTTGAGCCCGGTTAGGCGATCGAAATCAGATTGTTTTTCGGCTCCGAATT
>Ga0181524_10000785_pt1 | contig 38141 bp, 26 predicted proteins | sample PEATcosm2014_Bin_34_FD_119761 | JGI IMG/M metagenome (GOLD analysis project Ga0181524, IMG submission 119761) | Peatland microbial communities from MTU Mesocosm Facility, Houghton, MI, USA - PEATcosm2014_Bin05_60_metaG | ecosystem: Environmental > Terrestrial > Soil > Wetlands > Peat | place... | reverse complement strand
GTAACCCGCGAGGTTGCCGACGCCGTAGTTCATGAGCCACATCAGGCCTTGCGCCCGCGCGCGCCAGGATTCCTCCACCCGTTCGTTGAGGTAGATTTGGGCGGTAATGAAGAACAAGGCGAACGAGGCGCCGTGCAGGAGCACCCCCGCCAGCAGCCAACCCGGCCCGTTCATCGCACAGAGCAGGAAACGCAACACACCGAACGCCAGCCCCGCTGCGAAAACCCACTTGAGCCGCCAGCGGTCAAGCAGCGCACCCAAAGCGAAAAGGGAAATCACCTCCGTCACCTGCCCCAAGGACATCCAGGACGCGGTGTGCCGAAACCCGAAGGTTCGCAAGTGGGGCGGTGTGAAGGGAAAAAAGGCGGCCAGCGGGATGCTGTAAAGCGCGGCAGTGATGAAGACCACGCGGTGGTCGGGGTTCTTCAACAGGCCAAGCGCATCCCACCCCAGCAGCTCACGGAGGGTGCGGCGCCCGGTGGATGCAGGCGGCGGCACGTTCGGCAGCAACCACGTGAACGCGGCCAGGCCGGCCCAGACGATCGCCGTGACGTAACCGGCCGCCGCTGAGCGGTCTGCGCCTAGAGCGCTCACCACCCAGCAACCGACCATCCACCCGACCGTGGCGGCGGCACGCACCGGGCCGAACTGGCGTTGGGAGTCTCGCAGGCGCGAGAAGGCGATGGTGCTGGCGATACTTCCCGTGGGCGAGTAGAACAGCGCCTGCATCTGGATGACCAACAGCACCGCCACAGCCGGCCATCTCCGCTCGAGCGCCCAACTGGCCAGGCTGGCGGTGACGGCGCTCCCGCTCGCCAGCCAGCGCAGGACCCGCACCGGCGAGGCGTGCCGGTCCGCCATCGCGCCGAACAAGAGCGGAGAGACGAACGCCGCCACGGCGGTTGTCGCATACGCATAGGAACGGAGCGCGGCCAGACCATGGGCTTCGAGCACGCTTGTCAGCGGCACCAACCAGCTTCCTGCTCCCACCGACTGGAGAAAGAACAAGCCGGCCAATTCACCGTACTCGACGGCCCGAACTCTCGAGCTCAACACGCCGATAACGTGGCACAGCGAAACATCAAAGGTCGAGCCGAATTCCAAAGCAACTGGGGCGCACGCGCCTGGTCCTGGCTACCGTGAGCACCTCCGCCGCAAGCTCGCCGCTTACGAGCGGCACATTCAGTTGGGCCTCATCGCCCAGGGGCTGCTCCAATATCTGGCGCTGACTTTCCGCCGTGTGGCCTGGTTCAATTTCCACTCCTATATCCGCACCGCATCCCCGCAAAAACCGCCCTCCGAGTGGGTCGTCTCGCAGGCGCTCCGTTCTAACTGGCCGGGGTTTCTCTGTGGTTTACCCCAAAACGCCATCCTCAAGAAATTCCTGGCCGCCAAAATCAGTCCAGCCCGCTGCGGCTATCTTGACGCCTTTGGTCTGGACATCGCTGCATGAACGTTTCACTTTCCAGTCCAAACATCCGTGCCCACTTGCGCTAAATCGCCTGGCTGAGTGAGCCAGCTCTGGCAATAGGAGTTGTTGGTGACAACCCCATAGCGAAGGAGCGTTTTCCGGCTCGAAAGGACGTAACTTTAAGAATCAGGCCGCCAACTCGAAATCAGAAGTGGTTGATACGGTCGGGCGTTCTCACCTTAGTTTGAACGTTTTCTGTTGACCCTTGAAGGCGAGGACAACGCCGGCTGGTTCGATGGCGACAATTTGCACGCCGTTAATATGCTCACCAACCTTGAGGGCTTTGCCATTGATGAGGGCGAGCGGCTCTCCAGCCGTATAGATAATACCTTGAACCGTAATCGAATCCAGCGCCGATTGCCCCGCCGAAGCTTCTGTTCCTTTGGCCCTTCCGGCCGCCGACTGAGGTGGCGTCTCGACCGCCGGAGTAGGGGCAGAGGCGCGGTCGACACGGAGGGCTCTCCAGCGGGGCACCAAGGCAAGCGTAATGGCCACGGCGATTCCCCCAACCACAAGGCGCGTGCTGACTAGGCCCGCACGTTCCTTTTTCGTTGGTGCCCACGCAGCCGCTCGGGCCGCGGTGTGATATTCGGAGCCGCACCCAGTCGAAGGGTTGGCGGCGAGCAGTTTGCGCCAGGCATCGGTTTTCTTTGGCAATCCCAGCTTGCCCAGATAATCGGCATCCAGTGTCGGCAGGGGCAGTCCGTCGAAGGGTCCGTTTTCCTCCTGGGCCAGGACATTGGCAATATGCACGATGGTCAGCAGGGAGAATTCGACCGAGGTGGCCGAAGCGGGGGCATGATAGAGCGCGGTGGACTCCAGCAACGGCAAAGGCATGCCCCAGACACCCAGCAGATAAGCCCCCACTTGGTTGCTGGTCACGCCCAATTGGTCCAATTCCACTTCCTGCAATGAGCACTTTCGTTTCCGCGCGGCTTCAACCACTTGCGAATAGTCCCAGGAAAGATTTGTCGCCAGGACGATCCGACCGATGTTGTGCAAAAGACCGGCCGTATAGGCGTTGCCGATCAGGCACTCATTGGAGCTGCAGCGTAGGAGAATTCGGTTAGCCAGTTTGGCCACGCTGAAGCTGTGACGCCAAAGTTGGTCCAAGGAAAGGCCCACGGCTTTTCGCGGGGCGGATTGAACGAACAACTGCAAACAAAGGACCAGCGATTTGACTGTTTCCAGACCCAGCATGGAAACCGCATCGGTCGGACTGGTGATTCTTTGGGCCAACCCGCAAGCCGCTGAGTTGACCATTTGCAGCAGTCGCACCGTCAGGGTGGGATCTCGGGCGATGACGTCAGCGATGGTGTCGACGCTGGAATGGGGAGACTCGGCCTGTTTAAGGACCTCGAAGTAGGTGGCCGGCAAGCCGGGAAGCTTTCCCAACCGAGGAACAAACGAACGCAAGTTGTCGTTGGCCAGCCACGCATCCAAAGCCAGGCCTCGTTCAATGACGGAGATCAACTCCGACGGCTTCCACGGCCTGGAGATGAACTGATGAGGAACCCCCAAACAATTTACAATCAATTGCCGGTCCGCAATGTCGCCGAGCACCAGCCGCAACGTCTGTGGATGCGCGATGGCGATCTGCTTCAGGAGTTCCAAATCCTTGATCCCGCTGGGAACCAGGTTGGCCACCACCGCGTCGAACCGAGTCGCCGCCAGCGCGGTCAGCGCCGAGGCGTCATCGGGCGAAAAGACGCAGTCCCACGCTTCGCCCAGAGACGCAAAAAAGGCCTCCAAGGCAGCAAGTTCAACCTCACCAAATCCGGCGAAACATATTTGCTTCTTCATTCGCTGACCCTCGGTTACTCTCAACCCGGACGGAGGCTAAGGGCAAGGCGTCACATTGGGTTATCGGCAGCCGCGGGGAATACCTTTAATGAAAAAGGCGATTTGTCAGGGATGGATCTGCCTGGCTCCTGGCGGTACAGGATTTGGATCTGCAATGGCCCTAGAATCGATTTGAACGCCCGGACCACCACACAGTACCGGATCGAGAGTCCGATCGCTCTGAGTGGGTATTACGGCCCTTTACCGATCAAGTCCCAGTTGTTGTAAGAATCAGAGCCGGTTATTATATACAAATGTCCGCCCTCCGGGTCATCCATCTGTATCCCTGCGCCCTGACCTCGGCCTCTTCGTGAACAACTGGTCTGCTGGAACTGGCTGGAACGAGGCGACCTCATCCACACAATTCAACGACCGAACGATCATGTCCAGGTGCTGAATCAGGAAGCTGATGTCGTTGGCCTTCCGTGCGTGCCAGAACACGATGGCGGCGATTACAAAGAGCACGAAATAAAGTGCTTGCGTTCGACTCTGCCTTGGCTCAAAGTCTTCATGCGTGAACGGCTAACAATTTGTCAGAGCCGGTGTTGGTGTGGTTATGAACACAATTATTGCCGCGCCATTTGGCCCCTCTGGTACACATTCGAACTGTGCCGGCCAACCCGCAAAAAGAACCGCCTGTTCTTCAAGCGCCGTAAAGAAAACCCTCGCAATTACGGCTTCGATCCTCTTGCTGAGCAGTCGAGCCTTTGCCCCAATCCTCATGTTCCTGGATGCTCCTCGGGACGATCCCAAGGTCCGTCGGGCTTTGCTCGGCGGATGCGGTCTGTCCGAATCAAATTCGCTGAACCGTTGCGTCGTTCTACAGCCCCTTGAAGAGGAGTATCAGCGGCTCATCCAGACACGGATTTGGCCTCTCACGAGTGCTGGCGCTGCCAAGTATTTCGGTCCGACCCTCATCACGGCTACGAATTGGTGGGCCCGTGATAAGGGCATTGGCGGGCCTCAAATCGGCAAGCACCCGGATGATCTTGTTTCGCCTCTGTTTGCCGGCAATGGGCTGATGGTTAGCGGGCTGCATTCCACCGACCCCGCCGCGGACAAGAACCACACCGACCTGCACGCAATCGGCAAGCTTGGCTACATTGAACTTTATTACGGCACGGACGGTGAAACTGTCCAAACAGCCGTTCTCTACAACCACGCCGACAAACAATTCGTCCCGCTGAAGTCACCCGATGATTTCGAGAAGCGCCTGGAGTGGGATAAGGCTCGTTTTGCGCTCCTCAAGAAGTGGCTCGATGAACATTTGCCGAGAATCAAGGATTTGGGCACAGTGGAGGTATCGGAGTCCGCCCCAAGTCGCGTGAGTTTGGATAAAGACAGAACTTGCATCATCAAGACCTGGATTAATCGGCACCCAAGTGTCACCAACGACTGGTACTCTCTCACGTTAAGCCTGGATCCACCGGAAGCGGCGGAGGCAAAGCGGCAATACGTGTTCCGGAGCATCGATCGGCCCAACACGGCGATCGGCTTCGCCTTTGACGGCGATTTCTTCCAGATGACGCCAAAGCTGCAGAAATAGAGGGATCGCCGAGGTCGTTTGGTGGACGGTCACCAGGAGGCCAAACAACGTGCGGCCAACCCTAACTTGAGCTTCCTGCGGACTGTGGCCATCCAATTGAACGAACAGCAGAAGCTCAACCAACGGATTTCGGCCAGTGACATTGCTCAAACCTGCCTGGAAGAGGACATTGAGATCCCAGGTTTGTCCCCGGAAAACCAGACGGTGGAGCAAGGGCCGCAGCAAATTGGCAGGATCATGGGCGCGTTGTTAAAGGAGGGTCAGGAGGTCGTATTGTAGCCAATATGCTGCACCCCTCCCCAGACTTTCAATGATCCTTGGCATCCGTGGTTTGCTCCGCAGATCGTGGCAATGCATCATGGGACCGGGGCCTGCGCAACATGCAACCTGAAAACTTCGCCAAACCACCCAGCAGTGCGCCAAAGCAGGGCCAGTATAGAAACCAGAGCAGAACGAACAACGAACCAAACTCGACCTTCCGGAGCGAGGGGATCGACCGTTGGAGTGAAGTTGTCATCCAAACCAAGGGCGCCTCGATGAACGTGCCCTCGGTCGGTCGTTTCTCAAGCTGAAATAAACATGCCGCCGCAGCAATGCCTGCAGCGAAACCTGCGAAGACTAAAATCCACTTCTTCATAAGCGTCAATGTTCCACCACTGCGATCGTAAGACCCTCAGCACAAAGTCAGCAGCAGGAAGAGCAACACCCCCAACAACGCTGCTGCCAGCCCGAAAGCTGCGGCCCTATTGTGTCTGTCCCTCAGAAGCCCGATGGCACTCAGCAGCACACCAGCCGGAATCGTCAGGAATAGGGCCAGCCCGCCAAGGGCCGTAATGGGCGAGCCTCAGCCAGAAGGTCGAAAGACGAGCATGATGGCCAGGCCTGCCAACGAATAGATAGAAAAGGCAAGACCAATTCGCCCCAACGCCTCCTTTCGGCGTGGTCGAAGTCCAGCGATGGCCGGCGGTGCATTCTCTGGTTCAGGCATAATACCGGAGGATCTTGCATTAACCTGGAGGACACTGCGCCCGATCAGGCGTCGAGTCAAAGCAAAAATGCTGTGGCAAATCCGATGGGATGAGGACCAGCCAGCCGCTCACGCCTCGACCTGCACTTTAATGCTCAAGACTTCCCCAGGGTCGCACTCGACAACCACCCCGAACGGGCGGCGGCAGCACACCTCGCAATCGGTCGTAAACCGCTGCGTCCAGGTGCTCGTGTCCACCACCAAATCAAAGCGCTGGCCGCCGTACCGGCACTGGATAGACGCGGTGACTTCCATATCCAATTGCCGGGAGGAAGATTCACCCGGCCTTGAGGGAATTCAAGCGGCCCTCAAATGAAACCGGCGAAACTCGCAGGTTGACATCATCTGGCGCTATGGGAAACTGCGGAACTGATGAGCGCGGGCCAGGCACTGCCCGGAATGCCCTGAGACCATGAGAACATTTGCCCTGACAAACTCGAGGCGCAGGTTCGTATGCCTCGCCCTATCCTTGCTTGGGTGTGTCATTTTGACCGTCAATGTTCTGGGACGATGCTTGTCCGGGAGTGAAAACGCCACTTCATCTGCCTCAGGAATCGAATTGAAACCACTACGCGTGCTGTTCGTCGGCAACAGCTACACGTATGTGAATATGCTGCCAGAAATGATCCGGCAGTTGTCCCTGGCGGCCAAAGAGCGTCGCCCGACCGAGTATCGCATGATCGCTCCTGGGGGCTATTCGCTCGAACAGCACTGGAATGATGGCACGGTGACGAAGGCCATTGCCGAAGGTGGCTGGGATTATGTGGTGCTCCAGGAGCAAAGCCTTCGGCCCATTTCGGATCCGGCCAACATGCATCGGTTCGCTCGGCTCTTCGATGATGAGGCCCGGAAGATAGGGGCAAAGACGGTCTTTTACGTAACCTGGGCGCGGAAGACGGCGCCGGACCAACAGAAACAGCTCACTCGGGCATATTCAGCCATTGCGAAGGAGCTCGGCGGCCTGTGCTGTCCTGTCGGTCCGGCTTGGGCCAATGTTCTGAAAGGGCGACCCGACGTGGAACTCTACCAGAGCGACGGGAGCCACCCCAGCCCTGCGGGCAGCTACATCGGGGCATGCGTTTTCTACGCCATGCTCTACGGCAAGAGTCCGGTCGGCTTGCCGGGCAAGGTGATCGCCAGGGACGACGCGGCCGGCGCCATAACGCTCGTGGATTTGCGTGAAGCGGACGCCCGTCTGTTTCAGCGAACGGCAGCCGAAACGGTCAGAGAATGGAAGGGAGGAGTGACTCCCGCTCCCTGATTTTGGTCATTTGATCTCCCACGTTTCGTGGTCTGGTTGACGCCAGAAGACCAGGATCTTGGCCCCTAATCTGCCGGCACCGAGGTGATTTTGATGTTTTTTGGCTCCGGCATTATCTGCGCCCCACCCAGCAGCCCCTCATAATTGGCCAGGGTGCGGTTGATGTCGTAGCAAAGGTCGGTGGCGATTTTCTCTTTGGTTCCTGGCCGCTCGTTGATGTCGGCCTGGATCCACACGGTGAAGGTGATGGTATTGCGTTTCATTGTCGTGGTTCAAACCAGGCGAAGGCGGGCATGATTAGTACCCGCCTCTGCTCTTTGGGTTTTGGGGTCGTGGCGGCATCGTGAAGGAGGTCGGCTGGGTTGTCAAGTCCCGTGTCGAGGTATTTGTGCCCCGTGATTGGGTCGGCCGCTTTGGTCCTCCGGTGGTCGAGGCATCGAGCATCAGCTCGCTTTAACCCCGTTCGTGTGCCCTCAGCTTAACCTGAGCCGAGTCCTGATTGCCGGGTGGTCCCTTTTTACCTGGGGCTGCTGGCTGAGGTGCGGAATCGGGACGGGGAGGGCCGCACTGTCGATGACCAGGCTTTGAGGAGTGGACATTTGGGCCTGGACTTTAATCCTTGCGCCTCGACGGCAACGCCTTATCCTCTCTCCATTATGAAAGCACGCTCAGTTGCATATGGATTGTTTTGTGCGGCTGCAATTACCTGCGTGGTTGGTTGCAGCCATTCGGACACCGTTGCAGAAGGCGTCATCTTCTGCGTCCAATATGAGCAGGCCGGCGGTAAGACAGAGGGCTACACGCGAATGAATGAGTCGAGAGGCGTTCCCGGTGGCAATGGCAGTTGGAATCTGGACATGCACGGTCGCCTCAACCATGACTTTCCCATCATTACCAGACCGCAACATCCAGACCAGGGGCCCCAAGTAATTCCTGTGTCTCGGTTGGTGAGCGTTCAGTTTGGTGACGGTGGCATTAAGGTGGTTGACGAGGGAAAGCCCAATGCCCGGAATTGATAGTTGCCTTCTTATAGATATGGACATGCGGTTTTTGGAGGCCCTCCCTGTGCTTTCAGTTTCACCTCAGCGGCGTCGTGATTGCCGGGCGGTCCCTTTTTACCTGGCGGCTCTGGCTGGGGTGGGGAATCAGGATGGAAACGGCGCGGCTGTTTGTGTCGGCTGATTCAACTTCCCCACCTGACAGTTGAGGAATGGGTGCGGTGTCGAGGCGTTGCTCTGTGCTCAATTTGGGCAGCACAATGGGCGGCTAAGCGGTATGCCTCACTTGCCGGAGATACAGCACCTGGGAGGCTGTGAATTTTCCGCTTGCAATTCAGACTGAGAGTTGTAAAAGGGGCAGAGGTATTGATGAATACGACGCACTCAGAGCAACTAAAACTCGTTGGACCGCCCAACGGGACGGACGCGGAGCCAAGCACATTCGATGAATTCATCGGGCAAGAAAGAATCAAAGCCCTTCTTCAACTTGCAATCTCGGCGGCGAAGGACAGAAGAGAAGCTCTGGGCCATATTCTTCTGGTCGGCCCTCCAGGCTTTGGGAAGGCGATCCTTGCCAAACTTATCGCAAGGGCCAGGGGAGCCAATGCCAGGACCACAAACGCCTTGATGATTGGGGGTCCTGGCGATTTGTCGGGCTTGCTGACGAATCTTGAAATGGGCGACGTCTTTGTCCTCGAAGACGTCCACGCACTTGATAGGCCAACCGGAGAGTTTCTATCTCCGGCGATGAAGGATTACAAAATGGAGATCATAATTGACCGTGGACCGAACGCCCGAGCAGTCCGCCTCAACCTTGTGGATTTCACGCTGATTGGGACTACAACTCGAAAAGATCGGGTTCCTGCATCTTTGCTGTCAAGTTTCCGGATAGTTGCGGATATGGACGCTTACAGTAACGGAGACCTGGCGAACATTGCTCGTCGGCTTGCAGACGTAATGGGACTCGAGATGGATGAGCAGGTGCCGGAAAAGGTCGCGTTGTCGGCCCGCGTTTCCCCCAACGAAGTCCTAAACCGTCTACGACACCTTCGGGATTACGCCTACGTCAAGGCCCACTCTAACAGAATTACTAACGAGCTGGCAGTGGAGGCATTGAAGATGGTTGCCTCGCCTCAAGTGGTCGATGAATCCTCCAAAGAACGCCACCCAAAGACCGCCTACAACCCGAACACGGCATTTATTCTGATGTGGATGGACAAGTCCCACCCGGAACTCGATGACGTGTCTAATGCTCTCAAGGAGGTTTGTGCTGAATTTGGTGTGACCGCTGTGCGAGCTGACGATGTCGAGCATCAGGATAGAATAACGGAGTTGGTCCTCAACCACATTAGAGAGTCAGAATTCCTAATCGCAGACCTCACCGGCGAAAGGCCGAACGTCTATTACGAAATCGGTTACGCTCACGCACTTGGAAAAAGGCCCATCTTATATAGAAAAGAGGGGACCAAGCTTCACTTTGACCTCTCCGTTCATAACGCTCCTGATTACCGGAATATCACGCACCTGAAAGACCTGCTCCGCAAGAGGCTCGAGTGGTTAACCGGCAGGCGATTGAAAGCTGCTATAAGAAACCAGCGTCGCACTCCGGACAAAAGCAAACCAAAGGGATGATATGCCCTTAATCTCATCCTGTCGTTTCAGCAGCAAGGGCTTAACCGGCATCCAACCTAACTGTAGAGCCCGCCAATCCCCATACCCCCTACCTGCCCTCGGTCTTTGGCTGAGGGCTCGACTCCCTCTTGGCTAGACGATGCAGGGAAGGGCATGGGCTGCTCTAAGGGCTTTATCATGCTGTGCGTATAGCGGTCCTGTATGCCGTGAAAAGAAGCAGGCGCTGGACTTGGAGGCCCAACGTCTGGTGGAATTTTTGTTTGGTTCATCAGCAGCCGGAGGTTTCTCGCCCCCGGATGACGTCAACTCGCTCACGCGCCGCCACCAGTGGTTTTGGCGATGAACTCCTCAATGGAGGCTTTTGAAATCCTCTTGTGCCGAAGAGCACTAGTCTTTCTCGGTAAAGAGACAGCGCATCGGTGAACGTCATCCTGCCGGTGGTAACGGCGACGGCAGCCTGGTTCTCCGCCTTCTGCCGCTCCTCCTTCTCCAGGTCAGCCAAACGGAGTTTCGCCACTGAGATGCCGTTCGTCTTGAGGGACTTGAGAATCAGCTTGCCTTGGACGCGAAATCGAGCGAAGTATATCCCCGATGACAATCAACGGCGGGAAGGGTGGCTGAGTGGTTAAAGGCACCTGACTCGAAATCAGGCGTACGGGTAACCGTACCGGAGGTTCGAATCCTCTCCCTTCCGCCAACCTCATAAAGCCCGTATGGGTCGCAACCCGGCCACGGGCGCATTGATCAAATGGCATCGATTAGAGCGCCAAGGCTGACATCCGGAGCCTGGGTCCCGCTGGTTTGGAGGCCGGTGGTCTGTCCAAGCCGCGCGGCGGTGGAGGCCCCCGGCTCAGCCACGTTGCCTTGAGACGCGCGCGGGCCGGAGATACAGAACCGATTTGGTCATGTCCGACCCGGCCAGAACAGGTTTGCCGCCAGCGCCGCCGTGAGGCCCGGACCGCCACGCGGCATCCTGCAACTCCACCCACCGCGCATTGGCCTCTTCCTCCTCGATGTCGCGCTGGATTTCCTGGGCAAAGGCCTCCGCGTAGGCCAGGGCCGCCCTCACCCGCGCTACGGGAACCCCGTGTTCCCGAGCAAACTGCTCCGGGCCCATCCCGCCACGGATTCGCTGCACCACCCAATAAACGGCCAATCGTGTGCCCGAGAGGTAGGCCACGCGGCCAGCGGCGGTTTCACGCAGGTCGATCTGCGGGAAGTCCCGCCTCCGCAATCCCTCCTCGATTAAGCGGGCGCCAATCTGCGCCGGCTTATGGCCCAGGCGGGCCGCCAGGCGCTCGACCCCGCGTCGCACCTCGAGCGGCAGCCGCAATGTCATAATGCTGCTCTTGCTCATACGCCAGGAAGATAGCCTCTCGGCTCCCCGAAGGCGAAGGCAAAAGCATCTAATGTGTCTTGTGTACCCCGTTTGGAGGACCCTGCGAGGCAGGGGCGCAGGCGCATCGGTCAAATGGCATCGATTAGAGCGCCAAGGCTGGCATCCGGGGCTTGGGTCCCGCTGGTTTGGAGGCCGGTGGTCTGTCCAAGCCGCGCGGCGGTGGAGGCCCCGAGCCATACCTCCAAGCCAACGATGCCGAGGAGGACCAGGAGCGTCAATAAAGGCCGGAGGTTGGCGATTCTGCGGGCGATTCTGCGGGCATTTCGATTTGTTTTCATGGCGCCACCCTACGCCTCTGCCGGCCCGATGTGTTAATCGAAAAACTTTACGCAAACATCAAGCAGGTTAATGATCGGAAAGCCCTGGCAGGCGGGGGGCGCCGGCGGGGGGGCAGGACCCGGGCCCTCGAAGGCGCGCGATCAGGTCCCGGACCAGCGTTTCAATCTCGGCCAGCGCAAGGTGGGGCGGCGCCTGATCCAGGTCATGCACGTGCCAGTAAACGATGCGGTGCTCCCAATCGGGAAACTGTTGCCGCACAAGCGCGCGGTGCTCCGCTTCCTTCAACGCGATGATGAGGTCAGCCGAAGCGAGCTCTTCCAGAGTAGCCGCCCTGGGGTAACGAATTGGTTCGGGAATTGGAATGGACCGTTGCTTGAGGGCCTCAAGAGTGTGAGAGGCGATGGGGCCCACATTGACCGTTCCCGGAGGTTCCACGGAGAGGCCGCAGGAGCGGGCCCGCCAGCCCAGGCCCAGTTGGCCGGCCAAGTGGTTGAAGAGGCCCTCCGCAAAACGGCTTCGATAATAGTTCCCGCTGCACAAAAACAAGACTGTTCTGACGCTCATGTTCGGCGCTGCCAATCTACAACAGGCGCGTCGGACCGGCGATGCAAATTGGCTTTATTTGCCTTGCGCGGGCGTGGCGGCGGCTTACGCTCGATTTGAGCAATGCGATGCAAACAACAACTCAAGTTCTTCTTCTGGCAACGGGGCTGAGTGCGGTCCTGGCTGGGGCCGGGTTGACGCGGGCGGGGGAAAGTACTGCCCCGGCCGGCGGCGGCGCCGGCAAACGGACATTCGATGTCCGCGACTACGGCGCTCGGGGCGACGGCGCGACGCTGGACACTGAGGCCGTCAACCTGGCCATCGCCAGATGCGCGGAGGCCGGGGGCGGGCAGGTGCTGTTCCCGCCGGGACGGTATCTGTGCGGGACAATCCACCTGCGGAGCCATCTGGCGCTCTGGCTGGCAGCGGGAGCGACCATGGTCGGGACAACCAACCTGGCGCTCTACCAGGCGCCGGGCGTTCCCTCATTCATGCCGGAGGCTCGATGGGGCAAATGGAACCGGGGGCTGATCGTGGGGGAGAATGCCGAGGACATCACCATCGCCGGCCAGGGGGTGATCGACGGCAACAAGGTCTTCGATGCCACGGGCGAAAATCAGATGCGCGGACCGCACACGATCACGTTCGCCAATTGCCGCCGGTTCACCCTGCGCGATGTTTCCATTGTCGACTCGGCGAACTACGCCGTCTTTTTCCAGGCAAGCGATGACGTGGACATTCGGGATGTGACGATCACGGGTGGTTGGGACGGGGTGCATTTTCGGGGCGCCCCGGAACGGTGGTGTCGCCGCGTCAATATCACCGGCTGCCGGTTCTATACCGGGGACGATTCGATAGCAGGGCGTTACTGGGACAACGTCGTCATTGCCGGGTGCATCGTGAACTCGTCCTGCAACGGGATTCGGCTGATCGGCCCGGCGACCCGCTTGATCGTGGAGAACTGCCTCTTTTACGGCCCCGGCTTGCAGCCGCATCGCAGCTCCAACCGCACGAACATGCTCAGCGGCGTTATCCTTCAGCCCGGGGCCTGGGATAGAACTCAGGGATTGCTGGATGAAGTCCTCCTGGCCAACAACACCATGCATAACGTCGCGTCGCCGGTGACCCTCTGGACCAAACCGGGCAACCCGGTCAATCGGGTCACTGTGACGGGGCTCACGGCCACCGGGGTTTATCGTTCGGCCTTGTCGGTCGAGAGTTGGTCGGAGGCGCCCATCACGAACGTGGTGCTCCGGGGCGCCAGCATCGAGTTCAGCGGCGGCGGCAGGGCCGAGCAGGCCAAAGAGCGGGTCAAAAGCCCCGGCGTTGATTGCCGTCCGCTGCCCGCCTGGGGCATTTATGCCCGCAATGTGGGGCAACTGACGCTTGAGGATGTCCGCCTGAGCCTGACGGGCGACGACCTGCGCCCCGTGGTCATGGCCGAGGAGGTGCAACGCCTCGGCCTGGATGCCGTCAGGTTCGCCCATGTCCCCGGCGTCACCCAGCCCGTGATTACGACCAATGTCGGAAAGGTGCTCCTGCGTGAAACGGACCGCTAAGAGCCGCCTCAAAGGGGCTTGATCTGGATGTTGCGGAAGGCGACGGGGTCGTTGTGCCCGGCAAACCCGAAGGAGCCTTTGGTGCGGTCCTTGCCCGGGTGGGAACTGTTGGCCATGTACTGCGTCACCTTCGAGACGTCGCAATCCAGGATGACGGTGCCGTTCAACTCGACCTTGATTTTGGGGCCTTTGATGGTGACCTCCTCGAAGTTCCATTCGCGGATGGGGTGCTGATAGCCGCGCGCGGCGGCCACCATGCCGTAAGCCGAGCCGTGGGCCTGGCGCGGATCGATCTTCTCCCCTGTGGCCTTCTCGTAGTTGTCGTCCAGGACCTGCAGTTCGCACATGCCGACGTAGGCGGTGTCGCCATGGCCGGGGTAGCGGATGGCCAGGCCGTTGTTGCCGCCGGGCGGCAGTTTGATCTCCACACGCGCCATGAAGTCGGTGTACTCGGCTTTCGTGTAGATCGTGCCGCCCTTGTTTGGCCGGCATTGGATTGCGCCGTCCACAACCTCGTATTCATCGATCGGCCCGGCCCAGCCGGTGAAATCGCGTCCGTTGAAAACGGATTGGAACCCCTGCCCGCCGTGGCTGGCCAGGATGCGGTCGGCCTCATCGGAGCCGATTTCGCGGATGAAGATGTTGCGCCAACGGATTTCGCCGCCGTGGGTCTGGAGTTCGATGGGGCCTTTGGGCGGGACCGGCGTCTGGCGGTCGTAATAGTTCTCGAGCAGCGCATGGTCCACCACCAGTTTGTCGTTGAGCCAAACGCTCACGCGGGCGCCGACCATGATCACGCGGACTGAATTCCATTGGCCGAAGGGTTTATCGGCCAGCACCAGCGGGTCTTTGCCGGGCGCCCCGGGGCTGTTGTTCCAAAGCCCGCCCGAGCCTTTGTCGGCGCCGAGGGAAAACTTGTCTTGTTCAGTGGAATCCCAAATCTGCACCTGGGGGCATCCGCGCAGATAGACGCCCGAATCGGCCTTGGGCACGGTCTTGTACTCGACCAGCAACTCGAAGTCGCCGTAATCCTTTTCGGTGGTGGCGTAGGCCCCTTGGCCGTCATTGACCAACTCGCCGTTCTCGACCGTCCAATGGCCCTGCATTTGTTCAGTCCACTTGGCGATTTGCGCCTCCCGCTGCTCGGGCGTCATGGCCAGGAGCTTGCGATGGTCGAAGGTGTCGCCGCCGCGCCAGCCTTTGAGGTCCTTGCCGTTGAACAACGCAGTGAATCCCGGCGGCGGATTGGCTGACGCGGAGGACTCCGCCGCGGCGCCCCGCTGGGCCGTGGCAGCCAGGAACACCAGGGCTGAACCCGTTGCCGCGGCCAGGAGTAATACTCCCCGGCCTGAAATCCGAAAGCCGGAAGAGCCGCCTCGAGCGGCAGGGGATGTTCTTGCAGGAAGTCGTGATGGCAGGGCGTGAATTGCTTTCATGGTTCCATGTTTATTGCAGGGCGTTCAAAAACGCAATCCCAGTCTGATGAAGGGCGCATGTTTTTTGCCCTGCGCCGCCTTCCCTATTGACGCCTGCCCCCCGCCTCCAAAGCGAGGCATGACATGGAGTTTCGTGAAACGAATCCCCTTTGCCGCTGTCAAACAAAGAGATTGTAATTGCCACTGAACGAGAGGAAACTCGACGTATGAGCGACAGGCAAGGCTGGATCAAACCGGCGTTTTTCGTGCTGTTCGGGCTGCTTTGGAGCAGCGGGGCCGGCGCCGCAACCGATGCCCAGGATTCGTCCGCCGGCGCCTCGGCCACTCCGGCGCAATCTGTCTTTCTCGAATACCGCGAGTTGCCTTACAGCGTCGGGAGCTGGACGATCCCGGTCACGCTGCAGTCGGCGCCCTTTAAGAAGGAACCGGATTTGGGCCAGGGCAAGGTTTATCGGGGGACGCTCAAGTTTGGCGACAGCACGAGGGCATTCGTGCCGTTTGTTTGGGACCAGGCGCGGGGAAAACTCCACCTCGATCTCAATCGCAATCAGGACCTTACGGACGATGCGGACGGGGTCTTTGCCTCGATGGGCGGGCCCGACAACTCGTTTCAGAACTTCGGCCGGGTGCATTTGCCTTTCAAGACGCCTCTGGGCACGGAGCGAGTGGCGGTGGACCTGTTCTTCAACGACTTTCGCGCCACGCTAAGTGTCACTGCCATGGCCTATTACTGCTGGGAAGCCAAAGTGACCCAGGGGGGACAGGAGTGGCAGGTGGCCCTGGTGGAGAGCCTTCTCGGCAAGATCGGTTCCGCCGACAATGGCTCCCTCATTATCCGGCCCTGGGCAGACCGCGGCAAGGCCATCGATGTGCAATACGGTTCGCTGGACTTTCTGCCATTGACTGCCGATGTTTTTCTCGGCCAGCGGGCCTGCCACTTGGATTTCGCTCTGGCGCAGCAGGACAACAAGCTCAAATACAAGCTGAATTTGGCGGAACGCCCCGAGCAATTGGGCGAGTTGAAAATAACCGGGCAACACATCCACCGGCTGGTTCTGACGCGCATGAGCCCGGGCCCTGCGTCCGGCGATGCCGCACAGGCGGCCTTCGCCAAGCGCTACGGCGTGGCGGGAAGGGCCGTTCCGGCGCGGACGCCGTCTTTGAGGGTCATCCTCGATTCGCCGGGGCCCGTGGTGAGAATTCCCGTTGGCTTCTATCTCTGTCAGCTTTCCCTCAAAGAGGGCGCGGTCGAAGCTGTTCCCCTGCATGCGGGGCTGCTGGCGGTCAGCGCCACCAATGCGGCCACATTGGCCTTCGGCGGTCCGTTGACCAACTCGGTTGCGGTGGCCCGGCGCGGGCGGTCCCTGGCACTGAGCTACCAGTTGCTCGGCGCCCAGGGCGAGGCCTATCAACTGCAAGGGCCCCGCAAGGAGCCTGAGTTCGCCGTCTATCGCCCCGGCAAGAGCGGGGACAAGAAGCTGGCCTCCGGCCGGTTCCAATTTGGCTGAGGCAGCACCTGCACGTACTCATGGCGAGTACCCCTTACCGGCGCAGGAATGTTGAAAGTGGTTGCCAGTGCCGACTTGGGCGGCTTGGGCGCAAAGGAAGGGCCTCCGGTGACTTACGACTGGATGCGGGCGAGCATGCTGCCCGTGGCGCTGCCCTGGCTGGCGATTCTGCTCCTGTTGGTGTTCAAGCCCAACCGTTTCCCGCGCGCCTGGTGGATATTGGCCCCGCTGGCGTGCCTGACATGCAGCATCGGCTACGTGCCGGAAATCTGGCCTTCGATGCCTTCACAACTTGACGAGGTCCTGCACGACCTCGTCGTTGCGCTGGCCTTCGGCGTGGCCGCCGTATGGCTGCTCTCCGCCTACCTGAAGTCCCGGTTCCGCATCCTGAACGTCCTGGGGTTCCTACTGGTCCTGGAGTTCTTTAGCTTCGTGGTCTTTGTATTCACGCAGGACTGGGACGAACTCGGCGCCGAGGCGGTAGAAATCGGGATTGCTCTGGCCCTCAGCGCCGCCGTTATTCCCGCAGCGGCCGGCCTGGCCGGATTGCTCTGTCGCAAGCGTTATCGTCCGCTGGTCCTGTGCGTGGGTATGCTCGTGATGCTGCTGGGCGTCTGGATGCTGGTGCTGCTGCCGATCTTCCTCATTCAAACAGCCGGAAACGTGCCGGTCAGCCAGGTTGTCGCGCCGGTGTTGGTCATTGCCGGCATCTGCTTTGGCGTCCTGCTGCCGTTCCTGCTCCTGTCGTTCTCGAACAGCCTGTTTCGCGAACGGCTGATCCAGCTCTTGCGCCTGGCCCCGGAACTGCCGCCGGTCATCGCGACAAGACAAAAAGAACTTGCAATCCGTTAAGGTGGCGGCAAAATCGCGAGAGTAAACTCCGTTTGAACCGTGGGCGATACTGCCGCATCGACTCCATTCCAGGCTGCAGCGGGTATGGGCGCCCTTTGGCGCTGCCGAACCCAGGGTCCGGCTTTTCTTCCGTCCTCTGATTCATCTGCTTTGGCCTTGAGGCCAGAGAACAACCTGGAACAAGAGTTCAGGACACCGGGAATTTTGACAGGAATTGGAATCAACCCACGTGGGAGGAGGCAAACATGAAAACCAAGGCAAGGTCAATCAAGTCCCTTTTTTTCCGGTTCGCTTCCGGCATCTCCTACGGTCTGGCGTATCCACAGGCGAAATCCTTCGTCGCCGCGCAAGGACGAACGTGGTTCGGGAGGGCGGGCAGGGCGGGGCGGGGACGATGCCGCGGGTTTTGGCCGGGCATGGCACTGCTGGTTCTGGCCGGGTGGCCAATGGCAGGACATGCCGCCGGCGTGGTAACGGCCTGGGGCGGCAACCTCGGCGGGGAAACCAACGTGCCGCCCGACCTGACCAACGTGGTGGCCATTTCGGCCGGTTATGATTTCAGCCTGGCGTTGAACGCCGACGGCACCGTCGCCGCCTGGGGCACGAATTCCTCCGGGCAGACCTCGGTGCCGGCGGGGTTGAGCAACGTGGTGGCCATCGCGGCCGGTTTTGACTCCAGCCTGGCGTTGAAAGCCGACGGCACCGTGGTTGGCTGGGGCAACAATGATGAGGGACAGAGCACGATTCCGGCGGGGTTGAGCAACGTGGTGGCCGTTGCGGTCGGCCACCAGTACAGCATGGCGCTGAAGACCAACGGCAACGTTGCCATCTGGGGTGTACCGCTTGGGGTGACTCCGACGAACATCCCTCCCGACCTGACCAATAACGTGGTGGCCATTGCGGCGGGCTGGTACCATGGTTTGGCGCTCAAGGCCGACGGGACGGTCGTGGCCGGGGGCAACGATGCCTTTGGCGGGGCCGACGTGCCGCCGGGTCTGAGCGACGTGGTGGGGATTGCCGCCGGCTTCGCATTCAGCCTGGCGCTCAGGAGCGATGGCACCATCGTCGCATGGGGGAGCAGCGGTTTCGGGAGGACCACCGTGCCTGGCGGGTTGACCAACGTCGTGGCCATTGCTGCGGGGTACAGGTTCGCGCTTGCGCTCACGGCCGATGGCGCCGTCACTGCCTGGGGCGAGGATTCTTACGGCCAGACCAATGTCCCGCCGGGGTTGGCCAACGTCACCGCCGTAGCGGGCGGTGGGATACACAGCATGGCCCTGGTTGGTTCATCGGTATCCAATGCCGTGGCCATCTGGCAGGGCTTCGGTCCATTGCTTCACGGCACGGAACCGATCGGCTGGCGCGCCCAGGGTTTCGACCAGGGTACTTTCTCCGCCCAGGTCCTGGCGAGCCTGGCGGGCAGCACATACGTGGTGGGCAACAGCACCGATCTCCTCGGCCAGCTCACCTGGGACACGACCGCGGTGACGAATGGCGTTTACCAGCTCGAAGGGGTTTTCTCTGCAGCCTCCCCCCCGGTAACCCGTTCGATCTTCCGCACCGTGCTGATCAATAACTCGGTGAGGTGGCTCTCGGGCCTCATCTCCTCAAACGAAACCTGGGCGGCCGGCGCCGTCTATGTCGTGGAGGGCAACCTCGAAATTGCCAGCGGTGTGACCGTCACGGTCCAGCCCGGGGCGATCGTGAAATTCGCCAAGGGCACCGGGATCACCGTGGACGCCGGCGCGGTGCTGGACGCCTCGGCGGTGAGCACGAACGGCCCGACAGTCTTCACCTCGCTGGCCGATGACAGCGCGGGCGGCGATACCAATCTCGACGGGGACGACTCCCGGCCGGAGCCGGGCGATTGGACAGGGATCGCGACCCTCGGCACGGGTCAATTCCTGCAGGGCTCGGGTGTCGAGGTCCGCTACGATGCCGCCCTGTCCCATGGCGGGACCCTCAGCGCGTCTCAGACCTGGCCGGGTCAGCGGCTCAACCTGGTGGCTACTCCCGTCGTCGTGCCCTCGGGGGTCACCTTGACCATCAACCCCGGCGCGGTCATCAAATTCGCTCCCGGCGCCAGTCTCACCGTCCAGGCCGGCGGAGCGCTGATTGCCCAGGGGACCGTTCCGCTCCCAATTACTTTTACTTCCATCAAGGATGACAGTGTCGGGGGGGACAGCAACGGCGATGGCAACGCGACCGTCCCGGCCGCCGGGGACTGGGATTCCATCTACATCAGCGGCGGCAATGCGGCCTTTGATCACGTCGTCGTCACCTACGGCGCCAGCTCGAACCTCCCCGCCGGACTTATCACCAGCACCGATCCCAACTCGGTGGTCGGCATCACCAACTCCGTCCTCAGCCAGGGCCTCTACGTGGGCGTCCAGGCGGCCGCGGGCACGGTCACAGTGGACAGCACCGTGGTCGCGGACTGCGACCGAGGCATCCAGGTGGGCCTGCAGTTGCTGCCAAAGGCATCGCTGAGCGTGGTGAACTGCACCCTGAACGCAAACAACATCGGCCTTTTCTTCCATGACGGCACGGCCAATGTCGCGAACACCATCGTCGCCAACAGCCTGCAGGCCGGACTCGCCGACTTCCTCGGCTACGTCGCCTCGTTCAGCTACTGCGATGTCTGGTCTGCCACCGGGACCTACAGTTCCCCGAGCTCGCCATTCCCCGACCAGACGGGCACGAACGGCAATATCTCCGCGGACCCCAAATTCGTGAACGCAGCCCAGGGCGATTACCGGCTCGACTACCTCTCCCCCTGCATCGACGCCGCCGATAGCTCGCTGGCGCCGGCGACCGATGCGATGGGCGCGCCGCGGTATAATGACCCACGCACATTGACCAAAACCGGCATCGCCACCAACGGCGTCTATGCCGACATGGGCGCCTTCGAGTTCGTCGAGACAGCCAGCTCGGACCTCGACCTGATCGCCGCCGATGTCGCCGGCCCCAGCGCGGTGACCGCCGGCCAGACGGCCACCGTCTTCTGGAACGACGTCAACATCGGCAGCGGCACGGTGGTCGGCCCGTGGCACGACAGTCTTGCGCTCGTGACGACGGATGGCAGCGGCAATGTGTTGACAGAGTTGTCGTTGGGTGAGCAATTGGTTGGACAGGGCGTGACCCTCGGGCCGGGCGGGACCTGCAGCGCCTTGGCCACCGTGAGTGTGCCCGGTGGCACGGACGGCAGCTACCTGTGGCAGGTCCACGTCAACAGCCGCGGTGACATCTTCGAGGGTGTCAACTGGACCAACAACATTGCGGTAGCAGAGACGCCGACCAGCCTCGCAGTTCCGACGCTCTCGGTGGATGGCGCCACGCTGACCAACCAGCTCCTCGGCGTCGGGCAATGTTGCTGGTATCAGTTGATTGTCCAGACGAACGAGAACGTGTCCCTGGCCTTAACCACTCTGGGTCACGGGGGAATAGTTCAGTGGTACGTGGGTGCGGGCTATATGCCGGCGCCCGCCAACTACACTTTCGCCCCGACGCAATCGGGCACAGGTAATTCGACGGTGCTCTTTTCGGCCGTCACCAACCAGACCTACTATGTCCTCGTTTGGCCCCAGGAGATGCCTGCCGGTTCATCCGCCTTCACACTCGGCGCCTCCGCATGCGGGATGGCCCTCACCTCAGTGAGCCCCGGGACGATGGCCAATGGCGGCTCGACCACTCTGACAATCACAGGCAGTGGAATGACGGCCGGCATGGTCTGCCAGATCATTGATTCGTCCGGCCAGCCGCACAGCGCCAGCACAAACATCTGTGTCAGTCCGTTTTTGGCTTACGCAGTATTTGCCCCGAGCGGCTGGGCCAGCGGGCCGGCCGACCTCTCCTTTACCGACCCAACGGGTTCATCGGCCAGCCTCACGGGCGGGATCACAATCCAATCCAGCGGCCCTTCTACTGTTCCTCCCAGCGGAATTGGACTCAAGGTCGGCATCATCAGCCCGGAACAGGTCCGCCCCGGCAGACAAGTCCCAGTGGTCGTCACGTATAAGAATCCAGACAACTACGATGTGGGACTGCCTGTGATCACACTCACGGCCTCGGCCGGCGGTTTTCTCTTCTTCCAGGACAGCACGGAAAGCCCAAAAAGCGAAGTCCTTTTCATGCCCATGTCGGCGGCCGGCGGGTTGCCGGTGGTGCCGCCCGGCGGCGGGGGCAGCGTTACCTTTTATTACACGGCTCCCATGAGTCGGGGGGATGTGACGTTAACCGCCTATGCCTGCAATTACAACGACCCGAGATTTGCCGCCCAGCCGTTGGACTGGGCCCAGGTAGCCAGCGATCTGACGCCGGCCGGGGCGGACCCGGCGGCGTGGGCCGCCTGGCTGTCATCGGAGCAGGCCCGCTACGGCCGGACCTTTGGCGACATGTATGCCTATATTGCGGGCCAAGTGGGGGAGCTGTGGGCCGGGGGCCTCGCCGATGCCGTTTTTGTGGACGGTCAATGGCGCTTCCTGGTCCAACCCCAGGGCGAACCAGTCGCCGAGCGCGCCGTGGGTCTATCGGCATTGTTCCCGGTTCATCCCCTTGGAGGCGCGCTGAATTGGAACCCGCTTCGGCCTGTGCCTCGTCCTCTGGACCAAGGCACGGAGCCGCAACAAGTCTATGGTGTGTTCATTGGAGATGCAGACGTTCGCGGAGATCACGATGTTGTTCACATGGGGAATTTGTTCACCAAAATGGCCAACGTGCCGCCGGAGAACTTTTCGACATACGACGGTTCATGGAGAGCTGCCTCTCCCGACCCGTCGGATATTGTCGCTTCAATTCAAAGCCGGGCTTCCCAAGCGGGGAAGGATGGTCTTCTTGTGGTCCACTTTAGCTCTCATGGCGCTGTGGACCCTGACGGCAAATTCGTTATTGCGGCAAGGGGACCAGGCGGGGTCGGCCAGGTAGTTATGACGGTGGACCAGATCAATACTGCCCTTGCGGACGCACAGTGCCAGGTTCTGTTGGTGGTTGATACGTGCCACTCCGGGGCGATCATTCCGTCTATTAGCAATCCCAATGTGACAGTCGTGGCCGCATGCACGGCGGGCCAAAGCTCCTATGACAGCGACAGCGGCGGCGCGCTGACCAGCAGCCTGATAAAATGCCTTCAGGATAACCGTAGTGCGCCAATCGATGCATCCCGCCTCGCCGAGATTACCGGAGATGTTACCGCCTACAATAGCGGCGGCTCCAGAGGTTTAGTCCTAAGCCCTGTTCCGGTCTCGCAGAACGGACTGCCGCAGAGTCCGCAACTCTCGGGTCCAGGTGTGAGCATCAATATTCCCGACTCAAAGGTCCCCGCTGCAAAACAGCAGGAGGATTGGCAGACGAATAACCTGCCTCCCTCCGCCAGGAGTGTGATGGCCATTGTAGCGAGCGCCGATCCGAATTCAAAGACCTGCTCGGGCTGGGGGTCTCCCGGGTTTGTGTGTTCGGGTGAACCTATTCTGTACGGCATCGAGTTCGCCAACCGACCGACTGCGACCGCCCCGGCCCAGCAGGTGACTATCACGGACCAATTGAATACGAATCTGGACTGGTCCACGCTGCAGTTAGGGTCCATCGGTTTTAACAACCAAATCGTGGCCGTGCCCGATGGCCTGACCGACTACGCGGGATGGGCCGGCGTCACTACGGACCCCAATCCGGTTGCGGTGACGGCTGCGTTCGATCCGGGCACGGGCATATTGACTTGGACGATGAGTTCCATTGACCCGGTTACGGGTCAATTGGTGACCGACCCGCTGGCCGGGTTCCTGCCGCCCGACACGACCAACGCCATTGGCGAGGGCTACGTCACTTACGCGGTCCAGCCCAAGGCCGGCCTGCCGAACGGCACGATCATTACCAATCAGGCCAGCATCGTGTTCGATGTCAACGCGCCGATTTTGACGCCGGTAGTCACCAACCTCCTGGATGTGGTCCCGCCGTCGAGTTCGGTGAGCGCGCTGGCCCCCGTCACCATGGGGACGAATGTGGTCGTTTCGTGGTCGGGCGCCGATGGCGCAGGCCCCGGCATCGCCAGTTACGACATTTTCGTCTCAACAGACGGCGGCCCCTGGACGGAATGGCTGGCGGATACCACCAACACCTCGGCGGTCTTCGACGGCAGCATCGGCCACTCGTATTCCTTCTCCAGTCTGGCGCAGGACAACGCCGGCAACTTCGAGCCTGCACACCTTGCCGCAGATGCGGCGACCAGTGTAGTCGCCGGCGCTCCCCGGCTCAACGTCACCCTGGCGGGCAGCAATCTCCACTTCGTTGTCTTGTCCTGGCCGCAGAGCGCAACTGGCTATCAGGTGCAGGCCGGTACGAATCTCCTGGCTGCGGCTGCCTGGACCGCGGTGACCAATGCTCCCAGCGTCGTCGGCGGCCAACTCCAGGTCACCCTCCCGGCCACCAACAGGGTGCAGTTCTTCAGGCTCGAAATGCCATAGCCGGTTAAAAGATGAACCACGGATGCCACGGATCAACACGGATTTCTTCTATCCGTGCCATCCGCGAAATCCGTGGTTGAAAAATCTTCGCAGTCTGCGGCCACCCTCCGCCGCTGTCGGTTGCGGAAGCGCCAGCAAGCTGGACGCATTCCATAGGCTCCGCGAGTCAGGATGCCGGCAGCCGCTGGACCACGGGGGTGACCGTGGTCTGTTTTGAGGGCGTGAGCTTCCGGGTGGGGTAGCCTTCGACCTGCGCGCCGCGTTTTCGCAGGGCGTCGGCCAAGGCATACTTGAACGGCTCGGGGGCGGCGCGGAAGGCGGCCCTGAGGGCGGCAGTGGCTCTCTTGCCGGGCAGGCGCATCAGCGCGGCTCGAGCGTCCTCGCGCGCTTCCTCGTCCGTCAAAAGGGCTGCCATCGGTCTGACGGCGCGGTCGCCGCCGATTTCCGAGAGCATCCATAGCGCCTCGCGGCGCACCGTTGCCTGGTTGCGGCGGAGGGCGCTTATCAATGCGCTCTCGGCAGCTCTGGCCTCATCTGCCGCCCCGGGCCGGCCGGCGTGGCGGGTGATTATGTACAAGGCCCGTTTGGCCTTCCGGGCAACTTCAAAGTCGCCGCTGCCCATCATGTCGGCCAGCGGCTGGATGGCAGCAGGGCCATAGATTTGGGCGCCCTGCCACGCAGGGCCGCTTATGGCGTCGTCCGGACTCTGGATGCGAGTGATGAACTCCGCAAGGGAAGCGGCCTCGTTAGTATTCGCGTTCATTTTACAAAACGTATGGGTATCTCTGCGGCCGGTTCAGGAAGCGATTGGCCTCGGGGTCGCCCACGACCTCCTGTTTTTGCCCGTCCCAAACCAGTTTGCGTCCCAGCACGTAAGCCAGGTTGCCGAGGTTGCAGAGGGTGGCGGTGCGGTGGCCAATCTCGATGTCCACTGCCGGACGCAGGTGCCCCTCGCGAATGGACTTAAACCAGTCGGCCTTGTGGTTCATGTTGAAGTCCTCGTATTCGTCGGTCCGATAGACCTCCTGTCCGCCCGGAGGAAGCTTGAAGTTGATTGCCTCGGGGTTGGCGGGCCTGTAGCCGCCTTCCCATTCCAGGATGAGCCGTCCGCGCTCGCCCCAAAAGGCATTTCCGAATTCGGTTTGCCCGACCTTGTCTCCCGGTTGGCCCCATTCCAGCGTCCAGTCGGGATTGTTGAATTCATAGACAACGTCCATATCGATGGGGCAGTCCCAAAGACCTTTGGCCGGCGCGCGCCCGGTGGCGGAGACCGTAAAAGAGGTCTGGTGGTCGGCGTCCATGCACCAGAGGATCGTGCTGAACTGGTGCGCGCCCCGGTCGCGAATCTGGCCTCCGCCCGATTCGAGCAACCAGCGGAAATTGGCCGGCTGGTAGCGTTGGTTGTGCGGGCGCCAGGGGAGGGGCCCCAGCCAGAGGTCCCAGTCCAGCCCTTCCGGGGGCGGGCTATCGGGGACTGGCTTGTCGTCCACCGGATTGGCGTAATGCCAGCAAGAGACGCGGCTGACCTTGCCTACGATGCCGTTGCGAATCGCGCGGCACGTTTGCCAGCCGCCCTTGGCCGTGCGGGCCTGCGCCCCCACTTGCACGGCTTTGTGGTTGGCGCGCGCCGCCGCCACCATGGCCTGCCCTTCCCGAACGGTCACGGAGGCCGGCTTCTCGACATAGACGTGTTTGCCGCTCTCGCAGGCATGGACGGTCTGCACCGCATGCCAGTGGTCAGGCGTGGCGATCAGGACGGCATCGATGTCCTTTCGCTCGAGGACGTAGCGGTAATCCCGATAAGGGATGACTCCCGCGCCGGCGTTGTTTACCGCCGCCTCCAGGCGATTGTCGTCGGCGTCGCACACGGCGGCGATGCGGACTTTGCCCTCTTGCTGAAAGCGGAGCATGTTGAAGACATGAGTCATCCCCATGCCGCCGACCCCGATGTGCCCAACCACAAAACGGCCATTGGCGCCGGGAGACCCCCCTATTGCCAGCACCCCCGAAGGCGCCAGGTTCACAGCCCCAAGCGCCAGGGCGCTGCTCCGGAGGAAACGACGGCGGCTCAGACGGTTGGCTGGCTTGTTCATGCAGCCATATTACCCGGGCGCCCTTTCCAAAGCAACTCCGGCGGTTGGGCGCGGTATCGGCCGCCAGCCCGGCAAAGGGTGAGCAAGCCCCGGACGCGGGGCTACGCCGGGGGCGTCTCTTCGGTTGCGGCCTCTTCCTGTTGTTCGCTGATCACGGGCGCGATGGCCTGGAGCTTGTCGTCGCCTTCCAGGTTCATCAGTTTGACGCCTTGGGTGTTGCGGCCGGCCTGGCGGATGTCTTTGACGAATATGCGCACCATCTGGCCGCCGGTGGTAATCAACATGATCTCGTCGGCCTCGTGGACGGTCAAGGCGCCGACGACCGGGCCTGTCTTTTCGTTGGCCTTCATGGTAATGACGCCCTTGCCGCGGCGAGATTGGAGGGGATAGACCGGCTCGACCGAGCCGTCCTCCAGCGGCATATCGAAGGGGGTGCGCTTGCCGATGCCGTTCTCGCCCGCAACCAGCAAAGTCGCGTCCGCCACCACGACCGCCAGGGCAACCACGGCGTCGCCCTGGTTGAGTGTGATGCCGCGCACCCCGGCTGCCGGGCGGCCCATGGGCCGCACGTCCTGTTCGGAGAACCGGATGCTCATGCCGTCGCGGGTGATGAGGACGACCTGGTCCTGGCCGGAAGTGAGCTTCACGGCGATGAGGATGTCGCCCGGTTCGATGCCGATGGCGATGATGCCGTCTTTGCGGACATTGGCAAAATCCTCGAGTGGAGTCTTTTTGACGGTGCCTTGCTGGGTGGCGAAGAACAGGAAACCGGGCTGTTGCCAGGTGGAATCCTCTTTGTCCGGCCCGTTGCGGGCGGGGATGCGGATCAAAGCGGCGATGGTTTCGCCGGGCTTGAGTTCCAGGAGATTGGCGATGCTCCGGCCTTTGGCGGCGCGGCCCATGTCCGGGACCTCGTGTACGCGCTCGACATAGACCCGGCCGGTGTTGGTGAAGAACATCAGGTGATCGTGCGTGCCGGCGCTGAAGAGGTGCTCGATGAAGTCCTTGTCCTCTTCGGTTGCCCCTTCACGGGTGGCCATGCCGATGACCCCTTTGCCGCCGCGCCGCTGGGCGCGATAGGCGCTGATGTTGGTGCGTTTGATGAGGCCGTTATGGCTGATGGTGATGATGACGCCTTCATTGGCGATGAGGTCTTCGATGGCCATTTCGCCTTCGTCGGGCGCCAGTTGGGTCAGGCGCGGCGTGGCGTACTTTGCCTTAATTGCCTGCAATTCGCCCTTGATAATCGCCAGGACGCGGGCTTCCCTGGCCAGGATATCCAGGAGGTCCGTGATGCGGGCAAGCAGCTCGCGGTACTCGGCGCTGACTTTTTCAATTTCCAGGCCGGTCAACTGGTAGAGGCGCAAGTCCAGAATTGCGTCAACCTGGGCCTCGGTGAGGGAATAGCGCCCGTTGGTGAGCCGGCCTTCGCTGCGGATGCGGATGCCGATGCGCTCGACCTGGGCGCGGGTGAAATCGAATGCCAGCAGCTTGACCCTTGCCTCGTCGCGCGTGGCCGAAGTGCGGATGATGCGGATGAACTCGTCCAGGTTGCTCAGGGCCACCAGGCAGGCCTCGAGGGTCTCCGCCCGTTCCTCGGCCTTGCGCAATTCATATTTGGTCCGGCGGACCACGACCTCGCGGCGGTGCTCGATGTAACAGGTGATGAGCGCCTTGAGGCCCAGCGTCTTGGGCCGGCCATGATCGATGGCCAGGGCGTTGACGGCGAAACTGCTCTCCAGGGCGGTGTGCTGGTAGAGATTGTTGATGACCACCTTGGGAATCGCGTCCCGCTTGATTTCGACGACCACGCGCGTGTTCTCGTCCGATTCGTCCCGCACCGCCGTGATGTCGGTGATGACCTTCTCGTTGACCAATTCCGCAATCCGCTCGACCAGCAACGCGCGGTTCACGTTGTAGGGAATCTCGCTAATGACGATCTGCTCCCGCCCCCCTTTGGTTTCCTCGATGCCGGCCTTGCCCCGCACCTTCAGGCTGCCCCGGCCATCGGTGAAGTACTGCTTGATGCCGTCCAGGCCGCAGACCGTGCAGCCGGTCGGGAAATCCGGCCCCTTGATGTGCTTCATGAGCTCCCGGACGGTGATTTCCGGATTATCGATCTGGGCGCAGGCCCCGTCGATGACCTCGCCCAGGTTGTGCGGGGGCATGTTCGTAGCCATGCCGACGGCGATGCCGGTGCCGCCGTTGACCAGCAGGTTCGGAAAGGCGGCGGGGAAAACCACCGGCTCAGTCAGGCGCTCGTCGTAATTGGGGACAAAGTCCACCGTGTCCTTGTCCATGTCCTGCATGAGACCGCCGCCCAGCGGGGTGAGCCGGGCCTCGGTATAGCGCATGGCGGCCGGCGGGTCCCCTTCGACCGAGCCGAAGTTGCCCTGGGGGTCGACCAACCGCTCGCGCATGGCCCAGGGCTGGGCCATGTGGACGAGGGTGGGATAGATGACGGCCTCGCCGTGGGGATGGTAATTGCCCGAGGTGTCGCCGCAGATTTTGGCGCACTTCATGTGTTTCCTGGGCGGGTACAGCCCCAGCTCGTGCATCGCATAGAGGATGCGGCGCTGCGAGGGCTTGAGGCCGTCCCGCACGTCGGGCAAGGCGCGCGAGATGATGACCGACATCGAGTAATCCAGAAACGAGTTCTTGATCTCGTCGGCCACGTTGATCCTGGCTATCTTCTCGTTGGCGGCGAAGGCCGGCCCGCTGCCGGGCGGTGTCTGGTTGATCTCGTCAGGCTCTGGCATAGAACGTCCGGCTATTGTGCGGCAGCGGTTGCTGGTTCTGATTGCTACACGTCCAGGTTTCTCACGTTGAGCGCGTTATCCTCGATGAACTGGCGGCGAGGCTCGACCTCTTCGCCCATGAGCTTGGTGAACATCTCTTCGGCCTCCACCGCGTCGGTCAGGTCAATGCGCAAGAGCTTCCGGTGCTCGGGATTCATAGTGGTCTCGAAAAGCTCACTGGGATTCATTTCGCCCAGGCCCTTGAACCGCTTGATCTGCAGGCCGCGCCGGCCGACTTCTTTGATGCCCGAGAGGATTTCAGAGATTGAAAACAGCGGTTTGACCTGCTGTTTGTCCCCCTCGCCCTCGATCAACTCGAAGAGGGGCTTGTCCTGGGCGGCGTAGTGCTCGACCTTGAGGCCCTTCTGGGCCAGTTCCTCGAGCAACTCGCGGATGGCATGGCTTTCGTAGAGCTCCTCGTGGCGGGCGCGCCGGGTCGAGCCATTCCTGGCCTTCTCCACCGACGGCGTGTCGGATTCCTCCTCGCCGGACAGACCCAGGTTCAGGTCGGGATTGGCCTCATCGAAGCGCCCCAGGTCTTCGTTGCTGCCGAAGTAGCTGACGGTTTCTTCGTTGCCGGAGCGGATCTTGACCAGGTGCTGCGGCAGCTCATGGGTCGAGGGGTTGCGGTGCTCGAGGTAGGCGGCGAAATCGCCGCCTTTGCGCCGTATCCCGTTGGCGAACTTGTCCAACTCCTCGAGCAGGACCAGGGTCTCGCTCAACTGAGCCTGGGACAACTCCTTGGCGTCGTCGAGGTTTCGCAGGCGGACCTCCTCGGTGCCGAGCCGAATGAGAATCCGGTTCAATCGGGCGTCATCCTCGACATACTCGACCCGCTTTTTCCGAGAGATTTGGTAGAGGGGAGGCTGGGCAATGAAGACATAACCGCGCCGGACCAACTCGGGCATTTGCCGGTAGAAGAAGGTCAGCAGCAGCGTCCGGATATGAGAGCCGTCGACGTCGGCATCGGTCATGATGATGATCTTATGGTAGCGCAGCTTGGCCAGATTGAAAGCGCCCTCGCCCTCGCCTTGGCCGATGCCGGTGCCAACGGCGGTAATCATGGTGCGGATTTCATTGTTTTGGAGGACCTTGTCGAGGCGGGCCTTTTCGACATTGATCAGCTTGCCGCGGATCGGCAGAATCGCCTGGAACTTCCGGTCTCGCCCCTGTTTGGCGGAGCCGCCGGCGGAGTCGCCCTCGACGATATAGAGCTCGGTGTTGGCAGGGTTGCGGTCCGAGCAATCGGCCAGCTTGCCGGGCAAGCCGCCGCCGGTCAGCGCCCCCTTGCGGACCGTTTCCCGCGCCTTTCGCGCCGCCTCGCGCGCCCGCGCAGCCACCAGGGCCTTATCCACCACCTTTTTGGCCAACGCGGGCGTGGCATCGAATACGGTCATCAGGCCGTCATAGACGATGGAAGCCACGATGCCATCGATCTCGGTGTTGACGAGCTTGACCTTGGTCTGGGACTCGAAACGCGGGTTGGGCAGCTTCACGCTGAGGACGCAAACCAGGCCCTCGCGGACGTCGTCGCCCGAGATGGGGGGGTCCTTCTCTTTGAGCAGTTCGTTTTGCCTGGCGTATTGGTTCACAGCGCGGGTCAGGGCCGAGCGGAAACCGGTCAAGTGGGTGCCCCCGTCCGGATTGGGGATCGAGTTGGCGAAGCAGAGGATTTGGTCGGTGTAACTGTCGTTGTACTGCATGACGCAGTCCACGAAGACCTCCTCCTTCTGGCGGTTGATGATGATCGGTTTGGGATGAAGGACCTGTTTGTTCCGGCCCAATTGCCTGACGAATTCCTCGATGCCTTCCTTATAGACAAAGGTCTCCGTCTTTTCGTCCCGCTCATCGGCCAGGGTGATGACCGCTCCCGGATTCAGGAAGGCCAACTCGCGCAGGCGATTGGCCAGGAGCTCGAACTTGAACTCGGTGGTGATGGTGAAAATCGTCGGGTCAGGCTTGAAGGTGACGAGTGTGCCGGTGCCCTTGGCCTTGCCGATGACCCTGAGCTTTTCGGTGGTGCGGCCCTGGGCGAACTGCATGGCATAGACCCTGCCGTCGCGGGAGACTTCCACCTTGAACCAATCTGACAAGGCATTGACGCACTTGGCGCCCACTCCGTGCAAACCGCCCGAGTACTTGTAGGCCCCCTGCCCGAACTTGCCCCCGGCGTGCAGATTTGTCAGCACCAACTCCACTGCCGGCATGTTCCACTTGGGATGCATGTCCACCGGGATGCCCCGCCCGTTGTCCCGGATGGACACCGACCCGTCCACGTGGACTGTAACGTCGATCTTGTCGCAGAAGCCGGCCAGGTGCTCGTCAATCGAGTTGTCCAGCACCTCAAAGACGCAATGGTGCAACCCGCTCTCGTCGGGGTCCCCAATATACATCCCCGGGCGTTTTCGCACGGCTTCCAATCCCTCGAGCTTGTCGATCTTCGACGCGTCGTACTTCTCTCGGGAATCCACGGTGACGCTCGCGTTCAGCGTCGGTTCAGGCATGTTCTCGTCGGGCATAGAAATCGTTCACAAAAGAGACTCTCTGGCTCTCCGTTTACGGCACCCAAAGCATAGGGCCGCGCACCCGAAATAGCGATACATTTATTGAGCGGAAATCCCGCGCCACGACGGGGTCAAAACAGAGATTTTGCTTGAGCAATTGGACTGCCAAGAGCACAAGAGGGCCATGCCAATCATCCCGGGTCGCCTGGAATACGGCGACACCATCGGAATAGTAGCCCCGGCCAGCGCGCCATCCGACCCGAAGGGCATTGACCGCTCAGTGGCCGCCCTGGAACGCCTGGGTTTTCGGGCCAAACTGGCCGCCAATGTCCGCAAACGCCGGGGTTTTCTGGCCGGCGCCGACCGGGAGCGGGCGGCAGACCTGATGAGGATGTTCCACGACCCCAAGGTGAAGGCCATTGTTTGCGCGCGCGGCGGCTACGGTTCCTCCCGGCTGCTGCCTTTGCTCGATTACTCGGCGATTCGGGTCCATCCGAAGATCCTCGTCGGCTACAGCGATATCACCTCGCTGCATTGCGCCTTGTTGAGAAAATCCAATCTCGCCTCCTTTCACGGCCCGATGCTAAACTCGGATTTTATCAAAGAGCATTGCCCGGACTTCACGCAGCAGAGCTTCTTGAGGACCTTGATGCGCCCCTGCCCGGCCGGGAGTATATGCCGGGGCTACCCCAAAAGAACGGTTTCCATCCTCCGGCGCGGCCGGGTTTCAGGCGCGTTGGTCGGCGGCAACCTCTCTCTGCTCTGCGCCACGCTGGGCACCCCCTACCTGCCGGCCTTCAAGAACAGGATTCTCTTTTTGGAAGACTTGGACGAGGCGCCGTTCCGCTTCGACCGGATGCTCACGCAATTGCTCAACGCCGGCCTGTTGCAACAGGTGGCGGGCGTCGCCATCGGCATCAACAAGAACTGCAAGGACCGCAAAGCACGAAAGGCCGGAGAATACCGTCAAACCCTCGAGGACGTCCTGGCAGAGAGACTGCTGCCGCTTAAAGTGCCGGTGGTCGTCGGTTTGCCCTTTGGACATGTCCCCTGGAACGCCACGTTGCCGGTCGGCATACGCGCAACACTGGACGCGCGCCAGGGGGACCTGCTCATCGAGGAGCGGGCCGTCAGTTGAGGGCCGGCTGCGCTTGCCTCCCTTGTCAGTCGACACTCGACACTCGGCATCCAAAATGTCCAAAACCTGTTCCCACTCCCTCGGGCAGAGGGCTGTCGAGTGAATTCACTCCCGCCCAAGTCGCCTGCGGTTGAAGCGCCGCCATGCGCTCGATGCCCAGAACGTATTTGGAACAGCGGGTTAGACGAAACGGCAGGGCCTCGATGACAAGCCCGGCATGCCCTAAAGAATCGGGCGCAAACTTCAGCTCGACGATCACGACCGGGGCCGACACCGGCGGAACCGCTGCCGCACCGTTGTTCGGGCCCGCGTCTATGAACTGGAGTTCGGAGTCCACCGTCAGGCGAAATCTCCCATCGGCGCTCACGAAATAGTGGCGCCGGTAACGGTTTGCCGTGGCGGGTTCGAGGCGGCGCAAAAACGACCGCAGCGTTTCCGGAAGCCCCGCCCTGTCGAATGCCCCGTTCAAGGCCGATTGAACGGACATCCCGTCCAGAGAAAGAGCCGGCAGGGCATAAGTTTCCTTCGTGTTGGCCAGGCCGCGCTTCAGCTTGCGTTCGAGCATGGGGCGCTCGATGAGCCCCCTTTGCGGGCCATACCAACGCACCCGCGTCTTGCTCCGGATGGCGGCCCCGCTGATGTGGTCGCGATAGTCGTTGCGGCCCGCAAAATCCAAATAGATGTTATTCACCAGCCGGGCAGGATAGGATTCACGGAAGGCCGAGGGATGGAGCCGCACCATCGCCAGCACTTGGGCCGGCGCCAAGCCATCGGCCGCGAACTTCCGCTCGTAGCGCAGGCTAAGGGAAAGTTGATTCTGGGTTGTGCTCATGGTCGAGCCGGGCGGGCGGGACCACCGCCATGCAACCGGCAACCCGGGACACTGCCTGCTAATGTTCACAATTAATCTTATTGCTGCAAGACCCTCGCACAGGGCGGAAGCCGTGTCAAGCGGGCCGCCTTCGGCAGGGTAAGGCCCTTTCAAGGCCCTCCGGCAGGGCCTCATTGCGGGCATAGACGCAAGTTGCCTTGCGGACAAGTCTGTGGCATGCTTATAGTACTGACAATGCTCAACGATGTCCCAATTCTGCTGGCTGAAGACGACGAGAACGACATTTTGCTCATGAGCCGGGCCTTCGTTCGCGCCAAGATACCGAACCCGTTGTTCACCGTTCACAACGGGCAGGAGGCCATTGATTATCTCGCCGGCTCGGGCAGCTTCGCCGATCGCGCCAAGTTCCCCCCGCCCGGTTTGATGCTGCTGGACCTCAAAATGCCCTGGAAGGACGGTTTCGATGTGCTGGCCTGGCTGCGCACCCAGCGGCAATTCGATACCCTGCCGGTTGTGGTGCTGACCTCCTCGAAAGTGCAGTCGGACATCGATCGCTCTCGCCAACTGGGCGTCTATGATTACCGGGTCAAGCCCCACAGCTTCGAGGATTTGGTGCCTCTCCTGGACGACGTGCGGAAGTGCTGGTTGGACGAGCGGTTCAACCGCCATTGCGCCCCGCGGCCTTAACCCGGGTATTTACGGCGAGCGGCCCCGAGCCTGCGCTACAGTTGGCGCGTGGCGTATCCGGGTTAAGGCGTCCGGCGCCCGGGCGCCAAGGAGAGTTGGGGATGAGGAATCCCTCTGAAGAAGGCGCCCGGACGCCACTTTGCGAGAATGGCGGATCTGGTGCCGTGGGTGAATGGGGTATTTACCCCAGGCGGTCGCTCTCTTTTTTCCGGGTGGCAGTTTCCGGCTCCTAATCCTGATCTTCATCCTAAGATTAAGATTAGGATTAGGATTAGGAGAGGCCATTCAAATAAATGAATTGCTTGCGCAGAAATAAATTGAAAACGGGCGCGCTGCCAGGCAGTATGGCGGAGCGATGCCAAACGGACCGCCCATTCTGCTGGTGGAAGATGAATCCGGCGACGTGCTGCTGATTCAACGCGCGTTCCAGAAATCGGGTCTGCCCTACCGGCTCAAGGTCGTACGCGACGGGGACCAGGCCATTCAGTATCTCAGCGGCCAAGGCCCCTACGGCAACCGTCAGCGCTTCCCGCTCCCTTTTCTGGTCTTGCTGGACCTAAGGATGCCCGGCATCGACGGTTTCGAGGTGCTGCAATGGGCTCGAGCCGAACCGGGGCTTAAGCGCCTGCTGATCGTCGTATTCACCTCATCCGACCTGCAATCCGACATCAACCGCGCCTACGAGGCCGGCGCAAATTCCTATCTGATCAAGCCGGTGGAGTTCGAGCAAATGGTTCACCTCATCCAGCGATTCGCGGTCTATTGGACAGAAATCAACCGCACCGCCGCCACTTCCAGCCCCGTTAAGACCACCCGCCCGGAGACCAGCCCCCATTGAGGCCGGCCCACAAGCCCTCGTATGGAGACCCATCGAGGTCACCTCGAGTGGCGTCGCATCTGCTCGGCCTGACGCTCTATCCTGGCCCGGTGGCGGGCCCGCCTGCGAGCCAAGTTCATCAAGGCCACCCAGGTTTCCCGGATTCGGACCCAGGGCATCCGGAGGCGCTGGCCAAGGGAAGGCCGCGCGCGCTGAGAATGGGAATGATGCCTATGATGCCGGCGCCTAGGGCCTCCGAAGGGGTTGAAAAGCAGCAAGCCGATGAAGAGGGCCACAAGGACCAGCGCGAAATAGAGGAGGCCCATGGGATTGCTGAAAATCTCGCGGAGGATAGCTGCGGTTTCACTGGTCATACCGATTCGAGTCTGCCCCAGACCTAGCGGAGTGCGTCCAACAGTTCAAGCATAAAGCGGCGAACCCGGTCAATCGCCGAAGCTGATGCCCAGGGCGCGGGCGGTCCGGACGATGTTGCCGTTGGAAGGAACGTTCCGGAGGCGGCCAACGGCATCCGAGATTTTCACCGCGACGGTGTCGGGGAATTGGAGGGCGGTCATGCAGCCGTATTCCCGCTCGGCAATGAGTTGGACTGCATGGGCGCCAAAGCGGGTGCAGAGCAGGCGGTCGAACGAGGTCGGGGCGCCGCCGCGTTGCAGATGGCCCAGGACACAGACCCGGGTTTCCTTGCCGGTGCGATTTTGGATTTCGGCGGCCACAATTGCCCCCACGCCGCCCAAACGGGCTTCGCGGTTCTGCTCGGGGCCGGCGGCAACAATATAGTCTTTGCCCTGCTCGCGGGCGCCTTCGGCCACGACAACCAGGGTGAAGCGCTTGCCCTCGCCCTCGCGCTCGAGGACCTTCGCGCAAACGCTCTCGAAACGGAAGGGGATCTCGGGGATGAGGATGACATCGCCCCCGCCGGAAATCCCCGCATGGGCGGCAATCCACCCGGCATAGCGGCCCATGACCTCCAGGACCATCACCCGGTCGTGGCTCTGAGCCGTCGTCCGCAGACGGTCCAGGGCGTCAGTGGCGCACGCCACGGCGGAGTCGAATCCGAAGGTCATAGCGGTGGCCTCGAGGTCGTTATCAATGGTTTTTGGCACGCCGACAATCGGGACGCCGTGTTCGAAGAGTTGCTGGGCGATGCTCAGCGAACCGTCGCCGCCGACGCAGACCAGGGCGCGCAAGCCGAGCTTCTGGAAACTCGCCTTGGCCTGGTCGAGAATCTCGAGTGGGATGCGGCTGGCCTCGCCATGGCCGGTTTTGGCGGCAAACCGGCCCTTGTTGGTGGTGCCCAGGATCGTGCCGCCCACCAAGAGGAGCGCGTCCATTTCTTTGTAATCCAGGGACCGGTAACGCAACGGTTCAAGCAGGCCCTCGTAACCGCCCAGGAAGCCGAGGGTCTCCCAGCCGCGTTTGCTGGCAGCCTTCACAACCGCCCGGATGACGGCGTTGAGTCCGGGACAATCACCGCCCCCTGTCAGTATGCCGATTCGTTCATGCATCGAGGGCAGTCTGGCAAACGGAGAGTCGGGGTGAAAGTCCAATCCTCAGGGAACGGGCAAGCCTGCTTTGGCTCGACCCACCCGGCGTCATGGACCGGTTACATGCGCCGGAGTTGCGCTCCGGCTCTTGGGTTGGGGCTTGATCAGCATAAATTCGTGGCGGAAGGGCGGCGCGGCATTGATGTGCCAGAGGCGAAAACCAAATGGCCGGAGGTCAACGTTGAGGCTGGTCGTCTCCGAGGTGGCCATTTGAGTTGCCTTGTACTGCACCAAGAGAGTCCGATGGGTGTGGCCCGCCAACATGAGTTGGACGCCGTAGCGCTCGAAGAGGGACAGTAGTTCGCGGCGCTTCTCCAGCGGCAGATTGTCGTGGCTGTTTGGCTCCTCCGGCGTCCGGGCAAACAGAGGTATGTGCCCGGCGACAAAAATCCGCCGGCCCTTTTTGGCTGCGCCCGCCAAGGTCTCTTTGAACCAGGCATCCTGCCTGGCAGATTCCTCCGGGACGGGGACCTTCCAAAGTTGTGTATTGACGACAAGGAAGGCGCAGCCCTTGTGTTCAAAGCAATAGTAGTCTTTGCCGATGGACTGCCGATAAAACCGCAACGATTCCGGCGTTGGGGCATCGCCGACATCGTGGTTTCCCGGGACGCAGTAGCACGGCGCCTTGAAGGCGGCCTTGGCGGCGTTGAAATCGGCGAACGATTTCCGGCTGGGGACTTCGACCAGGTCGCCGCAGATGAGGACAAAATCCGGCTCGAGCTCGTTGACCTGCTGGACCGCCTGGCGGAAGCGGGCCACTTCCGCTGCGTAGTCGACGAAGCCGAATTGCGGATCGCACATCTGCACCAGGTCAAAAGACTGCGGCTGCGAGAGGACAGACGCGCAGCCGGCCAGCAAGACCAGGCCGCAGATTTCTCTTGCGCGGCGCGAGGCCCGCGCCAGGCAAGTTGCCATCAGGCTCTTCAACCGATCAGCTCAACTTCTTCTTGGCGTCCTCGGGCACATCCAAGGTCGTCTTGCCCACGTCTCGGATCTCGACGGTGGTCGTCCGGTTCATCTCCCGGTCTTCGCCGTTGAAGCTCATGGTGCCTTGCAGTCTAAGTTCGTATTTGGAGAGGAGGCCGTCCTTGAGCGAGATCCTGACCGAGCCCTTGGCGCCCGAGACTTCCGGCGGAGTGCCGCCGCGTCGCCCGCCGCCGAAGGCGAGCAGGGACTTGGCCCCGGCTTCGGTCAGGTCTGCGGTATAGACATCGCCGTCTTTGGTGATCTCCTTGGTCTTGGCGACGATGTCCTCGACTTGGACCGCAGGGGACTTGTAGTCTCTTAGCATGCGTCCAATGAACCGGCCCGGGCCCCGCTGGCCGTTATCGGCGGAGTTCACCTCTTCCAGGGACTGCCAGTCCTGGTCCTGTAATTTGATCGCTCCTTTTTTGTCTTTTAGGAAGGCCAGAGTGGTGTTGTCGTTGAAAGTCATGGTGAATTGGACCATGCCGTCTTTATCGGCCTTGCCTTCGGAGGTATTGGAGTAATTGCCCGTCTCGAGGGCAGTTTTCCAGCTATAACCCTGCTGGGCCAATTTCTTGGCAGCGGCGATGATCTCTTCTTTGGGGCCGGATTCCGCCGCGAGCAGCGACCCGGCGGCCATAGCCAATAGTGTGAATAGGACCTTGGTTTTCATGGAGTCTTGATGGATTGTTGGTTTGCGTTTGGTTTCGGCCAGGTTGGCAGGCGCATCCCCGAGGCTGCGCACCGCTTTCCCATGTTCGCCTCTATCTAAGCCCTGTTCGGCCCGCGGACGCAAGAGGAATTTGATCGAGGCAGCGCCGTGAAATAGGCGGTCATCAACGCGCCGGGGGAGGAAATAGCGGCGGCGCGAGGCCAAACCCGGGAAAAAGGAGCACAGGCCAGCGCTGCTCGATCCGGGCGGGATCGAGCGGG